>Ga0068855_100009615_pt1 | contig 11667 bp, 11 predicted proteins | sample KBSCornC52_FD_66592 | JGI IMG/M metagenome (GOLD analysis project Ga0068855, IMG submission 66592) | Corn rhizosphere microbial communities from Kellogg Biological Station, Michigan, USA - KBS Corn C5-2 | ecosystem: Host-associated > Plants > Roots > Rhizosphere > Soil ...
GGAGTGGCTGCAGTCGCTCGACGCCGCCATCGACTCCGACGGCCGGCAGCGGGCCCGGTACCTCATGCTCAAGCTGCTCGAACGAGCCCGCGAGCGGCAGGTCGGCGTTCCCGGCCTGCGCAGTACCGACTACATCAACTCGATCCCACCGGAGCGGGAACCCTGGTTCCCCGGCGACGAGGACATCGAGCGCCGCATCCGCGCCTACATCCGGTGGAACGCGGCGATCATGGTCTCCCGCGCCAACAAGACGGTCGGCGTCGGCGGCCACATCGCTACCTACGCCTCGGCCGCCTCGCTGTACGAGGTTGGCTTCAACCACTTCTTCCGCGGCAAGGACCTCGCCTCCGGCATGGGCGACCAGGTCTACTTCCAGGGCCACGCGGCGCCGGGCATCTACGCCCGCGCGTTCCTGGAGGGCCGGCTCTCCGACCAGCACCTCGACGGGTTCCGGCAGGAGCAGTCGCGCGCGCCGTACGGGCTGTCGTCCTACCCGCACCCGCGGCTGATGCCGGACTTCTGGGAGTTCCCGACCGTGTCGATGGGGCTCGGCCCGATCGGCGCGATCTACCAGGCCCGCTTCAACCGCTACCTGCACGCCCGCGGGCTGGCCGACACGTCCAACTCGCACGTCTGGGCGTTCCTCGGCGACGGTGAGATGGACGAGGTCGAGTCGCTCGGCGCGATCGGCGTGGCTGCCCGCGAGGAGCTGGACAACCTCACCTTCGTCATCAACTGCAACCTGCAGCGGCTGGACGGCCCGGTGCGCGGCAACGGCAAGATCATCCAGGAGCTGGAGTCGTACTTCCGTGGCGCCGGCTGGAACGTCATCAAGGTGGTCTGGGGCCGGGACTGGGATCCGCTGCTCGCGCGCGACGCCGACGGCGTGCTGGTCAACAAGATGAACACCACCCCGGACGGCCAGTACCAGACGTACACGGTCGAGTCGGGCGCGTACATCCGCGAGAACTTCTTCGGCGGCGATCCACGGCTGCGCAAGATGGTCGAGCACCTGTCGGACGACGACCTGCGCCGCCTCTCCCGCGGCGGCCACGACTACCGCAAGGTGTACGCGGCCTTCGAGTCGGCGCGGGCGCACGTCGGGCAGCCGACGGTGATCCTGGCCAAGACGATCAAGGGCTGGACGCTGGAGTCCTTCGAGGGCCGCAACGCGACCCACCAGATGAAGAAGCTCACCGCGGCCGACCTCAAGGCCTTCCGCGACCGGCTGTACCTGCCGATCTCGGACAAGGAACTCGAGGCCGACCTGCCGCCCTATTACCACCCGGGCGACAAGTCGGACGAGATCCAGTACATGAAGGAGCGGCGGGCCGCACTGGGCGGCGCCCTGCCCAAGCGGGTCGTGCGGGCCAAGCCGTTGGACCTGCCGGGCGAGAAGGCCTACACCGAGCTGCGGGCCGGCTCGGGCAAGCAGCAGATCGCCACCACCATGGCGACGGTGCGGCTGTTCAAGGACCTCATGAAGGACAAGCAGATCGGCCCGCGCTTCGTGCCGATCATCCCGGACGAAGCGCGCACCTTCGGCCTGGACGCGATCTTCCCGACGGCGAAGATCTACTCCCCGCACGGGCAGGAGTACGAGGCGGTCGACCGTGGCCTGCTGCTGTCGTACAAGGAGTCGACGACCGGGCAGATCCTGCACGAGGGCATCTCGGAGGCCGGCTCGACGGCGTCCCTCATCGCGGCCGGCACGTCGTACGCCACCCACGCAACGCCGATGATCCCGTTCTACATCTTCTACTCGATGTTCGGCTTCCAGCGGACCGGCGACCAGTTCTGGCAGCTGGCCGACCAGCTCGGCCGCGGCTTCGTGCTCGGCGCCACCGCCGGCCGCACGACGCTGACCGGCGAAGGCCTGCAGCACGCGGACGGGCACTCGCTGCTGCTGGCCTCGGCCAACCCGGCCTGCGTGGCGTACGACCCGGCGTTCGCGTTCGAGGTGGCGCACATCGTGCGGGCCGGCCTCGAGCGGATGTACGGCGTCGGTGCGTACGGCACGGCGGAGGTCAGTGACCACGACGTCTTCTACTACCTCACGATCTACAACGAGCCGATCGTGCAGCCGAAGGAGCCGGAGGCCCTCGACGTCGAGGCGCTGCTGCGCGGCATCTACCGCTACAGCTCGGCCCCGAACGCGAACGGTGGCGCGAAGGCGCAGGTGCTGGCCTCGGGCGTGGCGATGCCGTGGGCGCTCGACGCGCAGCGCATCCTCGCCGAGGAGTGGGGCGTCGAGGCGGACGTGTGGTCCGTGACGTCCTGGAACGAGCTGCGCCGCGACGCGGTCGAGTGCGAGGAGCGGGCGCTGCTGAACCCGGGCGCCGAGGCGCCGGTGCCGTTCGTGACCTCGGCGCTGGCCGACGCACCGGGGCCGGTCGTCGCGGTGTCGGACTACATGCGGGCCGTGCCCGACCAGATCGCCCGCTGGGTGCCCGGTGACTACACCTCGCTGGGCACCGACGGCTTCGGCTTCGCCGACACCCGCGGGGCGGCCCGGCGCTACTTCCACGTCGACGCGCAGTCGATCGTGGTCGCCGTGCTCGAGCAGTTGGCCCGCCGCGGCGAGGTCAAGCCGGAGGCGCCGCGCGAGGCGTTCGACCGGTACGAGCTGGGCTCGGTCGCAGCGGCGGGGACGGGCACGATCGGCGGCGACGCGTAAAACCTCGCCTTCCCCTCTGGTTCAGTCGTTCCGGACGCACGAGGACGACTGAACCGGAGGGGAAGCACGGGATGACGGTGGACGGGTACGACTGGTCGGACGAGCTGGCCGGGCTCGACTTCGACGAACTGTCGGAGCTGTACCGCATCGCTCCGCTCGGGACGAAGCCGCCGGACGCCCTGCGCACCGTGTTCGGCAACAGCATGTACCGCTGGTTCGTCCGGGCCGGCGGTGCGCTCGTCGGCGCCGGCCGGGCGGTGGCCGACGGCCGGGACGTCGCCTACATCGCTGACGTGGCCGTCCACCCGGAGCACCAGGGACGCGGCCTCGGCCGGGCGGTGGTGCGGCGGCTCGTCGAGCAGGCGGCCGGGCACAAGAAGATCCTGCTCTACGCCAACCCGGGCACCGAGCCGTTCTACGCCGGCCTCGGGTTCCTGCGCATGAACACCGCGATGGCGATCTGGCACGACCCGGACTCCGCCGTGGCGAACGGCATCCTGCGGCGGGAGCTCTAGAGCAGTACCCGCTCGCCCTCACGGGCCACCACGGCCGTCCACCCGGCCTCGTCGTGCAACCGCGTCGCGAGCGCCTGCGCCGACGCCGGCTCACCGTGGACGACGTGGCAGGTGCGGGGTGGACGGGCCGCCGTCGCCCACGCGACCAGCTCATCGGCATCGGCGTGCGCGCTCATGGACGCCGCCGTGAAGATCTCGCAGCGCACCGGCACGTACCCACCGTGGATCTTGATCGCGGTGGCGCCGTCGACGAGCTGGCGGGCCCGCGTCCCCTCGGCGGCGAACCCGACGATCGCCACCGTGTGCCGGCGGTTGGGCAGGACGTGCTTGAGGTGGTGCAGGATGCGCCCGCCGGTCGCCATGCCGGAGGCCGACACGATGATCGCCGGCTGCCGCGGGTCGTTCCAGCGCGCCGACTCCTGTGCCGTGCGCACCTCGACCAGGTGCGGCAGGTCGAGGACGTCGGCCGGCAGGTCGGGGCGCAGCTCGGGCCATCTCTCGACCTGCGCGCGCCGGTAGACGCGCAGGCAGGCCAGCGCCATCGGGCTGTCGACGACGACGGGGACGTCCGGGATCCGGCCGGCCCGGCGCAGCTGGTGCAGGTCGTACAGCAACACCTCGGTGCGGTCGACTGCGAACGCCGGCACGAGCACCGAACCGCCCCGTTCGACCGTGCGGTTGACCATGTCGGCGAACCGGTCGAGCGCCTCCGCGGTGTCGTGCCGCCGGTTGCCGTAGGTCGACTCCAGCAGCAGCGTGTCGCACTCCGGCCGCGGGTCGGGCGGGCCCAGCAGCGGGTGAACTGGCCGGCCCAGGTCGCCACTGGTGACGAGCGAGGTGCCGTCGAGCTCGATCCGCGCCCACGCCGAGCCGAGGATGTGCCCGGCCCGTCCGAACTCCAGGTGCGCCCCGCCCGGTAGGCCGGCGACCGTCCCGTACTCAAGCGGCGCTAACAGCGCGACCGCCGCCTCGACGTCCTTGGCCGTGTACAGCGGCTGCGCCGGCTGGTGCTTGCTCCAGCCGTACCGGTTGGCGTGCTCGGCCTCCTCCTCCATCAGGTGCGCGCTGTCGGTGAGGACGATCCCGGCCAGCTCGATCGTGCCGGGCGTCGCGTAGACCGGGCCGCGCCACCCGTGCCGGGCGAGCAAGGGCAGGTAGCCGCTGTGGTCGAGGTGGGCGTGGGTGAGGACGACGGCATCGAGGTTCGCGAGGGGCGCGGCCGGCGGCTGCCAGTTGCGCCGGCGCAGCGACGACAGCCCTTGGAACAGGCCGCAGTCGAGCAGGATGCGTGACTCCTCGCTCTGCAACAGGTACTTGCTGCCGGTCACGGTGCCGGCGGCGCCGAGGAAGGTCAGGCTGGCGGGCATGCCTCCAGCCTCCGCGCGTCGCGGCGCCGGCCGATAGGGGCTGATGGTCGCCCGTCGTCAGGACGCCGGCCGGCTCGCCCGGGTCGCCGCCACGAACCGGCGCAGCAGCTCGCGCCGGTCACCGCGGCGCCAGGCGAGGACGAGCTCGCTGGGCGTGAGTCCCGCGACGTCCCGCACGGCGATCGCGTCATCGCGGAACAGCGCGGCGTTGCCGGCGGCGATGAGGCACACGCCGAGCCCGGCCGCGAGCGCCTCGGCCGTCTCGTCGGTCGAGGCGATCTCGGCGCCGATCACCGGCGCCCGGCCGTCGCGCAGTTCGCTCGCCAACCAGTAGTCGCGCAACGGCCCGGACGACTCGGGCAGCGCGAGGAACGGCTCGCCCAGCAGCTCGGCGAACTCGATCACGTCGCGGGCCGCGAGCGGGTGGGCGGCCGGCAGGAGCAGCCGGCGCGGCTCGGTGGCGACGGTGATCCACTGGAACCGCTCGGGCTCCGGCACCGGCAGCCACACGAACGCGGCGTCGGTGCGCTCGTCGTCGGGGCCGGCCGCGAGGCCACCCGTCGGGTCGTCCCACCGCACCTGGCGCACCCGCAGCTGCGCGTCGGGCACCGCCGTCGCGAAGCGGGCGCGCACGGCGGGCAGCAGCCCCCGGCCGAGGCCGGTGCTGATGCCGACGACCAGCGTGGCGCCCGCCGCTGCGGTCACCGCGGCGAGGTCACCCTCGGCGCGCTCCCAGGCCGCGAGCACGTCGCGGGCGGCCGGCACGAGCGCGGCGCCGGCCGCGGTCAGGCCCACGGTGCGCCGGTCGCGGTCGAACAGCGGCACGCGCAGGCGCTGCTCGAGCGCGCGGATCTGCTTCGACAGCGCGGGCTGGCTGACGAACAGCTGCTCGGCGGCCCGGCCGAAGTGCAGCTGCTCGGCGACGGCCAGGAAGTACCGCAGTTCGCGCAGGTGCACGTCCATGCCATCTGGTTATCACAGCGGGTCTTGGACGCGCCCGCGCTCCCCGCCGCAGGCTGGCTCCGACGGCAAGCAATGCGAAGGAGTTCCAGACCGATGAGCGACGAGCGGGTGTGGTTCGTGACCGGGGCGACGAGCGGGTTCGGCCGCGCGATCGCCGAGGCGGCGGTGGCCGCCGGCGACGTCGTCGTCGGCACGGGGCGCCGCGTCGAGCGGTTGGACGACCTGGTGGCGCGCTACCCCGACCAGGTCGAGGCGCTGGCCTTGGACGTGACCGACCTCGCCGCGGCGCGGGCCGCGGTGGCCGACGTCGAGAGCCGGTACGGGCGCATCGACGTGCTGGTCAACAACGCCGGCCACGGACAGGTCGGTGCCGCCGAGGAGACGACCGAGGACGAGCTGCGGTCGCTGTTCGAGCTGCACTTCTTCGCGGCGGCCTCGCTGACCCAGGCCGTCCTGCCGGGCATGCGAGCGCGGCGCGCGGGCGCGATCGTCCAGATGTCGTCGATGGGCGGGCAGGTGACCTACCCGGGCTTCTCGGCGTACTGCGCGACGAAGTTCGCGCTCGAAGGGTGGTCACAGGCGCTCGCGCTCGAAGTCGCTCCGCTGGGCATCGACGTCCTCGTCGTCGAACCGGGCTCGTTCCGCACCGACCTGTTCGGCGGCGGGATGGTCGAGAGCGCCGAGATCGACGACTACGCCGCGACGGTCGGGCCGACCCGGGAGATGGGCCGCAGCGCGGCCGGCACCCAGCCGGGCGACCCGGCGAAGGCGGTCGCGGCGATCCTGGCCGCGCTGGCCGCCGACCGTCCGCCGCTTCGGCTCGCGCTCGGCGACGACGCGGTCGACGCGATCCGGGAGCACCTGCAGTCGGTGAGCGATGAGCTGGCGGCGTGGGAGAAGGTGAGCCGCGACACCAGCCTCTGATCGCTCCCCGACTCGCCTTCCCCCTAGCAATCGTTGGTTTCGGCCGGGCGCGGCCCGCGTGTCGTAGGGGGAAGGCGAAGTGGGGGCGGTCAGGCGGTCAGGCGTTGATCGCCGTCGGGGTGGCGGTGTCGTCGACCGCGATGCTGACCTTGCGCGGCTTGGCCCGCTCGGCCACCGGCAACGTCACCGTCAGGACGCCGTTGGCGTACGTGGCCGCGATCTTCTCGCTGTCGATGCCGTCCCCGAGCGAGAGCTGGCGCAGGTAGCGGCCGGCGAAGCGCTCGCTGGCGATCCACTGCACGTCCTCCTCGGTCCGCTCGCTGCGCTCGGCGGCGATGGTCAGGACGTTGTTCTCGACACTGACGTCGACCGACCCCGGGTCGATGCCGGGCAGGTCCGCATGCAGCACGTAGTGATCGCCGGTGCGGTACAGGTCCATCGGCATGAAGCGCGGCGCCCGCGCACTGCCCGACTGCACGCCCAGGAGCTGCTCGGTGATCCGGTCGAGGTCTCGGAAGGGGTCGAAGCGGAGCACGGCTCTCACCTCCTCGCAACCGCCCGCCACCCTGGCGGGCGACACACCGTGCGATCTCTGTTTTAGCACTCTCAGCACGAGAGTGCTAGATGCCGGCCGCCTCCCGGACGAGCGGCCGGACGGCGTCGTACGCGCGCCCGTTGAGGTGCAGGCCGTCGTCGGTCCAGGGCAGCGCGGCGAGGGTGGCGGTGATGTCGACGAGGCGGTGTCCGAACTCGCCGGCCAGCGACGCGAGCACCCGGTTGATCGCCGCCACCTCGCGCGACCGGCCCACGAGCGGCGGCACCGACACGATCGTCACCGGGCAGCCGACCTCGTCGCGCACCCGGGTGAGCACGCCGCGCAGCGCCGTTTCCGTCTCGTCGATCGGGCGGCCGAACCACGCGTCGTTCGAGCCGATCATGAGGACGATCCCGGCCGGCCGCTCGGCGAGGACGAGCTCGAGCCACGCAGCCAGATCGCTCGTGCGCGCCCCGCTGATCGCCCGGTTGCGCACGGGCAGGTCGAGCAGGTCGGTGACCGGCGCCCACTCCAGCTGCGAGTCGCCGAGCAGGATCACCGCGCCGGAGGACGGGCGGACGAATTTGCTGCGCGCCATCCCGGCGAAGTCCGGCCGGGCGGCCGGACGGCGCAGCAGCCGATCGAGTACGAACCGCGGGCCGATCCGTCGCACCTTGCGCATCGCGTACGCGAGCGCGGTCAGGTTCAGGGCGAGCGAGGCGATCAAGGCCTTGGGCACGCCGCCGACGGTAGTGCCGCCCGCCGTCCCGTCAATTCGACGAGCGCTCGAACAGGCTGACGACGACGGTGTGCCGCGAGCTGCGCGGGCCGGCCTCGGGCAGTTCGGCAACCAACCGGTCGAGGGTTGCGCGCAGTTCGCGCGCCGCGGCCCGGGTGAGGCGCAGCGTCCGGACGTGCAGCAGCGGATCGGCCGGTGCCGTGGCGATCTCCTGCGCGACGGCGCCGAGGAGCGCCGCCGCCGTCGCCGGATCGTCCGGCCCGACGATGCGCCGCACGGACCGCTCGAAGTACTGCTCGGTGCCGCCGCGCACGGGCCGCCGCTCCCCCGGCGTCACCATGCCGGCCTCCTGCAGGACACCGAGATGGTGCGCGACGCTGCCCTTGCGGACGTCCAGCGTGCGGGCGAGCTGGCTCACCGTCGCCGGGCCCGCGCCGAGCGCCATCAGGATCCGATGCCGCAGCGGATGGGCCAGCGCCCGATGCTGCGCCGGCGTGCTCACGACGACGTCGCGGGGTGGTTCGCTCACCCCGAAAGCGTCAATAACACTTGACGCTTTGTCAACGATGCGTTTCGCTCGTCCGGTGCCTGCCTTCGACCCCGTCGCCATCACCGACCGCGCCGCCGATCTGGTGGCCGAGCAGTACCTTTTCCCCGACGTCGGCGAACGCGTGGCCGAGCTGCTCCGCAGCCAGCGCGCCGAGTACTCGACGGTCGCCACGCCGGAGTCGCTCGCGGCCCGCGTCACCACCGATCTGCAGTCGGTCAACGGCGACCTTCACCTGCGGCTGAAGTACTCGGTCGATCCCCTGCCCGACCACGTCGAATCCGACGAGGCCGTGTGGGCCGCGCTGCACGCCGCGCAGGCGAAGGAGGCGATGAGCGGGGTCCGCCGCGTCGAGCGCCGCGCGGGCAATGTGGGGCTCCTGGAACTCGCACCCATGCTGTTCTCGGCCACGATCGCCGGCCCGGCGATCGCCGCCGCCTTCGCGCTACTCGCCGACGTGGACGCCCTCGTGATCGACCTGCGAGCGATGCGCGGCGGCGACCCGGGCACGGTCGCGCTGATCTGCACGTACCTGCTGGCCGAGCCGACGCACCTCAACAGCATGCGCACGCGCGGGGACGAGCGAGAGACGCAGTCCTGGACGCTGCCCTGGGTGCCCGGCCGGCGCCTCCCGGACGTCCCGGTGTGGGTGGTGACCGGACCGGAGACGTTCTCCGGCGGCGAGGAACTCGCGTACGACCTGCAGCAACTCGGCCGAGCGACCATCGTCGGCGCCCCGACCGGCGGCGGCGCGCACGCGCGCGAGGGGTTCGTGCTGCACCCGCACCTCGAGCTGACGCTGCCGGTCGTGCGCGCCGTGAACCCCGTCTCCGGGACGAACTGGGAGGGCGTGGGCGTGCAGCCGGACGTCCCGGCGGACGACGCCATCGCGACGGCCGAAGGGCTGGCGCGGGCGGCGGTCTCGGCGCGGGACGGGACCAGCCCGGCCCTGCGCCGCGAACTCGCCGCCGGCGTATCGGTCTAGTACCGCGCGCCCACGACCTGCTCGGCCAGCGGGTCGAGCTCGGCGAGATCGTCGGCGGTCAGCTCGACCTCCACCGCCTGCGCGTTCTGCTCCAACCACTTCGAGCGCTTGGTGCCGGGGATCGGCACGACCAGCACACCGAGCTGCTCGGCCCGACCGTGCACCCACGCGAGGGCCACCTGGGCCGGCGCGACGCCCTTGCGCTGCGCGACCGCGGCGACGGCGTCGGCGATGCGCTGGTTGGCGTCCCCGGCCTCGCCGGCGAAGCGCGGGTTGCGGCCGCGGAAGTCCTTCGCATCCAGGGACGACCGGTCGAGCGTGTTGGTCAGGAAGCCGCGGCCCAGCGGCGAGTACGGCACCAGCCCGACGCCCAGGTCGCGCATGGCCGGCACGATGGCCTCCGGATCGCGGGTCCACAGCGAGTACTCGCTCTGCACGGCGGCGATGGGGTGGACGGCGGCGGCGCGACGTAGCAGCGACTCGTCCACCTCGGAGAGCCCCAGGTAGCGCACCTTGCCCTGCTCGACCAGCGCGGCCATCGCGCTGACCGTCTCCTCGATCTCGGCGTCCTGCGCGGGGCGGTGCAGGTAGTAGAGGTCGATCGTCTCGATACCGAGCCGCAGCAGGGACGCCTCGCAGGCGCGCTGCACGTAGGCGGCGGTGCCGCGGAAGCGGCGGTCGCCGTCGCCGTTCGAGCGGTCGATGCCGAACTTCGTGGCCAGCTGCACCTCGTCCCGCCGGCCGGCGATCGCGCGGCCGACCAGCACCTCGTTGTGTCCCTGGCCGTAGACGTCGGCCGTGTCGAGGAACGTCACGCCGAGCTCCAGCGCCCGGTGGATGGTGGCGATCGACTCGTCCCAGTCGGTGGCGCCGTAGAACTCGCTCATGCCCATGCAGCCGAGTCCCTGCGCCGAGACGGTCAACCCGCCGAGGTTCGCCTGTCGCATCACGCTTTCTCCTTCGCGGCCGGGCCCAACGCCCGGCGATAGATCCTGATCTTGGTGTCGAGCATCTGGAGGCACTCCTGCTGCGCGACTAGTGCGGCCCGCACCCGAGAGCGGTGCTCACTGAGCAGTTCGAGCCGTTCCTGCTCCCCGGCCCCGGCCCGGACGAGTTCGGCGTAGCGCTGCATGTCCTTCACCGGCATGCCGGTTGCGCGCAGCCGGGTGAGCAGCAGGATCCAGTCGACGTCCTTCTGGCCGAACCGGCGCCGGCCGTCCGGCCCGCGCTCGATGCGGTCGAGCAGGCCGATGCGCTCGTACCAGCGCAGCGTGTGCTCGGTGAGCCCGACCTTCTCGGCGACCTCGCGGATGCCCCACTCGCTCATGCATCCAACGTAGGAGTTCGAGTGCACTCCAACGCAAGGTGGTTTACGGCTCGAGGTCGAGGACGAGGAAGTGGCCGTCGGGCAGCGGCAGCCGGAACCGGTTGGGGTCGTCGGCCGGCTCGTCGGCGACGACGTCGACGCGCACGCCGGCGAACGAGGTGGGCAGCGCGGCCGACCACGTCCGGTACTCGGCGTCGGCGAGGACCGTCACCTGCACGAACCGCAGCGACTCGGCGTCGGAGGCGTTCCATTCCCGGTGCCGCAAGCCGTCGCCGGTCGACTGGACGAACAGTGCACCCGGGTTCACGAGCTGGGCCGCTCCGGTGTCGTCCTCGTGCCAGAGCGTGCCGGCCATGACCCAGCTCGCGATGTGGACGCCGCGGTGGGCGTGCCAGTCGAAGCCGGCGCCCGGCGCGACGAGGTGCTCGTCCACGCCGACGATCGGCCCGAGCGACATGCGGTCGGGGTCGTAGTAGGGCCCGGACGAGAACGAGTGCCACGACTCGATCCCGGGTTGGGACGACCGCCCGCGTCCGTCGCCGAGGTAGTCGCTCATGCTGCCCGCGCGATTGCTCGGCGCGCTTCCCCGACGTCTTCCCTCGTCGCTCCTCGCTTCGCTCGTCGACTCCTCAGTCCAGACGTCGGACGCTCGCCTCCGCACGCGCTCAATGCTGCCCGCCCGATTGCTCGACGCGCTTCCCCGACGTCTTCCCTCGTCGCTCCTCGCTTCGCTCGTCGACTCCTCAGTCCAGACGTCGGACGCTCGCCTCCGCACACGCTCATACCGGCCGCACCGAGTGGTCCGCCGTCCACGCCAGCAGGTCGTCCATGCTCCACGCGTTGATCACGGTCTCGAGCGGCACCCCACACCGGGCCGCCCGCTCGCAGCCGTAGGGCTGCCAGTCGAGTTGGCCGGGCGCGTGCGCGTCGGTGTCGATCGAGACCAGGCAGCCCGCCTCGACCGCAAGGCGCAGCAAGCGTTTGGGCGGGTCGAGCCGCTCGGGACGGGAGTTGATCTCGACGGCGACGCCGAACTGCGCGGCCGCGGCGAACACGACGTCGGCGTCGAACTCCGACTCGGGCCGGCC
>Ga0068855_100009616_pt1 | contig 11667 bp, 6 predicted proteins | sample KBSCornC52_FD_66592 | JGI IMG/M metagenome (GOLD analysis project Ga0068855, IMG submission 66592) | Corn rhizosphere microbial communities from Kellogg Biological Station, Michigan, USA - KBS Corn C5-2 | ecosystem: Host-associated > Plants > Roots > Rhizosphere > Soil ...
CCGCTCACGTACAATCTCGAGCTGCTCAAGGCATGGGCGTCGAGCGCCGGCATTGCGATGTGGAGCCAACCGTCGGCCAAGAATTCGGTCGCGTATCGCGGGCGGGCGCAGTGTTGTCGCAACGACACCTGCTCGCCGGTCTGTCCGGTCGGCGCGAAATACTCGCCGGATTTCACCTGGAGCGAGCTGCGTCGCGCCAACAAGATCCGTCTCATCCCGCGCACGCTCGTGCGGAAGCTCGTGCTCGGTCCGAGCAGCACAACGATCTCACACGCCATCGCTGTCGATCGCGACCATCCCGAGCAACCAGTCGAGTTCCACGCGAAGACGTTCGTCGTCGCCGCCGGCTACACCTGGAGCTCGCACCTGCTGCTTCTCTCGGCGCAAAGCGGCGCGCCGAACGGTGTGGCGAATGCATCGGGGCTCGTGGGCAAATATCTCACGGGGCATCGCAACGTACAGGGTTTTGTCGAGCTGCCGCTCAGGCTCTACCCGGGAATGAACGAGCAGCACAGCCTCGTCACGAAGCAGTTCATGCGGCCGAAGCCCGGTGCAACATTCATTCGTCACGACCTGCGCGTATGGGAATCGTCAACCGGCCGGGCTCCCCGCCTCGCCGATGACAGCGGCGCCCTCATGCTCGGCGACGCGATCCTCGCTGATTGGCGCGCGCGAGCCAAGACCGGAGCCGCACGCGTCCGCGCGTACTACGACGTGGTCCCCGATCGCGCGAGTGAGTTGACGCTCGACGCAACGCGAAAGAACGAGTGGGGCGACCCGCTTCCCAAGCTCGCGTTCCGTGATGCACCCGAATCCGTTGCGCTTCGCGCGCAGACGGAGGATTCGATTCGCGCATTGTTCGCGAACATGGCGAAGGCGGGCGACGGGAAGTTGCTGCGCACATCGGTCGACAACTTTCAGGATCATCCCGCCGGTGGGTGCCGCATGGGCAACGATGCGGCGGCGAGTGTCGTCGATTCCTGGGGGCGTGCCCACGATCACGAGAATCTGTTTGTCGTCGGGGCGCCGACGAGTGTGAGCGGAAGCTGCGCGAACGCGACGCTGACGTTCTGCGCGCTGTCACTGCGGTCCGCGCACGAGATCGAGAAGGGGCTGCCGCGTCGACCCTGATTCGGACGAGGAGCAGAGCCTCGCTTCGCTCAGGATGACAAGCGAGCTGCGCTCAGGATGACACGCGCAAATTCACTTGGCGACGGGACGCAACGCGTCGTGCAGCGCCGAGGCAAGTCGCGATCGCTCGTACGGTTTGGCAACTAGCTCGGCGTCGAGAGATCCCTCTGCACGATCGAAAGCGTCGTCCGGGTATCCACTCATGTAGACCACGGGGAGTCCAGGGTGCCGTGCGCGCACTTCGGCGGCGAGCTGGCGGCCGCTCATGCCGTCCGGCATTACGATGTCCGTCAGCAACAGATCGATTGGCTCTCCGCGGTTCACGATCGTCAACGCCGCGGGCCCATTCTCGGCGCTGACCACGCGATAGCCGAGCTCTTCGAGGAGACGTTTCGCAAGGGCCAGCAACGCCGGCTCGTCCTCGACGAGCAGGATCGTCTCACTGTTGCCGCGCGCGAGCGTTGCCGGTTCGTGCTCCACTGACGTCGGCCGGGCCTCGCGCGCCTCCGGGAAATACAACTTGATCGACGTTCCACGTCCGATCTGGCTCTCGACTCGCACCAGACCGCCGGATTGTTTGACGAAACCGTACACCATGCTGAGCCCCAGCCCGGTGCCGCGGCCGACGTCTTTCGTCGTGAAGAACGGCTCGAATAAATGCGGGAGATGCTCGTCGGGAATTCCAGTGCCTGTGTCGCTCACGCTCATGAGGACGTACGATCCCGGCTCGACTTCCGCACTCGCGCGCGCATCCTGCTCGTCGAACGCCACACGCGCGAGCGCGATGGTGATCGCGCCGCCATTGGGCATGGCATCGCGCGCGTTGATACACAGATTGAGTAGCGCGCTCTCGGCGCCGACTGGATCGACCGTAGCGAGAAAGGGCCGATCGGTCGGAACGATTGTCGAATTCAGCGTCACATCCTCGCCGAGCACTCGATCGAGCATCGGCTTCGACTCGCGGACCATGTCCTCGAGGTCGACCGTGCGCGGCTGCAGTGGCTGTCGTCGCGCGAACGCGAGCAATTGCCGAACGAGCGCGCCGCCGCGCGCGGCGGCGCGCTCGATCTGCGACACTGATTCTTCAGTGGTCTCGATCGAGTCACGTCCCAGCCCGTCCTTGATCAGCATGACGTTGCCGAGGATGACGGTCAGCAGGTTGTTGAAGTCGTGGGCAACGCCACCGGTCAGCCGACCAATGGACTCGAGACGCTGGGAGCGACTGAGCGTTTCTTGCGCCGCGGCGCGTGTGTCCATCTCGCGGAAGATCAGAAGGAGAATCGTGGCGAGCGCAACGGCGATGAGCGCTCCCACGCCGATGGAGATCGCACGATCTCGACGCCACTCTCCGAGCAGGTCGTCGTCGGCAAGCGAGACGGCGACGATGAGATCGCGGTCGGGAAGCGCACGAAATACCGTGCGGAAGACGGGCCCATTGGGGTCAGCTCGGCCGACGAAGACGCCATTCCCGCCGACGCGTCGCGCGGCCTCGAATAGCGGCTGCGTCGTCGCGACTTGCCCAATTGGGTTCTGGCCCGAGGGCTCGCGGAAAACGATGAAGCCGTCGCGATGAAAGACGGTGACCATTCCGCGCGTGCCGACGTCGGCCGAGCGAAACACCTCGCGCAGCTCGTCGGGAATGAACGTCGCGACGATGATTCCTCGGAAGGCGCCGTCCGGCGACGAGAGACGGCGGCCGAGTGGAATCATGTATTGCAGCTTGCCGGCGACGGTTCTGAACGGTGTGTCGGCAACGAGATTATCTGTGTTGTCTGATGCGAGGCGGCGGAACACGTATTGGTCGCGGCGCGATTGCCCGAGAATAGCTGGCTGCGTGGAATGGCGAATGATGCCGGTGCTGTCGACGACGGTGATCGATCCCGTCGCGGTCAACGCGGTGCGCGCGGACACGAGCGCTGGAGCCCAGTCAGACTCGGGCGCGCCGGGCCCGCCGATGCGCCGACTGTGCAACGCGAGCTGACGAAGTGACGCGTCGACGGCGGCGAAGGTCTGCCTGAGGTATCCCGTGAGTACGACCGCCAGATTTGCGGCTCGCCGCTCACCCAAGTCGAGCAACTGGCGGCGTTGCGATCGCAAATCGACGGCGCGGGCCGCGACGATCATCGCCAGTGCCAGCGTCGCGGCGAGGCCCACCGCCAACTTGAATCCGCGGCGCGATGGATTGAACAGAGCATCCCTCCCGAGTGGCACGGCGCGTCCAGAGTATAGTGCGCCAGCCGCTGAATTGTCATCCCAGTATTGTCGCGAGCCATCGCGCCGCGGTGCGCGCGGGCGTATGATCCAGTACGGCGACGGCGTCGATTACCTACCTCACACGGTCAGTATTTGCACGACATGATGATTTCGGAACGGGCCGTCTCCGACACGGTGCGCCGGCGCGTACTGGTCGCCGATGACAATGCGGAGATGCGGGTGTTCATCCGCCGACTGCTGTCGGATCGGTATGAGGTCGAAGTCGTCGCCAACGGTCGTGAAGCACTCGATGCGGCCCGGCGTGCTCGGCCGGACCTGCTGATCACCGATCTCGTGATGCCGCAGCTCGACGGATTCGGGTTGCTCAAGGCGATTCGAGCGGACGCTGCTCTGCGCACGCTGCCGGCGATCGTGCTGACCGAGCGCGGCGAGGTCGACTCGCGCGTCGAAGGATTGGAAGCGGGCGCCGACGATTACCTCGTCAAGCCGTTCAGTCCCCGAGAGTTGCTCGCGCGTGTGCGCAGGAGTCTCGAGCTGGCGCATATGCGCGAAGAGGTGGAGCGCGCGACGGGACGCGAAGAAGCGCTCCGGGAGGCGAACCGCCGGAAGGACGATTTTCTCTCGATGCTCGCGCACGAGCTTCGCAATCCGCTCGCCCCACTGACGTATGGCGTGCACTTACTGGGATTGCCGTCGATCAGTCCTGATCTGCTTGCCCGCACGCGCGACATGTTGGGGCGTCAGGTGCAGCATATGTCGCGCATCGTCGACGATCTGCTCGACGTTTCGCGAATCACCAGCGGCAAGCTGTCGATCGTGCGCGAGCGGCTCGATCTCGCGCGCCTGGTGCGCCAAGCGGTCGAGGATCGTCGCGGGACGATCGAGGCGGAAGGCCTGACAATCGACGCGAATTTGCCGAGCCAATCGGTGTGGGTGACGGGAGACGCGACGCGTTTGACGCAATCGATCGACAATCTGCTCGACAACGCGCGGAAGTTCACGCCGGCGGGGGGTCACGTAAGCGTCCGGATCACGCGCGATGCGGGAACCGGACAGGCCGTCCTGGTGATTGGCGACGACGGGATCGGCATCGAGCCATCATTGCTGCCACATATTTTCGACGTCTTTGCGCAAGCGGAGCAATCGTTGGACCGGACGCATGGTGGACTCGGGCTTGGACTCGCGGTAACGAAGGGGCTGGTCGAGCTGCACGGAGGGACGATCAGTGTCTCCAGCGCCGGCAAAGGTCGTGGAGCTGAGTTCACCATACGAGTTCCGTCTGAGGCAGAACCGGCGGTCATCTCGCATGTGACCTTCGATGCGCCCACCGCGACGGCGCCGTTGCGCGTGTTGATCGTCGAGGACAATGTCGATGCGGCGGATATTTTACGAACGTTGCTCGAGCATCACGGGTATCAAGTGTCGGTCGCGCACACTGGACCAGCGGGAGTGACCGCGGCCAAATCGGAACGTCCTGACGTGGTGCTGTGCGACATCGGGCTTCCAGGAATGGACGGTTACGCGGTTGCCGACGCGCTGCGACAGAATCCTGAAACGGGCGCGGCACGTTTGATTGCGGTCACGGGATATGGCCGTGAAGCGGATAGGCAACGGGCGTTGCAATCAGGCTTCGATCTGCACCTGGTAAAGCCGGTGAACGCGCAGCAGCTGCTCGGTCATCTCGTCGCCGGGCGATGAACCTTTGATCACAACCTCGATGACACTATGAAGATTCTCACAACGTTGTTCGTCGGCGCCTCGGCCGCGCTCGGTCTGTCGCAGATTGCGAATGCACAGTCGGCCGTGCCGCGTGGCGAGCCGGTCGCCGGCATGTCGTGCGACGCCATGGAAGGCTCGCGGATCCACATCCATCAGCATCTCGTGATCTTCGATCACGGGAAACAGGTTGCGATTCCGCCGAACATCGGACAGCCGGCCGAGAAGCGTTGCATCTACTGGGTGCATACGCACACGCCTGACGGAATCATTCACATCGAGGCGCCGCAGTTTCGCTCCTTCACGCTCGGCGATTTCTTCGCGGTGTGGGGTGAGCCGCTGAGCCGGACGCAGGCGTCATCGGCGCAGGCGGCAAAGGGTCAGGCGCTTCACGTGTGGGTGAACGGCAACCGGTTCAATGGCGATCCGCGTACGATTCCGCTTGCGGCGCACACCGACATCGTGATCGAGGCTGGCCCACCGTTCCCGAAGCCGCCGCGCTTCACGACATGGGGCACGCTGTAGTCGACATTTTGGGGGCCAGAATGAATTTCATGAGTAGAGTCTGCGCGACGCCTTGCCATCACCTCATGCAACTATCTCAATCACGATTCACGCGCTTCTCTACGATCTGTGCACTGGCGCTCGCGGCCTCACCGCTCGCGGCCTCGCCGCTCGCGGCACAAAACAAAGCCGGCTCGGCGCAGGTAGTGCCGCCGCTCGCGGCTGGCTGGTGGAACGTCGTCACGGTGCTCGCCGACGATAGCCTTCGCGGTCGCGCGACTGGAACGGACGATTATCTCAAAGCCGCGAAATACGTCGCGCAGGAATTTCAGAAAGCCGGGCTCACGCCAGCCGGCACTGACGGCTACTTCCAGACGGCGCACCTCTCGACCGCTCGCCTCGTTCCCGAGCATTCTGGAATCGCGCTCGTCACCAACGGGGTCGCCGACACGCTCAAGCTCGGCACCGACGCATCGATCATGTTGAGCACGACCACCGTGCCGCGCGCCGAAGGACCAATGGTCTTCGTCGGTTACGGATTGCATTTCCCCGGCGTGCGCGATGACCTCGGCAGCACGAGTGTGCGAGGCAAAGTCGCGGTCTATCTCAATCGATTGCCGTCTGGACTCAACGCGACGATCATGGCGCATTCGCGCTCAGGTCGATGGGAAGCGTTGCGCGCGGCCGGCGCGATTGCGGCGATCGCGATCACCGAGCCGCCTGCTGCCGGTGGTCGAGGCGGGCGCGGCGGCGCAGGCGCGGCTGGTCCGCGCCCGGCAAATGGACTCGCTGACGATCCAACCGGCGGCGGCGTGATGATCACCGTTCCCGATTCCGCCGCGGCGCGACTGTTCGCCGGCTCCGGTCACACGTACGCGGAGCTCGTCTCGCTCGCGAATAAAGACAGCGCCGCCGTGCTTCCGATATTCGCGCTCGTTCCGACACTCAATGTCTGGACCGAGCTCGCGAAAACACCACTCGAAGCACCGAACGTGTTGGGCATGTTGCGCGGTTCCGATCCGGCGCTGCGCGATCAGTACGTGATCGTCAGCGCGCATCTCGATCACCTGGGCGTCGGTCGCGCGGTAGACGGCGACAGCGTCTACAATGGCGCGATGGACAATGCGTCCGGCATCGCAACGATGATCGAGACGGCGCGCGCGTTTCACAATCGACACATCGCGCCCAAACGATCGCTCATCTTCGCCGCCGTCACCGCGGAAGAGCGCGGGGAGCTCGGCTCGGCATACTTCGCGACGCATCCGACCGTGCCCGTCGGACAAATTGTCGCTGATCTCAACACCGACATGTGGGAACCGCAGATCCCGCTCGTCGGAGTCTTCGGCTATGGCGCCGACGAGTCGGATCTGGGTGTCGATCTGCGACAAGCACTCAAGCTGCACAATCTGACGCTGATGGAAGATCCGCATCCCGAGCAAGTGCGATTCATTCGCAGCGATCAGTACAGCTTCATCAAGCGCGGCATTCCCGCGCTCGCGCTCAAGATCGGCTACTTGCCAGGCTCACCCGGCGATTCGGTGATCGCCGAATGGAATCGCGTGCGCTATCACAAGCCGTCCGACGACCTCGATCAACCGGTCGACTTCAATGCCGCGATCGCGTTCGACGCGATGTACATCGACTTGGTACATCTCGTCGCCGATCGTCCAACCCGGCCGGCGTGGGTGAAGGGAAGCGTATTTGCTACCGGCGTGCATCCGTAGACGCCGGCGACAACGCGCGCACTTCCTCATTGGTCAGACGCCGCCATTCACCTTTGGCGAGTGTGCCGAGCGTCAACGGCCCGATCGCGACCCGCACGAGCCGCAGGACCTCGATGCCGAGCGCGGCGAATAGACGTCGGATGTGACGGTTCTTTCCTTCGTCGAGCGTTATCTCGAGCCAAGCACTGCTGCGAGAGCCAGTGCGGAGCAACGATACGCGTTTGACCGCGAGCACCTCGCCTGTATCCGGCTCGGCGACCCCGGCCGCAACGCGCGCGATGAGAGAATCGTCAATGAGGCCGCGCAGTTGCGCGTGGTAGACCTTGTCGACGTGCGATTGCGGGTCGAGCACGTTGGCCGACCATCGCGAGTCGTTCGTCAGCAGCAGCAGACCTTCGCTCGCCTTGTCGAGTCGGCCGACCGGCGCCAAGAACGGCAGCGACACATCGCGCAAGCAGTCGTAGATCGTCGCGCGACCCCGGGGATCGTCGCGCGTGGTGACCAGACCGCGCGGCTTGTTGAGTGCCAGGTACACGCGTTCGACGCGACCGACGCGCTTTCCGTCGATCTCGATCGCATCGCGCTCGGGAACGATCCGCACGCTCACATCGCGGACGATCTTTCCGTTGACGCGAACGCGTCCGGCTTCAACGAGTCGCTCGCCCTCGCTGCGCGAGCAAACGCCGAGCTTGGACAACCCGCGCGCGACGCGTACCGTTCCACGTGGCGGCGGAATCATGAGCCGTCGGCCAAAATTCTACTTCTTCTTCCGGCTCGGCCGCTTCTCGACGCGATCATCATCGGCAACGTCGACGGAGAGCGGGAAGAAGAGCGAACGCTTCACCGCTGGATATGGTGTGCTCCAGCCTTTCACGTCGTGCCAGAGAATGCGATTGAGTTGTTCCGAGGGCGCTTCATCGGGCCCGTCGAAGCTCATTCGCGCCGAGGCGCGCGCCGCGCTTCTCCGCTCCGCCGCCGACTGACCGGTGATCGATCCGACGCGCTGATTCAGATCCGCGAGAGACTGCTCGGGCACGATCGCGGTGTACGGCGTGAGATCTGGTCTCTCGCTCGGGTCGATGAAGCTGGCACGCATGTCAGTCGCCACGAGATCGAAGATCGACATCGACGGAAGGCCAAGCATCAGCTCGATCGTCTTTACCATGCTCGGCTGGGTGTAAAACGTGGAGTCGACGATCCCGCGCCGTATATAGGGTGAAACCGCGAGCGCCACCGTGCGATGTCCATCGATGTGATCGACGCCATTCTGCGCATCGTCCTCCACGACGAAAATCGCCATGTCGCTCCAGAACGTCGAGTGCGTGAGCCCATCGACGATTTTGCCGAGTCCCAGATCGTTGTCGGCGACGCAAGCGCGCGGCGTGCACCAGCCGGCGGACGTGCCCTGCGTGTGATCGTTCGGCAAGATGATCATCACGAGGTTCGGCATCGCGTGCTGCGCTTCCCAATCCGCGAGATGTGCCAAGATGTCGCCCGCTTTCATGACGTCCGGCACCTCTTCCGTCCATCCCGGATACTCGCGAATGAGCTCTCGATCGAGTGAAGGGATGTCCGACTTCGTGTTGAACCGGGCCTTCAAAACGTCCCGCTGAAATGCAAAGTCGTTCGGATGTTGGTTGTACTGCGCAAACATTCGCCGGCGGATGCTGTCCGATGAAACCTTTGGCGACGGCGCGTATTCGCCGAAGACAGCGACTGTCTTTCCCCTGTCGCGCGCTGCCTCCCACAAGAATCCGCCCGACGAGTAGGTGAGCGCGTCTTCGCCCTCCGACGGGTAGCTTCGTCCGAAGTACAGCGGCCACATTGGATAGTCCGTCTCGTTCGCTTGCGTCAACCACTGGTGCCCGTCGGCCGAGTTGCCGCCCGATGCGAAGAAATGATCGAGGGTGACGAAGCGCTGGGAGAGCGCATGAGTGTTTGGTGTTACAGTGTTCCCATAAAGCACGAGCGACGAATCTCGTGCTCCACGATCGAGGTCGCCGAGCACCTGATCGTATGTGCGATTCTCGCGCACGATGAATACGACGTGGTTGATCAATGACGGATCGCCCGGGCGCTCGGGAACAGCGCGCGCGACGGTCGCTACGACCGGTGGTGGCGAAGCCGATGTCGCGAGCGCGAGCCGGTTGTTCTCGCTCACCGCCGTCGTGAACGCCGCGCGCTCGCTCGGCGACGGGACCGGAATGACGTGCACCGATCCGCGAATGGCGAACACATACCGCCCGCGCATTCCGGCGGTGGTGCCTTCGCCCGAGCCAACGCCGAACAACGAGCCGACGGCCAGATATCGTCCGTCGGCGCTGGCGTCGATGCTCGACGGGTACCATGCCGTCGGAATGAGTCCCTTGAACACCGGCGACGCGAGATCGCGACTCACATCGTAGATTGCCACCGCGTTGACGCCGCCAAGTGCGACGTAAAGCGTTTTCTGATCGGGGGAAAGCGCAAGCGCCGTTGGCGCAAGACCAATCTTGCGCTCTCGAAATGGCGCGATGGGAATGTGACCGGCGACGACGTCCGACTTCGTATCGATGATGGTGATCGAGTCGGAATTTCCGGCCGCCACGTAGAGTCGGCCACTTGCCTCGTTCCAAACAAGGGCCGTCGGGTGACGCCCGACCGCGATGTCGCGCGTGACCCTGCCGGTGGTGAGATCGACGTGACTCACACTGCCCGGTTCAGCGATTCCGCGCGCGTCGACTCGCAGTGCCTCCGCGCGCGGATCGCAACACTGCATCGCGGTACGTTGGTCGGACTTCGGCTTCGGTCCACCGAGTACGGATACGTACGCGACCCGCGAATCGGCTGAGATGACCGCTGCCATCGGCTCGACGCCGAGCGGTATTGTGTCGACGAGCGCGCCCGACTCCGCGTCGAGCACGGCGAGCGCGTCGTTCGCCGGAAGCGGAACGACGGCGAGCCGCTTACCGTTCGCGCCGGCGCGCTCCGCGACGGCGGGCGAGCCGGCCATGTAGTCGCCCAACGCGCCGGAGTTGAAACGTGCGGTTGCCGAATCGCCCACTACGTCGCGATCGAACCCCGTCAGCTTCGCGACCTGCGGCGGTCGCGTCCTGCTCGTAGTCGCCGGAGGAAGAATGCGTCCGACCGACGACACGAGGACGCGGTGCGTGGCCCGGTCGACAGCTAGCGCGTGCACGCCCGGCCGGCCGTCGACACGCACACGCGCACGAACATCGTTGCCGCGCCAACCGAGTCGGTAGACGTAGTTGGGGACCGCGACCCACACCTCGTCGGACGTGGCGCCAAACCGCACGCCAGCGACTTTGCCATCGAACACACTCTGCACGCCGGCGGGCGTCACGCGCTGTCCCGTCGCGATGACACCTGGGTCCGCGACGTCGCGTTTCGGATAGGCCTGTTGAGCTCGAGCCGCGGTGGCCACCGCGGCCAGCGAGACTCCAAGTGACGAGACGCGCAATGCGTATCTGCTCATCAAAGGTTGCTCTCTGGCGAAAGTCTTTGCGTCACCCGCAGCGTGACGCCGGATCAGGTCGATGAGCCGCGACGCAGCGCCAACGCCTGCTCCACCTCGCGCCCGCTCTCCAACAATCGATCAGCTTCTTTCCCGAACTCCCGCGCCGCGGCAAGGTCGAGCGTGATTCCCTCGACCGAGCCACCGCCAGCGCGCAGGCGAAGAAGATCGAGCCGTAGATTCTCCAGCGCAGTCACCAGCTCCTCGAGCCTGGTCTGCGCGCGCCCTCGCGCCTCGGTGAGATCGGCAACGAGGGCATCTTGTCGGTCCGCCGACACCGCGCGCGCAGATCCGCCGCGCTGCGCCTCGGCGAGCGATGCGTCCAGATCCTCGATGCGGGAGCGAATCGCGCGCGCATGCGCTTCGAGACCGTGCAACACTTTCGGAACATCGCCGAGTGAATCGCGCAAGGCCTTCGGGAACGTCGCGAACATCGCTTCGGCGGACATCGCGATCGCCATCTCCGTCGGACGGTCGGCGAGCACGGCACGGTCGCCGAGGTTGATCGACGCAACGCGCGCGATCTGCTTGCCAACTGGACCTGACCAGATCTTGGACCAGAGCGATCCACTACCACGTCGCAGCCGGCGCCACCTGCGGCTGAACGCAGTCCCGAGCAGTCCGAAATACAAGCCGATCACGGCGACCGGCGCGACGAAAGGCAACATCGAGTGGGGTACGACGATCGTGCCGATGAGGGCAGCTCCGCCAACGACCACACCAGTTGCGCCGACGACAGTCAACACGCGTTCGCGCGTCGTTGGCTCGCTGCCGTACTCGTAGAGGAATTCCTCGCGATGCCGCTCGAACGATGCACGCAACGCGGCGATGATGTCGTCCAGCCCATACCCGACACGTAAGAGT
>Ga0068855_100009618_pt1 | contig 11665 bp, 12 predicted proteins | sample KBSCornC52_FD_66592 | JGI IMG/M metagenome (GOLD analysis project Ga0068855, IMG submission 66592) | Corn rhizosphere microbial communities from Kellogg Biological Station, Michigan, USA - KBS Corn C5-2 | ecosystem: Host-associated > Plants > Roots > Rhizosphere > Soil ...
GGAGAGCTCTGGATCAAACGTCGAGTGGACCGGTCCGGGGTGTCGGCGCCGCTGCCGAATTTCTACAGTTCCAAGCTGGCTTCAACGAAGCTGCATCCTATCCCGGATCATCCTGCGGAGGCATGCACGGACCAGCTCAACTCGCCCGGTCCCTGGTACGAGAGGCTGCCTCACTTCAAGATGAACTTCACTCCTTCGAGCGGGCAGGAGTTGCAGAGCGAGTACTTCGTTCCGTTCGAGCATGGCTATGAGGCAATCCGAGCGATCGAGACCCTGCGCGACCAGATCACGCCTCACCTGTTCATTACTGAATTGCGAGCCGTCGCCGGAGACGACCTCTGGATGAGCATGGCGTATCAGCGGCCTTCACTCGCAATTCACTTTACGTGGAAGCCCGAGATTGCCGCGGTAATGAAGCTTCTGCCGCAGATCGAGGCAAAGCTCGCACCCTTCCAGGCGCGCCCACATTGGGGCAAATTGTTCACTCTCGGAGTCGATCAGATCCAGGCTCTCTATCCGCGAATCGGCGATTTCCGTGCGTTGACGCATGAATTCGACCCCAAGGGAAAGTTTCGCAATCAGTTCATCCACGAACACGTGGACAAGTCCTGAGCGCCTGTCACGGCAACGCTGGAACGGGATACTGGGTAAGGAAGCGGTTCTCAGGCCTTTTTAGCGGGCGGCTGGCTCCCGCGCCGGCGAGCGGCCCAGGCTTCTTTGGTCACTTGGTGGGCGCGCCCCAGAGCAAGCGCGTCATCCGGCACATCCTGCGTAATACATGATCCTGCGGCGACGTAAGCGCCAGACCCTATGGTCAAAGGCGCAACCAGCGTGGAATCCGAGCCGATGAAGGATCGGTCGCCGATATGAGTTACGTGCTTATGCACGCCGTCGTAGTTGCAGGTGATGACACCGGCGCCGATGTTGGTGCCTTCGCCAATTGACGCATCCCCGAGATAAGTGAGGTGGTTGGCCTTGGCCCCTCGTCCTAGCGTAGTTTTCTTTGTCTCGCAGAAGTTGCCGACGTGGGCACCCTCGCCGATACGACTCTCGGGCCGCAGGTGCGAGTAAGGGCCGATGACAGCAGCACTGGAAACCTCCGCGCCATCCAGGATACAGCCGTTCCGGATGGTGACCTCGTCGGCCAGAGTCGAGTTCTGGATGACAGAGTAGGAGCGGATGCGGCAATCCGAGCCGACGCGGGTAGAACCTAGAAGTTGTGTGAAGGGTTCGATTACAGTATCGGCGCCGACCTCTACCTGTGAATCGATAATGCAGGTCTCCGGCCTAAAGATCGTGACGCCCTGCGACATAAGCCGTCGGGTGGTAGAGGCGCGCATGGACGCGTCCAGATGCATCATCTCCGCGATGGTATTGGCTCCAAGCACTTCGTCGACGCTCTCCGCCTGAATCGCGACAACACGCTGCCCATCGGCGACGAGGAGACCGGCGACATCGGTCAGGTAGTACTCACCATGCGCATTGTTGGTCGAGAGTTGGTCGAGTCTGTTGAATAGGGCAGCGGTTTCGAAGCAATAGATGCCCGAGTTGATCTCCGGTGTATTGAGCTGATCAGTGCTGAGGGATTTCTGCTCGACAATTGCACTTACCTCGGAGGACTGAGGTGCAATGCGCAGCACTCGACCGTATCCGGTGGGGTCTGGAGGCACGGCGGTGAGGATCGTCATCGCAGCCTGCTCGGCAAGATGAAACCGGGTGAGTTCGGCCAACGTTTCTGGCCGAATAAGCGGGACATCGCCGGACAAGACAAGGAGATGCTTCGGTATTGGAACCCCGGAGAGCTCAAACTCGGCTTTGAGCACCTGCAGCGCGTGACCGGTACCCCGCTGGTCTGCCTGCAGGACAAACTGAACACCGGTAGCCTCGACGCCCGCTCGGACGCGGTCCGCTTCATGGCCGATGATGCAAAAGATTTCTTTTGTGGGAGCAACAGTCTCGGCGGCGGAGATCACATGCAGAAGCAGAGCGCGGCCGCCAACCTCGTGAAGTACCTTAGGGCGCTTGCTCTTGAGCCGCGTTCCCTTACCCGCGGCCATGATGGCGACTGCGAAACTGGATGACTCCATGGTGCTTATCTTCTCACGCCGCATCCAGCAAAAAGGAGCCGCTGCTCCCATCGAGCGGCGGCTCCCTGGTGCGTCGAAACCTTTTTCAGTGGCTACTTGCAGCAGCGCCGATTAGATCGAGCACATCCCCGATCACTCGGGTGGTTGGGTCGTATGCCACGACGTAGCCCTCATAGTAGCCATACCTGTATCCGCGCGGCGGAGGCGGTGCGCCACGGTAATACGTGTACGGCACCGGCTGAATGCGGTATCCAGTGGGAATTCGCTGGCCCGGGGCGAATCTCGCGCGGTCATGACGATCCCGCCAGCGGTCGGCATCACGACGATAGTGCTGCTCAAACCGGTCGCGATGACTATTATCGAAATGGAAGTCCCTGTCGTGACCATTGCCTTGGTTGTAGTGGTGGTCGTCATTTCTGCCATAGGCATTGCCCTGGCTGGAGTGGTGGTCATCATTTCGCTGCTGGTAGTTGCCCTGGGTTGAGCGCTGGTTGTCGTTGCCCTGGTAGTTGCGGTCATCCCGCTGACCCGTCTGGTGATTGTCGCGATCGTGGTCCTGGGCATAGGCACTGGCGCCCACAGCTAGCGCGAGCACGGGAGCAAGCGCCGCTACTGAAAACTTATAGAGCAAGTGAGTGCGTTTCATTCGATCTCCTTGGCGCTCTGACGCCAGTGATGTTAGATGCGAGCAGGACCCAAGCGACCATTACACAACTAATTTCAATAGGTTGCGAATGTCTATTGCGGCGGAGGGCTAGGCGCGTCTTCGGGATGGGCGGGCACGGTCCCTCCGCCCGCCGGCGAGTTGGATGCGCCCGAGTCGGGATCTGCGGGAGGTAGTTTCACACGCTGCTCGCCCCCAGGAGCCTCTTCTCCGGGCTTGAGAATTGTCGGCTTCGAGGCCTTGGCGGCCTCCCCGTCGCCAATAGGCACGTCTCCCATGGCGACCTCTCGTCGTGCCGCGGGGTCTCCATTTCCGAAGTATCCCTCCATCTCATCCTGGTCGTGGACGGCAATGGGCTGCCCTAGCGCGGCGATGCGGACCTGTGTCACACGATCGCCCTCAATGCGGACGAAGCGGACGGTCTGGGGCACCTGACCGTAAATCCATTCTTCGTAATGGCGGTCGTCAGAGCCTTCCTCAAGTTCACGAGTCTTCGAAAGCGGCGGTCCCATTGCGGCGAGTACCATCTTCCGATTCATGCCGACCAGTACGTCATGATGGGCGATTGCATCCTTCAGGAAGGCGGGTAGTGTATCGGCGTAGGCCTGCACGGAGGTCTTCACGCCGAAGTCGATCAAGGGATCGAGGAGGGCCTTCACTTCAGGCGCGCTCACGTCCGGTAAGCCGCCTTCGAAGACAAGGGTGACGCGGCAGCCGCTCACCTGGGCGCCGTCGTCAGGAGCTAATGGCGTATCGCCCAGCTCTATGTGCCGCAGGAAGCGATGCTTCAGGTGGGGTCCGCCATTGAGATCGAGGATGATTCGATCCGGCTTAACCTGCACCGCCGTGATGGCAACCCGTTCTCCGGGGCCGGCGACCTGCCCCTTCTTATAGAGCATTTGCTTGTACAGTTCGCCACCGGGAGTCAGCTGGCCATTGGCCATCAAGGTGATGTTCTCGCCTAAAGGAAGCGGACGGTGAGCGAAGCCTTGTTCCGCCTCGAGGTTCCGAATAAGCTCCCGGCGGCCACGCTCCGTAATCGGCGTAGTGGGCAGCTGAACACGGGTTGGTCGGAAGTCAGTCGATACATCGGCAGTCGCACTTTTCTCGCCAACGACGAAGACTTGGGCGCGACCATGGCCAGAGCACCATGCACAGAACGCACCGGCGCTCAGTATCGTGACTGCGATGGCCTGAACGGAAGAGTAACGTGCCGGACGTGGGGACATGGCCCTACACCTCTTACTCCGGAATCTTGCACCCTGCCCAGCATGTTTTGCAAGAGAAAGGAGGACCGAGTCTGCTTTCTACGGTGTGGGATGCGGTGAACGTCGCATAGGTGGGATTTGACGGCGGCTAGTTGGATGGTTCGTTTTGCCCTACAGGAGAGCTCGCAACCGGCTGAATCTGAACGAGTGAGGGAGGCGGAGCCGGAGGGAGTTCGATGGTTTCGTGCGCAGCCGGCGGTGGAATTTCAACCGGAATCCCCGCGGGAACGAGCGGTTTACGCGTGTACTGCCAGGCATATTCATCGCTCAGACGGATCAGGACCGGAATGGTACAAATCAGCAGTAAACCGAGCAGAATGGAGGCAGTTGGGCCGTAGAAGCCGCCCGTAATCCACAATGGGCCAGATACACGCGCATCCACAACTGCGACCTCTGAGAAACTGCCCAGCGGCAGTCCGAAAAGCAGAGCTGTGGAGGCCGACCAGCCGAACCACATGCCCCAGCCCAGCCATAGCCCACGGCTGCGGAGCCAGCAAAGGCAGAGCAGCAGGGCCGCCAGTAGTGCAATCAGCACTCGCACGCCATCCGCGGTGCCATACGGCGTGGGAGTTGTCGCTGCATCCAGTGCAACCAGGATCAGCAGGACAACAGTTGCTCGAACCGGGCCGCTTGCCTCGATGAGGTGCTGAAAACCGTAGCCGTAGATAGCAAGCAGCTTGGCAAGAGTACTCAGCAGCAGGGCCACAGCGCCGAGACCGAGTACCACGAAGGCGTGAGGCGAGGTCCAAAACTGGATGTGGAGCGATTTCGCCACCACCAAGACAAGAGCGGAGCTTGCCGCAACCGCCCAGCCGAGAGCCGCTCCCAGCGCCCACTCCTCGCGGGCAGTCGGCCTCGACGGCAGGCCAAGGTTCAGCTGGAGCGGAACGAGGGTGCGTTCCATAGTTCGCAGGATGGTGAGCCCGAGCAGAACCAAAAATAGTAACGCCACAGCTTCGATAAGCGGCTGCCAGGCTGCGAGATCGAACCGGATTGCGAACCCATTCGCCGAACTGGAGGCGAGGCCGGCAGCGATCCTGTACCAGGCCACGCAAGCGAAGAACAGCGCAATGCGACCCGAACGCGATCTGGAGCGAACAGCCCGGGCATGCTGCAGTGAGGCACCCGCAGACGGCAACGGCGGCGGGGGGGTCGCTGTAGTAGGCGGCTGTTTCGGCTGCATGGGCGCTCTTCGATGTTAATAGACGATGCAATAGAGGCGAAGACGGGCAGGTGCAGCCGGTCTATGCAGGCGTGGAAGAAGCGGTGTGCGAAGAGGTATAGAACTGGGCGATGTTGCGGAACTTGTCATATCGGCGCGAGAGCATTTCACTCAGTGGCATCCTGTCCAGCTGCGCCAAGTGGAATTGCAGCCGTGTATCCAGCATCTGTACGGCGCATGCGGGGTCTTTGTGGCTGCCGCCTTCGGGCTCGCTGATAACGTCGTCAACACAGCCAAGCTCTTTAGCATTGAATGCCGTGTAGCGCAGCGCAGCAGCCGCCTGCTGTTTTCTGGCGGCATCTTTCCACATGATGGACGCGCAACCCTCGGGCGAGATGACGGTGTAGATTGCGTTCTCCATCATCACGACGCGATCTGCCACAGCCAGCGCCAAGGCGCCGCCCGAGCCGCCCTCCCCCGTAATGGTGGCGACGGTGGGAACGCGCAGGCGAGACATCTCAAGCAGGTTGCGCGCGATCGCCTCGCCCTGTCCGCGCTCCTCGGCTCCGATACCGGGATTTGCGCCGGCGAGATCCAAAAACGTGAACACCGGCCGTCCGAATTTTTCCGCAATCCGCATGCAGCGAAGAGCCTTCCGATAGCCCTCCGGATCGGGCGAACCGAATTTCCGCGCGAGGCGGTCCTTCAATGTCCGACCCTTCAGGTTCCCGATCACCATGACGGGCCGCTCGTGAAACAACGCCATTCCGCAGGCCATCGCCGGATCGTCGCCGAAGCTCCGATCTCCGTGGATCTCGCTGAAGTCGGTGAAAAGTGCCTCGATGAAATCCATGGGATATGGGCGCTCCGGATGCCGTGCGAGCTCGGTTCTGAGCCACGCGTCCGGCACGGCCGTCGCAGCCGCCTGCCCAAGGGCCGGCTTGCCTGCCTCGTGATCTGCCATCCCCGCTATTGTATCGAAACGCGCAAATACTGATGCAGCCGGTTCCAGAATCCGCATTTCAGCGACCGCTCCTGATGAAGGCTGCAATGCAGGTGCTCAGAATAGAGAGGTGCTAGGCTGGTGGAAGATGCGCGCGCTCTGGATCGGAATTGCGGTAGCAGGTTGTCTTCTGAGTTCGGGCTGCCACTCCGCAATGATTACGGCTACTCTCTCCAATCGCGGCGAGACTCCGGTCAGACTGGTTGAGTTGGACTATCCGTCAGCGAGCTTCGGAGTGCAGCAGCTCAAGCCCGGCGAGGAATATCACTACAGATTCAAAGTGATCGGAAATGGTGCCACGAAGCTCACCTGGAGCCAACCCTCGAAAGCGGACCAGAACAGTTTAGGCCCAGTTCTCCACGAGGGAGATGAGGGAACCCTGACAGTCACTTTTCGCACGGATGGGCCGCCTCTATGGGACTATCGCCGAAAAGGCGGCGATGCCCATTAATCCTCGTCGCGGTTGGATCGCCTGATCCGAGGCTGGTAACCCGCCACTTGCCCTGAGTGAATTGCACCCTGTCCTGCTCGCCTGCGCTTCGCTTCCAGAGATAAGAACACGCCGGAAATCAGAAACACTGCCACAAAAAGCAGAAAGATAATGAGCACCATCGATTCCTCCAAGGGCATCACAAGATTCGCGGAAAGTTCGCGTCGACACCCGAACCATTAGTTAAGATGCGATTTGCGGCGCCTACGCCAACCTTTCCGGGCGAAGTTCCAGCCGAGAGAGTTGATTGGCTAGAGGTGAGTAAGAGTTGGGACGCGATCGGCTACCAGGGCGCGTATCCGGAGTTCGACGGCATCAATCGAGCTGTCCGACTCCGCCTCGCCGAGTACGAGAACACGCTCTGGCTCACGGGCGGCAATTGCCTCATATTCATGATGGATCCGAGCATAGAATTCGTCCGGCTCTCGCTCGAAGCGATTCTCATCAGTCCCGTCCTTTTGAACATTGCGCTGATTTCGCCTGCGTGCTCGGGCCAGCGACGTAGTCAGGGATGGCAACAGCAGAATCGTCAGATCTGGTTGCAGATTGTTGCAGATGGCGCGATGGAGCTGCAGTACCAGCTCGCTTCCAAGCCGGCGGCCGCCCCCCTGATAGGCCTCCGTGGAATCCGTGAACCGGTCACAGAGCACGATCGCTCCTTCCGCCAGCGCCGGCTCAATGATCTCCTCAATCGCTTGAGCCCGGTCAGCAAACATCAGCGCCATCTCCGCCATCGGGTTCACAGGACCGAGAGCGGTCTCGGAACGGGAGTCGAGAAGCACAGCTCTGAGTCGGTCTCCCAGCTCAGTTGAGCCAGGCTGCCGTAACGTGATGACTTTGTGCCCGCGTGACCTGAGCCATTCCGCCAGCCGGCGAAGCTGCGTGGTCTTACCGGAGCCGTCCAGCCCTTCAAACGTGATGAAATAGCCGCGAGCCATCGATGTCTAAAGTCTATTGCAAGCCATCGACTGGCTGGTAATAGCGGAGTTCGGGATCGGCGCAGGGTTGGCAGAGGGTGCGTTGCGACACGACGCCTTCGACCAGACCTTCTTCCACTACGTGGCGATCGAAACTAATCCCTTCTCCACAGTTCTCGCAGGTAATCCGGCCCGCTTTGTACCCCGGCATTTCGCAGGCCGGTAGCGGAACCTTCACCCACTCCACCGTGAACAACTCATCATCCGGCATCTCGCGATATGCAGCCATCTGTTGGGCGTTCTGGGTCTGGACGTCCGGATACAGCTCCCGGGCGCGACGCTTCGAGGACTCCTTGGCTGCAATTCGTACCGCACGGCCCCCCTCCACGGCTTCCAGTCCGAGGTCTTCCATTTCGGGCCGCCCAAGGTCGACGAATGTCGCGGCCATTTTGCCCCAGTCGCGAAACTTGAGCGCGCGCTTGCCAAGACGGCATCCCGTTACCACTGCAATGGCATCGGTGGCGCAGCGGTCGATTTCCACAAAGGTGACCAGCCGTTTGCGGTCGGCGCGGTGCAGCTTGCCGAGTGGGTCGTCAATCCCGAGGAGCCGGCAGCCCAGCATTGCAAGGCGAACGCCAAGTATCTGACCTGCACAAAGATGTCCGTGCGCCGTCTCGGCCTGCTTAAGGAGGCAGTCCAGCGATTCCATTCTCCAATGATAAATCGGCCATTTTTCCAGACAAACTGCGATTGACGCTCCTGCGTCTATAGGCTGATAATTCGAGGCCCGAGGTGAACCGATGAGCGAGATGACCACCACCGTAGGCGCTGTGTTGCGACAGAAGCCCGCAGAAGTTCTCTTCATTGCCCCGGAAGCGTCTGTCTACGATGCCATCGAATTGATGGCAGAGAAGGCGGTAGGCGCGCTGCTCGTCATGGAGCGGGGCGAACTCCTGGGCATAGTCTCTGAGCGTGACTATGCGCGCAAGGTGATTCTGCAGGGCCGTCACTCCAAGGAGACGCCCGTTTCGGAGATCATGAGCAGCCCGGTCGTGAGCGTTACCCGGCAGAACACCGTGGCAGAGTGCCTCAGGATCATCACAGACCGGCATTTCCGCCATCTGGCCGTCGTAGAGCACGGCAGGGTGGTCGGCGTGATTTCAATCGGCGACCTGGTCAACTGCATTATGAGCGAGCAGGAGCAAACCATCCGACACCTGCACGCCTACATCTCCGGCGCACCAAACTAGCTGCTGCCAGCATCACTATTGATCGTCTGAGTCGCCATCCTCAATCAAAGACGCCGTGCCAACGACTGCAAATGTCATCGGCTCTGCACCTGCGGGCTGGAGCGTCACTCGTATGGGGTCTCGTTGCCACTCCGCGGGGCGGCATACAGGGTCAGGCGGAGAAGGCACGGGCCATTTCCCTATCTGCTTGTGAACCACGGGCCGTCGTACGCCGAGCTGGGCGACCACCGCGAACAGACCACCTTTCGCGGTGGTGCTAGTGCCGCAATATGCCGCATAGTCCCGGTACCAGACAGCTTCGGAAATGCCGTCGTCAAAGTCCGGAAGGTGCAGCGCGGTGACGTGACCCGTGGTTCGATCCACCAGCAGCCACGGTCCCGGCTGCCAGCTCCAACGCGCAGAAGAATCGCCGGGTAGTCGATCGTTGAGCCGCATCGCTCTGCGAATGGCGAAGCTACGATCCGTCACATCGTGGGGATCGCCCGTCGTCCATTCCTTCTGTTTACCGTCGACCATAAGCGGCCGAACCTTGAGCGTGTGCATGGCATTTGGTGCGGGAGCGTCCGGATCCGCTGTTTTATCTGGCCGGCTCCAAGGCACCTTGCGGGCCGCTCCAAAGCTGACAGTGTGCACTTTCCCCCATGCAACAGAGGGGCAAATCCGCGAAAGCACCAAAATGGCAAGGATCCACTTCAGCAGGCGCACAGGAGCATAAGAGAAGTTCTGCATCTTCGGCAGACTACCGCCTCAGTTTGCCTCAATCAATCCCTTCTTTTGGCCTGAAGCGGAGCCGGACCGCGGCTTGGGTAGTGTTATATTTGGTGCCTACTTTTGCAGAACTCTTGCGTTCCCGCCCGGGCACGCGGAGTAGTATCGTGAACGGAGGGCGTAAGAGGACGGTCAGGCTGATCCCCTAACAGGCGCCCACAGATTTTGGATTCAGGCTTTGTGCCCCATTCGGGTCACATTCGTACGACTCTGCCGAAAAGTATCCTGATATTGAGTTCCAGACCTGCGTCTGACGCTGCTGCTCTTCTGGCCATCAGACCGCACTCCAGGCAACGAACGAACCGAGGAATCACGAAAGGAAATCACCCAAATCATGTGGAAACCGAACCAGACCGGACCCAATACCCCCGCTACCCCTGAGCCCGCGCGTCCTGCGACGCCTGCCGCTTCGCCTGCCTCCTTTGATTCAGGAGCCACACGCCCCGCCGCGGCGACCGGCGTCACTTCGACTCCTTCTGCCTCGGGCGAACAGGCCACCATCGGCAAATCGCTTGTGGTTAAGGGCGAGGTCACAGGATCGGAATCACTCTATATCGACGGCAAGGTCGAGGGCTCCATCAACCTGCCGGGCAATCGCGTGACCGTCGGCCGCAACGGCCAGGTCGCAGCCAATATTCTTGCCCGCGAGGTTGTTGTACTCGGCAAGGTTCGCGGCAACATCAATGCGAGCGACCGCGTCGACATTCGCAGCGAAGGTTCTCTCACTGGAGACGTTGCAGCGGCGCGCATCTCGATCGAGGACGGCGCCTACTTCAAGGGTGGCATCGATATCCGCAAGCCGGGCGACACCAAAGGCGGTGCGACGGCAAACAGCACTCCGGCGACCTCGTCGGAGCCTGTCCTGGCGGAAGCGAAAGCCTAACCTGATTCGGCTTCAGCAAGAGTGGCCCCGGAGCGTTCCGGGGCCATTCTGCTGCTATTTTGCACTCGTGGGCCTTACCTGTCCTGGATCAACCAGATCCGGGGAAGTCGAAGCTGGCGGCTGATGCAGTTCCTCTGAAAGCTGCTGAATGCGCCAGGCCTTCTCGAGGTCCGTAATTGAGAGTGCAGCGGCTGGCCTGAACTCTTCCGACGCCATATAGTTCAGAATCGAACGCCTCAGGCAGCGTGAACCGGGTCGAGCTTCGTCGAAATCAAGCGAGCAGACCATCAGCTTGCCTGCACCCACTCGGCATTCGTAGAGCATCGCCAGTTTGAGATTGCGGTTCCAATCGTCGATCGGCTGAACGATCGGTTGCAATTCAGCTGGCAGAGCATCGATGACCATAGCTCGGCTGTTTGGCAGTAGATCCACCCACTGCCAATCACAGTTGGATTCTGTGGGGAAGCCGGCGAGGGCAGGGTGACCGGCATCATTCCACAGGCCAAGGAACCAGGTTCCGTTTGGGTTCATCAGCCGATTCCAGAAAATGGGTACGGTTGAGAGCTTCAATGCATTCGGCAGATCAGGCAGGAACAGCACCTTGCCTCCAGCACTGAGTCGGTCCTGCGCCTCCGTCCAAGAGCCAGTCAACATCACGTCCTGTGGCACTACATTCTCCACTTCCGCGGGATAGAGCCAGAAATTCCAGCCATTTTCGAACCTGGCAGGCCCGGCGCTAACCTTCACGATCAGCCTGTAAGCAGCCGGAGAGGCCAACTTCTCCATCGAAAACGTTACCGTGCCCAGCGCGATGTTCTTACCCCTCGGAATCGTCCGCATGGGAAACGATCCCTTCCCCACGATTTCTCCGTTACGGCTGACAATCTGCCAACCCGAGCTCGCATTCCGAAGAGGCGCCTCGCCAAAATGCGCGATCTCGACATCAGCTTGCAAGGTGCCGGTTCCAGAGTAGACGCGCTGTTTCAGCCTTGCCAGCGGCACCGTCTCGTTGTTGAACTGCCGAAACTCCGACGCTTTGATATAGCTCTTCTCTTCCCAGAATGCATCCAGCAGACCGATCAGCGCGCCGCCCTGCCCCAAGTAGTCGTGAACGTCCAGCAGTTCGTATCCGCTATAACTCGGAGTCCGCAGGTTGGCCTCAATCTCCTCTTT
>Ga0068855_100009623_pt1 | contig 11660 bp, 6 predicted proteins | sample KBSCornC52_FD_66592 | JGI IMG/M metagenome (GOLD analysis project Ga0068855, IMG submission 66592) | Corn rhizosphere microbial communities from Kellogg Biological Station, Michigan, USA - KBS Corn C5-2 | ecosystem: Host-associated > Plants > Roots > Rhizosphere > Soil ...
GCAAAAAAGCTAATCTGATGGTAACCCAACCGGTGCCTTCATTAGCCTATCTTCCGTATGCATTCGGCTCCAATTTAATTGATAAAGTAATGATCAAAGGCGAGTGGCGATAAGCATACTACAAAATCGTACATTTAAGCATGGGGTTATTCAGAAAAAAGAAAAAAACCAACCTGGTTACTGATTTCCTGGAAAATGACCGTACCGTTTCTATTAAAGATCGCGAAGAGGCGCTGAACTATCTGGTGGCATTTGTGGCCATGATGCGTCCGCGATTAACTGATTTTGAAAAGGCGCGTAAAAAGTTTGCTGAAACAATTTATTTTCTGCAAAAGCACCCTTCGGTACTCAATAACCTTCGCACTGCCATACTTGCCCAGCTGATCAACAGTAACCTGGTTCCTTCACTTACCGAAAGCGGCCTGACCATTTCCCGTGGCGCGGGGCGTGAACTGTATGCCCGTTTAAAACATAAGTTTTTACCATCCGCACAAGATTCCAATGACTTCTTATACCTCCTGAACCGCATCTTCTTTAAAAAAAATGATTACGAATGGGTAGAGCAGATCGGTCGTGAAAAATGGATAACCTTTTTTGAACTGATCGGACTTTCCTTTTCAGGGAATGAACCGGTTATTATAAAACAGGCTATTCTTTCTTTACAGATCCTGAGTGCACGCGTAACTCAGTTGGGATGGGAAAATGAGATCACGCAAAACACACCTGCAAAATGGCAACCGCCGAATAATCCTTTTGCGGTGCAACAGTATCTGGTGTATGAAATTAAAGAGCAGGTATTGCGTCATAATCAAAACCCGGATGCTATCAGGACAGCTGCAAAACAACTGGAACCTGTTCTACAGGAATGCGTTGAACTGGTTCAATATATCCGCACCGGAACAGCCGAAAAGGGCGCCAGTCTTTCCCAAACCTTTATTCTTTTTCAGCTGGAACAGAAGCTCAACCGCATGAGTCTGCTGCTCGATATTGCAGAGGCTGAAAAGATCAACATGGCGCGTTTTGCCGATCTGTTTATTACGGTCGTGCGCAATGAGAATCGCAAGAACAGTATCAGGGAATTTTTATCGCAAACCACCGGTTATCTCGCTTACCAGATTGCGGAGCACAAAGGAAAAAAGGGAAGCAAATACATTACTTCTTCGCCAACCGAATACTGGCAAATGATCCTGAGCGCCATGTGGGGCGGGTTGATCATTTGCTTTGTGGCCATTTTTAAGAACCTGCTTACGTTACTGGAAATGGCGCCTTTCTGGCATGGCTTCGTTTACAGTATTAACTACAGTATGGGTTTTGTGGTCATTGAAGAAACAAAAGCTACATTGGCAACCAAGCAGCCTGCTTTTACGGCAAGCGCTGTAGCCAGTTCGTTAGATGTACGCAAAACAGATGAGCCTCCCAATCTGTATAATCTGGCGGTTACTGTTTCAGAAGTATCGCGCAGCCAGATCGCCTCTTTTATTGGCAATTTGATTGTAGTTTTTCCTGTCACTTATTTATTGGCCTGGTTATATGATTGGGTGATCGGTCATCCGCTGGTAGCAGGTGAACAGGCTTTCCGTTTACTGCAGGATCAGCATCCCGGGCAGAGCCTTTCTTTGTTATATGCCTGTAACACGGGTTTCTTTCTTTTTCTTAGCGGCATAATAGCCGGATATGTTCAAAATAAGATCAATTATGGCCGTATTGGAAGGCGATTTACTGAGCATCCCAGTCTGCGCTTATATTTTTCGCAGAGCCGTCTGCAAAAAATAGCCGGTTACCTGAACGAACATGGCGGCAGTTTGGCCGGAAATATATCTCTTGGATTTTTTTTAGGCATGGCCGGCACCATGGGAAAAATTTTTGGTATACCTTTCGATATCCGGCACATTACCATTTCGGCGGCCAATACTTCAATAGGCTTATACGGGGTAGGGTGGCAGCATATCGATTATAAGTATCTGATCACCGTGGTAGTGGGCGTTTTGGGTATCGGGTTCCTGAATTTCCTGGTTAGCTTTTCTCTGGCATTTATTGTGGCGGTACGTTCAAGGGGCATTCGCCTGCGCGATTATCCCGGCTTTTTAAAGATCCTGTGGAAATATTTCAGAACTCACCCGCTTGATTTTATCAGACCGGGCCGGCCCAACAAAAATATAACCGCCGAGACGCAAAGACGCTGAGAAATAAGTCTCTGCGCCTCCGTGCCTCTGTGTTAAAACAATCGAATGTTAATTACAAAATTTGCTATATGAAACATTTCAAATTCTATAATAAACACGATGTACTGAATCTTACAAGGATCCGACGGTTTGAAACTAAATTGGGAGAAACTGTACAGGTTATTCCCGATACGGCCGGTTTCGAGGCAACTCTCCAGCAATCGACTGCCCGGTATGTAGTGTTCGGTATTCCTGAAGATATTGGTATCCGCGCCAATCACGGTACAGGTGGCGCCGATTCAGCATGGATGTCCTTCTTATCGGCCTTTCTGAACCTTCAGAGTAATGACTTCCTGAACGGAGAAGAAATGTTATTGTTAGGTCATTTTGATTTCACTGATGCCAGTAAACTGATTGAACAAAATGCGTATGGATATGAAGAGCAAATAGATGCATACCGACATGCCGTTATGACCATAGATGAAGAAGTAGAAGAGCTTACAAAGATTATAACTGCCAACAATAAATTGCCGATTGTAATCGGGGGTGGACATAATAACTCTTATCCGCTGATCAAAGGCGCAGCCAAAGGATTACATAAAGCAGGCGTTTTACAACTCGCTCAAATAAACTGTATCAATCTGGATGCGCATTCTGATTTTCGTCCGGCCGAAGGCCGCCACAGCGGTAATGGATTCAGGTATGCTGAGGAAGATGGTTATCTGCAGAAGTATTGTATTGTAGGATTGCATGAAAATTATCTTCCGCAAAATGTGTGGCTCGATATTGTAAACAATCCCTTTCTTGATTTCATTACGTATGAAGATATCTTCGTTCTTGAAAAAAGGAATTTCATACAGGCTGTAGCTCATGCTACCAGTTTTACCGAAGAGAACTTCACAGGCATCGAACTCGATATGGATTGTATTGAAAACGCTTTGTCAAGCGCGATTACGCCCTCAGGAATTTCTCCTTTACATGCCCGTCAATATCTAACTCTCGCTGCCCGCGACAGCCAGGTAGCCTATGTACACATCTGTGAAGGCGCCACCCGCCTCAACGATGGCCGCACCAACGAAACCACCGGTAAACTGATCAGCTATCTGGTAAGCGATTTTATAAAATCGCATGAAGGCAGTGGGGATTAAAAATGTCCAATATTCAATTTCCAATGTTCAATTTTTAAGTTAGCCATACTTCGACATTGGAAATTCAACATTAGGCGTTGAATATTTAGAAAGGGATCCCCAAATTAATATACCACTGTAACTTCTTTGCCTGATCGCAGTACATGGTACTGATCTCGAGAGGGCCCAAGGCAAAGTTATAAGAGTAGGTGAGGGAATAGCCCGATAAAAAATCGGGATTCTGAAAGAAAGCGCTTTTGCTGATGAAGTTGGTGAATAATACATTGGCTCTGCCTGTAACATAGGTGTTCGTCCATAATTGAACGCGTACGCCTCCCTGCAACATGGCCAATGCAGGCGTATAAAGCGTTCCTTCCTGTAAACCTGCAAAAGTGATCTGGTTGCGGAATACTTTGGTTAATCCGCCGATGGCAAATTCATTGAGTATGTTGTGCGTGTAATTAAAATTTATTCCGCCCTGCGCATTTAATAAAAGAGTCGTGTGGTGGCTAAAGGGAATATAACTCTCCACGTTCAGGGTTGTACGGGTATAAGGTTGTGTAGTTATCTGCAAAGAGTCGGAGTTTGGCAATGATTCTCCATTGTTCAAAAAGGTAAGGTCAGGGTTTTGTTCAAGCACACGGCCGGCTTCAGCTTCCAGTTTCACACCTCTGCGGGGAAATATGCTTTTGTCGAGCGAATTATACGCCAGATAACCATAGAAGGTATTAAAATCATTGCTTCCTTTAAATTCAAATCCCTTCGTGATCTTGGGACTGTATCGCACCCATTCAAAACGATGACCTATACCAATTGAAAAGCTGCGGGACGGAGAATATTGAAACTTCTCACCAAATTTAAAAAAGGTCTGCTTGTATAATCCGTCTTCTTTATACTGGTTCAGATCGTAGCTGTTCACATCAAACCGGTCGAGCTGTGTTTCCAGTATAGTAGCAAAATTCTTCAAACGGCCAATGTACTGCAGGTGTTCGCCACGAATACGAAAACTTTCACCGATATTAACGGTTACCAGGCTGCGTGAGTTGGTGATAAAAAAGTTCCTGGCTGTTAAATTAGCGATCAGTCCAATACCGGTAAACCGGTTATAGTGTATGCCCAGTTTGGCAAATGTGAAAGGGTTTTCGGTTACCTCGAATATAATTTTACTGTTACCATCGGGTTGTGGCTCCAGCGAATAAGTTATGCGGCTATAATAGCGGGTACCATATGCCTGCCGCACCATATCGCTCAGTTTTTTGGCTGTATAGGATTTATTCAGTTCCAGGTTGGTGGTATGAATAAAGAAATCGGCATTGGTTCTTTCTGTACCATGCACTTCAACCGAAGATATTGTAACTGTGTTCACAGCCGGCAGCCTGTTCCTTTTTAATGGGATAGGGCCATACAGGGTATTCAATGAATCGGCCAGCTGTTTAAAACGGGGATATAATTTTCGCCCTACTTCAATACCGGTATCTAATATAGCATGTGCATCGTTAAAGCTTCCCATGGTGAATTTTTCCATTCGCATGGGAATATAAATATCACACTGAGGTACTTCGGTTTTTATGTCTTCGGCTTCTCTGAAAAATGCGATCTGCATTAAGATCTGCAGGGCATTGCGTACTTTTTCAGAGGGCAGCAATCCGTTGGCCACATTACTGCCTATTACGTAATCGGCGCCCATTTCTTTTACATCGCGTACCGGAAAATTACGAACGATACCGCCATCTACCAGTCGTTTTCCGTTGAAGTCAACAGATGTAAAGACCGATGGAATGGCCATACTGGAACGGATAGCAGAAATAACTTCTCCGTCTTTCATTACAATGGCTTCGCCATTGCCTACATCGGTGCCTACACAACGAAAAGGAATGCTGAATTTTGAAAAGTCTTTTTGTGCATGAACGGGAAAGAACCATTCGGAGAATTTAAGCCACAATTCCTGCCCCTGCAGCAAACCACTGGGTAATCTGAAGCTGTTGTTTTGCCAGGGCAGCTCAATAACATATTTTGAGTATTCGTCTTTTTCCTCCATGAAAATACTGCGCAGGGAAGACTGATTGCTGAGCAGCAGGTCCCAGTCGATGGTGCGGGCGATCTTTTCAATGCTGTCGGCAGAGTAGCCGATCGCATATAAACTGCCAATAATGCTGCCCATACTGGTACCGGTGATATAATCGATATTTAAACCTGCCGAGTCAATAGCTTTCAGAATGCCAATATGAGCCAGGCCTTTAGCGCCTCCGCCACTAAGGGTTAAACCAATTTTAGGGCGATGGGCCGGAAGTTGCGCAACTGCTGATTGAAACAGTAAAAACAACACCACTACAGCAGGCCTGTATTTTTTAAATTTAACCATCTTTTGCCACCGGGTAAGTTATAGGTAATAAGTTATAAGTAATAACGGCGCTGGCATATTTAACTAATTACTTACAATTTAGTTCGATATGAGGACTAATAAATTGTAAATTATAGGTTATAAGTGCCTTTGTTTTGCATTTTTCTTACAACCTATAATTTGCTACCTGCTATTTATTACTTATGCCTTATTATCCAGTTCGAGGTTGCAGTTAATTTCCACATCGTCTATCCAGGCGCCCATTTTTTTATAAAAAGCAATGGCTGGAGCGTTCCAGTTCGAAACCTGCCAGCGTACTTTTTTACAACCCGATGCGCTGGCGTGGTCAATTACAGTTTGAAGCAGTCTGCTGCCAATGGCATGGCCACGGGCGGGTTCTGTTACATACAGATCGTCGAGGTACAGGGCTTTGCCGCTCCAGGAATAATAGGTAAAGAACCAGGCCGCGTAACCTACGATCTTTTTATTTTCATCTTCGGCTACAAAACACTGAAAAAGGTTTTCATCGGCCTTCATTTGTTCCACCGTGTTGCTTACACGTTCGGGTGTTTTTTGAAAATGCGCAAATTCATAGATCAGGTCAAGGATCACCGGGTAATCGTCCGCAGTTCCTTTTCGGATAGTAATATTCATTGGATGGTTTTGATTTCGCAAATCTGAGGTCAGACGTCTGAAGTCTGAAGTCTGATGAGTGATAGCAGCAACCGAAAGTCAAAATCAGATTTTCTTTTCTGACCTCTGACTTCCGGCTTCAGACATCATTGTTTTGCTTCCAGCTCCATGATCTTCTCAAAAATTTCTTCGTATTGTTTATTCTGCCGTTTCAGTTCATCGGCGACTTTTTTATAGTCTGTTTCTGCTTTCAGGAACTTGTCTTTATCGGCATAGGTTTCCGGAGCGGTAAGTTGGGCTTCCAGCTCGGCCTTTTGTTTATTCAACTGACCGATCGTTTCTTCCAGTTGCTGAAAGATCCGCTGCTGTTTCTGCAATTCTTTCTTTAACTCCTTATTGATCGGTTTGGGAGCCGAAGGCTGAACCGGAATTGAAGTCTGGGGTCTGAAGTCTGAAGTCTGAGGCTGTTCCGGTTTTGAGTCTCTGACTTCTGACTTCTGACTTCCGGCTTCAGATTTCTTAGCATCCGACTTCTGACCTCTGACTTCTGTCTTCTGACCAGCGGCCATTCTTTCCTTCCACTGATTCCATTCCTCGTAACCGCCATCAAATGTCTTGATCTTATGATTGTCGATCTCCCAAATGGTATTGGCCACCTTCGACACAAAGTACCGGTCGTGGCTCACGAGTATCAGACTGCCTTCGTATTTGTTCAATGCCTCGATAAGTAATTCCACCGAATGAATGTCGAGGTGGTTGGTAGGCTCATCGAGCATCAGAAAGTTGGCTTTGCTGATGATGGTTTTTGCCAGCGCCACCCTTGCTTTTTCACCACCGCTTAATACCTTGATCTTTTTATCTATATCATCGCCGCTGAATAAAAAACAACCCAGCAGCGTACGCAACTCCTGTTCGGTTTTCTGACCGCCGGCAGTTTTCATTTCATCTAGTATATTATTATTTACATCGAGCGCTTCCAGCTGGTGCTGGGCATAAAAACTTTCTTCTACATTATGGCCCCATTTACGTTCACCGGTAAATGACTCAGCACCCGCAATGATACGCAGCAGGGTAGATTTACCTTTTCCGTTGGCGCCGATAAGGGCGATTTTATCACCTCTGTTTATTTCGGCAGAAGTGTCTTCTACGATGTTTATATCGCCGAAAGTTTTCGTGATATGTTTTAATTCGCACAGCACTTTACCGGGCATTTTATCTACCTGAAAATTGATCTTGATACTTGGCCGTTCAATGGCTACATCTTCAATACGGTCGAGTTTTTCAAGGCGTTTCATGGCGCTTTGCGCAGCTGCTGCCTTGGTAGCTTTGGCGCGGAAACGTTCGATAAAGCGTTCCTGCTGCCGGATGTATTCCTGCTGGTTTTCGTATGCCCGTTGCTGCAGTTCAACACGCTGCACTTTTTCAGTTTCGTAAAAAGAATAATTACCGTTGTAAATATGCAGCTGTCGCTGGTACAGCTCCACGATTTTGGTAACCATACGGTCGAGAAAATATTTATCGTGGCTCACGATCACTACAGAACCCTGGTAATGCAGCAGATATTTTTCAAGCCATTCGATAGAAGGCAGGTCAAGGTGGTTCGTAGGCTCATCGAGCAGTAACAGATCAGGCTGTTGCAAGATCATTTTTGCCAATAGTACGCGCATACGCCATCCACCACTGAACTCGCGAAAAGGGCGCTTCAGATCGGCATTGGAAAAACCAAGCCCCTGTAACACTTCTTCGGTCTTATGATGAATATTATATCCATCGAGCGTGTCGAGTTCGTGGAGTTTATCGGAGTATTTATGAAGCAGGGCGTCGGCTTCAGCCTGATTTCCTCCTGTAGAAGGGGCATTTTCCAACTGCTTACCTAATTCTTCAATTTCTTTTTCCAGCTGCAGCACCCGTTCAAAAGCGCCAAGGGCCACCTCGAGAATCGAATCGCCGGTATCAAAACTCAGCAGATCCTGATGCAGGTAACCGATGGTAGTGCCCCGGCTCCGTTCTACGGTGCCTTCTGAAGCCTGGTATTGACCTACCAGTAATTTTAAAAGGGTTGATTTACCGGTTCCGTTATAACCGATCAGTCCGATACGTTCATTGGGTTGAATATGCCAGGTTGCATCTGCCACAATAATACGGGCCCCAAATTCAAAAGTTACATTCGTTAATCCTGCCAGCATAGTTATTTATTAGTCTGGAAGTCAGAAAGTTCCAACTCCCCGAAATTGATTTTAATCAGCAAAAGTAACACAATCAGGCGGTTAATAAATAACCGGAGGTCCAAAACCGGAAGGTCAGCCCGGTTTTCTGATAAACAGTATCAACTAGCCGGAAATTGAACCATTTTTCCGGAAAAACGGGTCTTTCCTACGCAAAATCAGATGGTTTTTCCCAACACAATACTATTTCTGCATACGCGAAAGCGACTGTTTATGAACTGCTAATACCCATATTCTGTTATCTTTGGGTTAAGAAATTAGTCGGAAAGTCCGGAAGACTGAAAGAAATAAACCACCCGTATCTTTCCGACTTTCGGACTTTACTGACTTCGGACTTGAATTTAAACTTTAGAGAATGAAGAAAACATTATTAGTGATTATTGTTCTTGTTGTAATCGTATTATTGGTTCGGCCTTTTTTTTGCAGTGGAGATGACAAGAAGGCCGACAAAAAGGGAGATGTTGAACAACAACCCTTGTCGATCACTCAAAATTCAAATGCATTTAACCAGTCGTTCACCCAATTACTCAATTCTTACTATAGTCTCAAAGACGCCCTCATTGCCAGTGATACGGCTAAGGCATCTTCGGCAGCTCATGCTGTAGCCAAAGCGGCCGACAGTTTGAAAGTAAACGAAATAAAGGGCGATAGTACAGGAGTAATAAAAGAAACAGCAAAAACCTTTACCGGTACCCTTACCAGTTCAGCGCAGGCACTGGCGGCAGAGAAAAATATAAATGATAAGCGCAAAGAATTTGAAATGATTGCAGATGCCATGTGGAGCCTTACCCGTACAGTGAAATATGATGGTGAAAAGGTTTATTGGCAATACTGCCCGATGGCCTTTAACAAACAAGGCGCTTATTGGATGAGCAATGAGCGGGAAATAAAAAATCCTTATTTCGGAAATGAAATGCTGAATTGTGGCAGTGTGGAAGACTCGCTGGACTATTCCAAAAAATAATCTTCGCTCCACCGGTTCTTTTCGGCGTACGAAAACGGAAACTTCTCCCAATGAAAAGGTTTATTGTAATGGTAATTGGGGTATGCTTTGCGCTGTCGGTGGCAGCGCAGGATAAATTTACCCTCAGCGGTTATGTAAAAGACTCGTTATCGGGAGAAACCCTCATAGGGGCTTCAGTTGCGTTTAATGGGCATGGTAAGGCCGTTGCCAGCAATCAGTATGGCTTTTATTCCATTACACTCCCGCGGGGAACCTACCTGATGACCGCTTCCTTTGCCGGTTATCAGCCACAGCAGATCAATATTACGCTCGACAGAAATATTGAACAGAACTTTTATTTGCCCGTTAAAACGGCCTTGCAGGAAGTGGTGGTTTCTTCACGCCGCCGCGATAACAATGTGCGCAATGCCCAAATGGGAAAGATAGATCTTAATATCAACCAGGTAAAATCGGTGCCGGTTTTACTGGGTGAAACAGATATTCTGAAAACACTACAGCTACTTCCCGGCGTGCGTAATGCCGGTGAAGGCAATACCGGTTTATATGTTCGCGGCGGTGGCCCCGATCAAAACCTGATCTTGCTCGATGATGCCATCGTTTATAATACCGGGCACCTGTTCGGATTTTTTTCCATCTTTAATTCAGACGCGATTAAAAATATCTCGCTCATTAAAGGAGGTATGCCCGCGCAATATGGCGGACGCCTGTCGTCGGTGCTGGATGTCGCCATGAAAGAAGGCAACATGAATAAATTTGAAGCCGAAGGCGGTATCGGCGCTATTGCTTCGCGGGTATCGATACAGGGACCCATCAAAAAAAATAAAGCCTCTTTTATAATCTCGGGCCGCCGCACCTATATTGATGTACTGGCAAAACCTTTTATTAAACCCAGTAGCGACTTTTACGGCTCTGGTTATTATTTCTATGATTTTAATGCCAAGGTGAATTATATTTTTTCTGATAAAGACCGCATTTACCTGAGCGGTTATTTTGGAAGGGATGTATTTACCTATCGCAATGCCCGCCGGGCTTTCAGAGCTTATATTCCATGGGGAAATTCCACTGCCACGCTACGCTGGAACCATGTATTTAACCGGAAATTATTTGCCAATACCACCCTGGTATATAACGATTACGGGTTTTCATTCGGCGCTACACAAAACGATTTTAATATTAAATTATCATCGGGTATTCACGACTGGAGCGCCAAAACCGATTTTGATTTTTATGCTTCCCCTCAACATAAACTGCAATTTGGCGCGAGCTATACCTATCATACTTTTACACCCAATGTACTGTCTGGCAACCAGGGCGAAACACAATTCAATCCTGATAATGCGCCTAAAAAATATGCGGGCGAAGCAGGCATTTATATTCAGGACGACTGGGAGATCAGTAAACGGATAAAAGTAAATGCAGGTATCCGGTACAGCCGGTTCAGTCAGCTGGGGCCTTACACAGTATTTTCAGAAGATGTGAACGGAAATAAAACCGATAGCTTTTCTTACCCCGTCGGAAAATCAGTGAAAACGTATGGCGGGTTTGAACCGCGTTTCACCGTGCGGTACATGATCGACGATGCCACATCCATTAAAGCTTCAGTTACACGTAACCTTCAATATATTCACCTGGTAAGCAATGCAGGTTCTACTTTGCCCACCGACCTGTGGGTGCCCAGTACTTATCGGGTACGGCCGCAGTTAAGCTGGCAATATGCCGCCGGCGTGTTTAAAAACTTCAGCGATAATATGTTTGAAACCTCCATTGAATTGTATTACAAAAACATGGAGAACCAGATCGAATACCGTGAAGGCTATACGCCATCGCTGGCAGATCCTGAAAAAGATTTTGTTTTCGGGAAAGGCTGGAGCTATGGCTCGGAATTCTTTTTGAACAAAACCCGCGGAAAATTCACCGGCTGGATAGGATATACCTTGTCATGGACATGGCGACAATTTCCACAGCTGAATGGCGGAGAAAAATATCCGGCCAAATACGACAGGCGGCATGATCTCTCGGTCGTTGGCATGTACCAGCACAATAAAAAATGGAAATTCTCCCTTGTTTTTGTTTACGGAAGCGGCAATGCCATTTCACTGCCTGAAAGGTTTTATGTAATAGGAGGGGTGCTTACACAGGAATACAGTAAGGTAAACCAATACCGCATGGCGCCGTATCACCGGCTTGATTTTTCTGCTACACTCACAC
>Ga0068855_100009626_pt1 | contig 11656 bp, 13 predicted proteins | sample KBSCornC52_FD_66592 | JGI IMG/M metagenome (GOLD analysis project Ga0068855, IMG submission 66592) | Corn rhizosphere microbial communities from Kellogg Biological Station, Michigan, USA - KBS Corn C5-2 | ecosystem: Host-associated > Plants > Roots > Rhizosphere > Soil ...
CAGCGCTGCAACTTGGCCTGCATGTAATCGCCCTCTGGTTGGAACATATGATTAGCACAAGATTCTGTAACTACCAGGTTAGTGGCCGCGTCACATAGAAGTGACAAACGCGCGACATCAGGATGACAAAGATCTTTCAAGAGATTTCTATCATGGTCTGAAAGCACGATAGAGCCTCTGCCGCATCAGCACTGAATGCGCTGCTGGTCTGGGCCACCATTCAAGCAGCCTATTTAGATTTGGCCGCTCGAAAATCCCCATTGAAGGACATGCAGTGAACTTTAAAGCAATTTCAGGAGCAGCCCTTCTGCTCATGAACGCCCTTAGTGCGAACTTTGCCCTCAGTCAAATGAACAACTACGCGCAAACAAACCTGGTTTCGAATGTTCCGGGACTCGCGCTCACCGTGGATGATGATTTGTTGCACCCCTGGGGTATGGCCGTATCAGCCAATCAACCATTTCGAGTTGCGGAGAATGGCAAGGGAAAATTCAAAAGCTATGACGCGAGCGGCGCCCAGCGAGATCCCCGCGGCATTATTGCCGTGCCTTCAGGAGTTATATCTCCGGCAAGCCCAACCGGAGTAGCAGCGAACACAACGAGTCTCTTCGTTCCTTCCGGCAGTCCATTACCGAGCCCGTTTCTTTTCGCTACTCGGCAGGGAACGATATCGGGCGAGTATGCCGACGGTCGTGGAGATATCAAAACCACAACAATCCTCGTATTCGACCGCAGTTCACAAGGAGCCGAATACACGGGCCTTGCGCTCCTGGTGCCTGATTGCTGCGCTCCGTTCCTGGCGGCTGCAGACTTTCATCACGTCTACATTGAGACGATCACCTCGTTCTTTGATCCGTTGGGGATTCCGGGAGCGTTCATCGATCCCAATTTGCCGTCTGGTTACTCTCCTTGGAATATCGTCGTAGTTGGCGATCGCGTGTTCGTGACATACGCGCTTCAAGATAGCTCTGAGCATGATCCGGTCGTCGGTGCCGGCAACGGCATCGTCGACATCTATAACCTCGATGGAAGCTTCGTGCGGAGATTCGCTTCAAACGGGCCGCTCAATGTGCCGTCGGGCGTAGCTCTGGCCCCCGCCAATTTCGGTGCATTCAGCAACGATATCCTGATCGGTAATTTCGGCGATGGCCTTATCAATGCATTTGATCCGAACACCGGCGAGCCGCTCGGAACGTTGAAGGATGGGAATGGAAATCCAATCGCTGACGTTGATCTTCACAGTCTGATCTTTGGAGATGGCAGTATTGACAATGCCAATACGCTTTACCTCACTGCGGGCCTTACAGGTGGAACGAACGGACTCTTCGCGGCGATCACCTTGAATACCTCGGGTGCGCATCCCGACTTTTCCATTTCTGCCACACCGCCGAGCGTAACCATCTCTGCGGGCCAGACGGCCACTTTCTCCGTCACAGCATCGCCTGTCGGAAACTTCCGTGGGCAATTCACTGTTTCCTGCAGCGCTCCGACCGGCCTTACGTGCAGTGTTGGCTCGCAATCTGTCAACTCTGCTTCGGGATCTTCGACAGTCAGCATCACGGCTGCGCCGTCGGCAGCCGCACACACGGCATCTGCCGTCGCGTTAGTCCTGCCGGGGGGCCTGCTCCTTGCAGGATTGGGATTAGGCAAACGTCGCCGTGTAACTGCATCGTTGTTTGTGACGATCGGATTCCTGTCTGCTGTCGTCTTAGGCATTTCCGGATGCAGTTCATACAATGGCTCCCAAATGACTCCGCAGCCGACAACGCAATCTCTTAGTATTACGGTCACTTCGGGCGCAATTTCACATTCAACGTTGCTAACCGTATCGGTGCAATGATGCATACGACGGCAATCGGATCCGAATCAATTGATTCCGCATTCGTCAGGGAATTGTTTAGGGAGTCCTTCGGCCCAAATACTGATAAGCGTGGTCTTCCGAAGGGTGGTTCTTTGGATGAACTGTTCAATTCGCACGAGCTTTGCATGATGGGCCACCCCTTAGTGGGAATTCGAACCTCTGCGGCTGCAGATAGCGCAAGGGTTTTCAATATCTGGCGCGAGGCAGTCGATGCGACGCATCATTTCCTGACTCCGACCGACCGGCAGGATATCGAAGCTGAAGTTGCTGCATTTTTGCCGCAAGTTCCGCTGGGGCTAGCTGTAGACGAGAATGACTCGGCGCTGGGCTTCATGCTTCTGGATGATGGACGAATGGAGGCACTATTCGTCCATCCAGAACACCGAGGAGTTGGCATTGGGCGTAAACTCGTGCGTCACGCCCTCACTTTATCTTCAGCCATCACAACCGATGTTAACGAGCAGAACCTTCAAGCAGTCGGTTTCTACATGCATCTTGGATTCGAAAATGTCGGTTATTCCCCTCTGGATCAGCAAGGTCGTCCTTATCCGCTGATTCACCTGCGCATACGGAGTGATCCGGAGTCCTCACGCTGAAGCGACTACCGCTCCTCCATGCTCCGCTCTTGCGGCCTGCTCTTCCCTCGGATCATCTTCAAACGCAATCGCTGTGAGTGGTGTAACCCAATTTGCTCCCGACTATCGAATGACTGCGCAAGAGAAGATCGCTAACGGCATTTGTCATCGAGAGCATTTAGCTTTTGCGCCAAAATCCTGATCGCCAAGGAGCAATAAATGCAACGAGTTGTTAGCGGCATCTTTGCCGCAGTGCTATGTGTTGGCGCAATCACCCCTGCAGTGTTTGCCGAAGAATTCGGTCACACCTCACAATCAACCGTATTCGTTATGACCAATGACGCAGAGCATAACGAAATCCTCGCGTATAAGAAGACTGTCGACGGTGACTTTGCTCTGAAAAGCCGAATTAGCACCGGCGGACGCGGTAGCGGTGGATCGACTGACCCTCTCCAATCGCAAGGATCGCTCACATTAAGCCAGGACCATGAGCTGTTGTTCGCCGTCAACGCCGGCAGCGGAACCTTGTCGAGCTTTCATCTGGTTAATGGCCTCCCGGTGCTAATTGATCACGAACCGACCGATGGCGCATTCCCGGTTGCGGTGGCCGAGCATAATGGCACCGTCTACGTCCTGAACGCCGGCGGGAACGGAGCAATTGTCGCATTTCATGTTGACGGTCCTGGAAGATTGCATGAGATTCAGAACTCATCCACACCACTGACAGCGCTAAACGACGGGGCGTCATCAATTTCAATCAGTCCCGACGGTACCAGATTGGTCGTAATTGAGAAGGGACCGAACAACATCGACACTTTCCCCATCCATCCGGATGGCACGCTTGGCGCAGTCGTGGTAAATCACAGCGTTACGCCTGGAGTGTTTTCCGCGGTCTTCGCGCCGAGCGGCGCGCTGATCGTTTCAGAAAATCAGCCGAACGGAACAGATGTATCGAGCATCTCCTCGTACGCCATTCAAGGGAACGGCACGATCCAGGCAATTAGCCAGAGCATTCCCACCTTTGGGGATGCAAACTGCTGGAACGTAATTACTCCTGACGGCAAGTACGTTTACGTTGACAACGCTGCCACCTCCACAGTGGCTGGTTTCGCCGTTGCGGACAATGGTGTACTCACTCCGATTGCGGGAACAATCGTTGCCACCGAACCTGCTGGCGCTATAAATCTCGATATGAGCATCAGTGTTGATGGAAAGACCCTGTTCACTCTCAACTCGGGGCTGGGTAACGTAAGTGCTTATAGGATCAATTCCGGTGGCACGCTTACTTTGCTCGGAAACATCGACGGCTTGCCCAAGAGCGTCGGCTTCAATGGAATCGCCGCCCTATAAACCTAACTCCGTACCACTTTCTCCACGCCAGTGCGCACACGAGTTTGTGTCGCACTGGCTTTTTACATGTCGAGCAGTCAACATTAATGCGGCGAACGGATAGCTGCATCCGTAACTTGTAGGGCACAGCGCGCGTCCTATGTATAGCGCGTGAGGACCGAGATGATACGTCGCAGCATTCTTATAATGAGTCTTTTTTTCTCAGGGGCAGCTCTTGCCTCGTGGATCCAAGTCCCAATTAGTTACGCGAGTACTGGCGCGCCAGAATCAAAGGGCGGAGCAATCATTGTCGAGCTCTTCACTTCAGAAGGGTGCTCCAGTTGCCCTCCCGCAGATAACCTCCTGCAACAAATCAGCGGGAAGACGACGAAGGACAGACGTCGCATCATCACCCTCAGCGAACATGTGACGTACTGGAATCACCTGGGTTGGTCCGATCCCTTCTCCAATGACGTGTACACACAACGCCAGGAGGGCTACGGCCGGCGATTCTCCCTCGATAGTGTTTACACGCCGCAGATGGTGATCGACGGCAAAGAGCAGTTAGTTGGAAATGACTGGAAAGGATTAGAGCGACTGCTTAACCAGGAGCACGAACGCCAATCCATAAGAATCCGAATCATTGCTGTCGACCGTCAAGGTGATGATCTTCTGATCGCCTATTCACTCATCGGCAGTTTGCCTGGAACCGGTGCGGACTTAATGGCAGTGATCGTGGACGATGAGGATAAATCCAATGTCGCGCGTGGGGAGAATTCCGGCCGCATTCTTACTCACGTTTCTGTTGCTCGCTCGATCAAACGATTTCAGGCCACAGCGTCATCTTCCGATCAGCAACTGAAGGTTCCTTTGTTGCAGTCAGATAGCAGATTGCCGAAACAGAATCGGCATTTGATTCTCTTCGCGCAAGAAAAGTGGCAAGGGCGTGTACTCGGAGCTGACGACTTTCCGTTCTGACGAGTGCATCGGGAACAATTCAGTCTGTTTCAAAGATCCTTCACGACTGTGATCGAAGTGACACGATATCCCATTCTGCGACGATAGAAATCGGCCGCTCGCAAATTTGCAGAATGGTACTCGAGCATCGCCATATCTGCTCCCTGTTCTTGTCCCCACCGCTCCGCAGCCTGAAGAAGCTGAGCGCCGATTCCTCTGCTTTGGAATCGGCGGCTCACGGCAATTTCAGAGATTTGACAGAATAAAAGTTCTCGGTGCATCGCGTCCGACGAGCGAAAAAGCCGCGCATCGAGAAACCCTACGATTTCATTATTCAGCTCGGCAACCAAGGTGACACTTTCGTCGTCGGTTCCCGGCCCATATTGATGCCTGCGCCTAAATCGTTCCGCTATTTGCTTCAGATTTGGAACGAAATACAACCACGAGTCAAGACTCGAATGGTGTTCTGCACTTTCCAGAAAAATCAGTGCAACGCCTTCTGCATCACCAGGGAGAGCAGGACGAATCATTGCGAGCTCACAAAGTGGAGTTTGCTCCACCTGCTGATCATCACTGTTCATTTCAATTGCTCCATGACCTGTTGCGGATGTTGTTTGTCCAACGCAGGTCCTATTTACCAGAAATCTCTGCCAGAATACCCCTCGCCGTGGAGCGATCATCGTGGCTGTGGCTGATTTTTTCGAATGTGATCATGCCTTTTCGATCAATGATGAATGTCGATGGGTAAGCAGTTTCTGATGGCGCATCCCACCGCAAGTCGTACAGTTTAGTCATCGCGTATTCGGGGTCTGTCACAAGTGTGACATTGGACGGTAGATTCGCCTGCTTCTCAAGAAACTCTCGGGCATGCTGATCCAGGTCCGCAGCTGGGCCCGGATAAACAAGCAGTACGGATGCTTTCTTCGCTGCAAATTCCGACGCATGCTCGACGAAATCGTGTACCTGCTTCTGGCAATACGGACACTGATAGCCTGGAAAGCCGCGCAATACAACAAGGACGACCGTAGAAGCTGAACTCTGCTTCGACAATTCAACAGACGTCCCAGTAGGCGTTCGCAGGGTGAAGTCCGGGGCCTTTTGCCCCACAATTGGCGTTTCCGCGAAAGACTGCGCAGTACACGGTACAACAAGAAGCAACATCGCAAGCACAAAATCTCGCCACGCAGTTGACGGTTGGCCGCAAGCTTTTATGAATCGGCTCAATAGTTCGGATGATCGCATAGAATGCCTCCTCGAAGATTGTTGATTCCAGCCCACATCTGATGCACGAAATGGCTCGAGGTTACGCAACGTTCGGGGGGGAAGCCAGTGTCCATGGCCATGATCAGCACTCCGCATCAAAATTCTTCGTCTTCCCGTGCCGTAACCTCGTCGCCGTTTACCGCTCTAATAAGCAGGCAGTCTGCCTGAGCAGTTGAGACGTTGATTGGAAGTTATGCCAGCATGGGTGTGTGAATGGCTCTTGGAGCGGCACAGCAAAGGCAAAGCGATGAAGCATCACTGATCGCCGGGATTCTAGCGGGCGATACACAGCTTTATCACGACTTGATACGCCCATATGAACGAACGGTATTCATGACCGCGCTATCGGTTTTGAAAAATGAAGCCGACGCGGAAGAAGTGACGCAAGAGGCTTTCCTCAAAGCCTTCCGAAGCATATCCACGTTCAGGGCTGAATCGAAATTCGGCACCTGGCTTATCAGTATCGTTCTCAATGAGGCGCGAGCAAGGTTACGCCGCCAGGCCATCGTTCCCATGCAGTCGATCGATGACACTTCCGGAGAGGGTACTGGGATTTCACCGGCACTATTGCGAGACTGGCGCGAAATCCCCCAGGAAGCAGTGGAACTCAAGCAGATTAGAGAAATGTTGCAGGAAGCCGTCTTCAACTTGCCCGACATCTACAGGCAAGTTTTTCTGCTTCGTGATGTTGAAGAGTTAAGCGTTGCTGAAACTTCGGTAGCATTGGAAATCAGCATTTCATCTGTGAAAGTGAGACTTCATAGAGCGCGGCTTTTGCTTCAAAAGCAGCTGACACCGCTTCTAAAGAAAACCTATCCCAACCAAAGACGGAGGTGGACTCCATGGTCATAAAGTGCCAACATGTTTGGGATTATCTTTCCGACTATCTTGATGCGGAGCTGCCTGATGACATCAAGGTGGAGGTGCAGAGGCATCTCGATCACTGCGAGATTTGCTCGGCCATTCTGGACTCGACCAGGAACATCATCGTTCTTACCGCAGACCGACGCGTGTTCGAGTTGCCCGCCAAATTCAGTGAACGGCTGCACGCTCGTCTGGGCATGGAGCTCGGCCAATATACAAATACTTGAGCTCCGATCAATACGAGCCGTGCCAATGATGATGCAGAAGACTCTCCATGACTATGAGCACAAGCGTAATAACGGCAAGGACGAGCTGGATCCTCTCCGAACGTCGCTGCTTCTCTGACACGGGCCGAATTCTCCATTGCGCAGCCGATCGCGCCCTGAGAGTCCCCAGCCTCCATAATACATAGAGGTTGGCTAGCGACCCCATCACGGCAACGATCATCATAGGAACTCTGATTCTCGCTGCATGCATGGAAAATATGAACCCCGGGATGATCGAGGCTGTGAGGAGCGAGGTCACTCCAATCAAGAGGCGTATACCGCTGATGGCGAGGACTGCTGCGCAGGCACTTTGCAGCAAAATGAAAAGGAAGCTGGTGAGGCCGGCAAACCATGAACTCCGGCGCCATAAGCGCCCTTCGTCAAAATATGATTCCATTTTTCCTTCTATTCGTTGCCAACAATCTGCCTCAATGACAACTGACGAGGCAGATCAGGATCAAAATGTTCGAACTTATCGGAGGAATTCAGTCAGTTCAGTTGGACGACGCTCGTCGGCCGCAACAACTCCGTGCAGAAGAGAGAGACACAGGGTTCACACAGAACCTGATACGTCAGACGTAGGACGCGTGCCCACTGTCGGAAGTTACAGGGAATTTTCTTTCGAACTCAATCAGAGACTGATCTTCATCTTTGGGACTGCTTAAATCTCGATAATAGATGCAGTTCTGCACTCTGCAACGCGTATGCACGAAAGGCGATTCATGGGTCGATCGACCGTTGATCTCTCGTTGCCGCCTCGCTGTAATTGGCCAATTCCAACTTGAAATCCCCTGTGACCGGCCTGTAACGCTTTCATCCGTCTCGCTACCTTTTACTTGGCAATAAGGATGCATTGTCCATACGCTTCGGCCATGAAGACACTCATTGGCAAAGTCGCGTCGAAGTTTGTGGCACTACGCGGATTCTTGCGGGCGGCACTCCCGACTGCACAAGGCTCAGAAGCAATCACGACTCCCATGATGGCTGACCATGCGCAGCAAAAGGAGAAGACGGAGTTCCTGAGACACCTTGGAGTGGACCTAAATGCTGGTGTAGTTTTCCTCTCGGTTGTTCTGTCCGTGGCTTTCCCGCTGTTCGGACAGACTGCTCCAGAACAAAAACTGACCGAAGCCTACCGGTTGGAGAGGGAAGGCAAAGCTGCGCAAGCAATTATCCAACTAACTTCTCTACTTGAATCCAAATCTCTCAATCCTGCAGGAATCGGTAAAGCATGGAATATTCTAGGCCTTGCCTATGAAGATCAAGGAGATATCTTTCATTCCCGCCATGCATTTGAACAATCGATACAGGCATACGATGGGCTGGCGAACGAAACAGCCGGCCATGCGATGGCGCTAGATGATTTTGGCGAGCTCTATGTGGTCACTGGCCAACTCGATTTGGCCGTACGAATGATGGAGAAGGCCCTACATTTATACGAAGTATCAAAAGATCATGCCGGTATTGCGCGTGCTTCAAGCGATCTTGCCGGGGCGCTGTTCAGCCAACGGAAGGTCCATGAAGGCAGAAGATACCTGGTTCGAGCACAAAAGGAATCGAGACTAACGAACCAACTTGATAAGGATGATCTGGCAACTCTCGCGTCTCTACAGGGCTGGCTCGCGCGTAGTGATGGAGACTTGCAGATGTCGGTATTGAGATATCAGCAGTCGCTTGATCTCTTGAAGGAATATCATGGCGAAGTGTACGCGTCGTCAGGCTGGGGCTATGTGCTTTTGGGGCAGATTTACGCTGAAACGGGAGATTTGAACCAATCACTCGCCGAGATGGCAGAGGGACTCGCAATCCTCGGCAGCACCTTGAATCGCGAGGATCCACGTCTCCTCACAGCGGAGATTGCGTACTCGCGCGTACTTGACAGGGCTGGAAGACGCTCAGAGGCGGCATCGCTAAGGGTTGATGCGGAGCGCCGACTTAAGATCTCTCGAGCGTGCAGCGATTGCGTCGTTAGTGCAACGGCGTTCCAATGAAATGATCCCGTCAGCTAATCAGCGCATCAGTGAATAATGACCGCGAGATGGATGCCGCACGATCATTCGTTGTTTAGTCAAAGTAGGAGATCCATCACTGTGCCTGTACGCCTCATCATCAGCCTGCGACCTTACGCGACCGCCCTGCAACTCCCTTGTCCGTTTCGTCACCTTTCCCTCGTCAAATGGATGCGTGGTCCATAAGCTGGGGCGATGAAGACGTACATCATCAGAAATACAATGACGAGTTTGGCAGTTTGCGTATGCTTCCTGCACGCACTGCCGAGTTCCCAGGCGGCAGAACCCATCGCAATTCCAATGACTGCTGAACATTGGCAGACGAAGGAGAACGCGGAGTTCTTGCGACAGTTGGGTTTCTATCACGGGCTCATGCGGCTGAACAGCGGGAATGCAGTGCTCAAGGACGTCATGTTCAGCGATGGAACTATCGAGTTTGACGTGAATACGATTGGGCGGGGAGCTCCGGGAATCGCTTTCCGTCAGCAGGGCGAAGGTAATTTTGAACTACTATACCTCCGGCCTGATTCGGCATGTCCAGCTTTCAGTGCTTGCGTGCAGTATGCGCCGCAGACGCATGGCGTCCTGCTCTGGGACCTGTTTCCCCAGTACCAGACGCGAGCTCCGCTCCGTGAGAATGGGTGGAACCACATCAAGCTGGTCATCAACGGGCGGCGAATGAACGTTTTTGTGAACGATGTCCCCTCGCCCACGCTAGAGGTCGGCAGGTTGGAAGGGGACGCGCTACAAGGGGCCCTGCACCTGGAGGGGCCAGCCACCTTTGCAAACATGGTGATCACTGCGGGCGCAGTGGATGGCCTCTCACCTGATCCGATGAGAGATCCGATGGATGGGGACCACGGTCTCGTTCGGAATTGGCGCGTTTCAGCAGTTTCCACGCTGCCAAATGGCAAGGTTCCTGTGTACAGCGAAATGCCCGACAGTTCGCAAGGATGGAAACCAATCAACACGGTACGGAATGGGCTGGTGAATCTCAGCCGCGAGTATGGCCTGCCCGTGCACGAACCGAACCAAGGACTCGCCTGGCTTAAAACGACGGTCACTTCAGACAGAAAGCAGACGAAAAAGGTGGACATCGGATGGACGCGTGAACTATGGGTATTTGTGAACGGCGAGCTGGTGTATTCGGGCAAAAACCTCTGGGACAACGTTGCAGAGCGAAGAGCTCCCGACGGACGGTGTTCCCTTGAAAATGCTTCCTTCACATTGCCTTTGAATGCGGGTGATAATGAGGTCGCAGTCGCAATCGCAAACAACTTCTACGGGTGGGGACTGATGCTGCGCGTGGCCGATCCGGATGGGGTGAATCTGGCAGCAAAGTGACAAAACGATGATCGCTAAACAAATGATGAAGAGCCGTCCTGGTCAGATACTTTTAGCGGCTCTGTGCTGGACGATTCTCGGTTGCGTGTTTGCAGTGCCGGATCTCTCTACCGGCACCAACGCGCGTTACGCGTTGCTCTTGTCACTTTCTATCTGGTGGTCATGGGGTTTGATCACTCCTCTCATTGTCCGGGTGGACCGGCTTATCCCCATTTCCTTAGAGCAACTGACTCAGCGTGTACTGGCGCATCTCCTGCCGAGCCTGTTGTTGACCGCTGTGTACGTTTACCTTTTGGGGACGGTTCGCGCCGCGTTCGGGCTTATCGGATGGAATGGTCTGCCCAGCATCTGGTTTCTTCTCAACACGCTCAAGGGTATGTTTCTCTGGCACTGGCTCAATTACTGGCTGATTCTGGCAGGCTGGCAGGCGTATCGCTACTACAACCACTACATCGCAAGTGAGTTGCGCTTGGAGCGACTGGAAAGGAATTTCTCCGAGGCTCGTCTCAATGCGCTTCGAATGCAACTGAATCCGCATTTTCTTTTCAATGCGTTGAATACAATCTCATCTCAAGTGGAACGCGACCCAAAGCTTGCGCGCAGGATGATTGAACACCTAGGCGATCTTCTCCGCCTATCATTGGAATCCAAGGATAGGCAGGAAGTACCCCTGGCGGAAGAGATGGCCTTCCTTGAACACTATCTGGCGATCCAAAAGATCCGCTTCGGCGACCAATTGCAGATCGAGACGCAAATCGCACCGGAGGTAAAATTCGCCTCTGTACCCTGCCTTTTCGTTCAGCCACTAGTGGAGAATGCGATCCAGCACGGGATTTCAAAGCGGGCATCCGGCGGAACAGTGATCGTATCTGCTCAACGTGCAGGGAATCGACTGGACGTCCGTGTGCTCGACGATGGCGTAGGACTCCCGCCCGGATGGGTGCTTGAAAACTCCGGCGGTGTCGGTCTTTCAGCAACGCGACAGCGTGTAGCGGGGCTTTATCCCGAAGGTGAAACCCACTTCTCCGTGCACCGACGCGCAAGTGGCGGAACCGAAGTTGAAATATTGCTGCCTCTGCGATGGGCCCGAAAGGACGACCATGCCGTTGTCCACGCCTGAAGGCCTTTGTGTGATGGTGGCCGACGACGAATTGCCTGCGAGGCAGAGAATCATCGATGGGTTGCGCC
>Ga0068855_100009628_pt1 | contig 11656 bp, 11 predicted proteins | sample KBSCornC52_FD_66592 | JGI IMG/M metagenome (GOLD analysis project Ga0068855, IMG submission 66592) | Corn rhizosphere microbial communities from Kellogg Biological Station, Michigan, USA - KBS Corn C5-2 | ecosystem: Host-associated > Plants > Roots > Rhizosphere > Soil ...
GGACCGGGCCCAAGTTCCAGAACATCGTCTCCTAACTCAGCGTCGGCAAGAACCGACGGTACCCGCTCTTCAAGCGTGTTCCGCCATCGGGTCGAGTTGCAGATCCAGTGGTGAAGCCGATTCATGGATGGAGTCCAATCACGTGCTAACTGGCTAAGAATAGGAATTGTTCTTCCCATGCGCATTCGATATTGTGTCAATTAATGTCGAAAACACGACAAACCGCGTTCTTTGACCCTTCGCCGCGTGACAGGTCGACAATTAGCACATTTAGTCGGGATTACCCGATGGGACATCGGATTCCGTTGCATTTCCATATTCGCGATCAGTTGGTTTATGCTTCGCGCGGAGTGATGACAGTTTCAGCAAACCACGGCGCATGGGTCGTGCCGGTACATCGCGCAGTATGGATCACCGCAAAAAGTGCACACACGATTGCGATGTCGGGAAACGTATCAATGCGGACCCTCTACCTGAGGCCGGGCTTGGCTGATTCGCTACCGCGGGAGTGCTGTGTGGTCAATGTTTCGCCCCTGCTCAAAGAGCTCATCTTGCACGCATGCCGCATCGGTTCTCTGCGACGAGCCCTCGCCTGGCAGAGCCACCTGATCGATGTCATCATCGACCAGCTTCAGACGATCAAGGCAGCGCCCCTTCAGCTCTCACTTCCTGAGGATCCGCGTGCTGTGAGGATCGCTAACGCTGTGCTCGCCAACCCGTCCGATCCGAGACGGCTCGGTCAGCTCGCGCGAACAAGTGGCGCTAGCGGCAGGACGATAGAGCGACTCTTTGTTGTGGAGACCGGAACAACATTTGGCAAGTGGCGACAACAGGTGCGACTCATGGAGGCTATGCGCCTGCTGGGCGGAGGCGCCAACGTCACGGAGGCGGCGTTCGAGGCCGGTTACTGTTCGTCGAGCGCATTTATCGCTGCCTTTCGCAAAATGCTTGGATCATCGCCGACGCAATATTTCCGAGACCCTGCGGCCGGATACGGTCCGCGGATTCAGCGACGTCGATGAGATGTGGCCCAGCGGCATGGGTCGTCTTTTCAATGGGCTCAGTTGTTAGGAATGACCAGATTGCGAAACAGCTTCCAGGTTCCATCCGCTTGCTTCTGCCAGACCGTTAGGTACCGGTCCAAGATTGTCTTCCCACCAGGGAAGTGCGCCCGGGCCTCACCCCACTCATAAACGTAGCGCCCTTGCTGAACCGCTCCTCTACTTGTCACAGAAGCTGAGTCGGCTTTTCCAAGCTTCCCCATTTCTTCCTTCATGTGCTCTCCCAGGGCAGAACGTCCTGAAATACAGTTTCCTTCCGGGCTGCAGTCAACCGCGTCCAATGTGTTCCCCGGAACAAGGAGAGCGACATTCCCCTCCTTCATGGCATCAACCCATTGCTGGTTCCCAGCGTCAATTTGCTGGCGGGCGTCGGAATCAATCGGTTTGCTCTGTGCCAGGCAAGTTGCGCAGCAGAGTAGTAGAAACGACATCAACGTCAACTTTCCCCTAGTTCTCATGGCAATATCCTCCTGGTTGAATTGCGAACTACAAGTGGGGGTCGGGTACTCGTCTCAAAAGGCCGTGACCTTCCTTGGGGATCTCCAGACAAGGCCGCCAATCTTGTCTATCACGATGATTTATGGTTTTCGTAATACCGGCGCGCCTTGGCCCTGCTGCCGCAATCGTTCATGTCGCACCAGCGGCGCCTCTTCCCGCGGCTTTCATCTAGAAAAAGCCAGCCACAGTTCCCTCCTTCGCATACCCCAATTCGAGCAGCCTTGGGCGAGCAATACAACGAGAGCGCTTCGGCTGCAAGGAGTCCGCAGATCTGCTCGGACGCATGGGATGGGGCTGGACGCCACTGACCTACGTTGTCGCTGAAGACGATTTCTGGGCGAGAAACTTTGGCGCGCTCGCGGATGGCATCGAGATCTCGCTTCGATGGTCGACCTGCTCCGGCGATCGCCAATCCGATGCGATAGACAGCCTCACGAAGCACGATGATTTCATCGAGAGGCTCTGGATGCCTCATCAATTCGAAATAAGACTGAGGCGCGATCAAGCCGGCCTGAGCTGCCCATCGCAGAAACGACTCCCAGTCGAGTAACAGTTCATCGGGCCGCGCGGCAAGGTGTTCTCCAGCGGTATTGCAGAAGTCGAGTGCCAGATGCCCACTGATTTGGTGGGCAATCATCTGCCGTGGGACGAGGGCTTCAGGACCGCCGCGCGATGGGCGGCGTTTAATTGGCGTCGCTCCGGCTTTCGGATGGGCTGTTTTCGTCATCTACAAAGAACAGTACCATCTAACCGGTTAGATAGCAATAGTGCAGATTGAAATCATGTTTCTAAGGTTGCCGCCATGAACAGTGGCCATCGCCGTCAGGCGTGTACCGCAGCGCGCATCCTACGACTGGGCACGATTCACGCCATCCTGGATAACACTTTTCTGGCCCACGTCGGCTTTGCCGGGTCGCCAATTCTATCTTCGGATTACCGTGCCAATTGGTTCTCCAGCAAGTGCCCGCGTCAAATTGCCAGGCACAAGCCCATTCACAATTCGGACCTCCTTCATGAGCTTCGCTCTGGTCAGGAGATGGAGAACCGCCGGTTCGACAGGCAGCGTTGACAAATTCTTCTCGATCAACTCGTGTGCGCATATTTCCCGGATGAACTCTGCATTTGGATCTATGTGTGGGTCCGCGGTATAAAGTCCATCGACATCCTTGAGGTAGATGACGCTGCGGGCTCCAAAAACTTCGCCAATCAGGTACGTCCCTGCATCACTTCCGTGGGGCGGCAGTTTGCCCAGCGCCGGTGGATGTTCCCACAACGCGTAAGGAGGAATCCCATTGAAGACAGCGCCTCGAGCCGCAGCGAGCATTGCGGGAAGCAGCTGTACGACAAAGGGAGCTTCCAGGTAGACGAACCCGTGTTGCGCAAGAAGACAGGAAACCATGTAGGCGTTTTGCGCGGCGTCCTTTGCGCTGAGAACCGCCAACGCTCCGGTTGGCAAGCCCAGGTCAAGTCCCACCGAGAAGATGTGACGCGACCGCACTCCGGCACCTACGCCGATGATCATGCGATGGCTCGACTGATTGCCAACGATCTCCTCCAGAAGCGGCAGCAGCGCAGATCGGCCGCGATCCATGATGGAGCGGCCACCGATCTGGATGACGTTCACATCAGGAAGAATGGAACAGACGGGCCCATCGGTGCGGGAGATCAGGCCCTTGTCCATCAGGGATTCGCGCATCAGGGACGATTGCACATGCTGAGATTCAGAGTTATGGTTGCTCATCGTGCAGTTCCATTCTTATAGATGATGGTCCCTACCGGCTCACCCTCCAGCGCAGCCGTCAGTTGACCAGGCTTGAGCCCATTCACGAATTGAATCTCATGAATGTTGCGCGCACGCGTCATGAAATCGAGGACGGCCCGTTCGACAATCAGGTCATCTAAATCCATCGCCAGCAACTCTTCGACGCTGATTCGCGGGATATGCCGTGAGGACGAGTCCTTTTTCGGATCGGAAGTGTGAAGGCCATCCTCGTCCTTCACATAGATCATCTTGCGAGCTGCAAACACCTCAGCCATCAGGAAGCATCCACAGTCAGTGCGTTGCGGGGGGATTCGGCCACTTGCCGGATTATGCTCCCAGAGCTTGTAAGGAGGCATGCCCTGGCAGACCACGGCATTGCGTTCCATCAGGTAATGGGGCAGCGTGCCAAACCCTTCCGGCTCGATGAAGGGGATTCCGTACTGGGCGAGAAGGTAGTGGAGCATTTGGGCGTTCTGCCAGGCAACGGCGGTCCCAAGTACGGTGAGAACTCCCGTCGGAAGACCGAGATCGATTGCCAGGCTGTAAATGTGCCGCGCACGGGTGCCGGCTCCGGTTCCGAGAATCATCTTGTGGCGAGGAAGATTATCGACAATCTCCTGCACGAGCGGGTACACCGCACTGCGCCCACGATCCATGATGCTTTGGCCGCCAATCTTCACAACATTGACCCAGGGCAAGATGGCGAAGTCGGGCGTCTGCTCAGTCGCCTTCAATAATGTGGCATCCGTGAGAGAGCCCGAGAGCAGCTGATTGCCGAGGGCAGTGGCCGAAGCTTCGTTTTCAGTTTCTGGCTTATCCATCCAGTTACGTTCGGAACTCGCGCTCCGCTCCTCGTTGGAATTGAAAGACGTTTACCTCGTAGCTGCGTGTCTCGGGAAAGGGTGTATCCAGCGAACCGAACGTCGTCTCGGCCCAGTTGCGCAGGCGTTCAAGCACCAGTCGCTGTACCCCGCAAGGTAATGCGGCAAATCTCGCCCCGGTCCGGTGGCGATCGAGAAACTCCTGTGCGCTGGCGGTCACCTGCCAGGAGTGCGCGACGCGGTGTTTATGCGTTTCTGACGCTGATTTGAGCCAGGCCAGTGCTTCTCCGCGTGCCTCACCCGGACGGTGACTGGCAAGTTGTAACTGATCGAGGATGGCTCTCATCTGGCGCTTGAATTGTGCATCTACGCCCGATTCTGAGCTCACAATCTGACCCACGCTCACATATCCGCCGGGCCGTAATACGCGGAGTGCCTCCGTGAGAATGCTCCTCCAGTCATTCGCGCCGCTGAGGACTTGCATCAACAGGACAATGTCGAAGGAACCGTCAATGAACGGCAGCTGACCTCCTACGCTGTGCACCAAAATGCAACGAGGAGATCTGGAGCGAAACTCCTGCAGCATGGCGAGAGATGTATCCAGGCCGATGTAGAAATCGTTCGCATCGACAAATGCCCTGCCGATTCTTCCCGTTCCTGCCCCGATGTCGAGCACTCTGGCAGGTGGTGAAATTCCGGCTGTGGCATAAATGGCTGCGCGAATCGTCTCCGACGCGCCCGCCGGCAGGGAACGATGTCGTTCGAAACTCGGTGCGGTCAGGTCGAACGCGCTGTTTTCCGTTGGCCCGGCCCCAGGGCCGAAGGCGCGCTTTTGCGGGCTATTCTGCTCAGGGTCTTCGGGCAGAATTGGCGGCACCTGACCTCCATGTACCTTCTAGCTATGACGGAAGCAGCTTCCCGCATCGGGCATGTCGCCCAACGCGCTCCTAGTGGTGCGAGTACAGCGTCTTGTCGGGAACCACCTCGATCAGTTGCATCATGCCCCGGTCTTCGTGGATCAGGATATGGCAGTGCAGAACGTACTGACCGGGGAAATCCACGAAACGCGAACGCATTTTGAACCAGCCTGGGATGGTCTCTGTGCATGCGCCGCCAGCGCACTGGGTGTACGGCTGAAGCCTTTTGGGACAGGTCTCGACCTTGTTTGGATCCGAGCATTGGCTGGTGATGTCCCACTGGCTTCCGGTGGGAATGGCGAATGTATCCCACCAGACGTATGGCGCCTGAGGTTGTTCCGACGGGCACGGCTTGAACGTCGAGGGGTCATTTGGATCTACATAGCATGGGTTGCCTTTGGTCGTTGCCGCTTTGCTGTTCGGTTCGAACGTCTCGGTAATCTGGAATGGATTAATGTGAATATGGAACGGGTGCGCTTTGTCGTTCGCCTGGTTCATCACCGTCCACTCTTCCGCCGTGTTCAGCAGCATTGCCTGGCTAATCTGATTCGGGTTGAAGCGCTTTCCGTCAATGGACGTGTTGCCGGCCCCGAAGATCAAGGTGCGATGCACAAGGGTATCGGATTCAGAGATGTCTTTAAGGAAAGGCGGAAGCGCTGGAAAATCAGTTTCCTTCTGAATGAAATCCATGGCCGGCTTGATCTCCTCGCCGGCTACTTTCACTGTAAGTAACGGAAACGAGTAGCTGGCATCGGGAGCTGTCTGGCAACCCGCGGGAGATCCTGAACATGTCTGAAGCGGCAATCCCGTGTTTGCAAACGCCTGAAGCACGTAAGTCCCAGGCTGCATCGGCGCTTTCACCAGCAGGTCGGCGCGATTGGCGGGCGCGAGGTTGAAGTTGTTGTTCGCTCTTCCAAGCCGCTGGTAGTTTGCGAAGTCGAATTGCACCCCGTCCTGCGCGATCTGACGCCATTGTACGCACGGAACTACGATTGCTGTCGGCCCCGGCTGGTTGCAGGGTTGACTCTTTCCTTCCGGCGTGAAGCTTACAAATTCGACCGAATCGCGAAAAGCGCCGTTGATAATGCGCCACAATTGCACTTCACCGGGCTGCATGGTGATAGCGGGGCCTCGCCGGCCGTTGATCGAGATAGGCGGCCGGGCCGCACCCGGCTTGTTTTGAGAGGAGGGGTCGAGCACCGGGAATGGCGTGGACGAAATCTGCTGCAACATGAGCACCTGTTCGCGCAGATTCGGGCCATAAAACTTGTGCAGGTCATCATCGTATTGGCCTTCAATAATGAAAGCACCGGTCATTCCATTGGCGACATTCAGCGCCGTGGAGCCGTGCTTGTGCGCGTGATACCAATGAGTTCCCGGAGACTGTCCCATCAGCGCGGGTTCCTTGCTCGGCGGCGTGGGCACATCGTACTTCGCCAGGCGGAAGCAATAGGGATAGGCGCCGAACTGGTTCTGCGGCCACAGCCCATGGGCGATTTCCTCGGCATTCACCGGCCACAGTTGCATCGACTTCGGAAGTGTGCCTGGCTGTCCCTTGTACGGGAAAGTTGAATCGTACTGCTGAAGTAGCTTTTTCTGGTTATCTCGCCATGCTTCAGGAATGTCATCCCACATCCCCGCCGGACCGTTCTGCTCGCACGCATTGAATATCTGCGTAAACTGCTCCTTCACAAAGGAGTCGCTCGGTTCGAAATCGGCGCCCTTTTCGAACGACGGCGGGATGTACACAAGCACGTTGTCGCCCGTGGTGCTCGGCGTGGTATGAGTGCCATGAAAATGAAGATTGGCGAAACTGGATCCGTGCAGGCAATCGGGCATGAAGTCGCCGCCGGTTGGGTAGATAGGCGCATTCCGGTTGGTCCAGATCACGGAGCCATCGTCTACTGTCTCTCCGGGAGTCTGCGGAAAATTCGGAGTACTCCCGCCGCTGGTGCCTGCCCGCGTCGCGGTATACACGTAGCCGGCCTGGTTGTTCGTGAGCGGCTTGATCGTAGCCCCCAGCCTATAAGTCTTGTTCGGTGTCCAGTTGGGGCGGTTCGTATTGGCAAATACCTGATCGCATCCCTCGGTGCGGCCGAACTCAGCCTGATCGAGGCTGTAAGAGAAGTGCTGCAAATTGATTTTGTTCTGAAACGTGATCTCGATCAGATCTCCGACCCGCGCGCGCAAGGTGGGGCCGGGCATCGGCTCAGTGCCAGTCGGCCAGGGCTGCGGATGATTCAGATCGGTTCCTACAAAGTAACGAAGGTCTTGGCTTGCGCAGCGAGAGTCGGTCGTGGATTGCCCGGGAACACCCGCCGAGCCCCAGATTGTCCGCATTCCGTCTACGAGGGTGATGTTGCCTTTCAGGATGCCATCGTCGCCGCGTTTGATCTCCGGCATGGTGAGCAGATCCTGCCCGGATGCCGGGCATGCCACAATGACCGGACTCTGTTGACCGCTGGCCGGCAATGCGGTCAGGCAAGTCAGCGCAACTGTGCAAGCAGAGGCAAAATGAAGCAGCCGACCTGCAAGTGGTCTCGATCGAGAAGTCCAACGCATACCGATATAGTTGTGAACTGACATACAGTTACCTCTCAATTTCGCCAGGACCATTTTTGGTTGTCTATGAGACCTGAATCGTGCCTTGCTCATCCGGATGAAGGGAGCAGACGTACTTCAGAGTTCCTCCAACGGAGGGGGAAAATGGCTCAGACGTCGAGTGCGCCGCGATCTTGTTTGGCATAAAGAACGTAGCGTTGATGCTTCCATCACTGTTCAGCAGGCCAGGCCAATGAGCTGCATTATCATTGTTGGCCCAGAAGATCTGGTCGCCTGGCTCTACCTGAAGGAGGGGGTCAGGGTTGAATTGGGCCTCGGGCGGCGGCGATGTGTTCGAGTTGATGCTGATTGACCAGGTGAATGGCATCGGCGTTTCTCCTTGCGGGCATTCCACTGCGTTCGCAATCACTGAAACACCGCGAGCACGGAAATCATCAGTTCCGTGTCGTATGGATCAGCGAGACGTGGACTTCAGAAGGAAGCACCGATCTGGAGAAAGTACGGAAGAGCAAAGCGCAGCTGTCTACGCTGCTTGCGAGATGTTGGAAGGGAAAGCAAGTGCGACTGTTCCGCCGTTGTAACTCATCGTTGTAGCTGTGGTCAAGCAAATTCCCAGGCCGGGTAAACCAAGACAGTACTCCCGAATCAGCTCGCATCGTAGCTCTACGGGATGGATGAAGCAGGGCGGCTCGGGAGTGACTTGCATCCGCCAAGTTACAGGCACACGTTTGGGGTCAGTTAGTTGACAAGGCCGTCGGCCTCTCTGATAATTGCCTCGTCCTTTCCCCATGCGTACGCAAGCGGGTTGATGCCATTACCCGATTGTTCCTCAGAGTTGTATGGAGCAATGCTCCTAACAACCAATGCACTTCGTGTCGCCTTTGCGTCGGGCACACGACCAGGTTTCTAACTCAATACCACAGGGCAGCGCCAGGGCTGCGTCCGCGAGTGTTTTCCTCTCGCGCAGGCTAAGCTTTTACGCGCTCAGGGGAAAACGATGACCCATCGCGCTGGAACAACTCGTCGTACTTTTCTGAAGACTTCCGTTGCCGCCGCCGGAGTTGCGGCTTTGCCACGACATTTCGCCCTCGCTCGGCCCACCGCAAAGTACCGCCGCTACAATGTCACCAGCCCGCAAGGGCAGAAGGCGCTTGCAAGTTATGCAAAGGGCGTTCAGGCGATGTTGAACCTACCGCCCGATCACGCACAAAACTGGTTTCGCAACGCGTTCATTCACCTGATGGACTGTCCGCACGGCAATTGGTGGTTTTACGTGTGGCATCGGGGCTTCCTGGGGTATTTTGAGCAGACCATCCGCAATCTGAGCGGCGATCCCGACTTCGCCATGCCCTACTGGGACTGGACGCAACTGCCGCAGATTCCAGATTCGATGTTTGACGGCGTGCTTACGCCCACCGGCTCCGCATTCGAACCCTACACCAAGGACATCAACACGTTCACGTCCTTCATACAGCCAACGCTCAAGCAATATTGGGACGGTCTCAATGCCGACCAGCACGGCCAGCTGAATCGCCGCGGATATACCAGCTTTGACGCCATGTGGAACGATGTGACGGGCTACACCACGACACCGCCTCCGCCGCATGTCGACCCCACCAACACGGCCTTTGCGCCGACTTCCATCGCTCGCTATCTGAGCCGCACCAATCCCAGGCTCGTGCCGGATGTGGCCTACAACGTGTCAGCATTTGTGGTCTACTCGGGCCTTTTGCCAACTGACTTCTACGATCCGATTACGCAAATCAGCTTCAACAGTTCCAAAGCCCCCTCGCACAACACTCCGCCGCCAGGACGGACTGTCTTCTCCACCCTCGAGGGATTGCCGCACAACAGCGTACACAATTGCATCGGTGGATTGCCGCCGGTTTCCGCCGGACCCTGGGGCAATATGACCAACAACCTGTCCCCTGTCGATCCGATCTTCTTTTTGCACCACTCCAACATGGATCGGCTGTGGGATGTGTGGACGCGCAAACAGCAGGCTCTCAAGTTGCCATACCTTCCAGGCAAAGAGGACTTCCGCACCTACGCGAATGAACCCTTCCTCTTTTACGTCGACGGCAACGGTAGCCAGGTCGGCCCCGCCAAGGCCGGAGACTACATATCCATTTCCCGGTGGAACTACGACTATGAGCCAGGCTTTGGTGAAGGCGTCGTCAAGCCCAGCCCCAAACTGACCGCCAAACATGCTGCGCAACCGGTGAAGGGCTTGATGAAGGGGAACACCGGCACAGTGACGTTATCCTCGAATGCCGTCAACGCCCATCTTGCAGGCAATGCTCCTGCATCGCTTATCGCACTGGTGACCCTGCCACGCCCCACCGGTACTTCACCCAATCGCCAGTTCGATGTGCTCGTTGGCGCGCCGGCGGGCACGAATCAAGTCACCCCCGACAGCCCCTTCTATGCAGGGACAGTCGCCTTCTTCGGCGGCGAGATGCACATGGAGGGAATGTCCAGTGATGCCACGTTCCTTGTCCCATTGCCAAAACAGAAGGAAGCTTTCCACGGACTGGGCGCTGCAGTGGGCGGCAATGTCGCGGTGAACATCCGGGTCGTGCCTTCAGGCGGCGGAGCATCGGTACTGAAGGGCGTAACAGTAAGACCACTGTAGGCCATGCCATGCTTTTGCTTTTCTCAACAATTGTCCTCACCCTGGTCGCGCTTCAAACCGCGCCGTCGTCCTCTCAGCCAGCGGCGACGGCGCAATCGCAGCAGGCCGGCAATGCTCGCAAAATGACGCTCGTCCTTCCTCACTCCCTCCGCGAAGGCGAGGCGGCGTGGCTGCTGGTGAAGGTGGGCGACATTGGCCACAAGCAGATTCGCCTCACCACACAGGATGGCCGCCCACTTGGCACCATCTCCCCATTTGCGATCCGCTCCGGCCAGGCTGCGGGAACCTACTCGATCCCGGTCCCGGCGGAGGATTTCCACCACGAGCGTCTCGCGTTGCGGCTCTCAATGGTGGAAGCTGGCGATGCCCAACGGGCTCCTACGAAAGAAGAACTAGAGAGTGTGCGCCTCGTAATTCGGCCGGTTCAGAAAGCGCCCCGTTGAACAGCCAAACCGGTAGGAATGAACCACAGCCAATCATCGGTTTTTTCGGAGAGTGACGATGGCACTGAAAGTCGGCATACCACTGTACGAAAACTTCGACTCACTGGACGTGATGGGGCCGTTCCAGACCTTTACGTTCGCCGAGATGGAACGCTACCTGATCGGACCCGGCGATGCTTCCCGTCCTGTCGCTGTAACTTCGTTCGAAGGTGTCCGCGTCACCCCGGATAAGACCTTCGATCAGTGCCCGCAACTGGATGTGCTGTTCGTTCCCGGCGGTTCCGACCCAGTCTCAGTCCTGGCTGCAGGGCATCCCGGCAATAATCCGTATCTCGACTTCCTTATCCGGCAGGCCAAGGGCGCGCAATTGATCTGTTCAGTCTGCACCGGAGCTTTGTTGCTGGCTGGCGCAGGATTACTTGACGGTCATCTCGTGACAACGCATTGGGCGTTCAAGGACGTGCTGCGGCTTTTCCCCGTGCGTGTAGTAGATGACTACAGGCGCTACGTGCAGAGCGGCCAGCGAATCACTGGCGCCGGTATCTCGTCGGGGCTCGATGAGTCCCTCTATATTGTGTCGCTACTTTACGGGGTTGATGTTGCCAGGCGATGCCAGCTTGCGATGCAATACAATCCGCACCCGCCATTCCACTGTGGAGACCCTGCCGACTCCGATATCCAGGATGACCCTGCGATGGTCGAGGACCGCAAGAAGGAGTGGCATGTGTCGGACGCGGCGAAAAGGGTCGAGCGCTGGTTGCATGACCGCAACCCGTAGCCCGATTCATCGAGATGACCGCGGCCTGGAGCCGATCGTTATCTGTCAGCGCGAGAGACGCCAATGAGTGTCGTACACCTCGCCGTCCACCCTATTGAAATGCACATGGTCCGGTGGTGAGGCCGTGGGATAGCGGGTCTACCAAGATCGCATTGATGGCTGCTCCACGGCCATTCCAC
>Ga0068855_100009629_pt1 | contig 11655 bp, 12 predicted proteins | sample KBSCornC52_FD_66592 | JGI IMG/M metagenome (GOLD analysis project Ga0068855, IMG submission 66592) | Corn rhizosphere microbial communities from Kellogg Biological Station, Michigan, USA - KBS Corn C5-2 | ecosystem: Host-associated > Plants > Roots > Rhizosphere > Soil ...
GCGTCCCCGCCAAACCCTCGGCTGGAAAACCCCAGCTGATGTACTCAACGCTGCTGTTGCGTCGACCGGTTGAGATCACCGTTCAATCCGTTCAATCCGTATTCGAAAAAAATCAGAGCCAACCCGAGCGGCAGTCGAGTTCGGGTTCGTACTCGCCGAACACATGCACTAACAATGGAGATACGGATTCAACGGATCGAACGGATTACACGGAGAAAACCGGACTAGCGGCGATCGCTGTCAATCGTTTGCTGGATGGTAACGCGCCCTTCCACGCGTTCGCGCTCAATCACGCCTCTGCGCTCGCCTCCCGCAGTGCGACGAGCGCGCGCAGCGCCTTTCCGGAATCGATCGAGATCGCCGCCGAGCGAATCCCCTCACCGAAGCTCGCGGCCGCGCCTCCGACGTAGATCGCCGCGGCCGCATTGAGCACCACCGCACTGCGCGCGCCTCCGCGATCGCTCCCATCGAGCACCGCCGTCACGCGCGCCGCATTCTCGGCCGGATCGCCGCCCGCGAGCTCCTCCGACGCTGCCGCCAACGAGTAGCTCGCGGGATCGATCGACCACTCGCTCACCGCGCCGTTCCTCACCTCGAGCACGCGCGTGCACCCGATGGGCGAGATCTCGTCCATTCCCGGCTCGCCGTGCACGACGAGCGCGTGCACACTCCCGAGCTCCGCGAGCGCGCCCGCCATGAGATCCATCCGCTCTGGGTTGGCGACGCCGACCACCTGTCGTCCGGCGCTTGCCGGATTGGCCAGTGGTCCGAGCAGATTCATGATCGTCGGCACACCGAGCTCGCGCCGGACCGCAGCGACGTGCCGCATCGCCGGGTGCATGGCCGGCGCGAACATGAACACGATGCGCGCGTGATCGAGCATCCGACGCATCACCGCGGGCGACGGCTGGATCTCGACGCCGAGTGACTCCAGCACGTCCGCGCTGCCGCAGCGCGAGCTGTACGACCGGTTGCCGTGCTTCGCGATGCGCACGCCCGCGCCGGCCGCCACGAGCGCGGCGGCGGTCGAGATGTTGAAGGTCGAGAAGGCGCCGCCGCCGGTGCCGCAGGTGTCGACGAGCGTCGCGGAGTCATCGACGACGAATGGGAGCATCGCCGTGCGGAGCGCGCGCGCGCCGCCGGCCACCTCCGACACCGTCTCGCCCTTGAGCGCGAGCGCGGTGAGCAGCGCGCCGATCTGCGCCGGTGTGGCCTCGCCCTTCATGATGACGTCGAACGCGTCGCTCGTCTCGTCCGCGGAGAGCGAGCCGCCGCCCACCAGACTGCGGATCGCGTGGACGAGCGCGTTCGCTGCGCTACCTCGCACCGGCCGGCTCCACGAGCTTGCTCGCGAGCTCCGCCTGTGAGGCCACGAGCGAGATCACGAGCGCGAGCAGCCGCACCCGCTCCACATCCTCCTCGACAAAGACTCCGCGCTGCACCCGATTCGTCAGATTCAGCACGCCCACGAGATCATCGTGATACACGATCGGAAAGCTGATGAACGATCCCGTCGTGAAATACTCGTCGCCGAGCAGCGGATGGTTCACCGCCTGCGCGACATCGGTGACGAGCAGCGGCTCGCGGCTCAGTGCGACCTTCCCCGCGACGCCCTGCCCGATGTGGATGCGCGTGCCCTCCGCCACGTCGGGCGACAGTCCTTTCGCGGCCGCGATGTAGAGCTGGTTCGTCCCGGGCGCGCGCAGCATGAGCGAGCAGCGCTGCGCCTGCATGTCGTCACCGCACAGGTTCAGCAATCCTTCGGTCAGCTTGCGCGAATCGCTCGTGCCCGCGTCGAGCGTGAGCACGCGCTCGATCAGGTAGAGCGTGCGCGTCTTCTGCCTGAGCGTCTCGCTGCGGCGATGCAGCTCCACGTGCGCCTGCTCGAGCTGACCGACCGCCGCGCTCACCTGCTGCTCGACCGCCTCCGCACGGCGTGTGGCCCGGCGTGCGTCTTCCCTGGCTTTCGCGTTCTCCGTCTCGAGCGTGATCATGCGCTCCGGCGTGAATCCGCCGCCACCGCTCGGCGTGTTGCGCGCGACCGCAAGCGCCTGCTCGAGCGACGCGAGATGCTTCACGTACTCGCCGTGCACGCGCTGCGTCACGTCCTCGAGCGTGCGCACCGCCTCGTTGCGCGCCTCCCGCTCGGCGAAGCGCGCGTACGCGAGCGCGAAGAGCGCGACGTAGGGCGCGAAGCGCTCCATCACCCGCGTGCCGAAGAACCGTCGCGGCTCGTACAGCGCCACGACCGCGGAGAGCTGCCCATCCACGCGCATCCCGCGGAGCGCGAGCAGCCCCTCTTCCTCGAGCGTCGTGTCGAGGCCGAGCAGTCGCGCGTACTCGTCGGACTGCTCCCCCAGGTCGACGAACTGCCCGCCGGCCAGAATCTGCGTGCGGATGCGCGCCGGCAGATGATCGACGGTCGTGTCCGCGCGCGCGCGAAGGACCTTCGATCCATCCGGACTCACGCGCTCGCGCAGCATCTGATGGCGCGCGTCATAGCCGAAGAGCGAGAGCTCCGTGCTGCGATCCACTTCGGCAAGTGCTTCGCCGAGCGCGACGATGGCCGCGTCGAGATCGGACGCTGCCGCGAGCGCATGGGCGAGCGACGCGAGTGTGCGAGGTGGCATGGAGGGGGGCTGAGCGGTCGGGCAGAGGGGTGCGCCGAGCGTGAATGTTGAGGCGTAGGTGCCGACCTGTCAATCGGTTCCACGCTTTCCATCGCTTGACAGCGTATGTCGTTCCGGTAACTTCCACGCATGCCGGAGCGCATGGTGCAGCTGGTGCTGCATTACGATGGCGCGGGGTTCTCGGGGTGGCAGCGCCAACCGGCAACGCGCACGGTTCAGGGAGTGTTGGAGGGCGCGCTCGAGCGGTTGTGCAACGCACCCGTGAGCGCGCTGGGAGCCGGACGCACCGACGCAGGCGTGCATGCGCGCGGCCAGGCGGTTGGGGTGCGAGTCCCGCTCAAGTGGGAAGCGGCCGAATTGCGGCGGGCATTGAACGCGGTACTGCCGGCGGACCTGTGGGTCGCCAGCGCAGTCGAGATGAGCGATGCCTTTCACGCACGGTACAGCGCCACGGGACGGCGGTACAGCTATCACGTCGGCACGGATCGGGAGGCGAGGTCACCCTTTCGCCGTCGCTGGGAGTGGGCGCTCGAGGAGCCGCTCGCGCGCGACGCGCTCGCGCACTGCGCCCACACGCTCATCGGCACGCACCGCTTTCTCGCCTTTGCGGTGCAAGGAACGGCGCCCGCCGATGACGACCATTGCTGCACCATCACCGATGCTTTGTGGCGCGAGCGCCCGAACGGGCTCGTGTTCGAGATCGAAGCCAATCGCTTCCTGCATCACATGGTACGCTTCCTCGTCGGCACGATGATCGAGATCGCGCGAGGACGGCGGCCCGCCTCGGATTTTCCGCTGTTGCTCGAAGCCGAAGACAATCGGCGCACGTCTGCTCCCGCACCACCGCACGCGCTCTTCCTCGAAGTCGTTCGCTATCCGCGCGACCTCTACCTGGGCGGCACATGAAGACATTGCTCGATACGGCGAGCCTCGACGAAGTTCGATGGGCGACCGACGTCGGGATCGTGGACGGGATCTCGACCGATCCGACGCTGATCGCGGAGGAGAACTCTGCGGATGAGTACCACGAGCTGCTGGCCGAGCTCTGTCGCCTCACGCGCGGCCCCGTGCTGGCGCCCGTGCTCGCCATCACCGCGGACGACATCTACCGCGACGGAAAGGAGCTCGCGAAGATCGCGGACAACATCGTGGTCGAGGTGCCCGTGATCGAGGATGGACTTCGCGCCACGTCCCGGCTCGCGGCGGATGGCATCCGCGTGACGGCGACGCTCGTGTTCAGCGTGGCGCAGGCACTGTTCGCCGCGAAGGCCGGCGCGTACTCGGTGAGCGCGTTCATCGGCCGCGTCGATGACATCGGCGGCGACGGCGTCGCGCTCGTCCGCGACATCCGACTGCTCTTCGACCGGCACCACGTCGAATGCGAGCTCAATGCCGCATCCATCCGCACGCCCCGGCATTTCGCGGAGGCGGCGATCGCGGGCGCGGATGCTGCGGCGGTGCCTCCCGACGTGCTGCGGCTGCTGCTCGTGCATCCGCTCACGGATCTCGGGGTCGATCATTTCCTCAACGATTGGAGCAAGCGCGTTTCGCGCGGCCGCACCAGCCTGTGAGCACACGAGCGCTGGCCCTCTCCCTTCTGGCGTTGACCGCTGCATGCGGGGGAAGCTCGCGCGACAGCCGGACGCTGGAAGTGAGCACGGCCAAGGCGGCCACCGCACAGACGACCTCGCTCACTGGGGCCCCGGCGGACAGCTCGCTCGCGACGCAGCGGCGCACGGCGATTACGCAGGCGGTCGCGCGCGTCGCCCCAACGGTGGTCACGGTCCAGACCGAGGTCGTCGATCGCTCGACGGATCCGTTCGACGTGTTCAACGGCACGAGCGAGCGCGTTCTCCCGGGACTCGGTTCCGGCTTCATCGTCCGCGCGGATGGCGTGATCGTGACCAATGCGCACGTCGTCGCGGGTGCGAACTCGATCTCGGTCGCGATGCGTGACGGCACGAGCTATCCCGCGCGCCTGCTGGGCAAGGACGAGACGAACGACATCGCCGTGCTCAAGATCGATGCGAAGGGGCTCCCGGTCGCGCCGCTCGGCCAGTCGGACGACCTGATCATCGGCGAGTGGGTGATCGCGATCGGCAATCCGTACGGATTTCTGCTCGGCAACCCGGAGCCCAGTGTGACGGTGGGCGTGATCAGTGGCACCGGACGCAATCTGGTCGCGCGCTCGGAGGGATCCGCGATCTACGTCGACATGATCCAGACGGACGCGTCGATCAATCCCGGAAACAGCGGTGGCCCCCTCGTGAATGCGCTCGGAAACATCGTGGGGATGAACAGCTCGATCTTCACGCCGAGCGGCGGCTCGATCGGGCTGGGGTTCGCGATCCCGGTGAATCGCGTCAAGCACGTCACGGAAGATCTGCTCGCGCACGGCGCGGTGCGGCGCCCCTGGATCGGGCTCAAGCCGGAAATTCCTCAGCGCGGGCCGAATCCGCGCGAGCTCGTGCGCTCCGGACTGGTGGTGGGCGCCGTGGTGCCGGGCTCGCCGGCCGACCGCGCGGGCATTCGTCGCGGAGACGTGCTCGTGCGCTCGCGGAGCCGGACGATTCGCAACGCCTTCGACTGGGAGGCGGAGCTGCTCGATCTTCGTGTCGGCGATCAGGTGCCGCTCGTGATCAAGCGCGACGGCAAGGAGATGCCGGTGACCGTCACCATCGCGGATCTGCCCGAGGTGAGCGCGGCCAAGGTCGCGGTGCTGAAGGAGCTGGAGCTGGTGACGCTCACGCCTGCCATCCGCGTCGACAGGGGCATTCGCAGCCCGCGTGGCGCGCTGATCTACAATCTCAGCGATCGCGTGTCCGACGAGCTGGGACTCGAGAAGGGCGATGTGATCGTGCAGATCAATCGCACGCCGGTGGAGACCGCGAACGACGCCGCGCGAGCGCTCGATGCTGCCGCGGGGCGCGAGACCATTCACATGTTCTTCGAGCGAGGGGGTCGTATCTATTCCACTGATTTCATGATTCGATGAGCACGCACGCACGATACAGCTCGCCATTGAGCGAACGGTACGCGTCGAAGGCGATGCTGGAGCTCTGGTCGCCGCAGCGGCGCCATCGCACGTGGCGAGAGCTCTGGCTCGCGCTCGCGGAGGCGGAGCGCGAGCTCGGTGTGCGGGACGAGCGCGGACACGCGGTGATCACCGACGAAGGACTCGCGCAGATGCGCGCGCACCTCGACGACATCGACTTCGCGAAGGCGGCGGAGCTCGAGCGGCGCTTCAGGCACGACGTGATGGCGCACGTGGAAACGTTCGCGGCGGTGGCTCCGGCAGCGCGGCCGTTCATCCATCTTGGCGCGACCAGCGCGTTCGTGACCGACAACGCGGATCTCGTGCTCATGCGCGAAGGGCTCACCGTGCTCCGCGCGAAGATCGTTGCGGTGCTGCGCGCGCTCGCGCAGTTCGCGCGCACGTGGAGCGCAGAGCCGACGCTCGCCTACACGCATTTGCAGTCGGCCCAGCTCACGACCGTGGGCAAGCGGGCGACGCTCTGGATGCAGGATCTCGTGCTCGACCTGGCGGATCTCGATCATCGCATCGCGACCCTGCCGCTGCGCGGCGTGAAGGGCACGACCGGCACGCAGGCCAGCTTTCTCGAGCTCTTTCGCGGCGATCACGAGCGCGTGCGCGAGCTCGAGCGGAACGTGGTGAAGCGAATGGGCTTCACGCACGTGCTCCCCGTCACCGGGCAGACGTACACCCGCAAGCTCGACGCGCACGTGCTCGGCGTCGTCTCCGGCATCGCGGCGTCCGCGGCGAAGTTCGCGTCCGACATCCGGCTGCTGCAGTCGTACGGCGAGATCGAGGAGCCGTTCGAGAGCGAGCAGATCGGGTCGTCCGCGATGGCGTACAAGCGAAATCCGATGCGCTCCGAGCGCATCAACTCGCTCGCGCGATTCGTGATGACGCTCGAGGAAAACGCGAATCTCACTCACAGCGTGCAATTCTTCGAGCGCACGCTCGACGACAGCGCGAATCGCAGGCTCGTCATCCCCGAGATGTTCCTGGCCACCGATGCGATCCTGCTGCTCATGGAGAACGTGGCGGCGGGGCTCGAGGTGCATCGCGCGAGGATCAGGCAGCGCATCGCCGCCGAGCTTCCGTTCATGGCGACCGAGAAGCTGATCGTGCGCATGGTCGCGGGAGGCGGCGACCGGCAGAATGCACACGCGATCATTCGCCGGCACAGCCTGGAGGCCGGGCGTGCGCTCAAGGACGGCGCGCTGCACAACGATCTGCTGGACCGGCTGAAGGCGGATCCGGAGTTCACGCTGTCCGCGGCGGAAATGGAGGATCTCGTGGCGGCGGAGAACTTCACCGGACGCTCGACGGAGCAGGTCACGGAATTTCTGGGTGAGATCGTCGATCCGATTCTCGACGCCGCTCCTCTTCCCGATGCGGCGGAGGCGCTCCGCGTATGACGCTCATGACGTCGAGCGCGCTTCCGCTGCGCCAGCTCGGGCGCGGCAAGGTGCGCGACATCTACGAGGTGGACGCGCAGCGTCTCCTGCTGGTGGCGACCGATCGTGTGAGCGCGTTCGACGTGGTCATGCGCGAGGCCATCCCGTACAAGGGCGCGGTGCTGACCCAGATCAGCGCCTGGTGGTTCACGCAGCTCGCCGATCTCACGCCGAATCACCTGATCTCGGCCGACGCACGGGAGATCGCGCGCCTCGTGCCAGCGCTGGCAGGGCAGGAGGCTGCGATGGCGGGTCGCGCAATGCTCTGCAGGCGCACGGAAGTGTTTCCTGTGGAGTGTGTCGTACGGGGTTATATTTCGGGGTCCGCCTGGAAGGAGTACTCGCGGACCGGAACGCTCGCCGGCGAGCTGCTACCAGAGGGGCTGCAGGAGAGCGACCAGCTGGCGGAGGTGTTGTTCAGCCCTGCCACGAAGGCGGAGACCGGCCACGACGAGAACATCACGATCGCCCGCATGCGCGCTCTCATTGGCGACGCGGCAGCGGTGCTGGAGCAGCGATCGAGGATGATATACGAACGGGGGCGCGACATCGCCAAGGAACGGGGGATCATCATCGCGGACACCAAGTTCGAGTTCGGGCGCACCAGCGATGGCGAGGTGCTGCTGATCGATGAGGTGCTGACGCCGGACAGCTCGCGCTTCTGGCTCGCGAGCGGCTATCGGCCGGGTGGCTCGCAGCCGAGCTTCGACAAGCAACCCTTGCGCGATTATCTCGAAGGCGAGCGCAAGGCCGGCCGCTGGAACGGTGATGCCCCTCCCCCGCCCCTTCCCGAGGCCGTCGTGCAGGCGACCAGCAAGCGCTATCTCGAGGCGTTCGAGCGCATCACCGGCGCGCCGCTCGATCTGTCGGAGCTCGCATGAGGGTCGCGCGCGAAGGCATCATCTTCATCGTCATCGCGTGGCTGCTCGCACTCGGTGCGCTCTGGATGGGCTCCCTGCGCCACTCGCTCGGCTGGTACATCGCGGCCGTGCCGCTGGTCATGATCGCGCTCTGGGTCGTCTACTTCTTTCGCGACCCCGAGCGAACGGGCGACCGCGGAGAGCATCTCGTCGTCTCGCCGGCCGATGGGCTGGTCGTGATGGTCACCGACGTGGAGGAGCCATCCTTCATCGCCGGGATGGCGACGCGCATCTCGATCTTCATGAACGTGTTCAACGTGCACGTAAACCGGTATCCGGTGAACGGCGTCGTGAAGTATCTGCATTACAACAAGGGGCGCTTCCTGCACGCTGCGCACGAGAAGGCGAGCCTCGAGAACGAGCAGATGTCCGTCGGCATCGAGTCGGGCTCGCGACGCATTCTCGTTCGGCAGATCGCCGGGCTGATCGCGCGTCGCATCGTGAACTACGCGAAGCAGGGGCAGACGGCCGAGCAGGGCGTGCGCATGGGGATCATCCGCTTCGGGTCGCGAGTGGACGTGTTCATCCCGACGGACAGCGTCGTTCGGATCAAGGTCGGAGAGCGCACGATCGCCGGCACCACCGTGCTCGCGGAGCTCCGCACGTGAGGCCCATTCCGCGTCCCGCGATGCGCCGCGCGGTCGTGCTGCTGCCCAACGGATTCACGCTCGCGAATCTGTTCTTCGGCATCTACGCGATCGTCAACGCCGCGCGCGGCGACTACCTCGCCGCCGGGTGGTGCGTGATCCTGGGCGGCGTCATGGATGCGCTCGATGGTCGCGTCGCGCGCGCGACGCGCACGGGAAGCCAGTTCGGCGTCGAGCTCGACTCGCTGGTGGATGCGATCAGCTTCGGCGTCGCCCCCGCGTTCATCATGTATTTCGCCGTGCTCAATCGCGATTCCTGGGCGTGGCTCGTGTGCTTCGCCTACATCGCGTGCGCGGTGATGCGACTGGCGCGCTTCAACGTCGAGCAGGGCGGACGCGCGAAGACGCACTTCCACGGGCTTCCGAGTCCAGCCGCGGGAATGACCCTCGCGACCTACTACTGGTTCACACAGACGAGCTGGTACCACCTCGTGGATGCGTGGCCGTGGCACACCGTGCTGCCCGCGGTGATGCTGACGCTCAGCTTCCTCATGATCAGCCACGTGCTGTATCCGGCCATGCCGCGCGTCAGCATGCACAACGTGCGCGGCATCGTCGGTACGGTGCTCCTGCTCGCTGCGATCATCGCGGTTCTCTACGAGCCGCTCCGATTCGCCTTCCCGATTCTCGTCGCGTACGTCGCGTTCGGCCTGCTGCGCACGATCTTCTTCGGTCTGATGGAGCGCCTGCCCACCGGCGATCCGCTCATGGACGATGAAGACGATGAGGAGCCCGACGAATACACGCTTCGCCGCGAGGTCGAGGTCGTGGACACCCCCGTGGGCGAGCGTCGCGGCCGCTCCCGCGACAGGCGCAGCTCGGGCTTTCCGAAAGCCATCCCCCGCTCGAAAGAGGATCCAGAATGAGTCGCTACCGCGTTGCCGTCCACATCGTCCCGCGAAAGGGCATCCTCGATCCGCAGGGCAAGGCGGTCTCGGATGCGCTGCACGCTCTCGGCTTCGACGGCGTGACGGATACGCGAATCGGCCGGCACATCGTGCTCCACATCGCGGCGCCGGATGCGAAGTCGGCCGATGCGCAGGTGCGCGAGATGTGCGGGCGACTGCTCGCCAATCCGGTGACGGAGGACTTCGAGATCGCAACCGTGGAGAGCGCATGAAATTCGGCATCGTGACGTTTCCCGGATCGAACTGCGACTACGACAGCTATCACGCAGTCGCGGACTCGCTCGGTCTGCCGGCCGTGTACCTCTGGCACAAATCGACGGATCTGCAGGGCGTGGACGTGGTGATCCTGCCTGGCGGATTCAGCTACGGAGACTACCTGCGAGCCGGCGCCATCGCGCGCTTCAGCCCGATCATGCAGGAGGTGGCGGCGCACGCGCGGGCAGGCGGCCCCGTGCTGGGCATATGCAACGGCTTTCAGATCGCGTGCGAGGCGGGACTCCTGCCGGGTGCTCTGCTCCGCAACGCCAACCTGCAGTTCGTGTCGGACACGGTGCGCATTCGCGTCGAGAATGCGGACACGATGTTCACATCGCGCTGCGAAGTCGGCGATGTGCTTCGCATTCCGGTCGCGCATGGCGATGGTCGCTTCACGGCCGACGAGGATACGCTCGATCGGCTCGAAGGAGAGGGTCGGATCGTGTTCCGCTACGTGAACGAGCACGGAGCTCCGGATGCGATCTCGAATCCGAACGGCTCGATGCGCGACATCGCCGGAATCATCAGCGCAGAGGGAAACGTGCTCGGGCTCATGCCACACCCCGAGCGCGCGATGGAGGATCTCATCGGATCCGCGGACGGCCGACGCATCTTCGAGTCGCTGCTCGCCAGAGTTTCCGCTTAACCCAGGGGTATTCATGCTTCGCCTGATTCTCGCGCTCTCGTTCGTGGCAGTAACGGCCCACGCGCAATCCGGCGCCGGGACGATCGATCCCGGCATGACGCGCGCGCAGGTGACCGAGCGCCTCGGCAAGCCGGCCACCGTCCGCACGTATCAGGGAACGACGTACCTGATGTACTCGAACAAGTGCGGCAAGAAGTGCGGGATGCAGGACCTCGTGATACTCGAGCACGACTCCGTCGTCGACGCGGTGCTCCGCTCGCCGGACCGCCACTACACGGGCACGAGCAGCTCGCCCGAGGCAACGTCCCCGCACGCGCCTACTCAGCGGAACCAGCCGCTGGCCGTGCCTGCAGCGCAGCCTGGTGCCGCCGAGCGCGTCGCGCCCGGTACGCCGCACACGCCCGCGGACAGCGCCAACACCAGCACGAGCCGCGCGCCCGCCGACAGTGCCCAGACGAGCACCAGCCACGCTCCCGCCGACAGCTCGGCGACGAGTACCAGTCATCCTCCGAAGCCGCCGAAGTGACGACAGCGCCTTCCCCCCGCCCAGGTGATCCGGTCATCACGCCGGCGCTCGTGGCGGAGCACGGACTCACCGAAGACGAATACGAGCGACTCGTAGCCCTGCTCGGCCGCACGCCCACGTTCACCGAGCTCGGAATCGTGAGTGCGCTGTGGAACGAGCACTGCTCGTACAAGCACTCGCGCACGCATCTGAAAACGCTGCCGACCAAGGCACCCTACGTGCTGCAGGGACCCGGAGAGAACGCGGGCGTCATCTCGATCGGCGACGGGTGGGCGATCGCGTTCAAGATCGAGTCGCACAATCATCCGTCGGCGGTCGAGCCGTATCAGGGCGCCGCGACGGGGGTGGGTGGAATTCTTCGCGATGTGTTCACAATGGGCGCGCGGCCGATCGCGCTCCTCGACTCCCTTCGCTTCGGCTCGCTCGATTCTCCGCGCGTGCGCCATCTCTTCGGCGGTGTGGTCAAGGGCATCGGCGACTATGGCAACTGCGTCGGCATCCCGACCGTGGGTGGTGAGATCGTGTTCGATCCCGCCTACGAAGGCAATCCGCTCGTGAATGCGATGTGCGTCGGCCTGCTGCGCGAGACGGATCTGATCCGGGCCGCGGCAGAGGGCGTGGGAAACGCGATCATGGCC
>Ga0068855_100009635_pt1 | contig 11652 bp, 3 predicted proteins | sample KBSCornC52_FD_66592 | JGI IMG/M metagenome (GOLD analysis project Ga0068855, IMG submission 66592) | Corn rhizosphere microbial communities from Kellogg Biological Station, Michigan, USA - KBS Corn C5-2 | ecosystem: Host-associated > Plants > Roots > Rhizosphere > Soil ...
GATGGTTGCCGTCGTGCCGCCCGGAGTTCCCGCGGAAACATTGGTAATTAACGGCGGGATTTTTGCAGTAGCGGTATCACCAAACATGTAACCGTTGCCACCAAAGCCAACATAGACGCGGCCGTATGCATTCATATCGCCCGAGACAGCCTTAACAAAGTCGAGGTGGTTAGCAGGGAACATGCCGATTTGTGTCCACGAAGATCCGTCGTCATCAGACTCCCATACACCGTATTTATTATTAACAAAGCCGACAATGTAGACGGCAGGCGTAGTCGTGCCGGTTGCGGCTTTACCAAAGCCCATATCAAACACTTCGAGTACGTTTGGTATTGCGCTCCATGTTGCACCACCATCGCGCGAGCGCATAAACTGCTCGCCCGCAGGATTGCTCAGCGAGTCGGGGCTTTGCTGGCCACCAGTAAACCACAACTCACCGGCACGGTTGGGCATCGACCTAAGTTTGGCGTTAAAGAATGAGAATGGTGTAATTTGTCCTGCAAAACGTACCGTCCAATTAACGCCGCCATCGGTCGAGCGATACAGGCCACTATTTGCGTACATATAGTAGGTGCCAATGTTGACGCGATCGGCGGCTACCACCTGGCGATCGAGGAAGAACGCAAAGCCTGATGATGATGCAGAAGTGATCTGTGTCCAAGTGTTACCGCCGTCGGTGGTGTAGTACGGCTGTGCATTGGCAGGGAGCCACACAATGCTTGTTGATGATGCGGCAGCAATTGAACCCGGAAGGAGTGAGCCGCCATTGGGGTAGGAGCCAAACTGGCTCCAGGTTAAGCCGCTGTCGGTTGTGTATGCAGACTCGCCCGACGCATCAAGCACCGCAAACGATGGATTATTTGACGCCCAATCAACTGACGAGCCAAGCACAATGGCGTTGTCGCGGTTGGGACCGTGCGTTGATGGGTATGTGTTTGGGTCAGTAATTGTAAACACCGGCCTATCCCAGTTTGCGGCAAGTGGATAGCCGCCCGGAGGCGAAACAATCTCGTTAGCGACAAGCTGCTCGATGCCCGTGCTTTGTGATGTCCAATTTGAAGCTGTCTCGCTGTGGGTCGGGCTTGAGTACCATACTCCAATACCTTCGGCGAAATAGAGTTTGTTTGATTGCGTCGGATCAAACATGATATTGCCTGCGCTCATGAAGTTTTCTTTGGTCCACGCAAGCCATGGAATGTCGGTCGCGGTACGTTGGTTGTTGTTGGTAACGCCGCTAAAGCTTGCGGCATGGTCGGTCGAAACTGAAAGATCGCCGCCATCGTTAATCGCAATAATATTGTTTGCGTTAGCTGGGTCAACGGCGACACTTGCCGTGTTGTTGCCACCAGTGCCTGCATCGACACTCGACCAGGAGCCTCCTGAGTAAATGGCAAGGTTAGGCGTGCCAATCTGCGGAACGTACACAATGCCATCTTGGGCTATAACCATCTGTGCCGGCTGTGTCGGCATGCCGGAAGAGTTGAGCAGTGTCCAGCTGGTACCGCCGTTAGTTGAGTGATAAATACCTGTGCCATAGGTGCCAACGTAGATACCTTGCGTTTTGCCGCCGACAACGCTCGAAGTCGGATCAAAGGCAACGAAGTGTCCCTGGAATTGGTTGTTGACGTCTTCCGTACTAGTGCCAGTTGCATTGATGTGTGTCCACGAATTGCCCGCATCACTCGTTATCCAAACGCCTCTGTCCGGCGTACCAATTACCGCAACGTCTGGGTTAACTGGGTCAACGGCCATGCGTTCGCCCATGGTGCGGTAGCTTCCGTTGGCACCGTCTTGGAACGAAGTCATGTTGGTTTTGATCCACGTTGCACCGCGATTGTCCGAGCGATATACAAAACCCTTAAACATAATGTAAAAGCGATTGGTGTTGGATGGTGCCAAGCGAATTTCATATACGCCATCGGCGTTGATGTTTATATCTATATCGCTTGTAGGCATGCTCGAAGTCGAAATCATCTGATCCCACTGCAAACCGTCCCAAATATACGCGCCGTAGGTGTCGGTGCGGATTATCTTGGTGCCGTCAGAGCCTATGTCGAGACCCGTAATATATCCGCCGGCACCAATGCGTAGCGGCTTCCACGTCGTGCCATATTGATCGACTCCGTAGTTGGTAAGCGCGTTTGATGAAAGGGAGGTGCTCGACACGTTGTTTGCGGCATCAAACGCCGAGATCCAGTAGGAATGGAGTGTTGCATTTGCAAGCCCGGTATCGCTGTAGGAAGCGACTGACGATGTTGCAATTTGGGTGCCGTCTCTAAAGACTTTGTAACCCGCAACCGCGACGTTGTCAGTGGAAGCGCTCCACGACAAATTAATCTGGCTCGATGATTGCGGCGTTGCTGCGAGGTTCGTGGGTTGCGTCGGCGCTTGTGCATCGGCAACTGAGGCAGTCATAAACGTCTGATCAGTTGAGGTAGCTGTCGAGCTTGCACTGTTGGCCGATACTACGGCAAAGTGATATGTCGTAGACGTTGCAAGACCTGTAATGGCGATCGAATGCGACGTCACCAATGTTACGCTCGATGACGCAGAACCATATCCAGTCGTCAAACCGTACACCACCTTCGAGTTAGACAACTGGTCGGTCGTCCAGGTAATGGTCGCAAACGTAGTTGAGACTGATGTTGAGCCGATGGTAAATATGCCCGGCGGCACATTGGTAGTACTAAAGGTTTGATCAGTCGAGGTTGACGTAAGGCCGCTGCTATTGGTTGAAACGACCGCAAAATGGTAGGCCGTTGAACTTGCAAGGCCGCTAAGCAAAATGGAGTGCGATGTAACGAGCGTTGCAGTCGAACTTGCCGAGCCGTAGCTTGTGGTCGTACCAAAGACAACTTTTGAATTAGACGATTGGTCAGTGCTCCAGGTAATGGTTGCGGTTGTGGTCGCCGTGCTTGAAGCGATAGATGATAGGGCAGGGGTTGTGGTTGATGTAACGAAGGTATGGTCAGTTGACGTTGAAGTGTTGCCCAACGCATCAGCCGACACTACGGCAAAGTGATATGTCGTAGACGTTGCAAGACCGGTCAGCGTGATCGAGTGCGATGCCGTAAGTGTTGCCGAAGAACTGGCAGAGCCGTACCCTGAGGTCAAACCGTACACCACCTTTGAATTTGAAATTTCATTTGTAAACCAGATAACGGTTGATGTGCTGATATTTGTTGATGAAGCAATGCCCGAAAGAACAGGGCCCGTGTTGTCAGTAGTAATTGATACCGACGAAGTTGCAAGATTGCCGGAGGTATCTTTTGCAACTGCCGAAATGGTGTGCGAGCCGTCAATAACACTCGTTGAGTCCCACGCTATGGAGTATGGCGAAACAGAGCCAGCGGCACCCACATTGGCGCCGTCAACTTTAAATTGGATGTTTTGCAATGCAACATCATCGGATGCGCTGGCTCCTAGCGTAACCGAGGTGCCGCCTACCGTCGCACCATTTGAAGGAGCGGTTAGCGAAACGCTGGGCGGCGTAGTGTCAAAAGTTTTAAATGTCTGGTCAGACGAAGTTGCAGTGTTGCCCGAGCTGTCGGTCGAGACTACGGCAAAGTGATACGTCGTAGATGTTGCAAGACTCGTTAGTGAAAGCGAGTGCGACGTGACGAGTGATGCGCTTGAAGTCGCTGAACCATATGAAGTAGTAGTGCCAAACACTACTTGTGATGTTGCGTTTTCGTCGGTGGTCCAGGTAATCGTCGCAGTAGTTGATGCAGTACTTGATGCAATTGATGAAATGACTGGCGCCAACGTATCAGGTATCGAACCGCCCCCACCGCCACCTCCGCCCCCTCCGCCCCCACCTCCTCCACCACCCCCGCCTCCAGAAGGGATAGTCGTCGTTGTAGTAGTTGCCGTTGAGGTGGCGGTCGTGTTAGTGCCAGTATTAATGGGTGTCGTAGGGGTAGTGGTTGTTGCCGTGGTGCAGACTTGCGAGAGGGTGGCGATAAGGGCACGCGTCTTTGGTCCCACCCCACCGATGGCTTCCAGATTGTTTTTGGTTTGGAGTTGTTTGACTGCAGCTGAGGTAAGGACACCGTAGTAGCCGGTAGGCGCAGTGTTGAGGAGTCCTTGCCCGACCAAGAAGGTCTGGAGTGCCGTGACATCGCTACCAGTGGCGCCCACATCAAGCGAGCGTGCGATGGTGACCTCTGTGCATTGGTTGGCTGGCTGTGTTGGCGGCGCGGTTGCGGTGCCACTACTCCCAGCAGCATTGAGTGCGGCTCTGGTTTGCGGACCCACACTACCCACTGCTTCAAGACCGTGCGCAGTTTGGAAGGCTTTGACGGCAGTAAAGGTGAGCTGACCAAAGAAGCCAGTAGGTGCCGTGTTGAGAAAGCCCAAACTCACTAACAGCTGCTGCAGGCTCAACACCTGGGTGTCTTGGGCGCCGATGGTCATAGATTCGGTGAACGCGACTGAACCCGAAGCTGCCTGAGTTGCCGGTGCAGCTGCAGGAGTCGTTGGTTGTGGTGCAGACGGTACCAACGCATTGAGTACATCCCTAGTGCGTGGCCCTACGCCGCCAAGGGGATCAATACCGTGCGCGGTTTGGAATTGTTGCAATGCGGCAGCGGTTGCCGGACCGAAGTAGCCGCTGACGGAGTCGGAGCTCAGATATCCTTGGTCGACCAGGATTTGCTGGAGGGTGGCGATGTCGCTGCCGCTGTTGCCTTGTACAAGGGCGTGGGTGAAGACGGTATCAGCGTAAGTGAGTGGTGATAAAGAAAAGATACCTACACTCAAAGAGAGCGTAAGCGATATAAACACTATTGTCTTTCCGGTAATTTTTTTCAGTACATCCATGTAGAACCAAAGCAGGGCACAAACAAAGAAAAACGAGCCAACCAAAAGTTGCAACTCGCTTAAACCGCTAATAACACAAACGATCAATCTACTAGTAAGAATAACAGACAGGCGTCCACATAAGTCTTATTTTTGGGCCTATTTTACTTTTATGGTCTAATTTCTACTTACTCGATCAAACTTTAAACATTGAAACAATGCCTTCTTCTTAAAAAGTGAATAGCGAATCCGTGACTCTAAGGTGATTATTTAAGATAGCTAAAATAGCATTTTAAGTTACATCGGCTATCCGAGATACACATATATAGCAACGAATCTCGGCTGCAGTAGGAGCCGTGTGGGATGAATCTACTTATATATAGAAGGGTGGCGTGGACGGTTAAAATTAAACGTAAATCAAGTCTTAACTAAGGAGGGCCGCATAGTGCCTAATACCTTTTTAAGGTATATTCCTTATATATGTCAGTGTGGAAAGCGACTATAGGACTTGAGATTCATGCGGAGCTCAAGACGGCTACCAAGATGTTTTGTTCGTGTAAAAACGATGCTGATGAGAAGGAGCCCAACACCAATATTTGTCCGGTATGCATGGCGCACCCGGGTACTTTGCCGGTCATCAATAAAGAAGCAGTAAAAAAAGTATTACTCGTTGGCACAGCGCTCGGCTCAACACTTGCAACAGAGTTTACCGAGTTTGATCGTAAAAATTATTTTTATCCGGACATTCCTAAGGACTATCAGATTAGCCAGTACAAATTTCCATTGGTAAGTGGCGGCTCACTTGCTGGAGTAGAACTCACGCGCATACATCTTGAAGAAGACACGGCGCGCTCGCAGCATGTTGGCGAGCGAAGTCTAGTTGATTACAATCGCGCAGGCGTACCATTGATGGAACTCGTTACCGAACCGGTGATACATGATGCCGATACGGCAGGAAAGTTTGCCCGAGAATTACAATTGCTACTCCGTTACCTTGGAGCAGGGGAGGCAAACATGGAGAAGGGCGAGATGCGTGTTGAAGCAAACATTTCAGTAAGTAACTCGGATAAGCTAGGTACTAAAGTAGAGGTCAAAAACCTTAACTCGTTTAGATCGGTTGAGCGAGCCATTGCCTATGAAGTTGATCGTCAGACCAGGCTTATAGAAGAGGGTGGTGCAGTGGTGCAAGAGACGCGCGGCTGGGACGAAGCAAAGCAGCAGACTTTTAGTCAGCGCAAAAAAGAATCGAGCCACGACTACCGCTACTTCCCAGATCCAGATTTGCCAAAGCTCGTACTAAAAGAGATTGTAGAATTCTCGGAAGAGAATCTTACAAAAGAATTGCCAGAGCTACCGTGGCAAAAAAGAAATCGCTTAGCCAAGCTCGGCTATTTGCAAGCCCAAGATATCGAGCAACTTATAAACGATGTTGAACTCTCACAATTGTTTGCAGATATGGAAAAGAAATTATCTTCGCCCGAGCTGGTTAAAGTTGCAGCAAATTTTATTCTCAATGACATTGCGGGCCAGCGCAAAAAAGATCCGACATGGCTTCCGTCTACCGACTTACTTGTTGAGGTGGTGCAAAAATTTAGCGAAGGTGTACTTGCTTCGCCCCAGGCAAAAACATCTATTCTCTCTGGCAAAGTCACTGAAGTTGCTGATGCTTCGATGCTGCCAGCTATAGCACAAAAAGTTGTTGATGCTAATCCAGGGCCAGCGGCAGATTTTAAAGCAGGCAAAGATGCCGCGATGCAGTATCTTGTAGGGCAGGGAATGAAGGAGTCAAAAGGCTCGGCAAATCCGGCGCAACTGCGCGAAGCAATAGTTAAACTCTTGAGTTAAGATTGATCGAGACTATTTATATTTAGAAATTCCATGAACGGCGAGATTCATGGAATTTCTCGCTTATGCTATACTCTTGGCTATGGACGAACTAGAAATCTCGGGCAGGCGCTACATCTCGACAGCGCGTGCTGCAAAAGAAAATAAATACCACTCCGACTACATCGGCCAGTTGGTGCGTAGTGGTAAAGTGCTTGGGCAAAAGGTTGGCCGTTCATGGTACGTCGAAGTCGGATCGCTTAACCAGTACTTGGGCGGGGAAGCATCAAAATCTGCTGCGCCTCTTGAACTAGTTGTCGAATCTGAAAAGCCGGTGATCGTAGAACCCGTTATCGAGCACCCCGTCCGTACTAAAAAACTTATTGAGAAGGAGTCTGCTGAAGATGGAGAGGAATTGTTTCAAAAGTTTGCGCGCAAACCGCATGTAATAAAGGCGATTGGCGAACAGGCCGCACGTCCGATATCAAAGCCAGTACTAAAAGAAGAGCCGAAAGTTGAAGTAGAAGAAACTTCAGTAGCGCTTGATAAGATTGCGATTGAAGCACCAGCAGAAGACATTACTGCACCGGAGATGGACGAAGAAATTTTTATCCCGGTAAAATTAGAGAGTTCGGTGCCGCACATTAAAGCGCCGGAAGATTCGTTTTATAAAATACCAACAAGCGGATTAAAGTACATTGCATCTCGCAGCACTAAGAAAAAAACAGACACTATGCGCGAGATTGTCGCAACTTCTTTTACCACAATGCCTTCAGTAAACGCGATAGTAGCGCACGAAGAAAAGCGTGCACGATACAGTATGCGCGTCGGAGTACTCGCAAGTTTAATAATGATTGTCGGCATTGTGTCGCTCGGCGGCGGTATTTTGCTCTCTTACTACCTCCACTCGGCAACCACTGTAAGTGCCAGCGGACAGGCGAGCGGGCTCATTTTCAGTCAATAAATATAGATTTGGGATCACATTGAAAAATAGTCAAATTTTGCATTTTTAGCATAATCTCCGGCACCAAGCGCCGGAGATTTTATATTCCTGGCATCAGCATAAAATAGCCGCAAGCAATCATTCTAATTTTTGAGTCCTAATAGTCACCTCTCTTAGCCGAGATATCGGGAACAGGACATATCGGCTCATAAAACTTGCCGATATGTCCTTATTTTGTAACAAATCTCGGATAGCAGAGTCGTACAAATACAAATTTTGATGTGCTTAATTTTGCGAATATTAACGAAACTTTTTTGCTAAAAAATTTAAAAGAGCAAATAAGCGAAATACGTTGCAAAACATATTGATTTTTACTTTTGTCGCTTGGTGTAGAAAATACTTTTTTGTCCACATATAGTGCTCTGAAAATGAAACCAAAATGAAATTTAGGCCTTAAAATTATTTCTAGTGATGAACGAACTGTCTTTATTTCAAAAAGTTTTTTCGCCGAAAAATATTTTTTAGTTTTGTATGATTTTTTATTTTTATATAAAAAACATTTTTCTTTTTGCAAAAAAATTGCTGCAAACGTTTTTTGTATCCCAATTTTGGCTTGTGTTACAAGGTTGGAATGCAAGTTTTGTTTTGCAGTCTGTTTTTGCAACTTATTTCAAAAAAATTTCTTACACAATTGCCCGCTTTTGCTTCTATATGCAAGGAGTTTTTCAAACAGCGAAAACTCTTTGTGCAGCAAAGATATATCGACCATGCTTGGTTGTAGTTTTACATGACTGATCACTCAAACTTTAACGCTTCAAATGCATCGAAAATGCTTTCTTCAAAGGAAGCGGCTAAGCGTCTTGGTATTGCTTCGGACTATGTCAGCAAGCTTTGCCGCGAAGGGAAGCTTGATGGCATCCGCGGCCCGGGCGGCTGGAGTGTTTCTGAAGGCTCGCTCAAGCGCTACGCCCAGGTGCGCAATAGCGCCAATACAGAGCGCTCACAAAAACTTTCCGAGTTGCGCAAGCAAGAGCAGCAGCAATATAAAAAAATAAATCCTGGAGAAATTGTTGTTGAAGAGGTGACCATTACCGAAGATCCAGTCGCGCTGACTGTGCGTAAAGCACCGCTCACACAGTATGCGTCACTGAGCGTTGGCATCGCATTTTTGTTTGCAGCGATTGTATTTGCCGGCGGCAACGGCATTGACTCAAAACTTTTTAACGGCGCTACGCAGCCAGCGGCGCTCGCGCGCGTCAACTCGCCGTTCTTTGGCAGCATCCCGTCGGTTGTTGAACCGTCGGCAAACATGGGAGGAAATTTCTTGTCAGGTTTGTATGCGATGTTGTTTGGCCAGCATCAATCGCAGCCGACCGTCGCGCAAGTGCAACAGCCGGTGCCGCAAACACAAACTACTCCGGTTGTTGCAACGGTGCCGACTGCGCCGGTTACCACCACGAAACCTTCGCAGCCGACGCAAACGATCATCCAGCAAAACACCTATCCGGTTACCGAGCGCACGATTGTGCAAACCACGGGCGGCATCAGCCAAACCGATCTTGATCAGCAGCTTGCCGCGCTTTCCGACAATCTCAAGCAATACGTAAACTCGCAGATTAGCAGCGCTCCCGCCACAAATAGCTATGGCGGCGGAGGAACGGTCATCACCAATGAAGCGCTCTCGCAGCGCATTGACCAGTTAAGCGGCGTTACCATTACCGGCGGCACTATTTCTGGCGCAGCAATTTCTGGCGGTACTATCACCAACGTATCTGTCTCGGCAACTAACCTCAGTGACATTGTCGCTATTGCAAACGGCGGCACGGGTACGACAACTGCGCCATCGCTTGGCGATTTGCTTGTAGGCAACGCGAGCGGCGGTTATGACCTTTTGCATCAAGGCTCCAACGGCCAGGTGCTCAAGGTGCTCGGCGGCCACCTGGTGTGGGGCTTTGACACGAGCGGTGGTGGAGGCGGCGGTGCGTGGGCAACAACCACGGACGGTTTGGCGATTTATCCGGCGGATCCGTCGCAAGTAGTTATCATCGGTGACTCGGCAACCACTACGACTGGCAACATTCTTGAAGTTGCCGGCAACGCGTTTTTCCGCAATCAACTCACTGTAAGCGGCGCAGGCTTTTTTGCTTCGGCATCAACGACTAACCTCACGGTAAGCAGCGTGAGTGGCTCGCTTTTGAAGACGCTTGCAAATGGCGCAGTGGTCGCGGCAATTGCCGGCACCGACTATCAAGCTGCAGGAAACTACGCAACGTTTGCCTATCCGTTTCCGGGCAATGCCACAACAACTGCAATTGCGTTTAATGGCGGCGCAACAATTAGCTCGCTCACACTCGGTACGGCGCTTACCGTTCCTAATGGCGGTACCGGTGTTGCTACGACACCGACGTTTGGACAGTTGTTGCTTGGCAACAATCTGGGCGGGTATACACTCACGGCAACTTCATCACTCGGCCTTTTGAGTTCATCATCGCTCTCGGCGCAGTACCCGCTGGCATACAACTCAACGACCGGTGTATTTAGCACTTCGTTTAGTACGACCACTGCAAATACGTTTAATGCGCTCAACACGTTTGTCGGCGGCCTTATCGCAACCAATGCAACCACGACAAATGCAACGACAACCAACTTGGCAATAACCGGCACGCTCAATGTCGGCATTACCGGCGCGACCCAGTGCTTGCACATTGATGCGGCAGGCAACGTATCGGGCACCGGTGTTGATTGCGGTGTTGGATCGAGCTCCTTTGGCTATCCGTTCCCCGGCAATGCAACAACGACACAGATTGCGTTTAACGGCGGCGCAACGTTTGCAGGCGCAACCACCACCGCGCTTACCGTCACCGGTTCGACAACGATCAACACGCTCAATCTTTCAAACGCACTTGCGATTGCAAACGGCGGTACGGGCACCTCAACGGCACCGGCGCTTGGACAGTTGCTTATCGGTAACGGCGCAGGCGGCTACAGTTTGGTAGCAACTTCGAGCTTAGGCATTGTCGCAAGCGGCAACTCTTCGACTTTTGGCACGACATCGATCTCGGCACTTGCGCCGCTCAACTGGAATACTTCGACCGCACAACTTTCAATTACCCAGTCGGGACTCGCATCGAACGGTTACCTTTCATCAGTTGATTTCAATACGTTTAACAATAAAATTTCTTCAACCTCGCTTAATGCAACCTATCCGTTGGCATACAACTCAACGACCGGCGTATTTACTACCGCGTTTAGCACTACTACTGCAAATACCTTCTCTGCACTTCAGACTTTCAATGGCGGTATAGTCGCTAACACTGCAACGACAACCAACTTGGCTGTTACTGGCTCAACAACCATCGGTACGCTCAATCTTTCAAACGCGCTCGGCATTGCGTTTGGCGGTACGGGCACTTCGACCGCACCGACCTATGGCCAGCTTTTGCTCGGCAATGCAAACGGTACGTATGATCTTGTTTCAACTTCGTCACTTGGCATTACCGGCACCGGCTCGTCATTTGCATATCCGTTCCCCGGCAATGCAACAACGACACAAATTGCGTTTAACGGCGGCGCAACATTTGCAGGTGCAACTACCACCGCACTTCAAATTGCAAACTTGGCATCAACGACCAACTTGGTTGTGTCTGGCCTTGGCGGATCGGGCACGACCTGCGTGCAGGCAGACTCTTCTGGCAAACTTTCGTCAACTGGCGCGGCGTGTGGTACCGGATCGGGCGCGGTTAACTCGGTTTCAAACTCCGACGGCACACTCAGCATTAGCCCAACCACTGGCGCGGTAGTTGCATCGCTCAATCTTGGTCATGCAAACACCTTTACCGCACTCCAGCAATTTAATGCTGGCGCATCAACAACACTCTTCAGCGCAAGCGCAGCATTCTTTGGCAGCAGCGCGACCACAACGATTGATAGCGCGGGCAATCTTTCGGTTGCGGGCAACACGACTTTGCACAATGCGACCTCAACTAACTTTGCGATTACGGGCGTGACAAGCGCGCTGCTCAAAACGTTGAGCAACGGCGCGATCGTCGCCGCAACACCGGGCGTTGATTACCAAGCTGCTGGCA
>Ga0068855_100009638_pt1 | contig 11651 bp, 8 predicted proteins | sample KBSCornC52_FD_66592 | JGI IMG/M metagenome (GOLD analysis project Ga0068855, IMG submission 66592) | Corn rhizosphere microbial communities from Kellogg Biological Station, Michigan, USA - KBS Corn C5-2 | ecosystem: Host-associated > Plants > Roots > Rhizosphere > Soil ...
GCGTCCCGTGCGTTGAGGAAGAGATTCAGAAATACCTGCTGGAGCTTGCCTTGATTGCCGCGAATCGGTTCGAGATCGGCGTCCAGCTCTACCTTCACCTGTACGCCCGCTTTGCGAAGCTGATGTTCGAGCAGGGCGAGCGTTTCTTCGATCACGGCGTTGATCCGCACCTCAGCCAGATCAGAGGTCCAGGTGCGCGAGAAGTTGAGCAGCGAATTCACAATCTCGCTCGCCCGGAATGTCTGGCCGGAAATTTTCTCCAGCATGCGTGATTTCTGTTCGTCGCCCGAAACCTGCTTGGCCAGCATCTGCGCGTAATTCGAAATCACCGCAAGCGGCGTGTTGACTTCGTGCGCCACGCCGGCGGCCAGAAGGCCGATACTCGAAAGCTTGTCAGCCTGCACGAGGCGGCGTTCGAGTTCGGCGCGCGCTGTGATGTCGTCAAAAATCACCAGCCGGCCGATCTGCTCCATCTCGCGCGATACCAGCGGCGCAATCGCGATATTGACCGTCGCTTCGCCATGAGTCGAATCGAGTTGGAACTTATCCAGATGCTGGATGCGCATTTCACCCTGCGCGCGATCGAACTGTTCCACCAGCGCGGCCGGGAAAAGTTCAGAGAGCCGGCGTCCGAGCGCGTCTTCGCGGCCAATACCGCTCAGGCGCTCCATCTGGGTATTCCAGCTTTCCACGCGGTCTTCCAGATCCGCCGCCAAAACGCCGACATTGATGGATTCGACGATGTTTTCGCTGAATTCCTTCAGGCGCTCGTACTCGTCAGCCTTCTCGCGGAGCGAGCGGTAGAGATTCGTATTTTCGATCGCGATCCCGACATAGTTCGCGAGCGTGAGCAGCAGTTCCACGTCGTCGCTCGAAAGGAACTCTCCCGTTTCCGTCCGGCTCACGCCGAGGTAAGCAATGGTTCGCCCGCGGACTGAGCAGGGCAGATAGTAGTTCAGATCGAGATCCGAGATGGTCTGGCGCACCGAAGTGGGCCAGCCGCGCGCCACCACATCGAGGTGATAGCGGGTGCGCTCGAAGAACAGATAAGGCCCCTTCTGCGGCCAACTGAGAAAGCTGAGATCCAGGTCTTCCCCGGCCCCACGCGCCCGCGCTCCCGAGCCCATCGCCAGCCGCAGCTTCCATGTCTCGCTCGCGTTTTCGCCGCACGAACCATCGCCCAGGAAGAACGCGACGTGGCGGATGGAGAGCGTCTGCATGAGCCGGTCGGCTACGGACTGCAGCATCGGATCGAGATCGGAATTCGAGTTCAGCTCACGGGCGAATTCCACCAGCGTGCGCCGGTAATCGTATTTGTCGCGATAGAAGTAGCGGTCGAGGCGCTCCTGAATCCAGTTGCGAATGGGCTGGAACAGAAACGTGGCGACCAGCATCACGATCACCAGGTTGCTGCTGCTCATATCGTGGATGCTGACCTGCACCAGGCGGCTCACGCCCAGCGCAATCGCATAGAACGCGGCAAGTACGCATAGAGTCGCCAGCGTATAGGCGTAACCGCGACGGAAAATCACATCCACGTCCATCAGCCGGTAGCGCACGATGGCGTACGCGATCGTCAACGGGATCAGAGGCAGCGTGAGTACCGCGTAATCGAGATACGGATAATCCAGCATGTACGTCCCGAGGACGTAGGGGGCCGCGTAGAGAATGCCGAACGGCGCAAAGCCAAACACGATGCCATTACGCAGCCACTTCAATTGCTGTCGGATTACCGTGTCTTCCGACTTCCGGTAGCCGCTTTGCAGCACGATGGCGCTCGCGATGTAGGTGATGGTGAGCAGTCCGAGCCAGACCCGGTCGAGGACGTAGCGAACTTCCACCGGCGAGTAATCCGGCGCGGTCAGGAATCCGGCGCCAAATCCGAACGCGAGGATTGTCAGCAGAATGCCCGGCGCGTAAATCGCCGCCGTCATCCAGCGGCGGTACCACTGCCGGGGTTCCGGAAATCCAACGCAGAAATGCAGGAACAGGGCCGGGGCCAGCCAGCCTGCCACCAGATTGCCCCAGTACATCACCTGATCAAACGCGTTCAGCTTACCGGTGTAGTGGAAACACGAAAAAACAAACGAAGCCAGACAGAAGATGAAAAAGTGCCGTGCTTTGGGCGCGCTTGCCCGCCTGAAGTAAATGAATAAGCCGATCGCCAGATAGGCGATGCCGACCAGATATTGATAGGACAGCGTTGCTCCGCGCCGCACTTCGCCGATGAAAACCGTCGCGGGGATGTCGATCCCGTTACGGTCCAGGTGGTAAGTCGCTTTGCCCCAGGCGCCGATGGCCCCGAGTGTTTGGGCTACCTGATCCGCACGCGTGATCGTGACGTTCTGGATCGACCGAAGGACATCGCCTTCATGAATTCCGGCGTGTTCCGCCGGTCCATCGGAAACCACTCTGGCGGCGATGATGCTGCCCGCGCGCTCCGACCAGAGAGCCCCGTCATCCGGCAGCCGAAATTTCTGCACCTGCTGAAAGTTGACGACAGCAGCGATCGCGGCGGCGATCGTCGCGACCGTGAGAAGTGCAGTCGAAAGCTGAAACTTCAGATCCTGAAGCATACAGGGCCGTTCGCCGTGGGAGCACACACGACGCCGTCATCACCATTGTAAGTGCAGTTGTGATGCCAGTGTTGGCCGACTTTTTGTTTGAAAACAAAAGATTTAGACGTGCCGCAAATCGACAAAATTCCAATTTTGGAATAAACGCCGAATAAGGGCCTGCGGAATCCTGGGTTTAGAACTTTATCTCAGGCCGTTTCTTACGAATCCAGTCAACAAATTGCGTCGGTGCTGTCATGGTGGAGAGGCGGCTTTGCCGGACCAAAGCCCAGTCGGGAAACTCCTCGGATTCTTTGATCTCGCGCAGGGTGACCGGCGGTTCTACCCGGCCGGCGAAGCGAAAATCGGCGACTGCAAGCTTCGGATTCTTTGGGTCGGGACGGCCATCTCCCACCACCTCGGCTACGCCGACAATGGCGGCCTCGCCCTGGCTGTGATAGATGAAGACCCGGTCCCCCGTCCGCATCTCCCGGATTGCTCGCAGAGCCTGAGGATTCTTTACCCCATCCCAGACCGTTTGCTTTTCCTTGGCCAACTGTTCTATGGAGTACGTTTCCGGATCGGTCTTCGCCAGGAACCAGGCTCGTTGATGTAAAGTACTATGTCCCATATACCGAAGTATATTCTCGAACGTCCATCTGTCTTGCTACGATTTGTAGAGTGGGCATGGAATTGTGGTCTAGGCTGGCCGTTGGCGTCTTTGTGACGGTTTGTCTCGCGGGTGCGCAGTCGGCGCCCGGGGTATCTCCGCCAGCGCCCGGCCCTCAAAGTACAGAAAATATTGCTCCGGCGACATCCCGCCCGGCTGGTTCCACTCCTGCCGGCTGCCCGCCTGGCGCCGCGTGGTTTTGCGTGACCCAGACCCTGCAGCGGCTGATGTTCAATATGAATGGTACGCACAAACCGGATGCGGAAATAGCGCGAAGCGTGCCGCCTGCGATCCAGAAAATGATTCTGGACGGCGTCATGAAGCCGGAGAACGCCCCGACGTCTCCCATCAAAGGCTTTGACGACGCGAACCAGTTTCTGCTGAATTATCCGAGCGACGTGGCCCAGCCGGCCGCTTCCACAGCCGGATCGGGGTCATCGGCTGCTCCGGAGAGTACGTCTGCCGCCGCTCCCACAGCGGCGGCCAATTGTCCGAAAGACCAGCCGTGGTTATGCCCCGTTGCGGGGGTTGCCCCGCCGCCAGCCCAACAGAAAGCGGCGGCGGCAAACCCACGGCGCTCCTCAACCCGTCCCGCGCCCCCTGTGGAATCGGCCACGGTGGAGGCGAATGCTGCGCCGAAACCCTCCCAGGAAGATTCCGCAGGAAAAATTGTGGGACAGGACGATAAGACGCCTTTCTATGTCTATGGACCGAACGATGTGGTGGGCGTGACTGTAGCGTCCGAGCTTTCGGCGAGCGGGACCTTTACAATCATGCCCGACGGCCGGATGTCTATGCCGCTGATTCATGAATTCAAAGCCGCCGGACTCACCGGACCGCAACTGACCGATATCATCACCCAGAAGCTTCGGGATGATGGCGGCATTCTGGAGCCGGTCGTCAACGTTCAGCTTCTGCGCAGTAACAGCAAGCGCTATACGGTGGTGGGGGCAGTCATGCGGCCAGGTCCCTTCCCGCTGATCCAGGAAACCACGCTTCTCGACGCGCTCTCCATGGCGGGGTTTCAGGAGTTCGCCAAAAAGGACAAAATCACGGTGCGGCGCGGCAACAAAACGATCGTGACTTTCAACTATAAGAAGGCGGTATCGAAGGGCGAGGGCCTCGACAAGAACGTCACGCTGGAGGACGGGGACTATATCTATGTCCCCGGAGACTGAGTTTCGATGGTAGCAACGCAATCATTCACCATTTCAAGACGTTCACTCGACGTCGAGGACTATATTGACATCGGTCGGCGCCATGCCGGCTGGATCGCCGGTCCGGCGTTTTTCGGGTTGGTCGCGTCCGTCTGCGTCGCGTTCTTTCTGCCGAACACGTACACCTCGAAGGCGACGATGCAAATCACGCCCGCGCACGTCCCGGAAAACATGGTGCAGTCGACGATCGCCAGTTCGCTCGGCGAACGCATCCAGACCATGCAGACCCAGATCATGAGCCGCTCGGAGTTGAGCTCGATCATCAACGATCCGCATCTGAAGCTTTATCCGGAAGAGCAGAAGCAGAAGCCTCTCGAAGACGTGATTGACGATATGCGCAAGGCGATCCACATCGATGCTGTCAGAGCCGGTGAGGGACCCGCCACAAGAACGGCGGTGGCATTCAACATCAGCTTCGATTACAAAGACCGCTTCAAAGCCCAGCAGACGGTCACCACGTTAATTTCCAAGTTCGAAGAACAGAACCAGAACACGCAAAAACAGGATCAGGACACGGTCAAGGATTTCGTGAGCGACATGCTCCAGAAAGCCAAAGCCGATCTTTCTGACGCCAATGACAAGCTGACCGCCTTCAAAGAGGGCAATCCCGGCAGGCTTCCGGAAGACGTCCAGACCAACATCGCGCGCCAGGCGAGCTTCACCGCAAAGATCGAGGCCACTACGAGCAAGATCGCCGACAACCGGCGGATGATCGCGCAATATCAAATCGCGAAAGACACGGCGCAGGCCCGTCTCGATGTTTTCGACCAGGATCAGGCGGCGCTCGAGAACCTAAGCGCACTTCCTGGCAGCCCCGCCGCGCAACAGAACCTGGAACTCGCCACGCTGGAGAGACAGATCAGCGAGATCGAGTTAAGCATTGACATGTTGCGTAAGACTCACAACGACAAATATCCGCCGCTTCGCGCGCAGCAGGGGCAACTGGATGCGTTCCAGACGCGCTATGCGCAGGTCCAGGCGAAAGTCAAGGCGAAACAGGAAGCCGATGCGGCCCAGGCGCAGAAGGATGCCTCGGGGCCAAAGACGCTGATCGCGATGAAAGCCGCCGAGCAGCGCCGCGGGATCGAAGAGCAGATCAAGCAATATCAGGCCCAGATGAAGGCCATGAATGACGATATCGCGCGCCTCGAGAAGGAGAAGGCCGACTATCAAAAAGAGAGCGACGATATCGAGCGGAACCTGAAGGAAGGTACTGGCATTGAAGCCGTTTACGCTCAGCTCAAGCAGACCCTCGATATGGCTCAGGCCAATTACATCGAGCTTCAGAAGAAAAACCAGCTCGCCGATGAAAACGGCCAGTTGATTGAACGCAAAGCGGGCGAGGTGCTCGACGTGCTCGATATCGCCAGCCTTCCGATCGATCCGGCCAAGCCAAACCGCTATCTGATCATCGGCGCCGGTTTTGCGATCTCGATGATTCTCGGCCTCGCGATGGCGGGCCTGCAGGAAGCGCGCGACACTTCGCTCAAGAATCTGAAGGACGTTCGCGCCTACACCAACCTGCCCGTACTGTGCAGCATTCCGCTGCTGGAGAATACTATGCTGGTGCGGCGGAAACGGCGGTTGACTTATCTGGCGTGGGCGTCGGCGGTAGTCATCGGCGCGGCCGCGGTGAGCGGCGCCGTCGTCTACTACCTCCAGCACACCCTGGGAGCGGGGGCAGCGTGAGCCGGGTTCACGATGCGCTTCGCCGCGCGGAACAACTACTGGAAGGGTCGGTGGACCCATCCGCCGAAGGCGCTCTCATCGTCAAGGACGAAGCCGGCGTTGCAGGTGTGGATTCGCCGGTCGACGTACCGGCTCAGCCATCCCGCGGGCTTATGCGTCCGGAGAACGGCGGGCTTCAGATCGATGCGCGCGCGTTTCTGGCCCGCTGCAAGACCATCCCGTTCCGTCCCGCTCCGGAAGCGCATCTGATCAATCCCGATGAGCCGCACGACGGCGCGTCGGAAGAATTCCGTAGCCTCCGCACGCGTCTCAACCACATGCAGGCGCAGCAGGACCTGCGCGTCATCGTCTGCACGAGCGCATCGCCGGCGGAAGGCAAGACGTTCACCGCCTGCAATCTTGCGCTGGCGCAGGCGCAGCTCGAGCACCCCATTCTTCTCGCCGACCTCGATCTTCGCCGTCCTGTTGTCCACCAGCAGTTTCAGTGCGAGCGGTCGCCGGGATTCTCCGATTTTCTGCTGGGCGAGAAATCGCTCGAAGAGTGTATTCGCCACGTGGAGGGGACCAATCTGTATATACTCCCCGCCGGTTCCGCCGTCCGGAATCCCCTCGAACTCCTGAACATGCGGCCGGTCCGCTACACGCTGGATTCCTTCCGCAAGGTTTTCAACTGGGTCATTCTCGATACGCCGCCGCTCTTGTTCTCGGCCGACGCGAACCTGCTGGCCACCATTACTGACGGCATCATTCTTGTGGTGCGCATCGGTTCCACCACGTATGACAGCGTGGTCCGCGCGATCCAGACGCTTTGCGAAAACAATGTTCTCGGTATCGTGGCAAACGGCGCGCGCGCGGGTGAGCTCTACAGCAAGTACACCTACTACTACACGAAGACTGAAGGCGCGGCCGATTTCGACGACGATGACGATGAGGACATCGAGCCAGCCGAGCGCGATGGTGAGTCCGCCGAGGCGATCGAAGCCGGAGCCGAAGTGACCGAAGTTGCCGCCACAACGGCCGCGGCCGAAGCACCCGCCGGCGGCGAAACTGTTCCACCGCCGGAACCTTCCGCCGAACCTGTTGCGGATTCGGGACCGACGTTTGCCGAAGCGACCACCTTTGAGGAGCCGCCCGCGCCGGCGTTTGCCCAGCCGAAGCCGAAAGCAAAAGGCGGCCTCTTTGGTTTCCTCAAGAGCGATCCCAAACCGAAGAAGGAAAAGCCTCCGCAGGCGAAGCCTGCGAAAGTAAAGCCCGCCAAAGCCAGGAAGCCCGTCGAAGTGGACGAGGACGACGACGATGACGGGAATCAGTGGCCGGGCGTTTAAGTAGCTACCTTCAGACGCTTTCGCCGCGGATCAAATCCTCATAGGTTTCGCGGGTACGGATCACTCGCCAGGTCGAGCCATCCACCAGCACTTCCGCGCCGCGTGGCCGCGAATTGTAATTCGAAGCCTGCACGAATCCGTAAGCGCCCGCCGAGGAAACGGCCAGCCAATCGCCGGGCGCCGTATCCGCCATTTCGCGGTCGCGCGCGAGAAAATCGCCGGTTTCGCACACCGGCCCCACCACATCCGCAATTACAATCGGCGCATTTGCGATCTGGCGCACCGGGCGTATCTCATGGTGCGCTTTATAAAGCGCGGGGCGAATGAGGTCGTTCATCGCGGCATCCACCACCACAAATTCCTTTGTGGGACTCTGCTTGCGGTAGAGCACCTGCGTGAGCAGAACTCCGGCCGAACCGACAATCGACCGTCCCGGCTCGATCATGACCGTGATCTTCGCCCTGCCGATGCGCTCCCGCAGATCGGTGATGAAATCGCGGATCAGCGGAGCTTCCTCGCCCATGCGATACGCAATGCCAAGCCCGCCGCCCAGATCCACGTGGTCGATTGCGAAGCCTTCGCTCTGCAGCGTTTCGACGAGGGCGAGCACCTTGCCCGCCGCTTCGAGAATCGGTGAGTAGTCGAGAATCTGAGAACCGATATGGCAGCTCACGCCGGACGCGCTGACGTGCTTCAAAGCGCGTGTGCGGCGATAGACGTCCGCTGCGGCCCCAATGTCGATACCGAACTTGTGATCCCGCATGCCCGTGCTGATGTAGGGATGGGTTTCCGGATTCACATCGGGATTTACGCGCAGCGAAAAACGCGCTTTGACGCCGAGCTTCCGGGCTATGGAATCGATCAGCTCCGGCTCGGACTCCGATTCGCAGTTGAAGTTGTGGATGCCCGCGCGCAGCGCCTGCTCGATTTCAGCCGCCGTCTTCCCCATCCCGGAAAACACAACGCGTGAAGGATCGCCGCCGGCCTTCAGGACACGGAACAATTCGCCGCCGGACACAATATCGAAGCCCGACCCGGCGCGCGCGAGCATCGCAAGCACGCTCAGCGAAGAGTTGGCTTTCACCGCATAGCAGACGAGGTGCGGAAGGTTTTCGAACGCCTGGTCATAAGCGCGCCAGGCCGACAGAATAGAGCGCGACGAATAGACGTAGCAAGGCGTTCCCGCGCCACGCGCGATTTCTTCCAGAGGAACTTCCTCGCAATACAGCTTTCCGTCTTTGTAATGGAACATTCGTCTCCTGTTACTTCACGCGTATCACGATCAGCGTCTGATCGTCGAACCGGACCGGATTGAAGGCGTCGAGATCCGCAAAGACATTCTGGACAATTTCGCGAGGTTCGAGACCGCAATCGCGCTGGAGGATCCTGCTGAGGCGGGCGGCGCCATACTCCTCGCTCGCTTCGGAGAGGTGATCGGAAACGCCGTCCGAAAACAGCACCACCAGATCGCCCGGCATCGTCTGAAAAACCGTCTCTTCGTAGTCGCGATCCGGCAACAGCCCGAGCGGTACGCCTTCCACCTGCAGGTTGATGATGGCGCCCTTGCGGCAGATCACGGGCGGCGATCCACCCGCATTCGCCATCGTAAAGGACTGCGATTCCGGATCCCACAGCAGCATCATCAGCGTGAGATAGCGGCCCTCTACCTTGCGATGCACCAGTGTGTCATTGAGCGCGCGCATGAGCTCCGCCGGTTTGCGGCGGCGCGGGGCGAGAGTCCGCATGAGCCCATTGACCATGGCCCCGAACAACGCCGCGGCGGCGCCTTTGCCGCTCGAATCTCCGAATGCAATCTGCATCTGGCCGTCGCCGTGGCCGAAGAAATCGTAAAGATCGCCGGAAATCTCCCGCGCGGGCCGCAACCCAATAGCGGTTTCGAGGCCCGCGATTTCAGGCGCTTCCTGTGGAAGGAGAACCGTCTGCAGATCGAAGGCGGCGCGCAGATCCTCCTGCATCAGCCGTTCGCGTTCGCCGATCTCCTCATAAAGCCGGGCATTTTCGATCGCGATCGCGACGGATGGCGCGAGCAGACTCATGGTGCGGGCGTGATCTTCCGTGAAGAAGCCCACTCGCTCGCTTTCGAGATTCATGACGCCGATCACCACGTCCTTCAACATGAGGGGGGCAGCGAGTTCGCTGCGAATCCCGGAATCGGTCGCAATGTATCGAGGATCGACGGCGGTATCGTGTACCCGTACAATCTCGCGCCCCGTCGCGGCGGCGCCGGTGATACCTTTCCCGATCGGGATGCTTTCGATACTCACGCGCTGGTCGTAGCGCAGGCTGAAGCGATGGCGAAGTTCGGTGCGCGATGAATCGACCAGCAGAATGCTGAAAGCGCTGTAGTCGATCAGGGTCCGAACACTGGATGCGATTTTGCCCAGCAGCTCGTCGAGGTCGAGAATGGACGAGAATTCGTGCGAAATGCGGGAGAGCGCCCGGATGGTGCGGTACTGACGCTCGGCGCGGCGGTAGAGCAGCGCATTCTCGATGGTCACGGCCGCGCGGCCGCCAATCAGACGCAGGAGCGATCGATGGTAATCGGTATAGGCGCCCGGCTGAGCGGACTGAACGTCAATGACGCCGATGAGACGCTTCCGCGCGATCATCGGCACGCTGAGCTCGCAGCGGACGGCATCGGAAGTCGGCAAATAGCGCGGATCGTTGCGGACATCCGGCACGAGAATCGGCTCGCGCGTTTGCGCGGCCATTCCGACGATTCCTTCGCCGGGCGCGATCACAAGATTGCGGACGACGTCCTGACGATGCCCCACGGCATGCCGGATGCGCAGTTCCTGCCGCTTGTCGTTATAAAGCAGAATCGCGAAAAGCTCGTAGGGGATGACGCGCTGCACGATCGCGGCAACGCTGGACAACAGCTCGTCGAGATCGAGCGTCTCCGCCATCGCCGTGGAGACTTCGAGCAGGAAGTCGAGCAGGTCCGTTCGTTCGCGAAACTGGACCGGTTTGGCCCGCGGGGAGGGCATATCAGTATCCGGCGTGCCCGATCCCGGCCTCATCCGCCGCTTCCAGAATTCGCACGCTGGCGCTCGCGCCAATCCGGTTGGCCCCGGCAGCGACCATCGCCTGCAGATCACCCAGCGTCCGAATGCCTCCGGAAGCCTTTACTCCGATCGAAGGCCCGACCGTGCGCCGCATCAGCGCGACATCATTCGCTGTGGCCCCCGAGCGGCTGAAGCCGGTGGACGTCTTGACAAAGTCCGCCCCGGCCGCCACCGCGGTGCGGCAGGCCAGAATCTTCTCCTCATCGTTCAGCAGCGCGGTTTCGATAATGACTTTCAGGATGGCGCCCTCGCCATGCGCCGCATCCGCGAGGGTGCGAATCTCAGTTTCCACAATCCCGGTTTCTCCGCCGCGCAGCGCGCCCACATTGATCACCATATCGATTTCCTGCGCGCCGTCCGCCATCGCCGCGCGCGTTTCGGCAATTTTCGCCGCAGTGCTTGCCGCGCCCAGAGGAAATCCCGCAACGGTACAGACCTTCACCGCCGAGCCACGCAGTTCGGACGTCACAAGCGGGGTCCAGAACGAATTCACGCAGACGCTCGCGAAGCCATATTTCAGGGCTTCCGCGCAGATGGTTTTGACGTCACTGCGCACGGCCTCCGGCTTGAGAATTGTGTGATCGATCAGACTGGCGATATTCCGCTGGGAAGTCATGCAAAGGCGTGGAAACCACTAACCTAGCATACGGTGGACGAAGGCCTTGCCTGCGATGCGCGGCGCCGTTTCATCATGCGAGCTGTGAAGTGCAGTGCGCGCAGCGCTTCGCGGCAATCGGAATCTCGCTCAGACACTCCGGACATTTTTTTGTGGTCGGATCGGCCGGCTTCTCTGCCCGGCGGGAGCGCGCGACGAGCGCGTTGACCGGCATGACAACCAGGTAATAGACGGCGGTTCCGATCAGCAGAAAGGAGATTGCGGCATTCACGAAACTTCCAACCAGAAATTTACTGCCGTTGATCTCGAACTGGATCGCGGAAAAATCCGGTTTGCCGACTATGGCGGCAATCAAAGGGGTAAGGAGGTCCTTTGTGAACTCCGTCACTACAGCGCCGAAAGCGGCGCCGATTACAACGCCAACCGCCAGATCCACTACATTTCCGCGTAACAGAAACTGCTTGAGTCCACCGGATTCCATAGTATCTCCTGC
>Ga0068855_100009641_pt1 | contig 11650 bp, 11 predicted proteins | sample KBSCornC52_FD_66592 | JGI IMG/M metagenome (GOLD analysis project Ga0068855, IMG submission 66592) | Corn rhizosphere microbial communities from Kellogg Biological Station, Michigan, USA - KBS Corn C5-2 | ecosystem: Host-associated > Plants > Roots > Rhizosphere > Soil ...
GCGTAGACCTTGAAGCTCACCTTGGCGGAGAGCATGTGGCGCGCAATATTGTCGACGTCCCACACCTTTGTCGAACTGTCGTCGAACGTGAGGGTCTGCCCGGTGGTCAGCATGAAGTAGTTGGGGATGGATGGGTGGGCATCAGCGAAGTAGTTGTTGGCCAGGGCACCAGCTTTCACCAACGCGTTCAAGTGCGGCCAGGCGGCATTTCCGGCGACCGACGCGTAGCTCTGGTTCTCTTCCATAACCAGCACTACGTGCTTGCTGGTCGGTATGCCGGCCGGGGCGGGGGTGGGAGTTGGCGTTGGCGACGGATTGGAGGAGATGGACGCGCTACCCCCACAGGCGCAGATCACGGCTGAAACCCACAGAAGGATTGCGGAGGGGAAGATGGGGGAGCGTCTGGAGGTGTCCGAGGAACTCATCGGGGGTTGCCTATTCACCGAGCGGATCGGGCTGTCGAAGGTGTCCGCGTCTTAGAGAGAAGAAGCGCACCCTAGCTTGGATGCTGGTTGTGGCGATGCCGCGAGCCGCAGGTAGATTAAGATGCAGTCATCTTGGCAGCACTCTGGGGAGGCATGGCGAATGAAGTTCGCAGAGCGACTGGCAATCCGTTTGGCGATCCTTGGGCTGGGTGCAGGTTGTGGGGTGCAAATAGTTGCGCAGGAGCGATCCGCGCCCCAGCAGCCGCAGGCACAGCAATCGCAGCCTGCCCATGAGGGTGGAGACGAACAGAAGGAAACCAAGGAAACGCCGGTCCCTCCGGAGAAGAGCTCGGTTACGCATCATGAGCTGTCGATGAGCGGAAGGCCGCTAAAGTATACGGCGACCGCGGGGACGCTGCTGATTCGCGATGAAGAGGACAGGCCTTACGGCAGCATGTTCTACGTCGCGTACACGCTGGATAGCGCCGAGGCCGGGACGCGACCTGTGAGCTTCCTCTACAACGGCGGTCCGGGATCAGCAACGCTGTGGTTGCATATGGGTTCTTTCTCGCCGGTGCGCATTGAAACCGACAGCCCCAATCCCACCTCTGGACCGCCGTTCAAGGTGATCCCGAACCAGTTCTCGCTACTCGACAAGACGGACATGGTGTTTGTGGATGCGCCTCTGACGGGGTACTCGCGCGCGGTTGGAAAGGGGCAGCCCAAGGACTTTACCGGCGTAGATGCCGACCTCAAGGCATTCGATCGATTTATCGCCCGCTACATCACGGTGAATCAGCGTTGGAACTCGCCGAAGTTTCTCATTGGCGAATCGTACGGAACGACGCGGTCGGCGGGACTCTCGGACTTGCTGGCTGAGGATGGCATTCAATTGAACGGAATCGTGCTCATCTCGTCGATTCTGAATTACGCGATCCGCTCGCCCGGCTACGACATGATCTACATCGGCAATGTGCCGAGCTATGCGGCGGCGGCGTGGTACTTCAACAAGGTGCAGAACAAGCCGCCGGACATCGCGACGTGGATACAGCAGGCGAGAGAGTTTGCTTCAGGACCGTATGCGCAGGCACTGTTCGAGGGAGACAATCTGCCGGCTGCGCAATTAGAAACGGTTGCAAAGGAGATGAGTCGGCTGACGGGGCTCAGCGAGCAATACATCAAAGAAGCAAACCTACGCGTCTCGCCTACGCGCTTCCGGAAGGAAGTGATGCGCGGAGATCGCCGCACCCTGGGCCGCTACGACATGCGGTTTGAAGGTGTGGATGTGGATGCCGCCGGAGAAAACCCGAGCTACGATCCGTCGGATACGGGAATCGCGGGAGCGTTTGTTGCGGCAATCCATGACTACCTGGAACGCGAGCTGAAGTACGAAACCACAGACACGTACCGGCCGAGTGCCGGCTCGATCGGGGAATGGAACTGGAAGCATAAGCCGCCGAGTGGTGGGCCGGGCCGGGGAGGCGAGCAGTTGGCGCCCTACGTGGCCGGCGACCTGGGCGCGGCAATGCGCAAGAATCCACATCTGAAGGTCTTTTCGGCGAACGGCTATTTCGATCTCGCGACGCCGTTCTTCCTCACCGAATACGATCTGGACCACATGAATTTGGAGCCGGAACTGCGCGGAAATGTTCAGTTCGGCTACTACCCATCGGGACACATGATCTATCTGAACGTGGATGCGCTGAAGCAGCTGACGGCGGATCTCGGAGGGTTCATCGAGAAGGCATCCAAGCGATGATCGGGAAGTGATCCGGCCCGTTCATCGCCGGATCGAGCTGCGATGAACGGGCACGGACCCGGTGTTTTCGGTCTGGCGGAGCCCTGTCTAATTCTGCGGTTGAGTAGAGCTTTGGGGTTGAGGAGAGCTCTGCGGTTGAGGAGTTGAGCCGTCCGAGGCAGGCGGGGGCGTTGCTCCGGGGCCGCCCATCGAACGATTGCGACGCATGCGTTCCTGCATGGCTTCGAACTTCTGTTTCTGATCGTCGTTCAGTATGGCCTTGATGGAGTTGTTGCTTGTTTCCATGATGGATCGGGCCTGGGTGCGGCGATCTTCAGGGGCGCTCGACTGATCCTGCATGAGGGCCTGCATCTTCTGCTGGCGCTCAACCAGCAGAGGCTTAATCTGGGTCTGCTGATCCGAAGTGAGGTTCAGTTCGCGTGTGAGGCGCTCAAGCTGGCGATTGGGATCCATGCGCATCGCGCGGCCGTGAGGGCCATCGGCCTGCACCCCCGCCTGGGTCTGATCCTGTGCCGAGTTGGGGGGAGGGGGAGGGGTGTCTTGAGCGAGTGCGGCGAAAGTACTGCCGAGAGTGAGCAGGCCACCGAGGGCCAACGTTAGAAGTTTAGGTTGCATATAGGTTATTGAATCCTCCGATTCTGTATAGGAACCCGATCCTTTTTCAAGGTCAGGCTCTTCTATCTATCGCCCGGCGGTCTGACTTCCGGACCCTTCGTACAGAGACGTAGACGCGATTTGCGGAGGCAAGATGCGGTCTTGTCGCAGATTTCACACAAGCGCGGATCGGATGTAAACGTGATCTCGCATTGAGGGTGGCCGCAGATTATCTGGAATCTGTGGCTTCGACCTCGTGGTTCTGCGCCTGAACTTTTTCTTCCTGATACTCCTGAATGTGCTCGTAGACCTTTTGGGGGAACTTGAGATTGCGATAGACGTTGCCGCAATCGGGATCGTCGGTGTTGGGAAGGATAGGGAATTCCTGCTGCGACTGCCAGTCGAGAATCCGCTCACGTCGCGGAGGATTGTAGTCGCGGTCCTCTACCTGGCGAAGCAGGGCTGCGGCCTCATCGGGGTTTGTTCCGGGGTCCTTGTTGAGCCATTCAAGCATCGTGTCTTCCGTCAGGAAGTGGTGGCCCACCATGGCAAAGACCAGCCGGCCGTAGTGGCCGATGTCCTGTTCGGAGTCGAGCGCATTCAACAGGTGATCCATCATCGGCTCGTTGCGCAAGGCTTCGAGGGCCTCGTTGTCATCTGGCTTGGAGGCGTCTTCATCGTTCGTGCGACGGCTCGTGTTGCTCGGTTGCTGCGCTGAGTGCGAGTTCTCCAGCGCTTCGAGGCGCTCTTCGAGCTGTTCAACACGGCGCTCGGCGTTTTCGGCGCGCTGTTCTGCATTGCGAAGAGTAGCGGGATCATAAGTGCGTTCAGAACTATCGGAAATGACAGAGCGGGACATTTGTCCTCCTTCGCTTTTTCTTTGCCTTCAGATGCGCAGCAGTCGGCGCAGCGTTGCACGTGATCGTTCCGCTGAAGGAGGTGAGGACGGTGTGCAACTCCGGGAAAGCAGAAGGAATATTGAGATCGGGCTGGAATGTGCGATCGGGGAAGACGTCGCGAGAGAAACGCCCCAAAAAAGTTGAGGCGGGCCGGTCGGTAATGGGAGTGGAAGATTCCCAAAACCGACTGCCCGCTGGACCCTGAACCGGGTCTAGGTGGTATTTTTAGTTTAGGCCTGTTTCGCGGGAAAGCAAGCCTTTTCTGGGAACGAATTCCCGATTCGTGATAGCAGTCACAAGACTCTCCCACATGACGCCGTGCGGCGTTGACCGGTGGGCTTTGTCCCTGATAAAAAAAGGTGTTCTACCTCTCCGGAAAGACCCTGTCTGCCTGAGTTAATCGAAAACAAAGCATGGAAGATATAGTTCAACAAGTCGGTGCGCTCCTGATCGGTGCGGTTCCCACAATTCTGCTTTTCGTGGTGCTGGTGGCGGCCTATCAACTTCTGGTTCAAGGCCCGCTGAATCGGGTGCTGGCGGAGCGCCGCGTGCGCACGGAAGGCGCCGTCGAAAATGCGCACCAGGCGATTGCGGACGCCGAGGCGAAGGCTGCCGAGTATGCCGACAAGCTGAGACTGGCACGGGCCGAGATTTTCAAGATGCGGGAACAACGGGCCAAGCAGCGCAACGCAGAGCGTGATGCTGCTCTCGATCAGACGCGCAAAGCCGCCGGAACCAAAGTGGCCCAGGCGCGCACGGAGATCGACACCGAGGCAGACCGTGCACGGCAGACCATTCAGGGGTCGGCTGGAGAGCTGGCCAATCAGGTGGTTCGAGCGGTGCTTCCGCTGGCTGCCGGGAGTTCCCGTTGAAATATCGTCTGACGCGATTTCGGAATGGTTTTAGGTTCTACGAGGCTGTGCTGCTGAGTCTGCTGACGCTGCTCTCGGCGGCTCCGCGAAGCGCGATGGCGCAGCATCCTGAACCTCCGGCCCAGCCTTCAATTGAGACGCCGCAGCAGGAAGCGCAGCATCCGCCTCGAACGGAAGCCGGTAAAGCCGAAGAGGCGGAGAACGATCAGTACCGGCATGCGCCTATCGTGCAATCACTTGCTCGTCTTCTGCACATGGATGTAGAGACAGCGGCGCGCACCTTCGAGATTTTCAACGTCAGCGTTGTGGTGTTGGGGATTGTGATTCCGCTGGTGCGGATTATGCCCCGCCTGCTGCGGAGCCGGTCTGAGAAGATCCGTGCCAATATCGAAGCGGCGCAGAAGACAACCCAGGATGCGAACGTAAGGCTGAGCGCCGTGGAAGCGAAGCTGGCGAGCCTCGACCAGGAGATTGCGAAGTTTCGCACCGAAGTGGAAGAACAGATCGCACAGGACGAGCAGCGCGGCAAAGCAGCTCTGGAAGAGGAGCGCACGCGGATCGTGGCGTCCGCAGAGGCGGAGATCAACGTGGCGGCAGCGCAGGCAAAGCGCTCGCTGCGGCATTTTGCGGCGGACCTGGCCATTGAGCAAGCGACCAGGCAACTGGTGCTGACGCCGGATACGGATCGCGCCCTGATTGCGGAGTTTGTGAGCGAGGCCGGTCGCGACGGGATGAATGGCGGGGGGAGAAGCTGATGGCCGCGGCATTTGCAGCACGGTACGCGCGCGCTTTTGCCGACGTTGTGGCTTCGGCAAAGCTGGACGCGACGGCGCTTGACAGACAGTTGAACGATTTTCTCGGGACATGGGACGGCAGCAAGGAACTGCGGGAACTGTTTATGAACCCGGCTGTGCCTGCGACGCAGAAGGTTGGGATTCTCGACAAGCTGAACGCAAAGATGGGCCTGCAACGGGAACTACGCAATCTGATCGCTGTGCTGATCAATAACGATCGCATCGGCGAAGTGCATGAAGTCGCGGCAGCGTGGCGTGCAGAGATGCAGGAGCGGTTGGGAATCCGGCAGGCGGAGATTGTGACCGCCCGGCAACTGAGCGAAGGCGAACGAACGGAACTGGTGGCCGGGGTAGGCAAGCTGGCCGGCGCTCGTATTGAACCGACGTTCAAGACGGATCCTGGGATTATCGGCGGAACGGTGGTGCGGATCGGATCGACAGTGTGGGATGGATCCGTTCGGGGACGGCTGGAGAGATTGAAAGAAACGCTGATCAGTGGTCAGTGATCAGTGCTCAGTGATCAGAATAATGGAAGTGCAAGAGAAAAGAATGCTGGCGAGCAACCGAGCTGCAAGATCATTCCGCGAATTAACAGTTTGGCAGCGCTCGATCCAGTTGGCGGCATCGATTTATCGACTTACCGGGGCTTTTCCTAAAGAAGAAATGTACGGTCTGACGAGCCAGATTCGACGTTCAGCCGTTTCGGTGCCCAGCAACATTGCGGAAGGACAGGGAAGGTTAAGCACAGGCGAGTTTCGACAGTTTCTTGGAATCGCCCGTGGCTCGAATTTCGAACTGCAAACACAGCTCGAGATTGCTCGCACCCTGACATTCGGAGATCCTGAACTGATTGACGAAGCGGAAGGTCTATCTCATGAGGTTGGCAAGATGATCCATGCAATCCTCAGTAAGACCGAACATTGATGGGAATTGCTGATCACTGACCACTGTTCACTGATCACTAAAGGAACGCAAAAATGGCTCAGATCAAGGCAGACGAGATTACGCAACTACTGCGCGAGCAGATTGCGAACTACGATTCGAAGGTCCAAGTGGATGAGGTCGGCACTATCACCTCGCTGGGCGACGGCATTGCACGCCTTCATGGGCTCGACAAGGTGATGGCAGGCGAACTGCTCGCCTTCCCTCATGGGATTGCCGGACTGGCTCTTTCGCTGGAAGAGGACCAGGTGGGCGCCGTGGTGCTGGGCGACTATACCGAAATCCGCGAAGGTGACGAGGTCAAGCGCACGGGCAAGATTCTGTCCGTGCCCGTGGGCGAAGCAATGATTGGGCGCGTGGTGAATGCGCTTGGCGCGCCGATTGATGACAAGGGTCCGATTGCGACCACGCAGACGAATCCGGTGGAACGCCTTGCTCCGGGGATCATCGACCGCCAGGGTGTTCGCGAGCCGATGGCGACGGGTCTCAAGGCAATCGACGCCATGATTCCGATCGGCCGCGGACAGCGCGAGCTGATCATCGGCGACCGGCAGACCGGCAAGACAGCCGTGCTGCTGGACACGATCATCAACAACGCCAAGAATGATCTGATTTGTATCTATTGCGCCATCGGGCAGAAGCGTTCATCCATCGCCCAGGTTGTGCAGACACTGACCGAAGCAGGTGCGATGGGGCACACCATCATCGTGGCTGCCTCAGCTTCAGAGCCAGCGCCGATGCTTTATCTGGCGCCTTATGCAGCAACGGCAATCGGCGAGTATTTCCGCGACAACGGCAAGCACGCGCTGGTGATGTACGACGATCTTTCCAAGCACGCAATGGCCTACCGCGAGATATCCCTTCTGCTTCGCCGTCCGCCGGGCCGCGAGGCGTACCCCGGCGATGTGTTCTACCTTCACTCTCGCCTGCTGGAGCGGTCGTCGAAGCTGAGCAGTGCGCGCGGCGGTGGGTCCCTTACTGCGCTGCCGGTCATCGAGACACAGGCGGGCGATGTTTCGGCTTACATTCCGACCAACGTCATTTCGATCACGGACGGCCAGATATTCCTTGAAACGGACCTGTTCAATTCCGGCGTGCGTCCGGCGGTGAATGTGGGTCTTTCCGTATCGCGCGTGGGATTCTCTGCAGCGATCAAGGCCGTAAAGCAGGTAGGTTCGACGCTGAAGCTGGATCTGGCGCAGTATCGCGAACTGGCCGCATTTGCGCAGTTCGGTTCGGACCTCGATCCGCTGACGCAGAAGCAGTTGAACCGCGGCCAGAGGCTGACAGAGCTGTTGAAGCAGCCGCAGTTTCATCCGCTCACCTGGCAGCAGCAGGTAACCATTCTGTTTGCCGGTACCCAGGGCTATCTGGATGACGTAGAAGTCTCCGACATTCGTGCGTTCGAAGACGGAATGCACAAATACTTTGCCAGTGCGCAGACAGCGTTGATGGACGACCTGACCAAGAAGAAGCAGTTGGATGACGACGTGCGCAACCGAATGCACGCCGCAATGAAGGAATACAAGGCGAATTTCCTGGCGGAGTTACAGACGGCGAAGGCGTGACGAGAGTCGTCAGTTGCCAGTCTCCAGTTGTCAGTTGAAGACAAGGAGATTGGCATGGAACTCACTGAAGACTTGGAACTGGTAACTGAGAACTGACCAATGGCGAACGTACTAGACCTAAGACGGCGCATACGCAGCGTGAAGAACACGCGGCAGATCACCAAGGCCATGAAGATGGTTTCGGCGGCGAAGCTGCGTCGTGCGCAGGAGCGTGCATTGGCAGCGCGGCCCTACGCGAAGATGATCACCAGCGTGCTGGAGTCGCTGACGCGGCGCGTCGATATCTTCGACGAAGAGACCGGCAACCTGCGGCATCCACTGTTTGCAACGCGGCCTGAGAAGCGCGTGCTGATCGTGGTGATCAGCGGCGACAAGGGCTTTGCGGGCGCCTTCAACGCGAACATCACAAAAACAGCATTCCAATTCATCAGTGGCAATCCTGATCGCGAGATCGACGTCGAGGCTATCGGCCGCAAGGGGCGCGATTTGCTGCGGCGGAGATTCCCGATCGCTGCGTACACGGAGCAGACTGACGAGAACGGCGGCAAGCGCCAGGCAAGGAACGAGCGCAAAGGCAAAGTTGAAATCACGGGTGACCATCCCGGAATGCTGCTGAAGCTCGAAGCAAGCCGCGTCTTCGAACTGGCGCAGAGCATCATCTCGCGCTACGTGCACGAAGAGATCGACGCAGCCTATATCGTGTACAACGAGTTCAAGTCGGTGATTTCGCAGCGGCTGGTGGTTGAAAGGCTGCTTCCGATCCTGGAGATCGGCAAGCCTCAGATCACTGGAGCAGAAGAGCCCACGGCGGAACAGAGGGAGCGAGCGGCTCATGCTGCGCTGAGCGCGGGCATCGCGCTGGAAGAGACGGATACGGAAGAAGCCGACGAGGAATCGAAGAAGTTCGGCACCGCGAATGTGGACTACATTTACGAGCAGCCGGCGGAAGAACTGTTCAACGGGCTGCTGCCACAGTATGTTTCGGCGATGCTGTATCACGCGATGACCGAATCAGTGGCCGCTGAGCATGCCGCGCGCATGACGGCGATGGATTCGGCGACCAACAATGCCTCGGACATGATCGATTCGTACACGCTGGAGATGAATCGCGTGCGACAGGCTGCGATCACGAAGGAAATTATCGAAATCGTTTCGGGAGCGGCGGCTGTGTAGCTCCTCCCACCCAAGCCGAGAAGCACGGTTTAGATGGGGCACCCAAGATTGAACGTGAGAAGGCAAAGAGAATGGCAGAAAACATTGGCAAGGTAATTCAGATCTCCGGTCCCGCGGTGGACGTGCAGTTTGAAGAGGCGACGATGCCGCCGATTTTCCAGGCCCTGCGCGTGACCAGCGATGGGTTCAACGTGCCGGCCCCGATCGACGTGGTCCTCGAGGTGCAGCAGCACCTGGGTGAGGGGCGCGTCCGCACCGTCGCGATGGAAGCGACGGACGGCATGGTACGCGGGATGAAGGCCATCGACATGGGCGGCCCGATCCGGGTTCCGGTGGGCAAGGAGACGCTGGGGCGCGTAATCAACGTGATTGGCGAGCCTGTGGACGAACTGGGCCCAATCGGGGAGAAGCAGCGCAACCCCATTCATCGCCCGGCTCCGCTCTTCGACGAGCAGTCGACGCATGAAGAGATGTTCGAGACGGGCATCAAGGTTATCGACCTGATCCAACCCTTTTTAAAGGGCGGCAAGATCGGCCTGTTCGGCGGCGCGGGTGTGGGCAAGACCGTTGTGATCATGGAGCTCATCAATAACGTTGCGAAGAACCACGGCGGTTATTCGGTGTTTGCCGGCGTTGGCGAGCGTACCCGCGAAGGCAACGACCTTTGGACGGAAATGACCGAGTCGGGCGTGATCAAGCCCGGCAAGTTCCAGGAGTCGAAGTGCGCGCTGGTGTACGGCCAGATGACGGAGCCGCCCGGAGCGCGCCTCCGCGTGGCATTGACCGGTTTGACTGTGGCCGAGTACTTCCGCGACGTCGAAGGCTCTGACACACTGCTGTTCATCGACAACATCTTCCGGTTCACGCAGGCGGGTTCCGAGGTGTCCACGCTGCTGGGCCGCATGCCCTCGGCCGTGGGATACCAGCCAAACCTGGCCACGGAGATGGGCGAATTGCAGGAACGCATCACATCGACGAACAAGGGCTCTGTGACCTCGGTGCAGGCTGTGTATGTGCCTGCTGACGACTTGACCGATCCGGCGCCAGCCACGACTTTTGCGCACCTCGACGCGACCACCGTGTTGAGCCGTCCGCTCTCGGAACTGGGCATCTATCCGGCCGTAGATCCGCTGGCCTCGACGTCGCGCATTCTTTCGGCGCGCATTGTGGGCGACGAGCACTATGCCGTTGCACAGGGCGTGAAGAGGATTCTGCAGCGCTACAAGGATCTGCAGGACATCATCGCCATTCTGGGTATCGACGAGCTCTCGGAAGAGGACAAGCTCACGGTGGCGCGCGCACGCAAGGTGCAGAAGTTCCTGTCGCAGCCTTTCCACGTGGCCGAGCAGTTCACGGGTATCCCGGGCGCGTACGTGAAGATCGCAGACACGGTGCGCAGCTTCAAGGAGATCATCGAAGGCAAGCACGACAGCGTCCCCGAGCAGGCGTTCTATATGAAGGGCGGTATTTAGAATGTTCTGGAGACCGCCGAGAAGTTGAAGGCAACGGCGTAAGAACAAGTTGTTAGTGGTAAGTGCCCAGTGGCAGGTAGTTCTGATCTGCTGTCAACAAGCTCTACTGGGAACTGATTACTGTGAACTGAGAAATGATCTATGGCTGACGAATCGAATTCACTGCGAGTCCGGCTGGTGTCGCCGGAGCGCATTTTGTTTGACACTACGGCGGACGCCGTCGAGTTGCCGGCGAAAAACGGCTATATGGAGGTGCTGTACGGGCACGCTCCATTGATGGCTGAACTTGGTGCCGGCGACGTGCGGCTGCATGGCGGACGCGATGGGGGTGAGCAGGTTTACAACGTGAGCTGGGGATTTGTTGAAGTTTTGCCGGATCGGGTGACAATTCTCGCAAACGATGCTCTAAAGCCTGAGGAGATCGATGTGCAGCGGGCGCAGCAGCAACTCGACCGCGGCCAGAAGGAATGGCAGGAAGCTGGCGACAGCGAGGAAAAGTACGCCGACGCACTACACCGGATTGAGGAAGCCGAGGCGAAGCTGGCGACGGCACACGAAAAGTAAACGGATTCCGCACCCGCAGAGCGGAGCAAAGACGAAGGCCCTGCTGAAAGAGCAGGGCCTTCGCGTGTCTTGAGCTAATGCGGCTCGGTAAGGTTTGGTTCTACCGGCGTAGCTTCCCCGACGATACGCGAAGTGACATGCGTCTTCTCGAACTCGCGGTTCTCGGCGTTCAGGAAGATCTGACGATGGAAGAAATAGAGGACGTGAATCTTGAATTCGGTTGAGAAGGTGACGGGGAACCAGACGCCATCCGGCTGCGGCGCGTAGGTGACGGTGAAACCCAGGCCGGGGACGTTGGTGCCGAGCAATGTGCGGACGGCGAACGGAATCTTGCGAGCCATTGCGGTGGTGACCAGAATTGGTTGGTATGCGGTGGTGTCGATGTAGGCGTCGCCGCTCCAGCCAAAGTCATTCTTGTCTTTGGGGCGAAAGGTGATGTGAAAGACGTCGCGGCTGTTGAGGCGTTCGCGGCCAAGCATGCGGAAGATGTAGTCGGCCTGATTCTTGGATGTCAGCGGAAAGAGGCGGGCGTTGATGCCGTCCTTTGACTTGTCGTGAATCAGGTTTTTACGCATGTTTTCGACAAGG
>Ga0068855_100009643_pt1 | contig 11649 bp, 9 predicted proteins | sample KBSCornC52_FD_66592 | JGI IMG/M metagenome (GOLD analysis project Ga0068855, IMG submission 66592) | Corn rhizosphere microbial communities from Kellogg Biological Station, Michigan, USA - KBS Corn C5-2 | ecosystem: Host-associated > Plants > Roots > Rhizosphere > Soil ...
GGGAACGCGTCCGCCAGCATGATCGCGAGGCAGCCGGAACCGGTGCACAGTTCGAGCACGTTCTCGACGGCGTCCGGATCGGCCACCCACGGGCTGAACAGGTTCGGGACCAGCTCGGCGATGAACGAGCGCGGCACGAGCACGCGCTCGTCCACGTAGAAGTTGTAGCTGCCGAGCCACGCCTCGTTCGTGATGTAGGCGGCCGGCACGCGCTCGTTGACGCGGCGTTCGATGACGGCCATCACCTGCAGCACTTCTTCCGGCAGCAGGCGGGCGTCGAGGAAAGGCTCGAGCTTGTCCAGCGGCAGCTTCAAGGTGTGCAGGATCAGGTAGGCGGCTTCGTCGAAGGCTTCGGCGCTGCCGTGGCCGAAGAACAGCTTCGCGCCATTGAAACGGGTGACGGCGTAGCGCAGCAGGTCGCGCGGCGTGGAGAAATTGGTCGTGGTCATGGCCGGTGTCGTCGTTATGCCGCGGACGGCGGGATGGTCAGCAAACGCTCCAGCGTGCGCCGGTAGATGTTCTTGAGCGGATCGATATAGCGCACTTCGATGTGCTCGTCGATCTTGTGGATGCTGTCGTTGGGTGGCCCGAATTCTACCACCTGGGGGCAGATGCGGGCGATGAAGCGGCCGTCCGACGTCCCGCCCGTGGTCGACAATTCCGTTGTCACGCCCAGTTCCTGCTTGATCGCGCCGCAGATCGCGTCCGACAGCGTGCCTTTCGGCGTGAGGAACGGGTGGCCGGACAACGTCCATTTCAGGTCGTAATCGAGGCCGTGGCGGTCGAGGATCGCATGCACGCGCGCCTGCAGGCTCTCGGCCGTGCTTGCCGTCGAGAAGCGGAAATTGAAATCGACCTTGATCTCGCCCGGAATGACGTTCGTCGCGCCGGTGCCGGCGGCGATGTTCGACATCTGCCAGCTCGTCGGCGGGAAGTATTCGTTGCCGTCATCCCATTTTTCGGCCGCGAGTTCGGCCAGCGCCGGCGCGGCCAGGTGGATCGGGTTGCGCGCGAGGTGCGGATAGGCGATATGGCCCTGCACGCCCTTGACGACGAGGCAGCCGGACAGCGAGCCGCGGCGGCCGTTCTTGATCATGTCGCCCAGCACGTGGCTGGACGTCGGCTCGCCCACGAGGCAGTAGTCGATCGTCTCGCCGCGGTCTTCCAGCAGTTCGCAGACGACGACGGTGCCGTCCGTGGCCGGGCCTTCCTCGTCCGACGTGATCAGGAAGGCGATCGAGCCGCTGTGGTCCGGATGCGCGGCCACGAATTCCTCGACGGCGACGACCATCGCCGCGATCGACGTCTTCATGTCCGAGGCGCCGCGGCCATACAGCCTGCCGTCGCGCAACGTCGGCGTGAACGGCTGCGACGACCATTGGTTCGCGGGGCCGGTCGGCACGACGTCGGTGTGGCCGGCGAACACGAACACGGGCGACGCATCGCCGCGGCGGGCCCACAGATTGGTCACGCCGTTCGACTCGATGGTTTCGCAGTTGAAGCCGAGCGGGGAGAGCAGGTCCTTCAGCTTTTGCTGGCAACCCTTGTCCTGCGGGGTGACGGAATCGAGCGCGATCAGCTCTTCGGTGAGTTTCTGGGTGCGCGACGTCTTCATGCGGGCCAGTCTCCGAACAGGCGTTCATACTGGTCGGCGGAAAAGCCGACGGTCAGCGGACCGGCGCCTTCCAGCACGGGACGCTTGATGACGGACGGGTTTTCCAGCATCAGGTCGAGGGCGCTGGCCTTGTCGACGACCTGCGCGCGGCGCTCGTCGGACAGCTTGCGCCACGTGGTGCCCTTGCGGTTGACCAACGTTTCCCAGTCGGTCTGCTCGAGCCAGTGCGCGACGGTGGCGCGGTCCAGGCCCTGTTTCTTGAAGTCGTGGAAGGCGAATTCCTGGCCGTTGTCGGCGAGCCAGGTGCGGGCTTTCTTGACGGTGTCGCAGTTGGGGATGCCGTAGAGGGTCTTTTTCATGGGCGGGACGGTGGTGCGATTCTGGAAGGCGCGAAGGATAGCACAGGGTGGGTGTGCACCGGCTAGTTTAGCAATGTCGAAGCCGGGGAGGAGTCCGCTTGGTAGCGGATGCAATTGTGCGGTGTTCAATGCTCCCACTTGGCCGACCTCGGCCGTTCAATGTACGGCAGCAGTCGACCAAGCCGGGCATTTTCGAAACCGATGCTGGCAGGTCGCCGGGTTTATTTCAGCTTCCGCAGTTGCGCTCGAATGGTTTTCACCTGTTGTTCTCCTTCTGGCATTGCCGACGAATTCCCGCAACCATTAACCCATAATTTTTTACCGTTTTTGGATACAAACAGAAGATGTTCTTCGCCGATCGACATCGGATAACGCGCTGACGTGTTTTCGTTTCTGATGACGATCACGCTCGGCAAGTCTCCTTTCAAGCGACTGGTTACCCTGACTGTCACGTTGGATGCAGTATGGCCGTCGGGATCCGTCGAGTCTTCGTGTAAATCCTGCTCTGATAACACTCGACCAATCACGATCCCATCGGCGGTGCGTATTTCCGAGGCAAGAGGGACCTTATAACCTGATACAAAGGTTGTGGGATCTACGCAAACGGCACTAGCCGTACAAAGAAAGAACGCTTGCCCCAGCAGAACCGAGGCAGTGATAATCGTTCTAAAATTCATTGTTTAGGAAGCATCCTTTTTGCGAGTTCAAATGTTACTCCTGCCCGAATTCGGCCGTTCGATCATAGGGCCAAGCAATATGCGGCCATTCATCGCTAGATCTGTCTGAAACGTAGCAAGCGCCGTGACCTGGAATACGCCGGCGACGTGTCCCAGTCGAGCTAAATACTAACCCCCAGAGCGCTTGAACACCCGAGCGCAATGAATGTCGTTCTCTTCACTCGTATATCCCAGGAGCGTTCCTTGGACACGCTCACAAGTTTCATTCCAGCCGCCTCCTGCACATAGTGCTCGCACAAGTACGATCATCAGTTCAGTTCGCCACTCTTGGCCTTGCAAAGCGTAGAACACGTATTTTACTTTGGTGGGAATGCCCGAAGGGAGCGTAGAGTCAACCTCGATATCTTGCCTGAGCATTAGCCCCGCCTGGACATGCGGCGCGAAAGCATTCTCAGGTATTATTTCTTCCCACGGCAGTTCGCTCGCTACTTCGTAAAACATGGCAAGCGGTTTTCGGCCCGAAAGCATAAGCTCTAGTTCCCGGCCGGTGTGACTTGATGAATCGCTCAAGGATGTGCACCCTAATTTTAAATTGATCGACGTTAAGCGACGATGTCAGAATCGGTTGGTAGCAGTTTTAGTCTGGCCGACTGAGAAGCCGGCGACCATTAGAAACGTCCCAGCGACTTGTCGCTGAATCGTAGGCAATCCTGCCGCTCCGTCGAAGAGCCTGCAACCGTTCATTGATCGTTGTATCTGCACTATCGCTTGGCGATACACCGGCCCGTCGAATGTTGAGGCGCAATGCCTGATTACGAACAGCAGAAGCTCCTAAGAGCTCATCACGCCGCAACGGACGGTTTGCGAGCGTGTCAATGATCAAGGAGTCAAGAGAGGTGAAGTCAGGCTTCATCGTGCATCATTTGTCATATCTAAACGTTAAGTGCACGGTTCCGAGATTACTTTTCCGTTCACCATGTGTCCTTCACATCCGTCCGGAAAAGGCAATGTTGGCGCACAAGTCCCCGGTCGTTTGGTTTTACGCTTGGTCGGCACGCAGTCGCCTTCGCACTGGTTGTCGTCAGAGCATTCTTTTCCTGCATCGTTTGTCTTGACGGCGCAAAAATAGAATTGCCCCATCGGAAACCAAATCCATTCCTGGCCTTTGGCGACACATGCTTTCTTCGTTTGAGGCTGTTCCGGCTTCTTGAGTTGTGTCCGTTCGTCAGCTGAGCTATCGCCTACAAAAAACGCGGCCGCCCAGAACAAAAAAGTGCATCGGCCTGCCATACCTGATCTTTTGCGATCGAAATCAGCTGTTCTATTAATTTCATAGCCTGCTCCTGGCCAGTTGCTGGGCAATCAGGCCATGTACTCAACGTAGGTATGGTCCTCGCCCGCAAGTTCCTCAGTAATGATTGCGCGGATGACGTCCCAATCTCCGCCGGCAAGACCAGCGCCGATCTTGGGATAGCCGATGCGCTTTCCCGGGAACGTCGACCTGACAGTTCTCATCACGCTTCGAATCGCTTCGTAGTCTGCTTTAAGACCGTTCCCTCTCCAATGGATCTGGGTGTAGCCGTTAACGATGTGTAATATGTGCCCGTTTCGATTGACCTCTGCGACGGAGATGGTGCCGAGTTTAGTGATGTCACCTTTGTTGGTCTGACAATCCGCAGCATACGCTTCTGGAAACTGACGTTTGATGGACAGCGCAATACCTTTGCCCATCTGACATTGGCAATTGCAGCCGTGAATGATCACATCAAATTTACCATTAATGGCAAGCTGAAGCAGATCGCCGGAGACTGAATTCATGAATCGAACTTTCGGAGAGAAATTGATTTAATGCCGAAACGTCTTGATCTCTTCGGCCATCAAATGGAGCAGCTGACGTCCGTTCGGCATCAATCGCTCTAAACTGGACAAGGCTGCAGGAGATGTCAGAAATCGTACCTGTTCCGCACTGGGACGTACAAACGATCGAGCAGAGTATGCAAACCAGCGTGCCAATGACTCCTCGAGGCCGAGCGCGTCAGATTCCACCTTATTGAGGTCGCGGCTTAATCTTGCTAAGGATTCAATCCATTTCCATTTTTCGCGCTCGGCAAACATCAGCAACATCTGCAGGTCTCCGGAGCGCGCGAGAATTTCCTCAATTCTTGAGAAAGGAATGTAAGCGCCATATCTGCAAACGAGTTGATAGGCGAACTTCCGAACTCCACGGGCAGTGTCCTGCAAAGCGGTCAGGGCGATTTCATCCCTGTCGTGAGGAGCCAGCTTGTGCCAGGAATTGAATGCTGCGCGACGGACTGAGATGTCGGTGTGTGTGCAAAACGATCGAATGCGAGGTATGTCGGCAGTATCTTGAAGGCTGGCAAGTGCAGTCAACAGAATCCTCAACTGGCGGGCCTTCAGATTTTTCGCACCGAGTAATTCGTGATATAGCGCTCGAACGTCGATCCCCTGGGACCGAAGATAGCCCACCGCGACAAACCGTACGGACGATTGGGGATCGTCCAATGCCGACTTTGCAAATTGATGACCATTCTCGCCGCTTTGCTCCAGCACTTTTCCAAGGGAGATTGTCCGAACAGAACCAAAGTGGGAACGAGTGGCGGCCTTATACTGAAGGATTTGTTTGTCACGCGGAAGTTCCGCGCAGTATTGCATTGCGAGATTGGCAAGAACTATGTCGTCATTGCGTCCGATGATCAAGTCAAACAGCTCGGCTGCTTCCAGCAGGCCGTGCTTCTTGATCAGGTGGACACACGCCCGCGCTGTCTTGATGTTCTTGCCTTTGGCATTCGCAATGAACTCGTCAACTGGAACTGCTCCAAGCAGAGCATTTTCAAACTCATCAAGCCAACTCGAGTAATCATCCCTACCCGAACTGTGTACCAAAAAAATTTCCGGAAGCGCCGCCAGCACCTGAGTTGGGGGTGTGAAAGGAAGCATGGTGACCAGGGCTTTTCGCGCCAGGCGACGTACTTGAGGTACCCAATCATTCAGTCGCTCTGCAACGAGTGCAAATAGCTCCGGTAAAGCAAGTTCGAGGCATCGTGCTATTGCCGCTTCACGGACATATCCAGAACGATCACGCGCCAATACCTGCAGTTCTTCGAGATGACTTGCGAATCCTGCTTCTTGAATGCGTTCGGCAGTATATCGATCAATCGGATACCGATGTTCGGCCTGACTTACCATGGTGGGGGTAGCCGGAGCCTTCCTTTGGCGAAACAAGAATCGAAGAATTTTCATCCAAAGTGCGACGCAATCCGCGCCATGAGGTTTGCTTTAAACATGTGCGATACGGACCGCTTCTGGTCTAACCGCGCGGTTGATCGTAGCATAGCATGTTGTTTTGCGGAAAAGTCACGAATGGTCGCGACGGACAGGAACTGAACCGCTGCGGTTCACTGGGACCAAGGTCCAATCGTTCAATTTTAGCGCCACTGCCATAATTGATGGGAACCTGGCCATGGGTCTGCCGGCGTAGCCATGCAGTCCAGGTGCCCGACGTTGCATACGATCGAGATGTGCCTGTCCGGAGTGCGAAAAATGATCTCAACCATTCGGCGTATCTTCATTCTTCCCGTCCTGTTGTTGATCGCGGCCTGCTCGACGAACCCGACCGTAGCAAATGGCGGAGACCCCCATCTGGTCGCAGAAGCGCAGGCAGCCTTGCAACAACTGTATGGCAGTACTGCGGAGGCGCAGGCGCTCCAATCCCGGGCAAAAGCCATCGTCGTGTTTCCCGACATTACCAAGGCCGGGTTGATCGTCGGTGCGGAAGGCGGGAAAGGGGTGATGTTTGCGCCGGACGGAAAAGTCCTCGGCTACTATAGAGCGCGCGCCGTGTCGTATGGCTTGCAGGCGGGCGCCCAGACATTTTCCGAGGCCTTGTTTCTCTTGACCGACTCGGCCATCACCGAACTGACCAGCGGTGCCGGATTGTCGCTCGGTTCAGGGCCGAGCGTCGTGGTGGTGGATGCAGGCATGGCCAAATCGCTCACCACGACCACCTTGAAGTCCGATGTCTATGCCTTTCTGTTTGGCCAACAGGGGCTCATGGCGGGGATAGGCTTGCAGGGCCAGAGGATTGTCAGGTTTGATGAGCCGTGATGAGTTTTAAACCAGTCCTTCAATCAAACGCACCCAGGGAGACCACATCATGTTGAAACGTCTGCTATCGATCCTCGCACTTGTATCCCTGGTGTTGCCACTCTCGAGTGCATGGGCCGACGAATATTCCGACACTGTCAAGCTCTTCAAGAACGCCGGCGAAAGCGGCAAGCTGCTCGATACCGCGTATGGCTACGCGGTTTTCCCGACCATAGGCAAAGCAGGCGTCGCCGTGGGCGGTGCTTATGGCAAGGGGCGCGTGTATCAGAAAGGAAAATATATCGGTGATACCGCGATGACGCAGGTGACGGTCGGCTTGCAGCTCGGCGCGGAAGCGTACAGCGAAATGATCCTGTTCGAGGATGAACGGGCACTCAAGGAATTCACCAAGGGCAACTTCGAGTTCGGGGCGAATGCCCAAGCCATCGCTATCACCGCTTCCGCTGGCGCCCAGGCCGGCACAACGGGCACATCGGCTGGTGCCAGCGCCGGAAAGAAAGACGCCAAGACCGTAGGCGGCTACACCAAGGGCATGGCAATTTTCACGGTCGCCAAGGGTGGTTTGATGTATGAGGCGAGCGTAGGCGGCCAAAAATTCACCTATACGCCGCGTTGATTGCAAACCTGCTTGAAAGGCAGCGCCAGGACCGGGAGCGGACGGTTAGCTAAATCAACTGTCCAGCGTAAACTCGGTGAATGACGGCCCCGCCGGCTCCACCGGCTTCGGCGCTTCCTCGACCTTGGCCTGGCTGTCCGGCCCATTATTGATCAGCCAGAGCAGGTTGGTGGCCGAGTCGGCATTCGCGAGCGCTTCGTCCTGCGTGATCAGGTCGGCCTGCACGAGTTCCAGCAGTGCCTTCTCGAACGATTGCGAGCCCGGCGACAGGCTCTTGTCCATCGCTTCCTTGATCTCGCCGATCTCTCCCTTCTCGATCAGGTCGGCGATGTAGCGGGTATTGACCATGATCTCGACGGCCGCCTGGCGCCGTCCGCCGGCTTTCGAGCGTACGAGGCGCTGCGACACGATCGCGCGCACGGCGGACGACAGGTCTTGCAGCAGCGCCGGACGGTTTTCGATGGGGTAGAAGCTGATGATGCGGTTCAGTGCGTTGTAGCTATTGTTCGCATGCAAGGTCGCCAGCACGAGGTGGCCGGACTGGGCGTAGGCGAGGGCGGCGGCCATCGTGTCCTTGTCGCGGATCTCGCCGATCAGGATGCAGTCCGGCGCCTGGCGCATCGAATTCTTCAGCGCCACGTCGAAGCTTTTTGCGTCGCTGCCGATCTCGCGCTGGTTGACGATCGATTTCTTGTTCTTGAACAGATATTCGATCGGGTCTTCCAACGTCAGGATGTGGCCGTGGCGCTGTTCGTTGCGATGGTCCAGCATCGAGGCGATCGTCGTCGACTTGCCGGACCCAGTCGCGCCGACGATCAGCAGCAGGCCGCGCTTTTCCATGATCAGTTCCGACAGCACGGACGGCAGGCCAAGCTCGGACAGCGGTGGAATTGTGGCGGGCACGAAACGGAACACGGCGGAGATGCTGCCGCGCTGGCGGAACGCGGACAGCCGGAAGCGGCCCAGGTTCGGCACGGAAATGCCCATGTTCAGCTCGTTGTCGCGCTCGAGCTCTTCCATCTGCTCGGGCGAGGCGATCTCGGCCAACAGGACGCGGATGTTCTCCGGTTCGAGCTTGTTCTGGTTGATCGGGATGAGGTTCCCGTTGATCTTGATGTGGACCGGCGAATTTACCGCGAAGAACATATCGGACGCATTCTTTTCCTTCATCAGCTGGAACAGGCGCTCCATCATCATCGTGCTCTCCTTGCTTCGCGGCAATTTTATCGATAGGCGATTTTAACCCGGCGGCGCGCCGCCGTGGGCGTCGCGCCAGGCGGCCAGTGCGTGGCGGCCATCGTCCAGGCTCGCGAGAAACTGGACGTTCGGGATCGGGGCGAGGCTCGCGACGCCGGCGCCGCCCGCCCAGATCGCGGCGCTGCCCGGCAGGGCGAGGCGCAGCTGGCGCAGCGACGTGCCGGCCTGGCGCGCCGGGTAGGCGGACGAGAACGACAGGGCCACGATGTCGCAGGCGTGCACGCGCGCCGCGCGGACGATGTCGTCGAGGGGCGTCTCCGTGCCCAGCGACAGGCAGGAAGCGCCGTCCAGCGCGAGCAGGGCTTCGGCCATCATCAGCCCGAGTCCGTGCGTTTCGCCGGGCAGGGTGGTCATCAGGATACGCGGCGGCTGTCCGGCGCGGGGAAGCGCCGCGATCGCCTGGCGCAGGATGCGCGTCGTCTCTTCGGTGAACAGGTGTTCGTCGAACACGCCGAGCTTGCCTTCCGCCCAGCGCCGGCCGACCGCCGACGTCAGCGGCGCGGCGACGCGGCGCACGAACCGTTCGAGTCCCTGGCGCGCCAGTTCGTGGCGCATGGTGTGGCCGAAGCGGTCCGGATCGTGCCGCACGGCGTCGAGCAGGCCGTCGAGCGACGCGCCGCCCTGCGTGGAATCGTGCGCGAGCCGCAGGCTGTGGCGCGGCGGCAGCGCGGCGAGTTCGGCAACCTGCATGCGCACGAGCGTGCCGGGACGGTAGCCCTGCTCGATCAATCGGCTCATCAGCCGCAGGCGCTCGACCTGCTCGGCGGGGTAGCAGCGCTCGCCGTTGGCGTCGCGTTCGGGCGAGGGGAAGCCGTAGCGCTTTTCCCAGGCCCGCAGGACGTCCTTCGACAGCCGGGTGTCGCGTTCGACGGCGGCGATGGAAAAAGTGGGGGGAGGGTCGGCGCTCATGGTGCCGGGGATTGTACCGTGCCGGCAAGCCGCGCACGGTCACGGGAGGCGGCATACGCGTTTGGTGGGCATTTGAGGCCGGGGGCCTCAAATGAAACGTGCCCACCAAACGCGGACGATGCCGCGTGAAAGGCGATCAGATACCGCGCAGCAGCTCGTTGATGCCGGTCTTGGCGCGGGTCTTGGCATCGACCTGCTTGACGATCACGGCGCAGTACAGGCTGTACTTGCCATCGGCCGAGGGCAGGCTGCCCGACACGACGACGGAACCGGCCGGGATGCGGCCATAGCTCACTTCACCGGTCTCGCGGTTGTAGATCTTGGTCGACTGGCCGATGTACACGCCCATCGAGATCACCGAGTTCTCTTCGACGATCACGCCTTCCACGATTTCCGAGCGGGCGCCGATGAAGCAGTTGTCTTCGATGATGGTCGGATTGGCCTGCATCGGTTCCAGCACGCCGCCGATGCCCACGCCGCCCGACAGGTGGACGTTCTTGCCGATCTGGGCGCACGAGCCGACGGTGGCCCACGTGTCGACCATCGTGCCTTCGTCGACGTAGGCGCCGATGTTCACGTACGACGGCATCAGCACGACGTTCTTGCCGATGAACGAGCCGCGGCGGGCGACGGCCGGCGGCACGACGCGGAAGCCGCCTTTCGCGAAATCTTCCGCCGAGTAGTTGGCGAACTTGGTCGGCACTTTATCGTAGAACTGCATGCCACCGCCTTCGACGGGGGTGTTGTTCTCGAGGCGGAACGACAGCAGGACGGCTTTCTTGATCCACTGGTTCACGACCCAGCTGCCGGTGTCCTTCTGGGCGACGCGCAGGCTGCCGTCGTCAAGGCCGGCCAGGACGTGGGCGACGGCGTCGCGCACTTCGGCGCTGGCACTCGTCGGGCTGATCTCCGCGCGCTGGTCCCACGCGGTGTCGATGATGGTCTGGAGTTGTTGGGTCATGATGGTAGGTCTATTCAGGTGGTGTTTCAGGAAGCCTTGAGGTCTTTGCAGAACTGGACGATGCGGTTGGCCGCTTCCAGTCCTTCGTCCACTTCGGCGACGAGGGCCATGCGGATGCGGTTGCGTCCCGGATTGCTGCCGTGCGCGTCGCGCGCCAGGTAACTGCCGGGTAAAACCGTCACATTATATTCGGCGTACAGGCCGCGCGCGAATTCCGTGTCCGACAGGCCGGTGCGGCGCACGTCGGCCCACAGGTAGAAGCCGGCGTCCGGCAGCTCGACGTCCATCACCTGCTTCAGCAGCGGCGTGATGAGGCCGAATTTTTCCTTGTACAGGGTGCGGTTGTCCTGTACGTGGGCCTCGTCGTTCCACGCTGCGATCGACGCGGCCTGCACCGGCGGCGACATCGCGCCGCCGCAATATGTGCGGTAGAGCAGGAATTTCTTCATCAGTTCCGGATCGCCGGCCACGAAGCCCGAGCGCATGCCCGGCACGTTCGAGCGCTTCGACAGGCTGGAGAACACGATCAGGTTCGCATACGGACGCGCGCCGCCGCTGCGGCCCAGCTGGTGCGCCGCCTCCAGTGCGCCCAGCGGGGGCGTGGCGCCGAAATAGATCTCGGAATAGCATTCGTCCGCGGCGATCACGAAGCCGTGGCGGTCGGACAGCGCGAACAGTTCGCGCCAGTCGTCCAGCGACAGTACGGCGCCCGTCGGGTTGCCGGGCGAGCACAGGTACAGCAGCTGCACGCGCGCCCACACGTCGTCCGGCACGCTGGAGTAGTCGCACCCGAAGTTGCGGCCCGGCTGGGAATTCACGAAGTAAGGCTCGGCGCCCGCCAGGTAGGCCGCGCCCTCGTAGATCTGATAGAACGGGTTCGGGCTGACGATCAGTGCGCCCGGCTTGCGCGGATCGACGACGGTCTGCGCGATCGCGAACAGCGCCTCGCGCGAACCGTTCACCGGCAGCACCATCGTGGCCGCGTCCAGCGGCGGAATGCCGTAGCGGCGCTCCAGCCAGCCGGCGATCGCGGCGCGCAGCGGTTCGCCGCCGTGCGTCGTCGGATAGGTGGCCAGGCCGGCCATCGCATGCGTCAGCGCCTTCTGGATGAACGCGGGCGTCGGATGCTT
>Ga0068855_100009645_pt1 | contig 11649 bp, 12 predicted proteins | sample KBSCornC52_FD_66592 | JGI IMG/M metagenome (GOLD analysis project Ga0068855, IMG submission 66592) | Corn rhizosphere microbial communities from Kellogg Biological Station, Michigan, USA - KBS Corn C5-2 | ecosystem: Host-associated > Plants > Roots > Rhizosphere > Soil ...
GTGTTCGGCGGGATCGTTGGAACCGTCTCATGTGATCGTCGCGATTGGCCGTAAAGATTCTGCGAATTCATTGGTCCGATTCTCTTTAGGTCGTGATACGACCGCGGATGAGATTGAATTTGTTTGTTCGGCGCTGCCTGAAATCATTAAACGCGCGCAACTTTGATCTTTATCGGAGGGTCGAGTTCTACGAGACCACGTTTTCCTGAAACAGCCGCGGTCTTGCGGAGCTCGACCCTCCGACTAACCAACAACGTTCCAAATAAGTTCCGAACGGTATGTGAATAGTCGACCAATAGTGTTAAGAAGTTTGACTTCCAAAATTTATTGGTTTCTCTACCTTGAGTTCCGCGATGGCAAACAACTCACGAAACACTGTGCTGACCTTGACAGTTTCGGTTGTTTGGCTTATTCACACCCCTTAATAATAAGAGGGAATTTAAGAAAAGAATTTACTATTAAAGCACAATGAACCTCACGATCACGAAGGAACAAATTTTATCCGGGCTGCAGGCCGTCCAGAATGTCGTCAGTTCCCGCACCACCCTGCCGATCCTTTCCAACGTCCTTGTGCGCGCCGAAAAAGATCGTGTTGAATTCACTGCCACCGATCTCGATGTCACGGTCGCCTGTTCCGTTGAAGCAAAAGTAAAAAAGCCCGGTGCCACCACTGTTCCCGTCAAAAAGCTCTTCGGCATCGTCCGCGAACTCAACGGCAATGAGATCGACATCGAAACGGATGACAAGAACATCACGTCGATCCGCAGTGGCCCGTCCTATTACAAGATCCACGGTTTGAGCGCGGATGAATTCCCGCCGATGCCGAAGTTCAAGGACGATAAAAAAGTTTCGCTCCAGCAGGAAAACGTCAAAGCGATGATGAAAAAGACGTCGTTCGCGGTTTCGACCGACGAATCGCGTTACGTTTTGAACGGTATTTTCTTCAGCCTCAAAGACAACAAGATGACGTTGGTCGCCACCGACGGCCGGCGCCTGGCGCTCGTGGACGAAGAAGTCGATATCTCGGAAAAAAGCAGCGGCGAATTCATCGTGCCGGCCAAAGCCGTGAACGAACTCAACCGTTTGCTCCAGGAAAAAGGCGACATCGAGATCAAGTACGGCGAAAACCAGGCGTCCTTCGCGCTCAAAGACGACAAAGGGTTTTCGGTGCTCGTCATTTCCAAGTTGATCGAGGGGAATTATCCCAATTATAAACAAGTTATTCCCGCCGAAGCGAAGGAACGCATCGCGCTCGTGCGCGAAGAATTCCTCCAGGCCTTGCGTCGCGCCGAGATCATGACCAGCGAAAAGGCGAACTCGGTCAAGATGACTTTCGGCAAGAACCAACTCGCGATCACCGCCAATTCACCGGAAGTCGGTGAAGCCCGCGAAACGCTCGCGGTGAATTACAAAGGCAAAGAGATCGCCATCGCTTTCAATCCGCGTTATCTCATCGAAGCCCTGACCGCGCTCGCGGAAGATGAAGTGTTCTTCGAACTCATCGACGAACTCAGCCCGGGCGTCGTCAAGATCAACGGCCCCTTCCTCTACGTCGTCATGCCGATGCGGTTGAGTTGATTGCGGCGGTGAAGAACGCCGCTTAACCAAGCGTAGCAGCGCACCCGACCGGAGCATCGCGAATGCCGATTTGTTGAGCTGGGGTCGTTAGCCAAATGAAATATACCTTGGAGCACGCTGCCAAAGCGCGCGAGATCCTTACCCGGCTGATGCCTCATGTTACCCCGCGGTCGGAATACGACGAGCTTGTGGCGATACTTGAGGATCCTTCGCGTTGGAAAGAAGCTCACGAGCAGTTCACTCGAATTCGCACCCGGATCACCCTGGCCAACGAACGCGCGAAGAAGAAAGATCTCGATGCCTGTTTTGCTTACGTCGCAGAGAACGCCGCGAAGACCGCCTATAACTGCAGTGGCGAGTCTGCCCCGTTCGATAAAGATAGTTTTCAATGGTTACTCAGATGCGAAAGGGAATTCTTAGACCAGCTCGACAAAAAAGGCCAAAGGCCTGAACCAACGTAGCTGAGGGCATCGCCCTCGGAAAACGGTAAAAAGATTGTCGCCCTGACGGGGCGATCCAAATTTCGCGAATCGATTTAGGGTTGCCCTTTCAGGGCGAATTTTAAATCGGGATTTCACCGAGGGCGATGCCCTCGGCTGCGATGGGAGCGGCTTTCAGCCGGATTTAATACATCTAATTCGACGTCGCTCTACCTCGTCAATCCCGCGTCGCCCTACCCATCACCGCTTTTTCACTCATACCGCAACGACTCGATCGGATCCAGGTTCGCTGCTATCCACGCCGGATAAGTCCCGAAGACGATCCCGACGATCGAACAGATCAACAGCCCGAGCCCGATCCAGTCGAACGGGATGGCCGGGGGCACTTTCATCAGCACGGCGATGATATTGCCGCCGGCGATGCCCAGGACGACGCCGACCGCGCCGCCGATCTCGCACAGCACGATGGCTTCCATGATGAATTGCGCCATGATGTTGCGTCGCCGGGCGCCCACGGCGCGGCGGATGCCGATCTCCCGGGTCCGTTCCGTCACCGACACCAGCATGATGTTCATGATGCCGACGCCGGCCGCCAACAAGGCGATCGAACTGACCACCGCGACGCCGATCCGCACCGTGCGGGTGAACGTGTTGAACTGCTCGATCAGAGAATCGTTGGAGTACAATTCGAAATCATCCGGCTGGTCCGGCGGCACCTTCCTGGCCGAGCGCATGATGCCGCGGACCTGTTCAACGCAATCGTCATGACTGGCGACATCGCGCGCCTCCACGAGGATCGTCAGGTTTTGGTACCATCGGCCGTAACGGTTCAGCCCGGTCGTGATCGGGATGACGGCAAAATTATCGCGATCACCCGCCAGCGAGGAGCCTTTCGGGGCGATGACACCGATGACGACGTAATTGAGGCCGTTGAGTTTGATCTTTTCGCCGACCGGCGTACCGAGCGGAAAGGCGTTGGTCGCCAGCGTACTGCCGAGGACGCACACGCTACGGGCGCTGTCGACGTCGCTGTCGGTCAGGGCGCGGCCGTCGGCGATGAGCCAGTCGTGGGCAGGGAAACTGCCGGCGGATTCGCCGAAGATCTGGACATTCGGCGCCGTCTTTTGGAAGCGGGTCTGCACCTGGCCCTGCCAGAAATTGCCCTCGATCCCGACGCTCGTGGCCAACGTCGCCTTGTCTTCCACCTGTCGGCCCTGGGTGAGCGTGATGTCTTTGCGCCGCCAATATTTTTCCCAGTCCGAATCGTCGCCGAACTGCACCTGCGGCCAGCGCTGGATGGCGAAGGTCTGGCTGCCGAGCTGGCTGAGATTCGTTTCGACAAACGTCCGCAGCACGCGCATGGCGGTCATGACGACGATGATCGAGAAGACGCCGATCAGGATGCCCAACAACGTGAGCGACGACCGCAACTTGTGCGCGGTGATGGCGTCGATCGCCATCGACAGGCTTTCGCGGATCTCCGCCAGCAACAATGTCGGGCGATGGATCTTCATTCGTTTCGCAGGGCGTCGACGGGATTCATCCGCGCCGCGCGCCAGGCGGGCAAAAAGCCGGACACGAGCCCGGTGAACAGAGACACCAGGATCGCGATGATGGCGATCCCCCAGGACATGCTCACCGGCATCACGTGTCGCACGGCAAACGTCAACGACCAGGCGATGGACAAGCCGATGGCGCCGCCCATCAAACAGATGCAGGCCGCTTCGACCAGGAATTGCAGCAGGATGGAACGGCGTTTGGCGCCGATGGCTTTGCGGACGCCGATCTCACGGGTCCGCTCCGCGACCGAGACGAACATGATGTTCATGATGCCGATGCCGCCGACGAACAACGACAGGCTGGTGATGAAGACGCCGACCAACGCGATCCCCGCCGTCATCCGGTGGAACATCTCGACCAGTTGTTCCTGCTGGTTGATGGCGAAATCATCGGGTTGATCGGGCGGCAGATGACGGATGTGGCGCATCGTCTGGCGTAATTCTTCACGTGCTTCCGTCAGGTCGACGCCGGGCCGGGCTTTGACATGGATCTCGATCGACGGGCGACTCCAGAGATCTTTGAGAAATTCCGGGAGCGGCACGATGACACGATTGTCGAGGCTCCAGCCCATCATGGTTCCCTGTTGTTCCAGGACGCCCACGACTTCGAACGATTGATTGGCGATCTTGATGCGGTTGCCGACGGGGAGATCGCCGTGGAACAGGTTCGATGAGACCTGGCTGCCGATGACGCAGATCGGCCGGCCGCCTTCGGCATCGGCGCGCGTCAGAAAACGGCCACCCGCCACGACGATACCGCTGGTCTGCAGATACTCGTCGCTCGTCCCGATGATCTCGACATTGTCCGCCTTGCGGAGGCCGTAGCGGACGGGTTCACCGTCGTAAGCGACCGGAGCGACCGCTTGCGCGAGGGTGAGCTGGTCGGCGAGCGCTTCGGCTTCGGCCCGCTGGATCGGGCGGCGCCGTTGCGAGCGGAGCCAGTTATTCTCGCTCGAATTGACCCAGCTGTTGCGTTGGACGTAAAAAACATCGGCCCCCAAGGCGGAGATGTTCTGCATGAACGCGTTGTTGAGTCCCTCGATCGCGGCGGCCATCAGGGTGACGGTGACGATGCCGATGACGATGCCGAGCGTCGCGAGCGTCGAGCGCAGCTTGTGCGCGCGAACGGCGTCCCACGAGATGTGGAGGCCTTCGCGGAACTCGTTGAAAAATTTCATAGGGCCTCGTCGCTGGCGATCAGGCCGTCGCGAATGCGGATGATCCGTCGGGCATTGCGCGCGACGTCTTCTTCGTGCGTGACGAGGATGATCGTGTTGCCGCGACGGGACAGTTCCTGGAACAACGCCATGATCTCGGTGCCGGTCCGGGAGTCGAGATTGCCGGTCGGTTCATCGGCCAGCAGGATGGACGGGTTGTTGACGAGGGCGCGGGCGATGGCGACGCGTTGGCGTTGGCCGCCGGAAAGTTCGTTCGGTTTATGCCGGACGCGATCGCCGAGGCCGACCTGTTGCAGCGCCGCCAGGGCGATCTGTTTGCGATCGTGGGCCGGGACCCCGGCGTAGATGAGCGGCAACTCGACGTTCCGCAACGCGTCGGACCGTGCCAGCAGGTTGAAGGTCTGGAAAACGAACCCGATCTCCCGGCTGCGGATCCCGGCGAGCTCGTTATCGTTCATGCCGCTGACGTCGGTGCCGTTGAGATCGTAACGGCCGGACGTCGGCGTATCGAGGCAGCCCAGGATGTTCATGAGCGTCGATTTGCCGGAACCCGATTGGCCCATCACCGCCACGTATTCGCCGCGCAGGATCTCCAGCGAGACATCACGCAGGGCGTGGACGATTTCCTCGCCCATTTTGTAACGCCGCGAAATGTTTTGGAGTCGGATGAGCGTCATGGACGCGGATGGATGGATTGGTGGATAAGTGGATTCGACAGAGCCGGGCTCTTTGCCTGGTTGGTTATTCGAAATTCATGATGGATGGGATGGTTATTTGGGCGGCAGGCGATCTTGCCAGGTGTGAGTGTCTCGTTTGGTTTCTAAGGATTCGATGAGGCGGATTAATTTGTTTTCTACCTCATAATGTAGCTGGTCGAAATTTTCGAAATCGGCGGCCGACATGAGCTTCACGCTTTTCAAGCCGATGGCCCGCGCCAGCGTCTCGGCCATCGACCCTTTGGCGGTATAAAGATACTGGATGTATTCGGCCAAAGAGCGTCGACCATAACCTTCGGCTATATTGGCTGAAACCGATTGCGCGGCGTCCCTGAACTGTGACTTCAGCTTGAAATCGTGAACGTCGTCAGAAAGCCGGAAGGCCAGCACGAACAGATCCATCCCGCGTTGCCAAGATTCCAATTTCATATAACCACGGTTCAAATTCCGTCGCGTCGTATACTCCATAACATCCCCATTTTCCCCATCCATCAATCCAACAATCCACCCATCCCGTCAGCTACCTGGCCCTTTGGTGATCTTCGTGCCATCCGCGAGGTCTTTGCTCACCGCGCGATAACCGCCGGTGACGATCTCCTGGCCTTCGCTCAAACCATCGGTGATCTCCCAGTAATTGTCGTCGCAGATGCCGATCTTGACGGGCACTTGTTTGACGTGATTGCCTTCGAGGACGAACACGACCTCACTCATCCGTGAACTGGATTCTTTTTTCTTCGCCACGATATTGGTCGTCGTGGACGGACTATTGGTCGCCGGAGCAGCGGCGACGGTATTGGTGGCGACGGGACTTTTTACGGCTGTTTTCGGCCGGGTCGTCACAGCCGCGAGCGGGATCGCCAGGGCGTTCGTGCGGTAACGGGTCTCGATCTCGGCCGTCACGGACATGCCGGGGCGAAAATCCTCGAGTTCGTTGAAGCGTATCCGCACGGTGAACTTCGTCGCGTCCTGCGATTGGCCGCCCGAATAAACGGGAGTTTGGCGACTGGTTCGCATCGAATTGGCGATCTGGGTGACGACCCCCGGGAATTTTCGGTCCTTGAAAGCGTCCACCTCGAGTTCCGCTTTTTGACCGGGATGGATCAGGACGACGTCCATTTCACCGATATCGACACGCGCTTCGATCTGGCTCAAATCGGCGATGGTCATGATTTCGGTGCCGGCGTTTTGTACGGTTCCCAGCACGCGTTCGCCCAGTTGCGAATTCAACTGCACGACCGTGCCGTCGATCGGCGAAAACAAAGTCGTTTTGCCGAGTGAATCCTGCGCGCTGTCCACGGTAGCCTTGGCCATCTGGACTCCGTTGCTCGCCGTCTCCAACTGGGCGTAAGCGACATCGCGCCCGACCCGGAACCCGACGAATTCCGATTCCGGCAACAAGCCGCGATTGTACAGCTCGAGGTTCCGCTTGTAGTCGGCCTGGGCTTTTTCGAGATTGGCCGTCGCGGAATCGAGACCGGACAACGACGATTGATAGCTGGCTTTGGCCTGGTTGACGGCCGCGACGTAGGAGTCGGGCTTGATCTTGAGGAGAAGGTCGCCTTTGTGGACGGGTTGGCCTTCCTTGACATCGAGTTCGATGATCTCGCCGCTGACTTCGGGACTGATCGTCACCTGCACCACCGGCTGGATCTTCCCGTTCGCCGTGACGACTTCAGTAAGATTCCGGCGGGTCACTTTCTCCGTTTGGACAGAAATTGCCGGTGACCGGCGTTTGGCCAACAGAACAGTGGCGATCCCGGCAACGGCCAACACGATGACGACGGCGATCAGCCATTTCCAGCGACGGGAGGACCGCTTGGGGGCAGCCGAAGGCGGAAGAACGGGAGGCACGGTATCCATCTGATTTTCGTCTGTTCGTTGGATGCAGAATGACAAACAACCCGGTTTTGTCCAGCGCCATCGACCTCGCCGGCGCCATCACGACGTTGATACAACAGCGGATCGCCCGGAAAGTTTCACCTTTTTGCAAGGCGAGCGCTTACATCTGCTCCACGACATCGATGCCCAGCACGTTCAATCCCTGCTTCAAGACCTTGGCCGTCAGGTCGCACAGCGCCAGGCGCGACCCGCGGGTGGCATCGTCGGCTTTCAGGACCGGGCAATTTTCGTAGAACGAGGTGAACCGGCCGGCAAGTTCGAACAAATAGTTGCACAGGTAATTCGGCCGCAGTTCATCCGCCACGGCTTCCAACGTCATCCCGAAGTTCAACAGATGCTTGGCCAACACGATTTCTTCATTGGCCATCAATTGGATGTTCGATGTTGGGTGTTGGGTGTTGGATGTTTCCCCCGCCGCCTTCCTGAAAATGCTCTTTATTCGCGCATACGCATACTGCAGGTACGGCGCGGTGTTGCCCTGCAACGCCAGCATTTTGTCCCAGCTGAAAATGTAATCGCTCTGCCGGTTCGGCAACAGGTCGGCATATTTCACCGCCCCCAAACCGATGACGCGGGCGATTTCTTTACGCTGCGCTTCGGGCAGTTCCGGATTTTTGTCCGAAACTATTTTGAACGCCCGTTCCACCGCTTCGTCGAGCAATTCCGACAGCTTCACCGTGTCGCCGCTCCGCGTCTTGAACGGTTTGCCATCTTCGCCGAGGATCTTGCCGAAGCCCACGTGCACCAGTTTCACCTGCTTCGCCGCCTCCGGCTGCCAGCGGCTGAACGTCGCGAACAATTTTTTGAAATGAGCGGACTGGCGGTCGTCGACCACATAGACGATCTCTTTGGGCGACCACTGCTTGAGCCGATGATCGATCGTTGCCAGGTCGGTCGTCATGTAATTGAACCCGCCGTCGCTCTTGCGGATCAACGCCGGGTCGGCGACCCATTCGCCGTCGCGATGCACCAGGAACGGGTCCTCTTTCGGCGGCAACGAGCCATCGCTGAACACCGCCACGGCGCCTTCACTCTCACGCGCGATGCCCCGCTGGAGCAGGTCGGCCACGACCGCGCCCAACTGTGGATTGTAAAAACTTTCGCCCAGCGCCACGTCGAACGAAACGCCGAGCCGGCCATAGATCTCGTCGAATTGCTTTTGCGACAACCGGATCATCTCCTTCCAAATGCTGATGTTCTCCGCATCACCGGCCTGGAGCTTTACCAGTTCCTGCTTCGCTTCTTCCAGACGCGCGGGGTTGGCGTCGCACTCGGCATTGATGACCTTGTATAACCGTTCGAGTTCGGCGATGGCATCGCGCTCGAGTGCGTCGCGGTCGAGGATCTGTTTCCAGCCGAGCAGCAACTTGCCGAACTGCGTGCCCCAATCGCCGATGTGATTGTCAGAAACCACCCGGTAGCCGAGCAGGCGCAAGGCCCGCTGGAGTGCATCGCCGATGCCGGTGGACCGGATATGGCCGACGTGCATCGGTTTGGCGACGTTGGGCGAACTGAAATCGACGATGATGGTCGACGCGGAGGTCGAACGATCGAAAAACAGATGTTCACCGCGGGCGGCGGATTCCAAAGCGGCCGTAAGGGCGGCGGGTTTGAGCCGGAAGTTCAGGAAACCGGCGCCGGCGATCTCGACGGCTTCGCAAACGTCTGTCACTGCCAGCTTCGCCAGGACATCGGTCGCCAGCTGGCGCGGGTTCAGCTTGCGCGTCTTGGCCAGCGACATCAGCGCATTGCTCTGGTAATCGCCGAATTTGGGATCAGGACAGGGGCGCACCAGGACCGCTGAGACGTCCGCGTCGGGCAACACGGCGCGGACGGCGGCCTGCAGTTTTTGTTCGATCTGTTTTTGCGGCAACACGGGCGGAAATTAAACCACGGACCCATCCTCGGTAGCAACAGCGGAGGAGGATGGCCGTCGATGACCACAACCTTTTTTGAGCCGGAACTATAACCCGGCCTGGTGAGCCAGTCGCGCCATCTCGGCGACCGTTTCCATGTATTTTTGGAAGTTGCCGAAGGGAAGGATGAACAGGATGACTTTATGCACGGGTTTGGCATCCGGCGCGCCGAAATCGATGCCGGCCCGCGAACGGCCCATGACATGAGTGCATTCACAACGGAACGGCACCGAAGCGTGCGGCAGGGCGATGCCTTCACCGATCGCGGTGCTGAGGGTGGATTCACGTTTCCGGATCGCCGCGATGATGATGTCACGGTTCTTCTTGAGGGATCGCCGGTCGGCGACTAAATGATCCACTAACTCTTCGATGACCAGCCATTTATCGGTCGCCTGCAGGTCGACGATCATTTTTTACCGTGTTCGCGGATGATGGCCAGCATGGCATCGGCATCGGAGGCCTGTTCGAGGGATTGGCGGAAATCGGCCTTGTGCAACAGTTTCGCGATGTTCGCGAGGGTGTGGAGATGTTTTTGGAATTGGCCCTGGGGCACGAGGAAAAGCATGACGAGCTTGACCGGCTGGTTGTCGAGCGCTTCGAAATTCACGCCGCGATGCGACCGGCCCAGCGCGCCGACGACTTCGTAGATCAGGTCGGTCGAGGCATGCGGGATGCCGATGCCGAAACCGATGCCGGTGCTCATGGAGGTTTCGCGCTTTTTGACCGCGGCGGTGACGGCGTCACGGTCGCCGGGCTGGATCTTGCCGGTGGCGACCAGGTTCCCGATCAGTTCATCGATGGCCTCCCAACGATTGGTCGCGCGCAAATCAGGGATGATCTGCTCCTTGCCTAAAATGTCTGCCAAGTCCATATCGTGCGACTAAAGATTTGACCCGAAACGGACAATATATCAAGGCCGAATTATCCCGAATTTGTTGACACATGGTTTAAAACTTGCCCCGGGACGTCAAAACAGGCCGCGCAATCGCAAAAAGATATCGTTGGTGGCCCAGAAGAAATTTTTGCCGGCGTCGAGCATCGAGATCTTTTCCGTGAGCAACGGGATCCCGAACAGCAACACCGCCACGTTGCCTAGGAAGATGACCACCGCCGAGAAAAGATAGCCCTGCGACGTGATATCGCTTTGCTTCGTCCGCAACGTATGGAAGGTCAGGGTCACGTGAAAGGCGTAGGCCGCGCCCAGCAACAGGTCGAACCAGGCGAAGAACCGTTGCCAGTTCCAGAGCCAATGGCCCAGGGCGAACACGGCGATGACCAGGACGGCGTACAGCGGGAAAAAGTACGGCGCGAGGGTGATGACAAAATTCGTTTTCGAGATGACGACGTGGCCGCCGCTCGAACTGACTTTCATTTTTTTGACCTGTCCGCCGAACAACCAGGTCCACAGCGCATGGGTCAATTCGTGGCCCAGGACATAGACCCACATGGGTTTCGGCAAAAAGACGAAGACGATCCACCAGCACACGGCGCCGCCCAAAAACGGTACCCAGGTCGTGTCCGCCGTCCCGCAGGCGCGCAGGACTCCCCACAAGGCGATCGCTGCGCCGGCGCACACCGGCAGCAGGACGAGCGCGACCAGGAACTTGAACCACTTCAGCACGCACGGGATTTTATCCGCAGATTTCGCTGATTGCACAGATTATAAGAGCAAGAAATAAAGCCTGCGGTATGAGGATGACTGCGGTTTAGCTTGAAACTGAAAACTGAAAACTGAAAACTGGATTCATGACTAAAGACGAAGTCCTACAGATTTTTCGCGATACCGGCGCCTTGCTCGAAGGCCATTTCATCTTGCGGAGCGGTTTGCACAGCCGCCAATTCTTCCAGTGCGCCCTGGCGTTGCAACAGATGCCCGTCGTCGAAAGGCTCGGCGCCGCGCTCGCCGCGAAAGCGAAATCGCTCGGCCCGGTCACGGTTCTCGCTCCTGCCATGGGCGGCCTGGTCATCGGCCAGGAAGTCGCCCGTCAACTCGGCCTGCGCTTCATCTTCGTTGAGAAAGAAGATGGGAAACTGGTCCTGCGTCGGGGGTTCAAGATGGCTAAAGGCGAAAAAATCCTGGTCGTAGAAGATGTCATCACCAGGGGCGGGCGCGCGCAGGAAACGATCGATATCGTCCACGCCAACGGCGGTTATGTGACCGGTATCGCCGCGATCGTGGATCGTTCGAACGGCGCGGTAAAATTCGGCGCGCCCTTCATCAGCCTGCTCGCCCTCCAGGTGGAAGCATTTGAAGCTGATAAACTGCCACCGGATTTGAAGGCAATCCCCGCGATAAAGCCGGGAAGTAAATAGACACAAACATGGTGGGGCGAGGTGAGACTCCATCTTCCGGAGTGCGGATC
>Ga0068855_100009646_pt1 | contig 11648 bp, 8 predicted proteins | sample KBSCornC52_FD_66592 | JGI IMG/M metagenome (GOLD analysis project Ga0068855, IMG submission 66592) | Corn rhizosphere microbial communities from Kellogg Biological Station, Michigan, USA - KBS Corn C5-2 | ecosystem: Host-associated > Plants > Roots > Rhizosphere > Soil ...
TGGGCATGAACGCCTGGGCGACGCGCATGGGGCCGAGCGAGTTGACGTCGAAATCCCTGCGGGCCGCATCGAAGTCGATCTGCTCGTAGGTCTTGTTCGCGATCTCCATGTCCCCGGAGAACGTGGAGGTCACGTTCGCGGCGTTGTTGATCAGAACATCGATCGGCTGAGCGTGGTATTTCGCCGCGAGGCCGCGGATCATCGCCGTGTCCGACACGTCGAGCCGTTCGACCGCCACCTGGGGATACCTGGCAGCGAGCTCGCTCAGGGCGGCGAGGCCCGGATCGCCACTGCGATGGCGCGAGGTGGCGATGACGTTCCATCCGTCCGCGGCGTACTGGCGCGCCAGCTCGAGCCCGATGCCACGGTTGGCGCCGGTGATGAGAACGGTCGGAGCCTCTTTCTTGAGCGCCTCGGCGCCAGCGCCCCAGGGCAGCATGAAAAGAGTCGCCGTCAACAGGAAGGGTCTGAGACTGAGCATCGCCGCGAGACTCCGATCAATGGCAAGCGTAAGCGCACGCTGCGCCCGCGCCCATTCGCCGGTGATAGATGCGCCACTGCGAAGTGTACGTCAGACGGGAGCTCGAGCGGTCCTGCGATCATCCATCCGCTTTGCCGGCAGGTCCTGGTACTCGCCGTGATACCCTGAGCGCCTCATGAGGGCCGACCTCACCATCCTGTTCGACGTGGACAACACGCTGCTCGACAACGATCGGGTGCAGGCGGACCTCAGCGAGCACCTGGAGAGTGAGTTCGGCCGGGCCAGCCGCGACCGTTACTGGGCGATCTTCGAGACGCTGCGGATGGAGCTCGGGTACGCGGATTATCTGGGCGCCCTGCAGCGCTATCGGCTCGAGAATCTCGATGATCCGCAGCTGCTGCGGATGTCCTCGTTCCTGGTCGACTATCCCTTCGCCAGCCGGTTGTATCCGGGCGCGCTGGAGGCGGTGGCGCATTGCGGCCGCTGGGGCCCGACCGTGGTGCTCTCGGACGGCGATGTCGTGTTTCAGCCGCGCAAGATTCACCGCTCAGGGATCTGGCACGCGGTGCAGGGGCGCGTGCTGATCTATCTGCACAAGGAAGAGATGCTGGATGCCGTGGCGAGGCGCTATCCGTCCCGGCATTACGTCATGGTGGATGACAAGCTGCGCATTCTCGCGGCGATGAAGAAGAGCTGGGACAGCAGGCTGACTACGGTGTTTCCCCGCCAGGGGCACTATGCGCTGGATCCTGACGAGCTCGCCCGGCACCCGCCGGCGGATCTCACGCTCGAGCATATCGGGGAGCTGGCGGGCTGCGATCTGACGACGCTGGTGGGCTAGCTGCCCCGATGCATGAAGAATTCGTCGCTGTCGGTGTGCACTTGCACGCCGCCGCCTTCGTCGCCGCGCATACGGATCTGCATCTCGCGCATCTTGTAGTCGATGATGAGCTTGTCGAACAGTCCGAGCACGTCCATGCCGATCAGCAGCGTCGGAGTGGAGTCATATTTCCAGTGCTCGAACAGCTCCATGTCGCCAAAGGCCACGTGCACGTTATACAGCTTCAGGCTGCCCATCGTGATCGGCGGCACACGGATGTACTTGGTGCGCTGCTCGTCGAGCGTCACTCCGATGATGTTCTCGCTGATGTAGTCTTTGTCGGCGTGCCGTTTCAGGGCTTCGAGCAGTGCCAGGTTGCCGACACTCTGCTCGCCGCCGGTGTCGATGATCGCGCGCACCTTCACCGATCCGATGCGCACGTCCGCCGCAAGCAGTCCGGCGCCGGTGAGCGTCAGGGGGATGGTCTTGTAGCCGGGCGGGGCTCGCTTGCCATGCGACTTGGCGATGGTCAGCACGTCGGCGCCGAAGTCCGCGAAGATGCGCTTCTCCATCAGGCCCTCGCGGCCGAGCACGCCCTCGGCGCCGCCGAACGCGTCGGCGACGATGGGCAGAGTCGTCGGCTCGATGAGCATGTCGCCGACTTCCATGCTGCGAACCTTCAGAGCCGGGACGACTGCCGATCCGGTCACGCCGTGCAACAGCACGTTGACCAGCTGCGCGGAAGCGTCATCGACCCTGTTGGCGACTCGCGAGGTGATCGCGGAATGGCTCGCGCCGGTGTCGAGCACCAGGCGGAAGGGCCCCTTGCCGTCGATTTTCACGGGCGCCCAGATGCGACCTATCCGGTCGCGCAGCGTGGGCGCAACGTACACCGGCTCGGGAGCTTGGACGACCACCTCGGCGAGCGTGTCGGGAGCCGCCGTCGCAGCGGACTGCGCATCCGGTAGAGCGGACTGCGGCGTCGGTATGCCGGGAAACGTGGGGGCGGCTGCGGGGGTTTGAGCGATGGCCGGTGCCGCGGCGCCGGTGGGGGGGACCGGTGCGGCTGCAGGTGTCTGCTCGATCGCCGCCGCATACGCGTGAGTCCAGAGCGGCCCGGCCACAAGGCAGGCCACTGCGAGTACCCGATAGCTATGGCTCATACCAACGTTCCCAGCTCGAGCGAGCAGCACCGGGCGCGAGCGCCGGTGTCCATACCTACAGTAGCATACGCCGTCTGAGCCTCCTGAGAAGGGATTGGGGAACTGTGAATTCTGCGACGGGTGTCCGGCTGCGGCTAACAGCGGCTGCAGCGTTCGTAATCCTGCTGGCAACGGCGGGGTTGGCGAGGAGTCAGGGTGCCCCGAGCGGGGCGATCTATCGGGATCCCACCCACAGCTTTGAGGAACGGGCGGCGGACCTGGTCGCGCGCATGACGTTGGAGGAGAAGGTTGCGCAGCTGCAGAATGCTGCGCCGGCGATTCCCCGCCTCGGCGTACCCGCTTATGACTGGTGGAACGAGGCGCTGCATGGTGTGGCCCGTGCAGGTCCGGCGACCGTTTTTCCGCAGGCGATCGGTCTCGCGGCCACGTTCGATGCGAAGCTGATGCTCGAGGAGGCTACCGCGATCAGCGACGAAGCTCGTGCCAAGCACGCCGAGAGCCTGCGTCGCGGCGAGCACGGCCGCTACCAGGGGCTGACCTTCTGGTCCCCCAACATCAACATCTTTCGCGATCCGCGCTGGGGCCGGGGCCAGGAGACCTACGGCGAGGATCCCTACCTGACCGCGCGCATGGGGGTGGCGTTCGTGCAGGGAATGCAGGGCAATGATCCGCATTACCTCAAGCTGGTTGCCACCGCGAAGCACTACGTGGTGCACAGCGGGCCGGAGGCGGAGCGGCATCACTTCGACGTGCACCCCTCGGAGATCGACCTGCACGAGACCTATCTACCGGCTTTCCGTGCGCTGGTGGAGGAAGGACACGTAGCTTCGGTGATGGGGGCCTACAACCGGGTGAACGGCGAGTCCGCCTCGGCAAGTCCACGGCTCCTGCAGCAGATTCTGCGCAGGCAGTGGGGATTCGAGGGCTATGTGGTCTCCGATTGCGATGCGGTCGAGGACATCTTCACGCAGCACAAGATCGTGGCGACAGCGGCGGCGGCGGCGGCGCTCGCGCTGCACAGCGGGCTGGATCTGAACTGCGGCAAGACCTTCGGCGCACTCGTCGACGCCGTGCACCAGGGCCTGGTGAGCGAGGCGGACGTGGATACGGCGGCCCGGCGGCTGATGCGGGCCCGCTTCGAGCTTGGAATGTTCGACCCTCCCGAGCGCGTCCCCTGGAGCCGCATTCCGTACTCGGTCAATCAATCGCCCGAGCATGACCGGCTCGCACGCCGTGCCGCACAGGCCTCGATCGTGCTGCTGAAGAATGAGCACAACCTCCTGCCCCTGTCGCGCACGCTGCGCTCGATCGCCGTCATCGGTCCCACGGCCGATGAGATCATGTCCCTGCTCGGCAACTACTACGGCACGCCGGCCGCACCAGTGACGATTCTGCAGGGAATTCGCGCTGCGGTGGGAACCAACACCCGAGTGACCTATGCACGAGGGGCCGATCTGGTGGAGGGCCGCGAAGATGCCCGCGCCGTGCCGTTGATCGAGTCGAAGTATCTGCGCCCCGAGCCCGGCAGCTCCGCGCAGGGGCTGAAAGGCGAATATTTCAGCGGCCGGGATTCCACCGGAACGCCGAATCTGACACGCGTGGATGCGCGTGTGGCCTTCCGCTGGGATCGCGTCTCGCCCACCGACGATCTGGTCGCCCGCGGCGAGCTGCCCCCCGAGCGGGCCCTCGGCTCGGAGCATTTCAGCGTCCGCTGGACCGGCCAGCTCCTGCCCCCGGTAGCGGGCCGATATGAGATCGAGGTGGGCGCGGACGACGGTTTCCGCCTGTATGTCGACAACCGTCTCGTGCTCGATGCATGGCAGACGACCTCGCGCCTGCAGAGCAAAAGCGCATTCCTGGATCTGCAGGCCGGCAGAGCCTACGACATCCGCCTCGAATACTTTCAGGATACGCGCGATGCGGAAGTGCGTCTCGGATGGAAACTGCCCGGCTTCAAGCCGCCGTTTGCAGAGGCGCTCGATGCGGCACGGGCCGCCGATGCGATCGTTTTCGCCGGCGGGCTCACCGGGGATGTCGAGGGCGAGGAGATGAAAGTGAACTACCCCGGCTTCGCCGGCGGCGACCGCACCGATCTGCGGCTGCCGGCGACCCAGGAGAAGCTGTTGGAGGCGCTGCAGGCCACCGGCAAGCCTGTCGTTCTGGTGCTGACGGGCGGATCGGCGCTCGCCATCGACTGGGCCCAGGCGCACATTCCCGCGATTCTGATGGCCTGGTACCCTGGCCAGCGTGGCGGCAGCGCAGTCGCAGACGTACTGTTCGGGGACGTCAGCCCGGCAGGCCGCTTGCCCGTGACGTTCTACAAAGGCGGCGCACTGCCCGCGTTCGATGACTACAGCATGAAGGGACGCACCTATCGCTACTTCGAAGGCGAGCCGCTGTACCCCTTCGGATACGGCCTGTCCTACACGAGCTTCCGGTATTCGCACCTGTCGCTGGATCACTCCAGCATTGCGCGCGACGGCACTCTCAATGCGAGGGTTCGGGTGAAGAACGTCGGCGGGCGGGCGGGGGATGAAGTCGTGCAGTTGTATGTCAGGCCGCCGGATACACGCTATCCACGTCCCCGAAAGGAGTTGCGCGGGTTTCGCCGCATCCCGCTGCAGGCAGGCGAGGAGCAGCAGGTGTCCTTCACCTTGAAGCCTGACCGCGATACGACGCGATACGACGTGAAGAGCAAGACCTACGTCGTCGACCCGGGCAGATATGAAGTGCAGATCGGCGCATCGAGTCAGGACATCCGCCAGAAGGCGACCTTCACGATCAAATAGCTCCCGCGAGCCGGGTCGCCAGGAAGTCGATGAGCACCCGCACCGCCGGCAGCAATCCGCGGCGGGTCGGAAAGACCAGGTGCGCTACCCCCAAGGGCGTGTTCCATTCCGGCAGCACGCGCTCCAGCTTTGCCGCTTGCAGATCCGCGCGAACCACGTTGTCCGGAAGCTTTGTGATGCCGAGGCCGGCGAGCACTGCCGTGCGCAGTACCACGAAGTCGTGACAGAACAGCCGGGGTGAGATCTCGACGCGCTGCGTTTGATTGTCAGGCCCCCGCAACTCCCACATCTGCCGATCGCCATCGGTGTCGAATGCGAGCGTGTCCAGCTCGGCGAGGCGTGCGGGGGTATCCGGGCGGCCTGCGCGGTCCAGATACTGCGGACTGGCTACCAGCTGCTCGCAAGCCTCTCCGAGTGTCCGCATCACCAGACCGTCCTCGCCGCTGGGCTGGGTGCGCACTCGGAGCGCGACGTCGAACCCCTCATTGAGCACATCGACCCGGCGATTGCTGACGTGCATCTGCAGCCGGATGGCGGGGTACCTCTCCAGAAACTCCGGGAGGATGCCCGCAAGCATCGACTGCGCCATGGCGACCGGACAGCTCACGCGCACCACCCCCCTTGGCTCGGCCCTCGCGAACTCGACTACCCGAAGGGCGGCATCCGCTTCCGCCAGCATGGCAATCGCGTGACGGTGCACGTCATGCCCGACCTCCGTCACGGCGAATCGCCGGGTCGACCTCTGGAGCAGCCGAACATTGAGCTTGGCCTCCAAGGCGGCGACGTGCCGGGAGAGGCGCGACTTGGGGATACCCAGGGCCCGCGCCGCTTTCGCATATCCCCCGTGCTCGACGACCTGGGCGAAGTAGTAGAACTCCTCCAGCGGCTGCATGGCCCCCTCAATTAAATACAAATATGGAACAATGTGTTCTGGTTGAGCTGGATTATCAAGTACTGTCCCAAATATTAGTCTATTGGCCGTAACGTGAACTGCATGGAGACGGCCGTGAAGCTACTGCACATCGATTCCAGCATCCTGGGAGCCGGCTCTGCCAGCCGGCAGCTGACGGGCGAGATCGTCAGCCACTGGCGCTCGGAGCGCCCGGACGTGGAGGTCAAGTACACGGATCTCGCGGCTGAAGAGCTGCCGCACTTCTCGAGCAAGTCCCTTGCGGCGCAGCCGACCGAGGAGCGTGCGCGGGATGCGGCCACCCTGGCAGACTTCCTGGCGGCGGACGTCATCGTGATCGGCGCGCCCATGTACAACTTTTCGATTCCGTCCCAATTGAAGGCCTGGATAGACCGGGTCACCGTGGTGGGCAAGACGTTCCGCTACACCGAGTCGGGGCCGCAGGGACTGGCGGGCGGGAAGAAGGTTATCGTGGCGATCTCGCGCGGTGGCGTGTACGCGCCGAATGCGCCGGGCGAGTTCGCCGAGTCGTACCTGAAGTTCCTGTTCGGCTTCCTGGGCATCGACTCCGTGACGTTCGTGCGGGCCGAGGGTCTGGCGTTGTCGCCGCAACACCGCCGCACCGGAATCAACTCGGCGCTGGCTGCGATCGGCGAGGCACTGAGCCTGCCGCGCGCGGCGTAGCGCTCACTATGAGGTTACAGAGATGAATACGGCAACGGCACTGAAGCAGATAACGCGTGGCGTGGAGCGCATGGTGCGAGGCATGCCCGCTTCGGACGGAGCCGGCGTGAAGCTGACACGTGTCATCGGACAGCCGCGCATGCCGGATCTGGATCCGTTCCTGATGCTCGATGAGTTCGGCACCGACCGGGCCGAGGACTACATCGCCGGCTTCCCGGACCATCCGCATCGGGGTTTCGAGACGGTCACTTACATGCTCGACGGTCGCATGCGCCACAAGGACAACCACGGCAACGAAGGCGTGCTGGTTCCCGGCAGCGTGCAGTGGATGACGGCGGGTCGGGGACTGGTGCATTCGGAAATGCCCGAGCAGCAGGAGGGTCGCATGCGCGGCTTTCAGCTGTGGCTGAACCTGCCTGCGCGCGACAAGATGACGGCTCCGCGATATCAGGAGTTTGGACCGGACCGGATTCCTGTCGTCACGCCGGTAAAAGGCGTGCGCGTGAAGGTCATTGCGGGCAAGGTGGGTAGCACGGAAGGGCCGATCTCCCAACCTGCGACCGACCCGACGTACCTCGATGTGGAGGTCGCGCCCGGCAGTGTGTTCACGCATCAGTTGCCTGAGGGTCACGCGGCTTTTCTCTACGTGTTCGAGGGCGCGGTGCGCGTCGGCGGGGAATCGGCGACGACGGTGAAGTCGCAGGAGCTCGCGGTTCTGAGCGAGGGGCCCGAAGTGCGCATCGAGGGCGTCACGCCGGGAGCGGAGGGCAGTGGGGCACGCGCGATTCTGGTCGCAGGCCGCCCGCTTCGCGAGCCGGTCGCCAAGTACGGGCCCTTCGTGATGAACACTCAGGAGGAGCTGATGCAGGCCTTCAAGGACTTCCAGAGCGGTCGGTTTTAGCTCTGACCTGGAGCTTGCGGCCGGCGGCCAGGAGCTCGGGCCCGGCGGCGCGGTGGATCGCACCATCCACACCTCCTCCGCCGAGCAACGAGGAGTTGGCCGCGTTGACGATGGCCTCGCTCTTCAGTTGGGTGATGTCTCCCTGGACTGCTCTGATGCTCACGGCGTGCCGCCTTCCTCTGTCTGGGCGCCCAAGCATACCTGCACCACCCCTGATAAGCTGAGGGTCGCAGCTTGAGCTGCGCCTGAAAGAACGTGCTATGCGGGTCGTGCTCGCAATCCTCGGGGCGGTGTTGGGCCTGGCGCTGTTTTCAGCCGATCGCACGTGGTTCAGCGTGCTGTTGGGTGCGGTGGCGGGGCTAGCTATCGCAGAAGGGATGCTCTTGCGCCAGAGGCTCAGCGAGACTGAGCGGGCGCTCGGCGGGTTGGCAAAGCTGGTTGCGCGGCTACGTCAGCAGCTGGACGAGCCGGAGCACGCACAACAACAGCGCGCGCAGCCCACCGGGCCCGCCGCGACTTCAGCCGCGCGCGCGACTCCGGGCGCGGCCGTGGCAGCGGAGCCCGCGCCTGGCGCCCCGGCGCCCGCGCAGCCGACACCCGCGCAGGCCGCGCCGGGACCGGCGTGGTCGCCGACACCCGATCTGACTCCGCCTCCGCGCGTGCCCGACATACCCGAAGAGGCGCGCGGCGATTGGGGCCGACAGGCGCGTCCGGACGTGTTCGAAACCGCGTGGCGTCTCGTCCGCGACTATTTCACTGGTGGCAATACGCTGGTGCGCGTCGGCATCGTCGTTCTGTTCTTCGGCGTCGCCTTCCTGCTGCGCTATCTCGCGCAGCATTCCAAAATACCGATCGAGTTGCGCCTCTCGGCTGTCGCTGTCGGCGGAATCGTTCTGTTGGCGTTGGGTTGGAGACTGCGCGTGCGCCGACCCGGGTACGCGCTCGCGCTGCAGGGCGGCGGTGTCGGCATTCTGTACCTGAGCGTATTCGCGGGGCTGCGGCTGTACTCATTGTTGGCGCCGGGGGCCGCATTCGCGCTGCTGATCGTGATCGCCGTGCTGTCGGCGGCGCTGGCGATCCTGCAGGACTCGCAGGCATTTGCGCTGCTCGGCGCCACCGGTGGATTCCTGGCGCCCGTGCTCGCCTCCACCGGCGAGGGCAGTCACGTCGTTCTGTTCAGCTACTACGCCGTTCTGAGCTTCGGGCTCGTCCTGATTGCGTGGTTCAAGGCCTGGCGGCCGCTGAACGTCGTCGGTTTTCTCTTTACCTTCGTCATCGGCACAGCGTGGGGAGTGCTGCGGTATCGACCGGAGATGCTCGCCACCACTGAGCCGTTTCTGGTGCTGTTCTTCCTGTTCTACGTTGCGATCGCCGTGTTGTTTGCGCAACGTCAGCCTCCTGAGCTGCGCGGATACGTCGATGGCACGCTGGTATTCGGAACGCCGCTCGCTGCCTTCGGGCTGCAGTCGGCCCTGCTGTTCGAGCACCGCTTCGCGCTTGCCTACAGCGCGCTGGCCGTCAGCGCAATGTACCTGGCGCTTGCGTGGATGCTGCATCGTCGTGACTCTCAGCGTCTGCTGGCGGAAGCGTTCATGGCGCTCGGTGTGCTGTTCCTGACGCTCGCCGTACCTCTGGCGCTGGCCGGCCGTTGGAGCTCGGCGACCTGGTCGCTCGAGGGAGCCGCCCTCGTGTGGATCGGATGCCGCCAGAGCCGGCGGTTGCCGCGCGCGTTCGGTGCTTTGCTGCAGATCGCGGGTGGGGTGATCTTCTGGAGCGACCGCGACACGCTGCGTGAGGTACTGCCGATTCTCAACAGCGCCTGCCTGGGCGGAGCTCTGCTGAGCGCCGCCTCGGTGTTCTGTGCGGCCATCCTGGAGAAGTATCGCGAGCGCCTGTCGGACTATGAAGCTCCGCTCCCGACAGTCCTGTTCTTCTGGGGCCTGCTGTGGTGGTTGTTCAGCGGGCTCACGGAAATCCAGCGCAGCGTGCCGGACCGGTACGACGCGGGTGCCGGCCTGCTGTTCCTCACGGCAACGGCCCTGATCGCGAGCGAGCTGCATCGGCGGACGCAGCTGAGGGTCGCCCGGCTTGCGGCCCTGTGGCTCCTGCCGGGGATGATCCTCTATGCGCTGCTGGCTGTCGCTGAGGTTCATCATCCGCTGGCGGACGGGGGCTGGGTCTCGTGGCCCTGCGCGTTTGCTGTCTTCTATCTCCTGTGCAAGCGCCACGAAGGATCTCCGGGTGAGCGTCTCGCGAATACGCTGCATACCGGGGGAGCGTGGTTGTTGATCGCACTCGTGAGTTGGGAAGTCGCCTGGGCCATCGATCGAGGCGTGCAGGGAAGCGGCTCATGGCCGGCGATCGCCTGGGCACTCGTTCCTGCAGTGGCGATTGTGACCCTCGTGCATTTTGCGCGCCGCGACGGCTGGCCCATCGGTGTCCATCGCGGTGCCTACCTCTGGAAGGCCGGTGGCGGTCTCGCGCTATACCTTGCGCTCTGGAGCGTGCTCACCGATGTTTGGCGCAATGGCGACCCCGCTCCGCTGCCATTCGTGCCGTTGCTCAATCCCCTGGACCTGGCGCAGCTGTTCGTACTGCTGGTGCTGCTGCGCTACTGGATGCACCTGCGGCCAGCGCAGTCTTCAGCGCGGATGCGCGATGCGGAGGCATTTGGAGCGCTCGCCGCACTGGGCTTCGTGTGGCTGAATGCCGCACTGCTGCGCACCTTGCACTATTGGGCCGGAATCCCGCTGCAGGCCGAGGCGCTGCTGCGATCGACACTCGTGCAGACCTCGGTGTCGATCTTCTGGGCCGTGCTGGCCCTGTCGAGTATGCTCCTCGCGACGCAGAAGAAGGCCAGGGTGGTCTGGCTGGTGGGCGCAGCTCTGCTGGCGGTCGTGATCCTGAAACTGTTCCTCATCGATCTGTCCCGGGTAGGGACCATCGAGCGCATCGTCTCGTTCGTCGTGGTAGGAGTGTTGATGCTGATCGTCGGGTATTTTTCTCCGCTGCCACCGCAGTCGTCCGCACGCGCGCCGGCGCGCCCCGAGACATGAAACGTTGGGCAACCTGGCTGCTGGCAGCAGCCGTCAGCGGCTCGGCGCTCGCCGCGGACCTGAAGCCTACGGACTTCGCCTACGGCTTGCTGGTCGAGACGGCAGGAGAGGATGCTGGGTATCGTGTGCCGCTGCCCGTCGCCGTGTATCAGACGGCTGTGCGCGCGGATCTGGGCGATCTGCGCGTGTTCAACAGCCAGGGCGAGGTCGTCCCGTACGCACTCGAGCGTCCGGATGCCGGCACCAGCGTCCGGCAAGCAGTGCCGCTACCGCTCTTCCATCTCAAGGATACCTCTGCTGCCGCACTGGATGCCGTGCGGATCACGGTCGAATCGGGAAAGTCGGCCGTCAATGTGCAGACTCCGGGCAGCGCCTCGGTCGCCGCGGCTTCTTATCTCCTCGACGCGCGGGCGCTGAACACACCCGTTGCGGCGCTCATTCTGCAATGGCCGGACGATGCAGCGGACTTCGCCGGGAGAATGCAGGTCGAGGTCGGCGACACGCTGGGCCAGTGGCGCAGAATTGCATCCGCGGCGCCTGTAGCGAACCTGCACGCACGAGGCGAGCATCTGGTGGAGCGGCGTCTGGAGATCAGGCCGACGCAGGCGAAATTCTGGCGGCTGTCGTGGGTGGGGGCCGAGGCGCCCTTCGGATTGACCGGTGTGCTCGCAGAGCCCGCGCGCGAAACGCTGGAGGCCGCCCGTGCCAACGTGATGGTAGCGGGCACGGCGGTCTCCGGGCAGGCGCGCGAGTTCGAATTCGACCTGGGCGCGAGCCCTCCGATCGATCGCGTCAACCTGGAGCTTCCTGAGCTCAACACCACTGTCGCGGTGGACCTGCTGTC
>Ga0068855_100009653_pt1 | contig 11646 bp, 10 predicted proteins | sample KBSCornC52_FD_66592 | JGI IMG/M metagenome (GOLD analysis project Ga0068855, IMG submission 66592) | Corn rhizosphere microbial communities from Kellogg Biological Station, Michigan, USA - KBS Corn C5-2 | ecosystem: Host-associated > Plants > Roots > Rhizosphere > Soil ...
GTCTTTGGTTTTACGACCTATACAAATTACACTTCGTCGGATTACAACGGGTTCAGTCCCAATGCCAAAGCGCCGTACTCGTTTCAATGGAACTCGCCGGCGTGGAATACGGCCGCCGACTATTCCGGTCGCGGCCACAACGCGCAGACCGAGACGCGGCGCTACAAGACGCTCGAGGAGTATCAGCAAGCGACCAAGCAGGATGCTCACAGCGTGCTGGTGGACTACGACATCTTCATGAACGTTCCTCGGCTGGATGGGCGCGATGTGAAGACCGTCCAGAACATCTACGATGCGAAAGATTTAGACTTCCGTCTCAAACCGGGGGCTGCCGCGGTCGACCGAGGCGTCGCGCTACCGAACATCACGGACGGCTTCTCCGGACGCGCCCCCGATTTGGGCGCGATCGAGCTGGGACAAGCCCCGCCACACTACGGGCCGCGCCCGTAGGCTGAGCGTGAGTGCACGCTGGCGCGCTACTTGACAGGCGGCGCCGCTTGCATATGCTGCCACGACTTTTCGTTCTCGAGGCAGATCTCATCGATCAACTCCGTATCGAGTTCAAGCTTCTGGTTCATCGCTACAGTCCAGGCGCGCGTGTATACCGTGGGATCGTCAACGGTGATTTCCACGTCGAGCGTTCCATAGTTCGGGCGGCGTAGGCGTTCGGTCATTTTGCCAGCGCTGGTCAGTGGAGCGCCGTTCATGTCGATCCATAGATCGTCCCGGAAGCCAGCCGTTTGGATCACGAGCGTGTCGCGGTCCCACGTGGCGGTTGAGTATCCGTTCCACGCGGGACTCGGATCGTCGGGCTGAGGACGTCCGTCAATATAAATTTGCCGGTACATCGCGTTCACTTCATAGAGCAGCACCAGCAGTCGCGGCGTGTGGACGGCCTTCGTCAAGTGTGGCATTACCCAGGTCCGCGGGGGATTGTCGGGCAGACAGCGTACGTGCGGATCGTCCTTACTGAACCGCTGCTTCACCAGCTCGGCGGCCCAGGGCTTATAGGGGAGACCATCGGGAAGGTCCTTGCCGATGTTGAGTGCCAGCGGAGAGCCGCCGATTTCCGTGTTGCCGCAGAATAGACCAGTCGCCGGGACGCACTGATTGATCACCGCGGTGTGCCAAATGCCGGAAAAATCAGGTTTCCCGTCGGGGAGTCGTGGTGCTGGGGCGGTCAAATTCAGAGTTCCGTCCGCCTTTCTTGGGACACCAGCCGTCGGGTAATGCACCCATTGTCCAAAGCTGATAGCTGCTGTCCCTAATACTGAGATGAGGAAAATGAGCACGTCGACACGCCGCATATGCCCTCCAGTCTATTTCCCGATTCGCTTCAGCACCAGCCGGTATTCGCGGATCGTGGTGTTTTCCCGCGATCCCGAAACAATAATCTCGTTCTCCGTAAATGTTCCTTGCGCCAGATTATGGAACGGCTTGCCGTCGTTAGCCTTCACTTCGGGATCGTTCTCATCTTCATGCAGGACGAAGAAATGGATTCGATTTCCGCGAACGACTCCGTCGACGATCTTGTAGGTAGGCTCGCCCGGCTTACCCACGATCGTGCCAGTAATCGTATTCCCCTTCTGGCGTAACACGAAGACCCCGGTGGCTCCCGTCGTCCAGCGTCCGCTTAGGTTGGCCAGGGCCGGGATTCCAGCCAGAAGCAACAGTACACACATTCGAAGGACCATCTGCAGTTCACCCTTGGCGGTCAATGATACCAGCCTGAATCGTGATGCTCAAAGGTGCGGTGAACATGGCGAAGGTTGCGTGCTAGCATGGCTCGTGACCGAGCGGCTCTAAGTATACGGAGGTGGGTAGTGAAAAGCAGCGTTCTCTTTCTTCTTGCGAGTTGCGGGTTGCCCCTGGCAGCGCATCATTCGTTTGCAGCCGAGTTTGACGACAAGCAGCCCGTGAAATTGGACGGTACCGTCACAAAATTCGACTTCATGAACCCGCATTCCTGGATCTACTTGGACGTAAAGGGCCCAGACGGCGCCGTTGTGCGGTGGTCGGTGGAGACCGGCAGCACCAATGCGCTGTTTCGCCGCGGATGGCGCAAGGAATCGCTGCGGCCAGGCGACCATATCACAATCGACGCTTTCCGAGCCAAGGATGGATCGAACACGGCCAATGCCAGCACGGTGAAGCTGCCGGGCGGGCGCCAGGTTAGCGCGGCCTCTTCACGCGACGATGTCAAGTAGCATGAAGTACCTCGCACTGCTCGTGATCGCCGCCGTGTGCGCCTCGGCACAATTGGCCTTCACTCCGCCGCGTCTGCCGGACGGGCATCCCGATTTCGGCGGTATCTGGATGGCGGCGACGCTTTCGGCTGCGTTCAATGTGGAAGAGCACGCCGCCTCATACGGTACCCCCGCAGGCCCCAGCGTCATCGTCGATCCTCCTGGTGGCAAGCTTCCCTATTTACCCGGCATGCGCGAACGCGCGGTCGATAACGATCAACATCGTGAACGCGATCCGGTCGGCCAGTGCCACATGCACGGTGTGCCGCGGGTGATGTTTCCGCCCTTTCCGCTCGAAGTATTGCAGGACGGCAGCTATGTTGTGATCCTGACGGAAACCGAGCATGGCGTTCGGATCATCCCGACCGACGGTCGTCCGTTTCTGAAGAATTATTCCTCCTGGAACGGCGATTCGCGAGGGCACTGGGAGGATGACACACTCGTTGTGGAAGTGCGGGGATTGAACGGAAAAGGTTGGTTGGACCAGGCCGGCAACTTCGTGGGAGCCGGGGCGACGGTCGTAGAGCGATTTCGGCTGACGGCGAAAGACACGCTCGAATATGAGGCGAAGGTCGAGAATGCAGCCGTGTTCTCCCGTCCCTTCACAGTGCGTGTCCCACTGCGGCGGCGGCCAACGGATGTGGAACTGCTCGAGTATGGGTGTATCGAAGGCGAGCGCGACGCTGCGCATCTTCCTCCGGTGAACGCTCCGGTGAACGGAGGACAAAAATGATACGGCCCGCATTGACCCTGCTCGTTTTCATAGCGTCGGCCTGGGCACAGGTGCCATCCGCGGCGAAGTCCGCAAAGGACGCGCACGATCTTCGCGGCATCTGGCAGGCCAGAGGGAGCGCATACCGAAATCTTGAGGCCGAAAAGGGCGTTATTGTGGATCCGGCTAGCGGCAAGATCCCTTATAGGACGGAGGCTCGCCGCACCGCGGATCGCAACTTTCAGGCGCGCGCCAGCACTGACCCACTACTCATGTGTTTTCAGCCCGGCGTTCCCCGCGCGACACTACTGCCTGAACCCTTTCAGATCTTCCAGCACCAGGATCGCGTTGTGATCGTGTACCAGCATGTGCACGCCTACCGCGTGATCTTCACCGACGGCCGGGCGCACTATGACGACGGCATCGAGTTCTACATGGGCGATTCACGAGGCCGCTGGGAGGGAAACACTCTCGTGGTCGACGTGACAAACTTTAAGCCCGAGAATTGGCTGGACGCTGCGGGGCATTTTCACAGCAACAAGCTCCACCTGGTCGAGCGCTATACGCGCACTGCGCCGAGTGCTATGCGTTACGAAGCCACCATCGAAGATCCCGAAGTGTTTCAACGTCCCTGGACCATCCGCGTAGAGCTGACGCTGCACTCCGAGCCGATGTTTCAGTTGATCGAGCACGAATGCGACCGGGACGCGCAAGGTGTTTACCGCCACCCGCCGCAGTTCTTGAAGTGAATTCCCATGTGTTCGATCTTCAGGGCTGCTCATCGCGCTGATGTCCGGAGCGATCCTGCGCGCCCTCGATGAAAACGCGGCATAGAGTTTCGCCAAGCTCCGACGGGCTGAGTTTGCCATTCCGCTTGAACCAGACCACAGTGCGATCCAGCAGTCCTTCCAACATCATGCCGAGGTATTTGTGGGAATGTCCCTCCGGATGTTCTAGGTGTAATGAGCAGTGAAAGCGCTTGCTGGGTGATTGCCGCTATTCGATGATTGGCGTATTCTGAAGGTGCCTGTGCCAACGCAATCCAGGTTTATACGCTTCACTGCTTTGCTCTTACTGGCGGCCGGTTTTTTCGCTATAAATCGTGTGAGCGCTGCCCCACCGTTCGCCGGCGCTGATATCTTCATTCTGAAGAACTGCGCAACCTGCCACAACTCAAAGGCCCCGGCCGCACGCCTCGATCTCTCGAAGCTTGATTACGAGCCTACAGACCCGGACAATTTCAGCATATGGATCAAAGTGTACGATCGGGTGTCCACGGGTGAAATGCCTCCCGCGCCCATGCCACGACCTCCCGCCGATTCGATCACCCAGTTCGTCGACGGTTTGAGCGCCGCCATGACGGCATATGAGCGCGGTTTGGCCGCTGAACGAGGTCGCGCCGGACTCCGACGCCTGAATGCCTACGAATACGAAAACGCCGTGCGCGATCTCCTCAACGTGCCTTGGATCGAGATCAAGTCCAAACTGCCGCAGGATGGCGAAGCGTGGCGATTCAACAAGATTGGCGCGGCGCTGGATGTCTCTCATGTTCAGCTCTCCCGCTACATGAGCTCGGCCGATTACGCCTTGCGCGAAGCGGTGGCCGCGAAGCTGGTCCAGCCGCCTTCAACCATCACTCGCATCTATGCGCGCCAGGAGCCCTCCATGCGCAACTTTCGTCCGCGCGAGGGGAACACCCGCACGGATCGCCTGAGCTTCCCGGTGCTGGATTCGCACTCGCAGCCGGATGTTCGCGCCGGGCGCAGCCCCATTTCGAGCGAGGACACGAAAGAGCGCGAGGCCGTCGGCCGCGTATCGAGCATCTTCTCCGACGCCGGCGGGTTTAGCTGGAGCGGTTTCCGCGCACCCGCTGCGGGCCGCTACCGGATCCGCGTAAAGGGTTACACGATTTGGGTAAGCGGCGGAGGCGTGGACCATTGGAATTACGTAGGCTTCGGCGATGAGAAGGTGGCATATCTGAACCAGTCCACTTATCACCGGCCTAATTCGGACGAGGTCTGGCCCGGCCGCCGCAATGAACCCATCGGCGTTTATGCGCAGAGTTCCGGACAATCCCGGCCACTTGCTGCTTTTGATTTCACACCCGAACCGTCGCTTCAAGAGGTCGAAGTCCTCCTCAGCCCGAATGAAGTCATCCAGACCGACCCCATGCGACTGTTCCGAACGCGTGTCAATGGCAGCGAGGAAGCGTACGTCAATCCGCTGGCGCAGCCGGACGGTATGCCGGGTGTCGCCTTTCAATGGTTCGAAGTAGAAGGCCCGTTGCCCGATGCGAATGCTACGGCAGGTTACCGCCTGATGTTCGGCGATCTTCCGCTGCGCCGGCTGGAGCAGGGACAAAACGGCGGAGTCATGGTCCAGACCGTTGCTCCCCCTGCTTCAACTCCCCAAGGGGGCGGTGGTGGAGGCCGCGGCCGCTTCGGACGAATGCAGGACGTCGCAGTCGAAGTGGTCAGCAGTCATCCGCGTGAAGATGCCGAGAAGCTGATTCATGGGTTCATCGCGCGAGCCTATCGAAGGCCAGTGCAGGAAGCACACGCCAAACGATTCGTGCAACTGTTCGATCAGCAGTTTGAACTCGGTCATGGGTTCACGAAATCCCTTCTTTCTGCGTACGACGCAGTTCTGTGCTCCCCGGGCTTCTTGTACGTTGAGGAAGCGCCAGGCAGGCTCGATGATTATGCCCTGGCAACACGACTATCGCTGTTCCTGTGGAACTCCCCGCCGGACGCCGAAATCCGCGCCTTAGCTGCGCAGCAGCAGCTTAGTAAGCCCGAAGTGCTGAGAGCGCAAACGGATCGTTTGCTCAAAGACGCGAAGGCCCGCCGCTTCATAGACGCGTTTACCGACTACTGGCTTGATCTCCGGAAGATCGATGACAGCTCTCCGTCCACGACTCTGTACAATGACTACGAACTCGACGACCCCTTGAAGCTCGCCGCCGTCGAAGAAACGCGTTTGTTCGTCCAGGAGCTGTTCAATCTCAACCTACCGGTGCGCACCATCATCGATTCCAACTTTACGTACCTCAATGAACGTCTTGCGAAACACTATGGCATCCCCGGCGTTTCGGGAGCCGCGATGCGCAAAGTTAGGCTTCCGCAAGACTCGGTTCGGGGGGGACTCTTGACTCAAGCTAGCGTACTCAAGGTCACGGCCAATGGCACTACCACGTCTCCTGTTACTCGCGGCGTCTGGATCATCGAACGCATCCTCGGGTCCCAAATCTCTCCGCCGGCGGGCGTACCAGCACTGGAGCCCGATATCCGAGGCGCGGTTACGATCCGACAACAGCTCGACCGTCACCGCGCGGATCCCACTTGCGGCACCTGTCACCGCAAGATCGATCCTCCCGGATTCGCCCTTGAAAGTTTCGACGTCATGGGCGGCTGGCGTGATCGGTATCGCGCTTTCGCCGAGGACATTAAGCCCGAACCGGGCATCGGCCTCTCTGGTCAGCCGTTCGCCTTCCACTATGGGTTGCCGGTGGATTCCGCCGGCACACTCACGGATGGCAGCAAATTCGAGGATATTCGCGAATTCAAACGGCTCCTGCTCGATCATGATGAGCGAACAATAGCTCGAAACCTTGTAGGCCAGCTTGCCACTTATGCCACAGGCGCCCCAATTGGCTTCTCGGATCGCAAACAGGTTGAGGAAGTGCTCGAAAAGACGCAGGCCTCGGGCTATGGAGTTCGCGACATCGTTCACGGGATCGTTGAGAGCGATCTTTTCCGAAACAAATGAACGGGAGAAGAACTATGTTGGAAACCGCCAGGTCCAGCCGAACCGTGTCTCGCCGAACAATCTCTCGAAGGGCGATGCTGCAGGAAGTGGGCGTCGGCCTGGGGCTGCCGCTTCTAAACGCCATGGTTCCGGCAACGGCCCGTGCGCAGGCAGTGGCGCCACACCGCATGTTCGCCATCTGCAACAACCTTGGGGTTCTGCCCGGTGAGTTCTTTCCCGCCGAGCCAGGCCGCGATTACACGCCTTCGAACTACCTCAAGATCCTGCAGGACTACCGTGCGGACTTTACCGTTTTTTCCGGCGTATCGCATCCCAATGTGGACGGCGGCCACCCGTCCGACATCAGCTTCCTTACTGCGGCGCCGCACCCGGCCAGTAGCTCTTTCCGCAACACGATTTCGCTCGACCAGTACATCGCCGAACGAATCGGCAATCAGACGCGGTTCCCGTCGCTGACTCTGGCGGTGAATACAGGAGCTCGCTCGCTTTCCTGGACCGGTAACGGCGTGGCCATCCCGCCCGAACAGAGCGCTGCCAGTGTTTTCCGACAGATGTTTATCCAGGGTAGCTCCAAAGAAGTCGAAGGCAAGATCGCGGAACTCGAGACGGGTAGGTCCATTCTGGATGCTGTAGCCGACCAAGTTCATGATCTCGAGCGCAGTGTGGGTGCCGGCGATCGGGCTCGTCTCGATCAGTACTTCACGAGCGTTCGCGACCTCGAGAATCGCTTGCAGGAATCGAAAAGCTGGGAGGGAAAACCCAAACCGGTGGTGAAGGAACCGGAACCGCAGGACCCCGCCAGCGCCGCGCAATACATGGCCAAGGTCGCCAATATGTATCGGCTTGTGCGCTTGGCGTTCGAAACCGATTCCACGCGATCGGTCACTTTGATGCTCGATAGTGTCAGTACGCCGGTGGTGGAGATTAGCGGTGCGACGATCAGCGACGGTTACCACAACCTTTCGCATCACGGAAAATCGGAAGCAAAGCTAACTCAGCTCCGCATCATCGATACCTGGCACATGCGACTGCTCGCGGATCTTTTCAAAGGGCTGAAGGGTGTTCAGGAGAACGGCGAAGCACTGCTGGATCGTGCCATGGTCCTCTATGGCTCTAACCTTGGAGACGCGAACGCCCACTCTACTAACAACATGCCGGTGCTGCTTGCAGGCGGAGCGTTCCGGCACGCTGGGCATCTCGCATTCGACAAGAATCAGAATTACCCGCTTCCGAATCTGTTCGTTTCCATGCTGCAGCGCATGGGAATCGAAGCCGGCAAGTTTGCCTCTTCCACGGGCACGATGTCCGGCCTCGACAAAGCATGACGCGCGCCTCCGGCCTAAGTTTCCTGTTGTCACTGGCCGCGGCCGCTTACGTCTGCTCTGCCGAAGAAGTCGTCTTAGACTTCGAAAACGCCGTTCCACTATTGGCCGACGGCCAAGCCAATCGCGTCGCTCAGTGGGAAGAAAAAGGAGTCGTGTTCACGCTTGCGCACGAGCCCAAGCAAACCAAGGGGAAGGGAATGCTCATGTTTTTCACCCATCTTGCCACTGGTCATAAGGGAATCGTCTCGGCCATGGCGACTGAATCCATTCCCGTCCGCGCCACCTTCCCAAAGCCGGTCTCGTCCGTGACGATATCTTTCTGGGGATCGACGGGCACACCCGCGCTGCTCGAAGCATTCAACGCCAGCGGCAGTGTGGTGGATCGGGCGAGCGTCCCATCTGTTCCGGGGCGGAAGGCCCCTGGCGATTCGGTCCCATTCTTCACCATGACTGTCAAAGGCAGCATCGCGTTTATCCAGTTTTCCGGTCCGCGGGAAGGTCAATACCTTGCCGCGGACGAGGTTCGCTTCACGCCGCTTGCTGAGGATGTGGTCCGCAAGAACTCGGTCCAGGCTTCAGGAGCGCCCACAAGGACTTGCAAAATCCGGTTGTTCCTCTCCAGTCGTGCGTCCCTCGTCGCTGAAAACTTGTTCCTAGGAAGACAGCTTGCCCTGTTCCGAGAACGCAAGGCAAAGCCGTCGGACAATGGTCCCGACTCGTCTCACGATGGTCACACTGGCGAAGTTTTTCGATGGGCCCGGCGCACTGGCGATCATGAAGCCAGAGACGTTAGACGGCATCAGGAGCGGGGTGCGATTGGTTTCAGGCGCATTATAGTCGCCCAGGGGCTGTCGACTTGCTGTTCGCGCACCTAACCTAGCGGCTTGCAGTTCGCTTGACTAGCAAGCCAAGGATGGACCACATGAGCCTCGCAACGTTGAAGCGTTATGCCCGCTGGTGATCGTAGAAGCGCTGACCGTCGTGCCTACCGCGCCTCACCGCCCCGACATGTGGACGAAGTCTTTCTCGTTTTCGAGACAGTAGTAGTCCAACAGTTCGCTATCGAGAACGAGGGGCTGATCGATAACGACCGTCCACGGCATGGTGTAACTACTGGGATCGTCGATCGTGATTTCCACTTTGAGCAGCCCGAAACTCGGCCGCGTAATTCTCTCTGTCATCTTGCCCGCGCTCGTCAGGGGATTGCCGTTTGCGTCGAGCCACAGATCGTCCTTAAAACCGATCGTCTGAATGACAAGCGTGTCCCCGTCCCAATGCCCTGTGGAGTAACCGTTCCAACTCGGATTGGGATCGACGGGGAGCGGCCGGCCATCCAGGAAGATCTGCCGAAATTGCATGTTGCGTTCGTTCAAAAGAACAAGCTTGTTGGGAGTCTGAACAATATCCTTGTAATAGTCGTCGGTCCAGAGGCGAGGAGCTCCGCGAGGCATGCAGTGCACATTGGGATCGCTACCCTGTTCCGCTGCGCGCGCCTTTTGAATGGCCAACGCCTCAGGTTTTAGCGGCAAGACCCTGCCCTTGAGAGAAGATGCGATATTAATGAATTCGCTCGGAATCTGTGTGTCGTTGCACTTCGCGCCGCAATTGGCGCGCGTGACCCATCCGTACATGCCCGTGAAATCGGGGTGTCCGTCGGCCGTTCGCGGCGCAGGAGCCGCCATATTGGGCTTGCCGTCGGGTCCCTTGGGAACGCCCGCCGTCGGATATCCCAGATACTGCGCAGATAGTACGGTAGAGCTCGCCGCCAAGATCATCAGGATGCCGCCAAACTGGGCTCTAAAACGTCTTGTATCCAATTTCTTTCCTCTTCCTTTATATAGATTCTGAGACCCGCAGGGGGTCGGCGATAGACGCGCCTTCCGGATCGCGACTTCAGCTACTTAGTGTGATCCTTGAAGAAGGCGAAGATGTCCGGAATGGACGCCTCGATGACGCTTCCGTGCGTCGCGCCGGGGACTTCCTTGTAGTTGTAGACCATATTCATCTCCTTCATCGTATCGACCCATTTTCGGGTGCCCGCGACCGGGACGAGTTCGTCAGCATCGCCCTGCGCAATCATCACGGCGACCGACTTGTCCTTCAAAGGCTGAAGGATGGTGCTCGCGTTCGGCGCCATCCGCATTGCGGCCGGAGCCATGGCGGCAATGGCCGCCCAGTTCGATGCGTACTTCGAACCCAGATAGAGTGTTCCAGCGCCACCCATTGAGTGCCCCATCAAATACGTGCGCCTGTCGTCGACGTTAAACTCTTTCCGCATCATGTCGAGCACATTCATCGCATCCTTCTCGCTAAGCTCGGAAAGATTCGCCGGAGCTTCCGGCGCTGGAGCTCCTTTGCCACCTCTGCCGCCCGTATTGATGATCGGCGAGCCATACCAGCCTCCAGTGTTATATCCCATCGGCGCAGCCAGAATGTAGCCGCCCACTTCCGCCTCATCAATCGCCTTGCCCTGGCACATGTAACCGGGGCCGATCCCCAAGCCGTGGAGGGAAATGATCAGCGGATTCTTCTTGTCTTTCGATACCTTGGAAGAGACGAATACGCAATAGGGCAAGTCCTCATTCGTATCGGCAAAGTGATACGTGCGATTCTGTACTCGCGGATCGTTCGATTTGATGAACCCGCCGGCGCCGCCGCCCTTTCCCTTTGCCGCTTGCTTCGCGGCGGGCTCTTGCGCTTGAGCTGGAGCGTGCCATAGTATCACGCCCCCTGCGAGGCCCGCGAATAGGACTGCCGTGGTTATCTTGAGGTTGAGTTTCATGAGTATCTCCTGAAAGTGAATTGTTGGTGCCCGCGCGAAGTTTTTGAAACCGGGCCGGCTGTTAGACCGGCTAACATCCACAGTTGAGCGCGCTTGATAGGTGCTAATTGATTCCCTTCTTGGATATGTGCCACGCTGAGTCCTGGCACAAGCCGCAGTTCGGACCCAAGAACATCTTGCCGGCTTCCGCGTCATTCTTGAACTGCCACTCTAGTAGCGCCACTGCAACTTTCGCGAACTCGCCACCGTTAGGCTGGTTGTAGGTGCCGCCATGCCCGATGCCATCCTTGTACCCTCGGAAGGCAGGTACCTTGGCAATGCGCTTGAAATCGTCGTTGCTGTTTTCGAACGCGATGTCGGTGGAATCACCCGAAATGTAGAACACGGGCGAATGGATTTTGTCCAACTGATCCTTGGGCACGTCTTCGGTTAGGCCGCCCCCGCCGCCTGGAGCCGGGAAGAGTCCGCCACTCCAATTACCGATCAAACTGATGCGAGGATCCGCGGCCACCGCGATAGCCTGAATGCCGCCGCAGGAGTGGCCCATCACAGCGACCTTCGATGTATCAATTTTGCCGTAATACTGGCTGTCTTTCCGGCCATTCTCGGCGATCGCCCAGTTAATCGCGTCGATCAACTGCGAAGACTTCGTTGCCGGCGCGCCTCCCCCCTGCTTGGCGGTGCCCTGCTTAGCCGCGCCTTGCTTCCCGGCGCCCCCGCCGGCGGGCTGAGCTTGTTTTCCTGCGCCTGAAGCCGGCGAAGCCTGCGGCGGGCCGATCGCAATCGCGAGAAATCCGAACGATGCGATTTCCG
>Ga0068855_100009654_pt1 | contig 11646 bp, 8 predicted proteins | sample KBSCornC52_FD_66592 | JGI IMG/M metagenome (GOLD analysis project Ga0068855, IMG submission 66592) | Corn rhizosphere microbial communities from Kellogg Biological Station, Michigan, USA - KBS Corn C5-2 | ecosystem: Host-associated > Plants > Roots > Rhizosphere > Soil ...
GCACTCTGGCTCGCACACTCGGATGACGAGAAAGCTCTCCAGATTGCAGATCAGTACATGTGGGGAGATCACATTCTGGTTGCACCTGTGCTCGAGCCCGCCGCTACACACCGGAACATACATCTCCCTGCCGGAGAGTGGTGGGACTTTTGGAGTCATCAGCGCACGACAAGTGATCGGGGCATGGAAATCGCGCGCGAGTTAGATCTTTCGACTCTGCCACTCTACATCCGAGCGGGAGCCATCGTGCCGATGGGCCCGGTCCGGCAATATGTGGCTGAGCCAAGTGACGAGCCTGTAACGCTGAGGGTTTATCCCGGCGCAGACGGACGATTCAGCTGGTACGAAGATGATGGCGTCAGTTTTGCGTATCAGCATGGGGAGTTTTCGAGGACTGATTGCTCCTGGCAAAACTCGACGAGGAAGCTGACGCTCGCGCGATCCGGCGGAAATACCCAGCAGGTCGCGAAAAAGGTCATCGTGCGTTCGATGGACAAGAAAGAGTCAAAGATAATCCATGTGACGAATCAGCCGGCGGTAGTCGACTTGTAGTTCCCACTCTGGTTCCGTCGATCCTTCACCATGAGAATCAACGCAGCATTGAGCATGGTGAGTCCGGCAAGGAGATATAGACCGGCGCGTTCGGATCCGAAGAATCGATCTGCCCAGACCTTCAGGTTTGGCGCAATGAATCCGCCGAGATTTCCCATTGTGATCACGGCAATTCCGCCGGCTGCGGCGCGATCCGCGAGATACCCCGTAGGAAAGGTCCAGAACAGCGGCTGCACCCCCACAAACGCGGAGACCGCGAGGGAAAGAGCCATGATCCCCACGATCGGCCCGGCCGTGGGAAATACGAAACTCGCACATCCTCCAACAAACATCGAGATCGCTGCGTATTTGCGATGGGATTGAGACCGGTCTGCTGCGCGCGGAAGCCAGAATACCGCGACTAGAGCAAAAAGCCATGGAATCGCGGATACGAATCCGACTTCGATTCCTGCGGGCTTGTGAATCAGCGCGGAGACTTCTGTCGGCAGGTAAAACACCACACCATACACGCTGATCTGAATAAGAGAGTAGATCGCCAGGTACAGGAGAACGCGAGGGTCGCGGATCATTGCAAGAAGTTTGCCGGGGCTGGAGGAGCGGCGCTCAATCTCCTCTGCGGATAGAAGTTCCGTGAGAGCTGCCGCCTCGTCGGTCGGAATCCATGAAGCCTGCGATGGCCTATTGTCCAGGTACCAATAGGCCCCGATTCCTACCAGCACGGCAATGAGTCCCTCGATGAAAAACATCCATTGCCAGCCTTGCAATCCGGCCATAGTGCGCATCTCTAGAAGGAAGCCGGAAAGTGGGTTCCCGAATATCATCGCAACCGGTACCCCGATATAGAAAAGACCCATGATCTCTCCGCGCACTCGGCTCGGAAACCAATACGTGAGATACAGGATCACACCGGGGAAAAAACCCGCTTCGGCAACGCCCAAAAGCAGACGCACCGTATAGAGCGAAATATCGCCTCTTACGAACATGGTTGCCATGGATGCCACACCCCACGCCGTCATGATGCATGCCATCCAGATTTTGGCGCCGACCTTGTGCAGGATCAGATTGCTGGGAAATCCGCAGAAGGAATAGCTGATGAAGAACAGGCCAGCTGCAAGCGCATAACTTGCTGGTGAGATGCCGACCGAACTCTGGAGCGCCTGTTTAGCGAAGCCGATATTCGATCGGTCGAGAAACGAAATTACATACATCAACATGAGAAACGGAACTAGCCGCAAACGGATCCGAGTGACAGCCCCGGCAAGCTTTCCATTGGGAGCAATTGAAGACACATCGCCATGGATGGCTTCGGCGGAGGACTGGGCCGCAGATCGGGTAACTAACCTGCTGTGAGGAGGCGGGTTCAACGGGGTCTCGCGCATGCAATCTATCCTGAAGCTGATCTGCGTTTCTCGATCTTGTCCAACGAATAAGGGGAGTTGCTCCGCCGCGTCTTAAGTCAAAAGCAGCACTGATTGGGAGTCGATCAATAGTAGCCTGAAGAACCTGGCTCGCCGGGTTATATTCATTACCTCACAAGGACCACCGGTTGATGGGGACGCGCGCGGCGGGGGTACTCTGCATATATGCCATTGTTGGTTGGCACGGCAGGCTGGACAGTACCACGGCAGCATCTTCCGCTTTTCTCCGGGTTAACAGAAGGCGCGAAGCTTTCGCACCTTGCTCGCTATGCAACCCGACTGCGCTGCGTGGAGATTAACTCGAGCTTTCACAGGCCGCATCGGCGCACCACCTTTGAGCGTTGGGCCGCGTCGACGCCAGAGAACTTCCGCTTCGCCGTGAAGGCACCCAAGACCGTGACCCATGTAGCTCAGCTGGTGAATACGGGTGGCGCTCTCAAGGAGTTCTTCGAGGCTGCGCGCGGTCTTGGTGAAAAACTCGGACCCGTGCTCGTGCAGCTTCCCCCGAAGCTCCAATTTGACGAAGGTGTCGCACAGGAGTTCCTCAGCACGTTGCGGGAATTGCACCAGGGCTCGGTGGTGGTTGAGCCCCGTCATGCGAGTTGGTTCTGTGCTCCGGCCGACCGACTGCTGCGGACTTTCCAAGTCTCCCGAGCCGGGGCAGACCCTCCAAAAGGCTCGGAACTAGCCGCGCAGCCGGGAGGCTGGCCGGGACTGTGCTACTGGCGTCTTCACGGTACCCCGCGCACCTACTATTCGGAATATGACGAAGGCTGGCTGCTCGCCTTCGCGGAGCGGTTGCGGTTGGTCAAGGGCTGGTCGAGTGAAAAAGAAATCTGGGTGATCTTCGACAACACGGCGGTGGGCCACGCTATCGCCAACGCTGTCTGGCTCGACGATACGTTGCATCGGGGGCATACCGCCCGGTAGAAATTCAATTCTCGCGAGTGGCACTCATTTCTTCGAATCGGAGGCGAGCCTGTCCAAGGACGATTTCATCTCCGTCTCGCAGAGCGATGCCTTTGCTCGGGCCCGGAGGAACTGGAATCAGAGAGCCCTCCCTGATAACAGTGGTCCCATGGGCACTCCGATCATCGAAGAGCCGGAACACAGCCTTGTCAGAATCGAATTCGATGTGGGCATGCGCTCTCGAAACCGATTGGTTGGGAGCGGGTGCGTCGTCGCGGAATGCTACGTCATTTTGTCGTGTAAGCCGCTGCTCCGCGTCGATAACTTCTGCAAGCCGTCCAAGGTTGATGCGTTTCTTCTTCAGACGAAGCTCTTGCTGCTGGGCAGACCCGGAGATGATGGTAAACCGCACCTCCGTCACTTCCTCCGTGGTCTGCGGAGCAGGATTGCTTCCGTAGTGCACATCGAAGCCACGAACCGCCACATCCGCCGGCAGTTCTGATACCAGTTCCACTTGGACCGAAAGCTGTGCGAGGAGTTCGACTCGCTCCTCCTCCAGCCGAAGGCGAATGTCGCGCGAGAGAGCGTCGGCTTCGACAAAGACGAGTTCGTAAGAGCGTCGATGCGCCAAGTCCGGCAGGAGTATCTGAACCTCCAGAAGGGTGTAGACAAAGACCTTCTTATGGCGCGGCAACGTGTCTACATGAGCAGCGACATCGTCGAGCACGGCTCGATGAATCTCAAGAATTTCGCGTTTCTGCTCAGCGGACGAGGAACGCAGCAGGCCGCGCAGCTTTTCATCGATGCGCCGCTCCAGATCATGTAGTCGATTCATGGCGCTCCTTGCAGGTAGCCAAGTCCCTTGGCTGCCTTCATCACGTCCGCAGCAAGCGGAGCGGCAGCAGTGCCGCCGTATTGTCCATTCTCGATCAGGACCGAAAATGCCAGTTTGTGAGATCCGCCATACGGAGCGAATCCAATGAACCATGCATGCGACGGAGCATGCTCGAGCTCCGCTGTTCCTGTTTTGCCGGCAATGGGGATATCCGGCACGTTTGCGGCGCGACCAGTGCCGGAGGTGACGACACCCCTCATGTAGTCGCCCACCTGCGAGGCTAGCTTCGAATCAACAATCGCCTGGGATTGGTCTTGCCTGGGATTCACCGGATCGGTGACCCACCGGCCCATGGGCATGGAGCCGCCACGCGCAACCGTCGCTGCTACGCGCGCCATTTGAAAGGGAGTGGCTACCACCTGACCCTGACCGTAGGAGGTTTGCGGCATCTCTGCGCGCAAAGTTTTCACGTCCGATGGGTTTGCCACCGAGATGCCGAGCCGCGTAGCGGTATCGAGCAGTGCTTCTGGTCCGACTTTGTAAGTGCCCAGCTGGGCGAAATATGCGTTGCACGAGACAACGATGGCACTGCGCATCGATAGCGCTCCGTGCGGCGCGGTGTCTCTGATGTCGTCATGAATGGGGCGCTTCCACCCTTGTATGAAGTTGCCGGTGCGGCCATCGGAAAGGCGCTTGCACTCGTAGACCTGATCGGCACTCCTGGGATCCTTGCGAAGAGCTGCGATGGCGGTCACGATCTTAAAGGAAGAACCCGGCGGATATAGTCCGTAGCGCGCACGATCCAGCACGGCATCCTCCCGATCCGGAGCCGAAGTTGAAAAGGACTGCTCCGGCCACGGATAACTCACGGACGCAAGAAGATCGCCGCTTTGCGGATCGAGCACCACCACGGCGCCCTTAGTGCGACCGAGCTGCTGCAGCTGCCGTTGCAGCAGGTCAGCAGTCTTCAACTGCAGGCGTGCGTCAATCGTCATGTGCAGATTGCGATCGCGTTCAAGGATTCTCTTTACGTCCGGATGATTGGGTTGCCAACGATGGCGCAGCAGCGGTAATAGCTCCCGAAAATCGTAGCGGAGGATGTGCTGCGAAGTCCTGGTATGCGGGTCGAACACTTCTACAACACTTGCGTGATCGTCGTAGCCCTGCAGTGTCTGCAGGAAATCCCGCTCTGCGTAGGAGCTGTTATGTGCGGACCAGTTCAGGCGTGTGCGCAGATTCCCAAGCAGATGAAACGTCACCGGTCCAAGCGGGTAAAAACGAGTTTCTCCTGCCGTTGGCTGCTCCGGGAGTGACAAGCCCATGGCTGTATATCGATCGCCATTCTTTTCGATCTCGTTCCAATTGCTGGTTGCGAGTGGGAGTCCATTGCGGTCGTAGATTGTGCCATGGGGAATCGAGTGCGCGATGGCGAGCAAGCGAGGGTTGTATTCATAACGGCGCTCTCCATCCGCCTGGAGCGCAAGAGCTCCTGCTCCGGCAGTGGCGTCTGCGTGGATGACCTGAATGTAAAACCCCTTCAACAGCAGGCAGGCGCCGAGCCCCGCGATCACATAGGAGATTCCGCGCATGCTCACGCGAAAGGGCTCGGTCCTGTCCTGCGCAGGCGAAACCTCCCTGCTAAGAGATAGGAGAATGCCAATGATTGCGAAGTTGGTGATGAGACCGGTTCTGCCGTAGCTGAGGAACGGCACCACCACTCCGGAGAGCGGAACCAGCGCGAGCACGCCCCCGGCAATCAACAGGATCTGGAGAGCGAAGGCCAGGGTAAGTCCGAGTGCAAGGAAAAAGTTGTAATCGGAGCTTGAACGGAGCGCGACGCGAATGCCAAACCAAACCAGAGCGGCATAAAGAACCAGCACTGCCACTACGCCCACGAATCCCCATTCTTCGCCTAGCGCAGCAAGGATGAGATCGGTATGAGCCGCAGGCATCCACTGTGGATCGCCAAGTCCCAGGCCGGTTCCGAAGATTCCCCCTGTGGCGAAGGCCCAAAGCGAATGGGCTATCTGTTCGCCACCGCGAACTGAGTTGTCCCAGGGTGACAGCCACATCGAGACTCGGCCTGCCACATTGTTCGGAAAGCCGAGGAAGTAGCCAGACGCAAACCCGGAGAGGATCAGGAGCAATCCGATGAGCGCGAACAGATACCGGTCACGGGCAACTGCGTACATCCCCAGGAACAGACACGCTATCAGAAGCGCTGGGCCAAGGTCCTTTTGCAGAAAGAAGAAGGCGAGTGAAACGACGACACCGCCCAGAACCGGCAGCAGATACTCGAGCCGGGGCACCTCAATCCAACGCGATATCGTTGCTAGTTCTTTACGTTGATCGCGCAAGGTCCGAAGAAATTCCCATCGTTCGGCAAAGTATCCAGCCAGGAAAAAGACGATTAGAACGCGAATGACCTCAGCAGGTTGAAATCCCAGCAGATTAACTTTCGCATCACTGCCGCTTGGTCCGGAACCGAAAATGATAAGTCCAGCCGAGAGCAGGAAGCTTGCGATTAGAAAGACGTAGCTTAACTTACCAAGAATGCGGCGAAAATCGAAGATGCTGGCAAGCGCCAGCACAACGCAGCCGGCGGCGACACCTTCAGCAAAGCTCAGGAAGGCGAGAGTGTCTCGCAGCGGGTCGCGCAAGCTGATCATCAGAGTGAGCCCCACGCCACTCAGTACGAGAAGAGACGGTAACACGTACTGCGGGCCGGCGATTCGGCGCACCGACCAGAAGATGTGCACAGACGCGAATGTGCAGAAGAATAGAGCAGACGCCAGAATAAGCTGGTTGCGAAACTGTGACCGGTCCCGCACAAGGAAGAATGGCTTCAATCGCGCAACATCGGTGCCGCTAAGCAACAGGATGGTCTCCGCGCCGGGGGTTGCTGATTGCACCTGTCGGGCACGCGCTTGCAAATTGGTGAGTCCACGTGTCCTCAGCACCTCCTGGATGGGAACACGGATCTGGCTGAGCTCTCCTACGTGCGACAACGAAGCTGGGCCGTTGCGGACATGTCCAAATATCTTGCCCGCCGTGTACTGGCGCTCAGCAACAGAAGGAATCCACTGCAGGAAGGGAAGAAGCTGTTCGCGTCTTTCCAGCGTGGATAGGTTCAGGCTATCTCTATCCGAGCCTGCCGATCGTGCGATCTTTGCCGCCGCGGTGAGGCTGATTGCCGCAAGTATCAGGGCGGAGGTAACGAGCAAAAGAACGCGCTCCAGCGCCCTGCCTCCTGCCTCCATCTGGCGAGGTATGCGGGCCCGGTCGACCGATGTGCTTCGAGTTACCGCCATTCGTGCCCCTTGCCTACTTGAGAGTTGAGATGCGGTTTATCGAGTCATTCACTTGTTTGAGGCTCGCGGCTGCCCCGTCCCATGGCAGGATGCTCTCGTAGAGGCGACGGGCCCGCGCCAGATCAGGGGCTGCCATACGGTAGTAGTGGGCCGCCTCGTCCCGTGTGCTCGCCTGGTCTCCCAAAGCGATAGCGCGCTCTGCACGATCTTTGAAGCCATCTGCGAGTTCCGCTTTTTCCCGCTTGCCGGTCGCATAACCGAGATGGTTAGCCTGTCGAATCGCTGCTTCGCCACGTGCCAGGTCATGAAAAGAGCTGATGTACAGGGGAGCTAAGCCGAGCCATGGGTCTGGCGACTTCTTCATGGAAGCCGCAGCAGCTTGAAAATCCTGGCGGGCATCGTCGAGCAGTCTGGGGTCTTGTTCGCTTGTACCGCGCAACCGAGCCAAGTGACCGTCGACCAAGCGAATCTTCCCGTGCAATGTTTTATCGCCCGGGTCGAGTTCGATTGCGCGAGACAGGTCGTCGCGGGCGCGTGTCCAGTCTGCCTCAGTCACTGGAGGCCCATCCGGTGCGCGGAACTTCGCGATGGTTCGATCAGCATCGGCTACCAGCTGCTTCTGCAACTCGGATCGAACCGCCCAGAGGCTGATGGGCAAGTGAGATCGCGACGAAAGCTTTCGATAATCGCGCCAGGCGGAATCCAGATTCTGCTGCTTCTCGCTGGAGAGGTCCCGCGCCAGTTGGTGAGCGCTCCCCCACACCAGGTACTCGTTGACAACCACGTAGGCTATAAACAGAAAAACCGCAAGAAAGAAGGCGCCGATCGTACGCAGCAACGTGCGCGCTGCGCTCGGCCGCCTCCGCGGCATCTGTTGGTTTTGTATGGGTGTCCACGGGACTTGGACTGTCTTGCGGGTCGCGTCCATAGCCGGAGCAGGCGCCGGGGGCTGCGGTCGAGACGTGCGTTTCGTCGCATCGTCATTCTGTGGCACTCTGCGCGTTGCTTCCGCATCTGGTGGACCAGATACAGCCTGGCCATTCCGGAACGCCTGCATGTCGCCCGCAAAAGCTGCAGCGGTTTGGTAACGCACCTGCGGATCAGGATGAAGCGCTCGTTCGAGAATATTGCGGAGGGTCGGCGGGAACGTCTCGGGTAAAGACTGCATGCGGTTGTAGCTGCGGATCAGGTGATCGAGCTTCGGGCCATTCTCAGCCTGGAAGTAGGGATGCCCCGCAAGCATCTCAAACAGCATCACGCCTGCCGCCCAGAGATCCGCGCCGACGTCGACCTCTCCGGTAAGGAGCCGCTGCGGAGAGGAATACTGCACACTGCCAAAGACGTTCTGTGTGAAGTTGCGCGTGAGCGAGAGAGCCTTGGCGATGCCAAAATCAAGAACCTTCACATCCCCAGCGAGAGTTACCCGGATGTTGCGTGGCTTCAGGTCACCATGAACTATGCCTCGAATCGACCGGCCATCCAATGTGGTGGAGAAGTTATGGGCATGATCCAGGACTTCTAGAACGTCTTGTATGATGCGGGCCGCCAGCATCGGTTCAAGACCGCTTCCGGAATACAACTCAGACAGGTCGCGGCCATCGACGTACTCCATAACGATGTAGAAGTAGCGCGGCATCTCGCCGGTCTCATAGATCGCGGTTACACGAGTGTCAATGGCGCACAGACGCGACTGCAGCTCCGCCCCTAGCCGCTCCGCACTCACAATCTCGAGGCTATCCGGATCCGTCCCAAGATCGATCAGTTTCAATGCGACCCTGCGTGGGCCAACAGGATCGTCCGCCTCAAAGACACGCCCCATGCCGCCCGCCGGCAGCTTGCGGTTAAGAGTGAAGCGGCCTGCAGTTTCCTGGCTCACTGCGGCTTCACCTTGACCTGGGATTTCTTACCGCGCATCTGCGGAGCGACCACATTGTCAGTCAGCAGACTCCCTGCAGCAAAGGACGGAGATACCCAGATCTGCTCTGCTCCGCTGTCTTCAACAATGTTCCCGACGAGAATGGGAGCGGATGAACCTTCGATGTGAACTCCCGGCAGCATCGCTGAGCCGTGTCCATTGTGGCGTATGAGGTTGTGATCGAGGTGGGGGCGAGCATCTTCATGAACATAGATTCCCGTGCCTGGATTGTCTGAGATCTCAGAAGCCTCAATGACCGAATCCCCTTTGCCGGTAATCTCGACACCCGCGGTTTGCATACCACTTACTCGCACGTCCGTGACGTGGAGATCGGAGTTTGCGATGCGGATTCCAACTCTCCCTGGGCCCTCGATGTCGAAACCGGCAAACCTGGCGTTCTGAATGTTCTCAGCGGAAACCGCCATATCGCCCGAAAGTATCCGTGCGCCGTGGAGTTGCGTACTCACGACTGAAACGCCGCTCTTCAAATGAACATCCTCATGGTATTCACCGGGCGCTACTTCAACCGTATCTCCTGGGCGTGCGCGGTCCAAAGCGGCTCCGATGGTGGCGATTTCATTCGGGCCAACCATCCACGTTTGCGGCAAATTCACTTTGCCAAACCGAAGCTTGAGTCCGGAATTGGAGTCCTCCCAGTACGGCCGCGCTGCCAGGAAAACGGCAGACGCTGCGAGAAGGCCCAGGAGAAACCAAATCCAACGAGAGGGGTGAGGAGAAGAACTCTGAGCAGATTTCGCTGCAGCGGACACGCCCGCGTAATCCTCGGTTTCGACCAGTACCACCGTGACATTGTCCTTACCTCCCGCTTCATTTGCAGCATCGACAAGCGCACGAGCTGCCTCCTCAGGATCTCCGGCGTGGTGCTCGACGATGAGTCGAATATCCGAAGCGTTCACCTGATCAGTGAGCCCATCGGAGCAGAGCAGGAGCGCTCCCGGTCGTGCAAGAGAGAAAGAATGGATCTCGACGAAGTCCGTATCGTTGGGCGTGTGAGCCGCACTTCCAAGGTCTCTGTAAACTTCATTTCTGCGAGGGTGGCGCATGGCGTCGTACTCGCTCAGCTCTCTGGAGTCCTCCAGTTCACCGACGGGCGAGTGGTCCCGGGTGATCTTTTCGATGCTTCCCGGAGTAAGAAGATAGAGCCTCGAGTCGCCGACGTGCCCCACCGTAACCTGGTCCCCTTCAATCAGTGCGACTGTAGCCACGCATGCCATTCCGGCCCACTCGGGACGAGAAGATGCGGCCTCGAAAATTTCCGTGCTGGCAAGCGCGAATGCTTCCTGAATCCGCTTGTCGCTTGCACCAGTGCGGCGGGAGAGTCGCGTAGAGATGATGTCCACCGCAATCTCCGCTGCTCGCTCGCCCGCTGCATGGCCGCCGAGCCCGTCCACCACCAGAAAAATGCCGCGTTGTGCATCGATGAAGAAGCGATCTTCGTTCTCCGCCCGCTTCCGCCCTGCGTCGGAATGGCCGCCAACCAGCAGTTGTGAAGTTGCAAGCATGATTTAGCGGCTGCGGCGCACGAACGCCCATGCGAGAAAAACTGCGATGGTCACGAGTCCAAGAAGAAACGGTATGCGAAGCCAGAAAAGAGTTTCGGTCATGCTGAAGGCTCCGCCTCGAATTCCAACGTGCAGACATCGGCGAGCATAATCCTCGCCGGCGAAGGCAGAGGCACCTCGCGGTTACGATCCACCTTGTCACCGCCTTCGATCCGCTCCACGCTGTTGGGAATGGATGTCCCGTTCACCTTCGTTCCGAATTGACTGAGGTCCTTAATGAAGAATGTTCCTGTTTTTGGATCGCGTCGAATGCGGCAGTGTTCGCGCGAAATATCCGCCGGACCTTCGAGTTTCAAATCCACCCAGACTGCCTTTCCGCCACGCCCGATCACAATATCGTCAGCGGTCATCGCGAACGTGTTGTCCTTGCCAGAATCCCGATAGCGGAGCCTCGCGAGAACCGGTTGATGAACGGCATCCCGACGGGCAGCAACGGTCACCGGGTCTCGGGCAGTATGTCGCGTGATCAAGGTGGTCATAGCGCCAGCTCCGAAATCCTTCGGACGAGCGCTGCCTAATTCCGAGTAGATCTCGATCTCGCCGGGCCGTAGCCGCTCTTCCTGGTCTGCATGGAATTGGATACTCCATTGCTTCTCAAGAATTTTGTATTCGGGACGGGGTTCGCCTGTTAGGCCGAAACGCTTCGCGAATGGGTATGCAGTGCTGGGCTTGTTCAGACGGGCGAGGTGCTCCCGGAGAGCCCGCACCGCCTCCTCCTGAATAAAGTCCACAATGGGCTGAATCAGCTCGTGGTCTCTGGGGTGGAGATAGACGTTGAAGATGCAAGGCATGAGGATGGTATAGCGAACCTTGAAGCAACCAGCATCCGCATTCCGGATCACCTCGGAGATGATGTCGTCGCCAGTGATCTGGCTCGCAACGCCCTCAGTCATACTCGTCAAACCCCACGCGGCAGCTTGATTGTCTTAGATGTTACTTGGGTCCGATCTGTGGCTCAAAGTGTAGAGGTGGGCCGTAGATCTGCTATCTCACTGTTTCCTGGTGTCGTGTCTCGCTCGTAGAGGGTCTTTCTGGCCATTGACTTCACCTTGATACGTCGAATCGTTCCCATTGGTTCAAATAAAGCCTCAACCTGCGCGTTCCGAGGCATTTAGGTAGGCGA
>Ga0068855_100009657_pt1 | contig 11644 bp, 9 predicted proteins | sample KBSCornC52_FD_66592 | JGI IMG/M metagenome (GOLD analysis project Ga0068855, IMG submission 66592) | Corn rhizosphere microbial communities from Kellogg Biological Station, Michigan, USA - KBS Corn C5-2 | ecosystem: Host-associated > Plants > Roots > Rhizosphere > Soil ...
TCATGTGCCTCGGGCTTTCCTTGGCAATCTAGCGCTTGTTGCCACGGCCTCGCGGCGCGCTACGCGCGGCCACGACGCCGTCGCTAGGCCGCCTAGCACCGCTTCGGCGTCCGTGGATCGCTGGACGCGCTCCACGGACCTATCTGACCGGACAGACCTTCATCAGCGTGTCGCGCTGGGCGGCGAGATCGCCGAAGGTGAAGACGTCATCGCCCATATGCCCGTCCGCGCCGACAAAATGCGCCGTCACATGATGGGCGTTCGCCAGCGCGCGCTGGACACGGGAATTGTCGTGCAAGGTCACCACATCGGTCTTGTCGTCGCCGAACGCGTCGCCGGTCAGCGCCACGGGCTTGGCGTCGTCAATGGTGAGGGTGATCTGGCTGGGACCTTCCGGCACGAGGTTGCGATGGGGTTCGAACAAGACCCGGAATCCGGTTTCGGTGTCGCAATAAAGCTCCATGCGCGCGGGACCTTTGTCGGCGTCGGCCCAGGCTTCCATCATCACCCGGTCCACGAACCGGTCCGCCTGGTGGGTGATCCGCCAGTCCTGATGCGACGCGGCCGCGGCGCCGCCGCACCACAGGATCATTGTCGCCGCCGAAAAGCGCAGAAGAAATCGCATGAGGCCGCCCTTGTAGCGCGCTGGCGCCGGGGCGCATAGTCCTTCGCCGGGGAGATACACATGACCAGATCCGGTCTGCCGCGCCGCAATGTTCTCAAGCTGATGGGCGCCGCGCCCGCAGCCATGCCCGTGGTTTCACCCGCCTGGGCGCAAGGCAGCGAGGTCTGTCTGTTGCGCGAAAGCAGCGGGCCGGCTGGCACACCGGCCGTGCAGCATGCCGTCGCCAAACTGGAAGCGGCGTTGAAGGCGCACGGCGCAAAGCTGACGCATGTTTCAGATGTCAGCCACGCCAAGGGCCTGACCATCATCGCGGCGACGCCGTCGTCTTCTCTGGCTGCCGCGTTTCCCGCGCCAATTTCGGGCTGGGCGGGGCCCGATGCGCTGAGGCTGGCGCCGGGCGGGAACGACAGACTGCTGCTTTCGGCGGTGGATACGCGCGGCTTTGTCTATGGCCTGAACGAGCTGGCCGAGCGCGTCGCCTTTGGCGGGCCGGCGGCCCTGCATCTTCAAGATCGCATCGAGGAAACTTCGCCCAACCGGGTTCGCAGCATGGCGCGCGCCTTCTGCAGTGAGACCGAGGACAAGGCCTGGTTCTACGACCGCCAGGGCTGGCGCGACTATCTCGACATGCTGGTGGCGGCGCGTTTCAACCGGTTCAATTTCGCGCTGGGCTTCGGCTACGACTTTCCCAAAGGCGTGACCGGCGACTATCTGCATTTTCCCTATCCCTATCTTCTGGATGTGCCGGGCTATCACGTCACCATCACCCCGGCGCTTGCGGCCGGCGAGCGGCAGAAAAATCTCGACACGCTGAAGTTCATCGCCGCGGAGACCGGGGCGCGGGGCCTGGATTTCCAGCTCGGGATTTGGACCCATGCCTGGGCCTGGACCGATAGTCCCCATTCCAACCATGTGATCGGTGGGCTCAATGACGCGGACGGCAAGGCGGACTGGGAGCTGGGCGCCCGTTACAGCCGCGATGCGCTGGCCATCCTTCTGAAGGAATGCCCAGAGATCAGCGGCATCACCTTGCGGGTGCACGGGGAGAGCGGCGTGCCGGAAGGCACGTATGATTTCTGGCAGACCCTGTTCGGGGCCATCGCCAAAGCGGGGCGCAAGGTCGAAATCGAGATGCACGCCAAAGGCATCAACCAGATCATGATCGACATGGCGGTGAAGACCGGCCAGCCGGTGAAGATCGGACCCAAATTCTCCGCCGAGCATCAGAGTCTGGCCTATCACCAGGCCGATATCCGCGAACTGGAAATCCCCACGCCCGGGCGCATGGAGCAGGGCGTGTTCAATGTCTCCAATGGCGAGCGGCGCTTCACGCGCTACGGTTATGCCGACCTTTACCAGGAAGGCCGCGCCTTCGACATTCTCTACCGCCTCTGGCCCGGCACACAGCGGCATCTGCTCTCCGCCGATCCGGCCTGGGCGGCGGGGCTGGGGCGGGCCGCGCATTTCTGCGACGCCGGCGGTCTTGAGATTTGCGAGCCGCTGACCTTCAAGGGGCGCGAAGGCTCCGGCCATCCGGGCGGGCGCAATGCCTATGTCGCTGCGGACGAGGCGAAGGACTGGCGCAAGTTCGCGGAGAGTTACCGGCTGTGGGGACGGCTGCTCTACAATCCCGACGCCACGCCCGATGTCTGGCGCCGTTCGCTGTCACGCCAGTTCGGCGACAAGGCTGTAGCGGCGGAACGGGCGCTGTCGTCCGTGAGCCGCGTGCTGCCGCTTCTGACCAGCGCGCATCTGCCCTCGGCCTCCAATCATTCGCTCTGGTACGAGATGTATACCAACCAGCCGATCGTCGAGGGCGGCGCGCCCTATCCTTACAGCGACACGCCGCAGCCGCGCGTCTTCGGTTATACCAGCCCGCTGGACCCGCAGCTTTTCTCCACCATCGCCGAACATGCCGTTGATCTCTTGGAGGCGCGCGCCAACCCGAAATATTCGCCGGCGGACGTCGCGGCCTGGCTGGATGGCTTTGCCAGCGAGGGGCAAGCCGGGCTGGGTGAACTGGGCGCGCCGGGTGATGCACGCGCCCGCCGCCTGATCGAAGACACCGCCATCCAGATGGGCATCGCCCGCTTCTTTGCCGCCAAGCTGCGCGCCGGTCTGCTTTACGCGCTGTGGCAAAAGAACAGTGATCCGGCGCTGGGGGCTGCGGCGCTGGAGCAATACCGCTCCGCGCGGGCGGTGTGGGCGGCGATGGCGGCGCGGGCAGCTTCCGTCTATGTCAGCGACGTTTCCTATGGCGCCATACCGCAGCGGCGCGGCCATTGGTCGGACCGGCTGGCGGCCGTGGATGCCGACATCGCCGCCATGGCGAAGACGGTAGCCCTGACCAAGGCGGCCATAACCCCGTCCGGCAATCTCAGTCAGCTGGTGCAGCAGCCGCCGGCGCGGCCCGCGCCAACCGGCCGGCATCTGGCGCCGGAGCATTTCACGCCGGGCGCGGACCTGCCGCTGGTGCTGACCGGTGCGGGCGATGCCGCGGGACAGCTTTTTTATCGCCACGTTAATCACGGCGAGCGTTGGCAATCCCTGGCCATGAGCCAGGAAGGCGACACTCTGCGCGCCGCCATTCCCGGCGACTACACGCGCTCGCCTTATCCGCTGCAATATTACTTTGCCCTGTCACGCGGCGGTCAGGCCTGGATGTCCCCCGGCTTCAACGCCAGCCTGTCCAACCAGCCTTATTACGCGGTGTGGAAGCGGGGCTGATAGAGCTAGTGTCCCGATTCCGAAATTCGCACGATCTCCATATCCGGCTCTGGGCGAATTTCGGAATCGCAGGACACTAGCAATTCATTGAATCCTAGTGTCGTTTTGGTTTCGAAGTTCGCATCGAGGCCGATATCGATAATGTAGCGAACTTCGAAACCACGACACTAGGGCGCGCCGCCCGCACTCTTGACGTCATTCACAAGCTGGTCGGTGCAGTCCGACAGCTTGTGCTCGTTGCAGCCTTCCGCGCTCTGGCCCAGTGAGGAGCCGTCACGGGTGAATACGGCGGTGAAGCTCCAGGTCGTGCCGCTGATCCGGCCACGGTCCACGTCGATCTTGTCCGGAATGCTGACGACCAGGACACCGGGGCCGGGCTTGAGGACCTGGATAAGGCCCGGGCTCGACAGAGCCACAGCGATGGCGTTGTTCAGCTGCTGATCCCTGCTGGGTTCGAAATAGACGGTGATCGGCTTGTCCTGGGCAAGGGCGAGCCCTGGCGCCAGAACCGCTGCAGCAGCAATGAAAGAACGAAGCATAGGACTCGGCCCTCACACGTCCGTGACATTCGGGTTCAGGCGCATCGCCTGTCCAATGAAGAAGTGGCAACCTAGGCTAGTGTCCCGATCCCGAAATTCGCTCGACCACTATATATCGGGCTTTTTGCGAATTTCGGGATCGAAGGACACTAGCAAATCTTTAATTTCTCGTGTCGCTTGGTTTCGAAGTTCGCTTTGAGCCTGATATCGAGAAAATTGCGAACTTCGAAACCGCGACACTAGTGGCGGCCTGCCAATTTCTTAAGGATCGGCAGCAGGGCGCGCGCCGCCTTGTCATAACCTTTCCACGCGGCGCTTTTGGCGATCAGGCCGGGAGCAGTGCGCACCGTGAAACGTTTGGGATCAAGACCCTTTTTCACCTGGCTCCATTCCAGCGGCATGGAGACGGTGGCGCCTTCGCGCGCGCGGGGGGAAAGCGGCGCCACCGCGGTGGCCATGCGGTCGTTGCGCAGATAGTCGAGGAAGATTTTTCCGCGCCGCTTGGCCTTGGACATGTTGACCAGATACTTGTCCGGGCTGTCGGCGGCCATGCGCGCGCAGATTTCCCGCGCCATGGCCTTGGCTTCCGGCCAGCCGATGCCTTTGCTGGCCTTGAAGGGCGTCACCACATGCAGGCCCTTGCCGCCGGTGGTCTTGGCGAAGGTCACAAAGCCCAGCTTTTCCAGGCGCTCCTTCATCTCCTTGGCCGCGGCTATGCAGTCTTCAAAGTCCAGGCCCTCGGACGGATCGAGATCGAAGACAAAGCGTCCCGGCACTTCGGGGTGATCTGGTTCGCAATTCCAGGGATGCAGTTCAAGGCCGCCGGCCTGGGCCACGGCTGCCAGCGCTTCCACCCGGTCGATCTGGAGATAGGGTTTGTGATCGCCAAAGACCTTGACCTCGGTAAAGAGGCTCGACTGGCCCTTGCCGGCATGACGTTGAAAGAAGCGCTCCTTGCTCTGGATGCCGTCGGGCGCGCGCACCAGCGAACACGGCCGCCCCTTGATGTGCGGCAGCATCCAGTCGCCGATCGCTTCGTAATAGCGGGCCAAGTCCAGCTTGGTGACGGGCTTGCCGTCACCCGCATCGGGCCAAAGCGCCTTGTCGGGATTGGAGATGGGAATGTTCATCACCACGCCGCCAACTTTGGCTTTCTTCGCTTTCGGTTCTGCCAGCTTCTTGTTCTTCACCGGCTTCTCGGCTTTCACGTCCTCGGCCGGCTTGTCGGCGCGCAAGCCCTTGAAGGCAGCCTGACGCACCATGCCGTCGCCGGTCCAGCCGGCAAATTCGATTTCCGCCACCAGCTCGGGCTTGACCCAATGGACACCCCGCTCGCGGCGGGGTGCATTCTGGCCGGTGAAAGGACTGTTCTCACTCTCCAATTCCTTCAGCCGGGGCACCAGGCGTTTGGTCTTGTCGGCGGAATAGCCGGTGCCGACCCGGCCGACATAGATCAGGTGATCGCCGCGATGAACGCCCACCAGCAGGGAGCGGAACTTGCCCTCAGTGGTGCTCCAGCCGCCGATCACCACTTCATGGCCGGCGCGGCATTTGGATTTGACCCAGCTATCGCCGTGGCCGCCGCTATAGGGATCGCCGGCACGCTTGGAGATGATGCCTTCCAGATTCATCCGGCAGGCCGATCGCAGCACCGCATCGCCGCCGCTGGTGAAATGCTCGACGAAGCGGATCTGGTTGGTGGTCTTGTTGTCCTTCAGCAGTTCGGCCAGCCGGGTCTTGCGGGTGGCGAGGGGCAGGGGACGCAAATCCTCGCCTTCCACAAACAACAAGTCGAAAACGAAATAGATCAGTGCCTCGGACTTGCCGTCGGAGAGGGCAGCCTGCAAGGCGGCAAAATCTGGCGCCCCATTCTGGTCCAGGGCGCAGACTTCCCCATCCAGGACGCAATCCGGCAGTTTGGCGGCGGCTTTGGCGATGGCAGCGAACTTGTCGCTCCAGTCCAGGCCTTTGCGGGTGAAGAGCCTGGCTTTGCCATTCTCAACCCGCATCTGCATGCGGTAGCCATCGAACTTGACCTCATGCACCCAGTCACCGCCGCCGGGCGGCTGTTCCACGAGGCGCGCAAGCTGGGGCTCGACAAAGCGCGGCAGGGATTTGACGGCTTTGCCTTTGGGCGGGGCAGCTGGCTTCTTCACAGGCTCAGGCTCTTCGGACCTTTTCTCGCCGCTACCACTGTTCCGCCCGCTCGCTTTGGCCGTCCGTACGCTGTCGCTACGGACCGTTCGCCGCTCTCGCAGATCCACTGGATCTGCTCGTTCGCTTCGCGAACTGCGGCTCACCCACACCGCGTTCGCGCGAAAGGCGCGGGCGCGGACGAAAGGCTTGGGCTTGGCGCCCTTGCCCTCGGCAATCTGCTCCATGGCGCGGCCTGACGCCACCGAATGATCCTTTTTGAGGATGGCCTCGCCGTTTTCGTCCTTCGCATATTTGTCGTGATGCTTGATCAGCAGCCAGTTGGTGCGCTTGCCGCCGAATTTGTCGCCGCGCATTCGCACCAGCACCCAGCCGCCATGCAGCTTCTCGCCGTCCAGGGTGAATTTGAGGTCGCCCTTGGCCAGCATGCGCTCGGCATCGCCTTCCGGCTCCCAATAGCCGCGATCCCACAGCATCACCGTGCCGCCGCCATACTGGCCCTTGGGAATGGTGCCTTCGAAGTCGCCATAATCCAGCGGATGGTCTTCCACCTCCACCGCCAGCCGCTTGTCGGTGGGGTTAAGCGAGGGTCCCCGCGTCACTGCCCAGCTTTTGAAGGTGCCGTTCAGTTCCAGCCGGAAATCGTAATGCAGGCGGGTGGCTTCATGCTTCTGGATCACATAACGCAGGCGCTTGCCGGCCGCGACGGGACGATGCCCGCTGGGCTCAGCGGTGACCGTGAAGTCCCGCATGGACTGGTACTTTTTCAAGGCTTTCTTGGCGATGGCCGTTGCGCCTTTGCGGGCCTTTTTCACGGCCGTCCCGACCTTGCCCCTGGTGCTCCTGCGTGCGGTTTTCTTCTTGGCGGCCATGGACTTCTCTCTCCGTGGAAACATAGTTCCTTCACGGCGTTTCCGTTCCGGTTTTCCACTTATTTAAGCCCGACAAGTGAAGGATATTGCCATGGCCGCCCGCAAGAAAGCCAAAGCGTCCCGAAGCCACACGAAGGCCAGCCACCGCAAGGGGGCCACGCACAAGGCAGCCCAGGCCCGCGGCCATCATAAACCGGCCAATTCCAACGAGCCGCATCTGTCCTCACGGCCCATGTGGCAGGGCAGCCTGAGGCTGTCTTTGGTGTCCTGCCCGGTGGCGCTCTACAACGCCACCAGCCGCACCGGTGACGTTTCCTTCCATTTGCTCAATCCGGAGACCAACAACCGCATCCGCATGATCCCCACCGATCCCGATACCGGACCGGTGCAACGTTCGGATCTGGTCAAGGGCTATGAGATCTCCAAGAACCATTATGTGGTCTTGAGCAACGAGGAACTGGACGCGGTCCGGCTGGAGACCACCAGGACCATCGAGATCGAGCGCTTCGTGGACGAAAAAGAGATAGACCGTCTCTACTGGAATGCGCCTTATTATCTGCTGCCGAACGAGAAGGCAGGCGTGGAAGCCTATACCGTGATCCGTGAAGCCTTGGCGGAAACGGGGCGCATCGCGCTCGGCCGGGTGGTGATGCACACCCGCGAACGGCTGGTGGCGCTGGAGCCGCGCGACAAGGGCATCATCGTCTATACCTTGCGGATGGGCGACGAGGTGATCAGCCCCAAGGAAGCCTTTGACGATATCCCCGCGGCCCGTCCCAGCAAGGAGATGATCGAGATCGCCCGCAAGATCATCGAGCAGAAGGAAGGCGACTTCGAGCCCGGAAAATTCGAGGATCGCTATGAGACCGCGCTGCGCGACCTGATCCGCCGCAAGGAGAAGGGTGAGAAGCTGGTCACCGCCGAGCCTGTGGAAGAGGACAATGTCATCGACCTGATGGACGCGCTGAAGAAAAGCCTCAAGGCCAAGGGCGGCAACGGCCATTCCAGCCGCAAGCGTGCCCGGAGCTGATTATTCGCTCCTGATTATCGTCCCGAGGCGCGTTGACCTTCCTGGCCTTTTGCCGAAGATTTGCCGGCGAATACGGGGAGCATGCCATGATGAAAATAAGCTGCGGCGGCGTGCTCGTCGCCATGGGCCTTTGCGCCGCCGCCCATGCCCAGGAGCCGGCAAAACCGCCCGCCAAGCGGACGGTGCTGCAGCAGACCGACGTTTCTCCGGCCGCCCCCCAGGAAACCATTTTCGGCACGGTCGAAATCGTGCCCGGCTCGGGCAACGGCTTCCACACCCACAATGGCACCGAGATCGGCTATGTGCTCCAGGGTCATATTCGGCTGGAGAAGAAAGGCAAGGCGCCTATGGAACTGGGACCGGGCCAAAGCTTCCTGGTGCCGCGCGGCGTCGTGCATCGCTCGGTGCTGGTCGGCAGTGAACCGGTGAAGCTGGTCAACAGCTGGGTGGTGGACAAGGGCAAGCCGCTGCTGACCCCGGCGCCCGAGCAATAAATCCAGGCAAAAGCCGGCGCTGTGCACCGGACGGGACGCGCTTCTGTGCCGCAGCGGGAGCCCGTCGCCCATCTGGTCAAAATCCAGATATTTCATCAGACTATGCTGGTTCGGTGGGGGAGGCGCCGGGCGGGGCAAAGGATAATAACAAGAACAGGGCTTATGACCGACCAGGACAATTCAGGCGCCGAAACCGCCCTTCAGGGCGTTTCCGATCTTCGGGTATGGGATCTGCCGGTCCGGCTGATGCATTGGGGGTTGGTGATCGCCCTGGGCGTCTGCTGGTGGAGTGGCGTCAACAACCAGCTGCAATACCATCTCTACAGCGGTTACGCCGCGCTCTGGATCGTCCTGATGCGCATCTATTGGGGCCTGGTGGGCTCCGACACCGCCCGCTTCACCAGTTTCGTACGCGGACCCGGCGCCGTGCTGGACTATGCCCGCAAGCTGCACCGCCGCGACGCCGGCCACAGCCATGGCCACAACCCCCTGGGCGCCGTCAGTGTCGTGCTGATGCTGGCTCTGGTGCTGACGGTTGTGTGCCTGGGCCTGTTCGCGGTGGACGTGGACGGGCTCTATTCCGGCCCGCTGTCCGTCTACGTCACCTTCAAGGAAGGCCGTCATCTGGCGCGGCTGCACTATCGCTGGTTCACCTATCTGGAATGGCTGGTCGCCCTGCATCTGGTGGCGGTCGCCTTCTATTTTGCCTACAAGCGGGAAAACCTGATCCGGGCCATGATCACGGGCAAACGGCGCGGCGCGCCGGGCGGCGTCCAGATGCAGCATGCGCCCTGGTGGCGCTTCCTGCTGGGCGCGGTCATCGTCTCGGCGATCGTGTATGGGGTCTCGACCAGTTTTTATTTCTAACGGCGATGCCGCGAAAGACGGCGGCCTGAAGGCGAGGACAGCAATGAAATACGGTATCGGCTTTGGTTTGAGTTTGGTGGCGGCGCTGGCTTTGGCCACACCCCTGAATGCGGCGGAGACGCCAGCTGCTCCCCCAGCGCCCCAGAACGCGGGCGCGGCGGCGTCCGATACGCCGCCCACGGTGGCGCCGGCGGCTCCGGGTGTCTTCACCGCCCAGAAGAAGGGTGCGAACGGTTTTCACCTGGTGATCAAGGGTCACAAATTCACCAGCCGCCGCGATATCGAGCTCTACATGGCCTATCGCGCTTCGGAAATTACCATGGACGCAAAGGGCAACTGGTTCACCTTCGTGGAAAGCCGGGCCAAGGGCGACACCGCGCCCGCGTCCAAGCGCGATCCGGCGGGACTGCGCTACAGTTTCCGTATGGATTATTTCCGGCCCGTCTGGCAGTTCAAGACCGGCGCCGGTCCGGCCAAGCGCTGGAGTCCCTTCTCGGGCGCGGCGTTCCCCGAGGCCGACGCCAAGGCCAGCTCCAGCTATGAAGTGACCGCCGATATTGTCGTGCATAAGGGTCCGATGGACGATGCCGATCCGCTGGCCTTCGAGGCCGGCGCGGTCAACGACTTCCTGGTCAACCAGGTTTCGCCGCCGCAATAGGCCATCGGCCTCCACCGCAGGCGAAGAGGGGGAGGGGATATGGACAAGGCACTCGGCGGCGACGGCCAGCAGGCTCTTGGCCGCGGCACCATCCGCACCGTGATCTGGCACGTGATGCCGCTTCTGCTGCTGGCGTATCTCGCCAACTATCTGGACCGCATCAATATCGGCTTTGCCGGTGTCGCGCTTCGTCATGATCTCGGCCTCTCCGCGACCATGTTCGCCACCGGAGCCGGTCTGTTCTTTGTCGGCTATTTCCTGTTCGAGGTGCCCAGCAACCTGGTGCTGGAACGGATCGGCGGCCGCCGCTGGATCGCGCGTATCATGGTGAGCTGGGGCATCCTGTCGGCGGCGATGATTTTTGTCCGCGGTCCCGCGAGCTTCTATGGGCTGCGCTTTCTTCTTGGGATCGCGGAAGCGGGATTCTTTCCCGGCATTCTTTTCTATCTGGTCTGCTGGTTTCCCGCCGTTTATCGCGCCCGCATGATGGGGTTGTTCACCCTGGGCATTCCGCTGTCCACCGTGATCGGCGCCCCGCTTTCAGGCATCCTTCTCGGCATGTCGGGCGTCATGGGGCTGCCGGGCTGGCAGTGGATGTTCGTGCTGGAGGGCCTGCCGGCGGTGATCCTGGGCGTGGTGATCTATTTCCATCTGCCCGACAAGCCCGCCGATGCCAAATGGCTGACGCCGGCGCAGAAACAATGGTTGCAAGGCGCGCTCGCCGCCGATCCCAGCCAGCCCAGGCGCTCGCATCTGTTCGAGACCTTCCGCGCCTTCTATGACCCGCGGGTGCTGGCGATGTGCTTCATCTATCTCGGCAACATCTCGGCGAACCTGTCGCTGGCCGTCTTCCTGCCCACCATCGTTGCGTCCATGGGGTTCAGCCCATTCACCACCGGCCTGATTGTTGCCATTCCCTCGGCGGTGGGCGTCGTCGGACTATTGGTCATCGGCTGGCTGTCGGATCATTTCGGCAATCACCGCTTGCTGCTGATCTGCACCTTGCTGATCATGGCGATAGGGCTGGGCGCGGCGGCTGGCTTCGGCGCGGCCGGGGCCTCAGCGATCGGCATCGTCGCCCTGTGTTTCGCCGGCATCGGCATCCACGGCATGAAGGCGCCGTTCTGGGCGCTGGCGCCTCTGACCTTGGCCTCGTCGGCCACCGCCGGGGGCATCGCCTGGATCAATTAGGTGGGAAATCTGGGCGGCTTTTTCGGGCCATTCGTCCTGGGCTGGCTCAAGGATCACTATGGGGGTTACCATGCCGGCATGTATGTTCTGGCCGGTCTCCAGCTGGCGGCGTTCCTGGCCGCCCTTGCATTGCGTCCCCGCAGAGACAACAAGACGGCATGAAAAAAGGTCTCAACAACGGTCTGACCAATTACGGTGACCGGGAATTTGCGCTGTTCCTGCGTCGCTCTTTTGCGCGCTCCATGGGCCAGTCGGAAAAGCTGCTGGATGCGCCGATCGTGGGCATCGCCGCGACGGGGTCGGGCTTCAACAATTGTCATCGCGCCATGCCAGAACTGGTGGAAGCGGTTTCGCGCGGCGTGCTGGCGGAAGGGGGCATGCCGCGGGTCTTTCCCACCATTTCGCTGGGCGAGGTCTTCCTCAATCCCACCAGCATGAAATTCCGCAACCTGATGGCGATGGATACCGAAGAGATGATCCGCGCCCA
>Ga0068855_100009659_pt1 | contig 11642 bp, 7 predicted proteins | sample KBSCornC52_FD_66592 | JGI IMG/M metagenome (GOLD analysis project Ga0068855, IMG submission 66592) | Corn rhizosphere microbial communities from Kellogg Biological Station, Michigan, USA - KBS Corn C5-2 | ecosystem: Host-associated > Plants > Roots > Rhizosphere > Soil ...
ATGCTGCAACATGCCTTTTACAATAGCATCTGCACGTTTTCCATGATAATTGATCTTCCCTGCATTTGCCTTAATATCATTCAATACCTCATCTATGATTTGCGCATCTCTTTCTGCTTCAGGCTTTTGGCATTCGGCCCTCAGTTCTTCAATCAATTCGGCATTTACCTCTGCGAAATTATTAACGAAGTTTAATGGATTTTGTATCTCATGGGCAATGCCGGCAGTAAGTTCGCCCAATGATGCTAATTTTTCTGACTGAATCAATTGCGCCTGCGCAGCCTTTAATTCGTTTAACGTAGTATTCAAACTATTGTTTGCTTCAGACAGCGAAATGTTTGATTCATCCAGTTCCTGTCTCGTCAGCAAAAGGTCATCAGTCATTTTATTAAAAGCCCGGCCCAATTCTCCAATTTCATCGTTTCCTGTTTTTTGAATCCGTTGTGCCAGATCGCCCTTTCCTACTTTGTTTGCAGCATTTCGCAAAGCCCTTACGGGCACCAAAATCGTTCTTGCAAGCAGGTAACCAATGAGAATGCCGATCAATAAAACGATGGCACTTACAACGAGTGAAGTGATGCGGATCTTTTTTTGACTTTCTGCAATCTCTTTTGTGGAAAATGCAAGCATCACGGAACCGGACATTACCGATGTTATAAACGGGGCACGTTTTACGATCAGTGAATCTGAAGATTCAATCGTCGCTTTAGGGTGTTGATTTTCGGGAAATGTTTTAAAGACAGTAGAGTTGACTTTATAATTTGTATGATCGTTATTCCAGGTGGTATCATTTTCCAGCATGCTCACAAACTTCAACCTCGGATCGTCTTTTACAAATTCCATCGCCGTTTGTACGCCCTGGAAGTTTTGTTCGGTTATCGCAATCCTCACTCCTAAAGCAACAGTATTTGCAAGGTTTTGCACTTCATCACTGTAGTTTTTTATTAACAGCTTTCTTTGTTGGGCAGGGAAATAATAAAGCGTAAAAAAAGTAAACATTAAAACAATACTGAGAACCGTGAGCCAGATCTTTGTTTTAAGGGTGATGAACATTTTTGTTTTGATTTTCGCAGGAATTATTGAATTATTATCGGCAATTCATCAGCATATCAGCGCATTGGCGCATTGGCATATTAATCTATAATTTTTTCCCTTCCACCTGCACAGTTTTAATTTCATCATTCGCCGCTACCTGGTCCACAATACCGATCGCGCCCGGGTTTTGAGCAACAAAATTTTCTAATTCACTTGCCGAATTAAAAAAATTAGGGGCCGAGGCTTTTCCCTGGAATACTAATGCCAGCCAGAATTTATTCAATTCATCTCCGCTCATCCCATAAAGTGTTTCAGAAGTATTTTTTCCTGCAGCGGTATTTGTTTTCATCAATGCAATGGTAATCTTGGTGCCACTGCGCCAGCGTTGTTGTTCGCCCATGAAAATGGATTTCAACTCTGAAAAATTTAAAGTAGCAGGAGCGCCTTTTTGATTGCTGATCACAGTTAGTGATGAAGTTTGTGATGAACCGGGGAAGGCAGAAAAAAGAACAATCGTTACAAAAAAGAATTTTGTAAAGATGAAACGTTGGTATCGTTTGATTCTTTTCATTTTCATAATTAAAATCCTACTGCAAATTGTGCGGTGATACTATTGGTATTTCCTTCGACTTCGGCATGCTGATGTTGAAATTCTAATTTTACAACAGCCAGGTAATTGATCTGGTAACGCAACCCGGCAATAACAGAAGTTGTATTGTTTTTGGTAAAATAAATTTCTCCATTTTGATATTGGAGATCATCCAGCCGGATGTACGGTATTAATTTTTCAGTAACCTTATATCCTGTGTAAAGATACGCTGCCAGTGTATTTTTAGAACCGGTAGTATCCGTTTTATCAATGCCGAGTGTACCTTCAGTAAGCAGTTCAAATTTATTTCCAAAATAGGCAACTGAACCCGTAAAAAGGTTCTGATTTACTTTCCAGCCAATTACTTTGCCCATTACGGTAGCGCCTTTCGAAACGGCATCATTATACCAGGACACACCAAGATAAAGGTTATCGACTGGTTTAATGTGAGCCGCTACTGTAACTGATTTTCGCTTGTCGTTATCCTGAACCGGCGCTGAACCAAGCCCGTTACCAATCACTACATCATATCCAAATCTCAGCTTTCCAAAATCATGCCCCTGCAAACTGATGCCGGTTGTATGAAGCGGGATTATTTCTGCAGCAAAAAGTAATGGCCGTCCAATTGTTGGATAAAAAACCCTGCCGTGATGATACGTGTTATTCCAATAATTTATGGGTGAATGGATCTTTCCAAGAATCAGGTTGTTATTGCCCTGAAAATTGTATTTAATGATGAGCCGCTCAATGCTTACAGAAAAATCGGTAGGAGAGGAGGGCGTATATTTAAATACACTTTCTCCCAGGAAAGAGATGCGATCTGTAAGTTCAGAAGTGATAAAAAGATCCTGTTCATCAAAGCCGAAAGAAGCTTTTCCGTTTTGATAGGAAGTAAGAACATCCGCAAAGCCTTTTATCTGGGTATTTTGAGCTGAAGATGAAAGAGAAAAAAATACAGTAAACAGGAATAGTAAAAAGAAAATGGCTGTTGTTTTTTTTGATATCATAAGAATTTATTGCAAATAATTTTATGAATATGGGAAACCGCCTCAATTGATGAGCTAAAATTAGTTAAAGAATTTTTAACAGAATAAAATTATTTGTAGTAAATGCAAAAACTTCTCAATGCAGAAAATGAGAATTACGGTTATTTATTCTTTTGTTGACCAAATTTGTGCATAGCCAGAGGCATCCGGTTGAAAGAATTCAATTACTATTTCGGCCTGCATGTGTTTCTTCAATCGCTTTTATTTAGCATAGCTTATCCGCAAGCCGATTAAATTTTCACAAAAGCATTATTTATCACCTATTTGCTATTTTTGGAGGACCGTGTGTAACAGATGAACAAATAACGCTTATGTTTTAAATTTTTAATCCTCCTTTCAATCAGCATGAAGAGTTTTATCATTTTTCTAATTCTGAGTATATCATTTTTATCATTAACTGCTCAGGAGATCGCTTATAGCAAACCTCGTCACGATGACCTTCTTTTTGGCGGTCGGTATGATATTATAGGGAAATTAAACGACAATGTTTTAATTTATAAGCACATTCGTTATAAACATTTAATAAGCATTTATGATAACAAGATGAAATTGAAAGAAGATATTAACCTTAAGTTTATACCTTCAAATGTTATTAGTGTCGAATTTGTAAATTGTTTTGACCGGGTTGATTTAATATACCAATTTCAAAAGAGAAATGTTTTTTACTGTATGGCGGCTGCGATAGACGGGAATGGAAAAATTATACATGAACCTATTCAGCTTGATACATCACACATCAAATTTCTTGCTGATCTTAAACTTTATCACGTTAGCAGCAGTGAAGACCGGTCCAAAATCATGGTATATAAAATTGACAAAGGAGATTTTTACACCGGAAGCGGCCTATTCCATTTTACTACACTGCTTTTTAACGAAAGCCTTCACTTAATACATAAATCGGAGATAGAAAGTTTTTTTGAGACGGAAAAAGATCTTTTCAGCGATTTCCTGGTTGATAACGACGGAAATTTTGTGTTTGCGAAAGGAACTAAGTTAGAGACGACTGATCTTTTTGAACATTTAGTACTGGTTACGAAAGGCCCGACCGAGGACAATTTCAATATTCACACACTGGACTTATCCGGCAATTTACTGGACGGTGTAGATTTGAAGATCGATAACCTGAATAAAAATTACCTCATCAATTCGTTGTATTATAAGAAAAGAAACGGTGACAAAGAAGGCCCATATACTGCAATTTGGAGCAAAAGAGGAGATTCGCTGTTGGCAAAGAACTTTTTTTCATTTGCAGGTGTTTCGACCTTGAATTATTTTTATTTGAGAAATGTTATTCTAACAAAAGATGGCGGATTTATAGTAGCCGCAGAAGACCTTGGGATACAGGGACATTATCTCTTCCCATGGCCTGAAAACTTTATTTTTTCATCTGCCCAATACGTATTTTCGAGTATTAGATTTTTGTCAAGTAGTTTTTACAAAAATGTTGTCATATTATACTTTGATAATAAGGCTCATCTTAAATGGAGTAACGAGATCATAAAATCGCAGACCGGACGTTTTCCCTCATTTGCTGTAATAAATACCGGGAACAGCTTACATTTCCTGTTTAACGAGATTGAAAGGCAAACCGAAATTATGAAGGAGCAGACACTTAGCAGCGACGGGGATCTTTCAAACAAAACGCCCCTCAGTAACCTCGATCTTAACTACCAGTTGGAGATTCATGGAAAGCAGGTGAGTTCTTCGGAAACGATTTTCCCGTGTGTTTTCAGAGGTTATATTTGCTTTGCAAAGGTCAAATATTAGTAGTATGTAAAAGCCGGAATGGGTTTAGAAACGACAACTGGTGAGCTGAAATTAGATAAAGGATTTTAAGCAAAAAAAAATTAATGGTAAGTGATTGCAAAACCTTAAAACAGAAATGAAAACACAGGTATTTGTTCTTTTGCTGATGATTATAGAAGTGTTCTAAAGCACATTCAAACGTTCAACCCTCAACCTTCAATGTCTTTTCAGCAACTGATAACACTGCATTGCAATTTCTAATTCTTCATCGGTAGCAATTACTAAAATGTTTACAGCAGAAGAAAGATCATTTATTTCACGGATGTCACCTGACGCAGTTTTATTTTTTTCTGCATCGAATTTAATTCCAAGATAATCCATATTGGAACAACACAATTCGCGCATCCGGTAATCATTTTCGCCAACGCCGCCGGTGAAAACAACTGCGTCCAGGCCGTTTAATGCTGCTGCATAAGAACCGATATATTTACGGATGCGATAAGCATACATCCGGAAAGCAAGCAATGCCTGCTCATCTCCATTTTCGATTTGACGATGAATATCCCGCATGTCGTTAAAGCCGGTGAGGCCGGTCATTCCACTTTTATAATTCAGCAGATCTTTTACCTTTTCCACTTCATATCCCAATTCATTTACCAAATAAAAAATAACAGACTGATCAATATCCCCTGCACGTGTGCCCATGATGAGTCCATTCATTGGCCCGAAGCCCATACTGGTATCTATGGATTTTCCGTTTTGAACGGCTGTCATGCTGCAGCCATTACCGAGATGAATGGTAATGATCTTGCTGTTTTCTATTTTTAGATAATCAATCGCTTTGTTGCTTACATACTTGTGGCTCGTACCGTGAAAGCCGTAAACCCTGATTCCAGAATCATAATAAAATTTATTAGGAATCGCATAACGAAAGGCAACCGGCGGAATGGTTTGATGAAAAGCCGTATCAAATACTGCAATCTGAACAGCTTTTGGAAAAAGTTTTTCTGCCACCTCAATGCCTGTATAATTTGGAGGATTGTGTAAAGGTGCCAGTGCAAACAATTGTTTGATTTTTTCTTTTACTTCGGTCGTGATAATGGTTGTTTGGGAAAAAGTTTCTCCTCCATGCACCACTCTGTGGCCAACAACATGAATCTCTGAAGGATCGTTGATGACGCCGGTATTTTTATCCGTTAATAAAGAAACTACTTGCTGCAGCCCTTCAGCGTGTTTGGCAACTTTCGTTACTTTTGAAGTAATTTGTTCCTTGCCTTTTTTGCCGGTTTTGTAAATAATGCGTGCATCTTCCTTGCCGATCCTTTCTACAATGCCGCTACAAGCCACTCTTTTAGAAGGCATTTCAATAAGCTGGTATTTTATAGAACTGCTTCCGGAGTTGATCACAAAAATATTCATGCTAAACTTTTACACTATCAAAATTAAGATTGCTGGGCTTGTATCGCCGTAATCACTACCGTATTAAAAATATCGTCTACCGTACAGCCACGGCTAAGATCATTTACCGGTTTGTTCAAACCCTGGAGCATCGGCCCAATCGCCAATGCCCCGGTTTCACGCTGAACGGCTTTATATGTGTTATTGCCGGTATTTAAATCCGGAAAAATCAAAACCGTAGCCTGGCCCGCCACTTTTGATTGAGGTAATTTTTGCAATCCAACCGCACGGTCAACTGCAGCATCATATTGGATTGGCCCTTCGACAGCAAGATCAGGGCGACGTGATTTTACCAGTTCGGTAGCGCGGCGTACTTTTTCTACTTCTTCCCCTTGCCCCGAGCTGCCGGAAGAATAAGAAAGCATCGCAATTTTAGGATCAATACCAAACATCCTGCTGCTTTCTGCCGAAGAGATCGCAATTTCTGCCAGCTCTTCTGAAGTGGGTTTTGGAACTACAGCACAATCTCCAAACACGATCACCCGGTCAGGAAGGCACATAAAAAAGACGGAGGATACAATAGAAACGCCTGGCTTTGTTTTTATAAATTGTAGCGCCGGCCGGATGGTGTGTTGTGTAGTATTGATAGAACCTGAAACCATGCCATCCGCGTCTCCTTTATAAACCATCATGGTGCCAAAATAAGCGCCGTCTTTCATGAAGTCGGTTGCCATATCCATATTTACATTTTTCCCTTTTCTTAATTCATAAAAAGTAGAAATGTAGCCGGGTAGCAGTGCAGAATCCGCCGGATTAATGATCTGTGCATTTTTCTTATCCAGTTCCAGGTTCAGCCGCTTGAGAGATGCTTCAATGTCTTCTTTCTTCCCGAGGATGGTTAATTTTACTACTTCCTGTTTTAGAAGTTTCGCTGCCGCTTCGAGTATTCTGTCGTCGCTGCCCTCGGGCAATACAATATGTTTTTTATCCAGTTTGGCTCTTTTTACCAATTGATATTGGAACATGTGAGGCGTAAGGCCTTCAGGTTTTGAAGTAACGATCTTGTCCATTAATGCAGCTGTGTCCATATTCTTTTCAAAAGTATTAATGGCGAGATCTATTTTAAAGTGATTGTCTGCATAGATTCTTGATTTTACAGAAGCAACATTGTTGACGGTTTCGAAAGTGCCGGTTTGTACCTGTGCAATTGGAACCACTGTCTCCAATCCTTCTACCAATTTTACAATCGGCTCCTCAGGAGCAAGGCCTCCGGAGAGTATGATGCCTGCCACTTTTGGATAATTTTTAGAAAGATTTGCCTGGATCATTGCAACGATAATATCGCCCCTGTCCCCGGGAGTAACGATGAGTGTATTTTCTTCCAAATGAGTGAGGCAATTACTCAACTGCATCGCGCCTACAATAAAATGATCAACCTGGTTGGAAAGATAATTTTGACCAAATAATAATTTGCCATTTATTGCCTCTGCAATTTCTTTCATGGTAGGGCTTCGCAATTCATTTATTACCGGAATGACAGAACTCAAAAGGTGTTTTGGTAAATGGCGGCTGAACATGACATGCAATTCTGCTACATCTGCAGGATTGGTTTTATTGGCAATAACAGCCAGCAAGGGCACATCATGGTTGCGCAAAAACTGTAACGTGGCCAGTATATTCCGCGTGATTTCGTCTGGCGTATATCCTTCAGCTTTCGAAACCAAAATCATCGGAATGGAAAGATTTTTCGCAATTTCTACGTTTGAAGAAAATTCGAAAGAAGCGCCTTCTCCTTCAAAATCCATCCCGTCAACCAGCACAAAGTCATAGGCGTCTTCCAGCTTTTTATATTTATTGATGATGGTATCGATTAAAAAAGAATTATTGTTTTCGCTGCGGTACCGGAGAAATTCATTGTAAGTAAAAGCAAAGCAGTCATTATAAGGAGTATCTATTCCAAAATGAGTGAGCATTGTTTGAATGTAGGTATCCTGCAGATGCACGTCGTTTTCCCTGATAACGGGCCGGAAGTAAGCAATTTTACTGATCTTTCCTAATAAGAGGTTCATTAAACCGAGGGTAACAACCGACTTGCCGCTATTCGATTCTGACGAAGTTACATATATCGCTTTAGACATTATCCTTCATTTGTTATTGATGCAAAAGTCGGAGAAAATTGTTTAAGGGTGGGAGTAAGCGAAGATCCTACTGCTAAGAGCTGAATTTGCAAACCTTTTCCAAAGTGGCAAACGCCAACTACATGGAGCAGCAAAGAAAGAAATAAACGTATTTTTATTTCCTGCAAAACGATCCGCTACTTTTTAAGCACTCTTTTATCTACCCCTTCTTTCGTAATCTTCACCGGTAAAATATTCCCATCTTTGTCGAAATACATTCTGTCAATACAAACTTCCCGGTGATTCCCATCCGTTTCCGTTAAAGGACGCCGGTGATAAACAATATACCAATCGTCGGTTCCGGGAATATTAATAACAGAATGATGACCGGCGCCGGTAGCTACTTTCGGGTCCTGTTGTAAAATTTTGCCGACTCTTTTAAATGGCCCAAACGGAGAATCACCGACAGCATAAGCCACGCTGTAGTCCGGGCCTGTCCATCCACCTTCAGACCACATGAAATAATATTTATGATTGCGTACAAACATAAAAGGCCCCTCTACATATTGATCCGGTGTGATCTCTTTGAAAAGAGTTCCGTCATCAAATGGAACAAAGCCGGTAAAATCAGCATTCAGTTTACCGATATTACAATGTTTCCATCCGCCATAAATGAGGTAGTATTGTCCATCGGTATTTTTAAAAACAGCCGGGTCAATTGGTTGCGCTCCATTATAGAACTGGTTGATCAATGGCTTGCCTAAATAATCCACAAAAGGGCCGCCGGGATTATCAGAAACAGCAATTCCCATTCCGCCCGGCTGCTTATCATTCTGGATATCATTAGCGCCAAAAAATAAATAATATTTTCCATCCTTTTCTGTGATAGTCGGCGCCCAAACTGCGTATGCGGCCCATTTTACATTTTTAATATCCAGGATATGCGGATGTTTTTTCCAATGAACCAGATCCGGCGAAGAAAAAGCGTCGAGGAAGGTTTGTTTCTTATAAGATGGATTTATGGTATTTTTTTGTATTTCCTTTTGATAATCTGAAAGTGGAGTTCGTCCTGATGGAACATCTTTATAATCGTCAGAATAAGTAGGATAAACCCAATAGGTATTATTAAAAATATGTGCTTCAGGATCCGCATACCAGCCGGGAAATATAGGATTACCGGAGTTGACCTCTGTTTTCTTTTTCTGAGAAAATGCACTCACATTGACAAAAAGAAAAAAGAAAACAGCGACGTATTTTAGATGTTTCATATTTGCTGACGGTTTTGCTTTGCCGCAATATAATGAATGTTGAGAAGTGACACCTTTTCGAAAAGCTGTCACTTCTCATAAAAAAATGCCGGCTATAGGCCGGCATTTTTATTGAATGATTAAAACAACATTTTGTAAATCAGTACAAATACGCCATCGCGATCAGATCATTAGCGTTAAAAGTACGATCGGTGCCATCAGAACAAGCTAACATAAATGATCCTGCATCCGGTTTGGATGGAGTTCCGGGAATAAGAATGGCGCCTACACCAGCAGATCCTTCATTCTGGTGCCTGCCGCCACAACTGAATGCACGGTTCATGTAATCAGTATGGCGGAATCCAAGGCAATGTCCCATTTCGTGCTGAATTACAGAAGTAACATAACCCTGGTCAGGATTAGTTCCATATGCCTGTGCATTGGTGTTCAATTGAATTTCATTGTATGGATCGCCTGAAGAGGTTGGAAATCCGGAAGATCCGAGAGTGATATAACCGCCGGATGGCCCCTGGTTAAATCCTACAATATTGATATTTCCGTTGGAAGACACCCGTTGAAATGTAATGGTTGTTCCGGGCAGAGCATTGTAACGTGCAATTGCGGCGTCTGTGGCATTTGAATAAACAGTGGGAAGATTGGTAACAGAAACAGTAATGGTTCTTGGCAGATTTTTTACCAGGTTGGTGGTCCGGTACTGTTCTTCGTTTGCAATCAATAAATTCGGCGAGCTGCTCGGATGTGTAAGGTTGTCATTCGTCAGAATAATATCACCTTCGACAAGATAGCCATTACTTACTTTTCTTACATTGTCGGTGCTGAAGCCCTGGGCGGCAATTTGGTTCAGAACAGTTTGAGACACGTCACTCTGGGGTGCAATGTTTTCGCGTTTACAGGAAATAATCAGAAAACTGGCAGAGAAAATTAGCAGAGATAATTTGAACATTTTTTTCATCTTGATAGTGTTTAAGGTTGAGGTTATGTTGTGAATTGTTTGTTAAATGTATTCTTTTTATCTACACCAACAAATGTTTTTTTAATAATTTTTTTTGTACACTTTTGATAAAATTTTAATGATGTTCAAACGCGTTTGCTTTATTTTCATGGCAGTGATCCTGGCGATGAACATTTATGGTCAAAGAGAATCGGATAGCGTTTTTTTTTACAGGTATTCAAATCCCCAGTTGCATGACGCTGATTATTTCGTTTTAAAGGTTTCAGCAAACACGCCCCGGCAATTTCTGAACAATCTTATCCTCAAATCAGAAAGGAGATTATCTGACGATGTTTTTATTATAACAAAAGAAGATCGACAACAGTTAAACTTACCGGCAACCTTTGTATTAAAATCACAGGCAGCGAATAATAACTGGAAGCTTTCGGCAACAGTTGAAAAAGAGATGGGAGTGAAAAACGATAAAATGAATTTCCGGTTCATTGTTCAATTTAAAAACAAGGAGTGGTTACAACATTTTTTAAAAACTGATTCTTCCCTCAGAGAAAAGGAGCCGGTTTTTAAAGCAGAAAACATCCTTTCCTTTACTTCCAATTTTAATTTCATCAAAAAATATTTATTGGATGATCCAAATGTTGCTGCAATTGATATTTTGACACAAAAACCAAAGGAAGAACTGGCGATCACCGGGTTTGACCTTTCTACAAATCAATTGAATTTGGTTCATGCAAAATATCCTTTGTTCAACGGAGAAGGGCAACATATTTCTATTAAAGAAAATGATTTTGATACGACTGATATTGATTTAAAAGGAAGAATAGATCCGTCGCCGCTTGCATCAAAGGCAATTACAAATCATGCAAATTTTATGGCTACTATTATTGCCGGAGCCGGCAACTCTGTTTATTATGCAAAAGGAGCAGCGCCTGCTGCACATGTTTCTTCTTCCTCTTTTGAATCCGTTTTGCCCGATTCGGCTGACTATTATTTGAAAAATAATATAACCGTTCAAAATCATTCTTACGGTACTTCTATTGATAATAATTATGGATTAAATGCTGTAGCGTTTGATAAAAGCGCTCATCAAAATGAATCGCTTTTGCATGTTTTTTCCTCCGGAAATTCAGGCGCTGATACGAGTAAAAGCAGTAACTATGCGAATATTCCTGGCTTTGCAAACATTACCGGTAATTTCAAAATGGCGAAAAATATTTTAGTAGTTGGTGCAGTAGATTCTTTTGGAATCTCTCCGGTTCAAAGCAGCGCCGGACCTGCTTATGATGGACGGATCATTCCGCAAATCGTGGCTTTTCAGATGAACGGAACTTCCGAATCTGCTGCCCTCGTTTCTGGAACTGTTGCATTGCTGGATCAATATTTCAAATCGAAAAATAACGTTGATTTACCATCCGCTTTAGCCAAAGCAATTTTAATAAACTCTGCTGATGATGTAGGAAATGCGGGACCTGACTTTAAAACCGGCTTTGGAAA
>Ga0068855_100009670_pt1 | contig 11636 bp, 9 predicted proteins | sample KBSCornC52_FD_66592 | JGI IMG/M metagenome (GOLD analysis project Ga0068855, IMG submission 66592) | Corn rhizosphere microbial communities from Kellogg Biological Station, Michigan, USA - KBS Corn C5-2 | ecosystem: Host-associated > Plants > Roots > Rhizosphere > Soil ...
TCAGAGCAACCATGCTTCGTCGGCTCGCGCCACGTAGGACGCGAACGCCTCGCCTCCTTCACGGCGTTCGAGGTAACCGCGAAGCACCCGCTCGATGTAATCGGGCGCCTCCTCCGCTGTCACCTTCAAACCCCGGAACTTCCGCCCGAATTCCGCCTCCGATCCGAGTTGCCCGCCGAGGTGCACCTGGAAGGCCTCGACGTCGCCCTCCGGCGTCTTCGAGACCATGCCCTTGAAGCCGATGTCGGCGACCTGGAACCGGGCGCACGAGTTCGGGCAGCCGTTCACGTTGATGGTGATCGGGGTGTCGAACTCGGGCAGCCGCTTCTCCATCTCCTCGCGGATGCTCTCGGCCCGGTGCTTGGTCTCGACGAGCGCGAGCTTGCAGAACTCGATGCCGGTGCAGGCGATCGTGCCGCGCTTGAACGCCGACGGGCGCACCGAGTAGCCCAGCAGCTCCAGCTCGTCGATGACGGCGGTCTCGGCGGCGGGCGGGACGTCCAGCACGACGACGCCCTGCTGGGCCGTCAGCCGGACCCGGCCGTCGGCGTGCCGCTGCGCGAGCTCGGCGAGCTGGCGCAGCGCGGTGCCGGACGTCCGTCCCGCCTTGGTGGTGCCGCCGATGGCGAGCCGCCCGTCGACCTGCGCCTCGACGCCGATGTGGTCGCGGTGGGACGGGGAGCGCTCCGGGGCCGGGCCGTCGGGCAGGGCGCGCTTGAGGTACTCGGTCTGCATGACCTCGCGGAAGCGTTCCGGACCCCAGTCGGCCATGAGGAACTTCAACCGGGCGTGGTTGCGCTGCCGGCGGTAGCCGTAGTCGCGGAACACCGAGGTGACCGCGACCCAGACCTCCGGCACCTCCTCCGGCCGCACGAACACGCCGAGGCGCTCGGCGAAGCGCGGGTTGGTCGACAGGCCGCCACCGACCCAGAGGTCGTAGCCGGGCGTGCCGTCCGGGCCGATCACGCCGACGAACGCGCAGTCGTTGATCTCGTGGTTGACGCAGTGCCGCGAGCAACCCGAGATGGACGTCTTGTACTTGCGGGGCAGGTTCGAGAACGCCGGGTCGCCGAGGTACTTCTCGACGACCTCGCGCAGCTGCGGCCCGGCGTCCAGCACCGAGTCGGCCGCGACGCCCTCGAGGGGGCAGCCGAGCATGACCCGCGGGCAGTCGCCGCACGCCTCGACGGTCGAGAGGCCGACCGCGTCCAGCTTCTCCCAGATGGCCGGGACGTCCTCGATGCGGATCCAGTGCAACTGGACGTTCTGCCGGTCGCTGATGTCGGCGACGTCCCGCCCGTACGTGGTCGAGATGTCGGCGACGACCCGCAGCTGCTCGCTGGACAGCGCCCCGCCGTCGATGCGGATCCGCAGCATGAAGTACTCGTCCTCGAGCTCCTCCGGCTCGAGGGTGGCGGTCTGCCCGCCCGGGATGCCCTGCCGCCGCTGCGTGTACAGCCCGTACCAGCGGAAGCGTCCGCGCAGGTCGGCCGGATCGATGCCGGCGAAGCCCGTGTACTGGTACCGGTCGATGATCCGCTGCTTCACGTTGAGCGGGTTGTCGTCCTTCTTGCTGCGCTCGTTCGGGTTGAGCGGCTCGCGGTACCCGAGGGCCCACTGGCCCTGTCCACGCTTGGGTGCGTTCTGTCGCGCCGGCATGCGGCGTCCCTTCGGATCGGCTCGATGGAGTGGACGGCGGGGGGAGCGGCGCCCGAACTCCTGATGTCGTCAGAGCCTGGCGCCGGCGCGCCTCAACACGCCGCCGTCGTCACCCGGAGGAGGTCGACGTGACGACGCGAGGTCAGCATCGTTGCCGTGTGCGCCACGTGCCGATGGTCCCACGTGTACGCGAGGAGTTGAGAATCACGGGGCCGATGTCACGTCGGCGGCCCACGGCCGGCTCGGCTGGGGCGAGAATGTCCGGGTGACTGACCGGGTGAACGGCTACCCGCTGCTGCTCGACCTCGCCGGCCGCCGGGTCGTCGTCGTCGGTGGCGGCGTGGTCGCCTCCCGCCGCACCCGCGGCCTGCACGAGGCCGGCGCCGACGTCCTCGTGGTCGCGCCCGAGGTGACCGACGAGGTCGCCGCGCTCGTGACGGTGCGCCGCCGGGCCTTCGAACCGGGCGACCTGGATGGCGCGTGGCTCGTCATGGCCTGCACCGACGACCCGCAGGTCAACGCCGCCGTCGCCGCCGCGGCCGAGCAGCGCCGCGTGTTCTGTGTGCGCGCCGACGCCGCGGCCGAGGGGACGGCCCGCACGCCGGCCGTCGCCCGGCACGACGGCGTCGTCGTGGCAGTCAACGGTGGGGACGACCCGGCCCGCGCCGCCGCGCTGCGGGACGCCATCGCCGCCGCCCTGGAGGTCGGCGACCTCCCGGCTCGCCGGGTCCGTCCGACCGGCCGCGGCGAGGTCGCGCTCGTCGGCGGGGGACCGGGCGACCCCGAGCTCATCACCGTGCGCGGCCGCCGGCTGGTCGCGCAGGCCGACGTCGTCGTGGTCGACCGGCTCGCCCCGCGCGACCTCATCGACACGCTGGCCGACGACGTCGAGGTCATCGACTGCGGCAAGTCGGCCCACCGGCACAACCTCACCCAGGACGAGATCAACGCGGTGCTGGTCGACCGCGCCGTGGCCGGCAAGCGGGTGGTGCGGCTCAAGGGCGGCGACCCGTTCGTGTTCGGCCGCGGGGGCGAGGAGTGGCTGGCCTGCGTGGCGGCCGGCGTCCCCGTCACCGTGGTGCCCGGGCTCTCGTCGGCGCTGGCCGGCCCGGCGCTGGCCGGCATCCCGCTCACCCATCGCGGGCTGGCCGCCGACTTCACCGTCGTCTCCGGCCACCTCGACCCCGGCCGGCCGGCCGACGAGGGCATCGACTGGCCGGGCCTGGCCGCGCACGGCGGGACGCTCGTCCTGCTCATGGCGATGGAACGGCTCGACCTCATCGCCAAGGAACTCATCGAGCACGGCACCGCACCGGACATGCCGGCCGCCGTCGTGCACCGGGCGACCACCCCGCAGCAGCGGGTCCTGCGGGCCCGCCTGGACGAGCTGGCCGCCCTCGCCCGCCGGGAGAACGTCGGCGCGCCCGCGGTCGTCGTCATCGGCCGGGTGGTGGACGTCCTGGCCGGCTCAAGCTCGCCTCGAACCTGATCCCGGCCCTCGCCGCGCCGTTCCCCGGCCCGAATCGTCAGACCCCTCGGGCAGGGTGCCGTCCCGAACCGAAAAACCCCAAAGGCACTGGGGAATGTCGGTGACCCAGGGTATTGTTTCGAACAGAGGTTCGAGAGGGGGTTCGAAATGTCGACCTATCCGTCCAGCCAGGCGACCGGCCATCCGGCCGGCCGCAACTCGCCGCTCGCGCTGTTGTCGGCCGCGCGCGGCGCGCTCGCCGAGGCGGCGGCCACCGCCGAGCCGGGCGAGCGGTTCCGGCTGGCCCACCTGTCCGCGCTGCGCTCCGCCGCCGCGCTGTGCGCGCACCGCTCGCAGCTGAACGGTCGGTCGGCCGCGGCCCGCCGCAAGCTGATGAGCGTCTGGGTGCTGATGGAGCGGGTCGCCCCCGAGCACGCCGACTGGGCGATGTTCTTCGCGGCCGGCGCCCCGCTGCGGGCGGCGGTCGAGGCCGGCGCACTGTCCGCCGTGTCGGCCCGGATGGCGGACGACCAGGTGCGGGCCGCCGGCGAGTTCCTCGCCCTGGTCGAGGAGTCGCTCGGGCTACTGGCCGCCTGACCGGCCCCGATTGCGTCCTGGTCTCGAAGCGGCCGCCGAGCCGCCGGTTGGCGTCAGACCCGCGTACTAGGCTCGCGATCGTGCAGCTGGAGGTCGGTCGAGAGCGCACCGGACGCATGGCGTTGCTTGCCCGGCTGCTGGACGAGGCGCTGGAGTCGGTGCGCCGTCCGGACGGCTCGGCCCACGTGCTCGACTGCGGCGGCGGCAGCGGCACGTACGCCGTTCCCCTCGCCGCGCAGGACGCCGACGTCACCGTGGTCGACATCAGCGCCGACGCCCTCGCCACGCTGACCCGACGGGCCGCCGAGGCCGGGGTGGCCGACCGGGTCCGGCCGATCGCCGGTGACGTGGAGGCGTTGGCCGGGCTCGTCCCGCCCGCCGGCTTCGACCTCGTCCTGGCGCACGGCATCCTCGAGGTCGTCGACGCCGTCGAGGCCACCTTCGCCGCGATCGCCGCAACGGTCCGGCCGGGCGGGGTCCTGAGCGTCCTGGTGGGCAACCCGGTGGCCAGTGTCGTCGCGCGGGCCCTCGCGGGCGAGCCCGCGGCTGCGCTCGAGGACCTGCGGGCATTGGACGGCGCGGATGGCGCCGGCGGCTCGAGCGCCGTCGGGCCCGAGACGGTCGAGCGGCTGTGCGCGGGCGCCGGCCTGCGGGTCGAGGCGCGCCATGGCATCGGGGTGTTCTCCGACCTCGTCCCCGGCTCGGCGCTGGACGCCCCGGGTGCGCGCGACGCTCTGGCGGCCCTCGACGCCGAAGCCGCCGGGCGGGCACCGTTCGCCGACATCGCCGGCCGGGTGCACCTGCTCGCCCGCCGGCCGGGCTGAGGCCGGGCGCCCGTGGGCCGCAGCGCCGATCTGCCCCGGGTCGCCGGCCGTTTCGACGGGGACGACACCGGCTGCACGATGCTGCACGTCGACATGGACGCGTTCTTCGCCAGCGTCGAGATCAAGCGCCGTCCGGAGCTGCGCGGCCGTCCGGTGATCGTCGGCGGGATGCAGCGCGGCGTGGTCGCGGCGGCGTCGTACGAGGCGCGGCGCTACGGCATCCGCAGCGCGATGTCGATGTCGCAGGCGCTGCGCCGCTGCCCGCACGCCGTCGTCCTGCCGCCGGATCGCGCGGCGTACTCGGCCGCCTCGGCCGAGGTGATGGGCATCCTGCGCAACATCACGCCGCTGGTCGAACCGCTGTCCTTGGACGAGGCGTTCCTCGACGTCGCCGGGGTGACCCGGCTGCACGGGCGGCCCGGGCTGATCGCGGCGACCATCCGGGCCCGGGTCGCCGAGCGGCTCGGCCTCACCTGCTCGGTCGGCGTCGCGCCGACCAAGTTCGTCGCCAAGCTCGCCTCGGCCCGGTGCAAGCCGGACGGCATGCTCGTGATCCCGGCCGCGCAGGTGCTGGAGTTCCTGCACCCGTTGCCGGTCACCGCGTTGTGGGGCGTCGGGGCCCGGACGGCCGACCACCTGCACCGGCTCGGCATCCGGACCGTCCACGACCTCGCGCAGACCCCGCCCGACGCGCTGCGCCGGGCGGTCGGGGCGGCCGCCACCGAACACCTCTCCGCGCTCGCACACGGCATCGACCCGCGCCCCGTCCAGCCGGACGAGGTGGAGAAGTCGATCAGCGCCGACCGCACGCTGGACGCCGACCTCACCGACGAGGCGGAGGTCGCCCGCGAGTTGCTGCGCATGGCCGACGACGTCGGGCAGCGGCTGCGCGGGCGGGAGTTCGTCGCGCGGACCGTCGGCATCAAGATCCGCTTCGCCGACTTCCGCACGGTCACCCGCGTTCGCACGCTGCCGGGGTGGACGGCCGCCACGACCGAGATCTACGAGACCGCGCTCGACCTGTACCGCTCGCTGCGCCTCGACCGTCCCCGCATCCGCCTGGTGGGGGTGAAGGCCGAGGGGCTGCGCGAGGCCGGCGACGCCCCCGAGCAGCTCACGCTCGACCTCGCCGGCGAGCGTCCGGCCACGCCCGAGACGGCGGCCGAACCGCGGCGGCCGGCCATGCGGGCCGACGCCGCCGTCGACGCCGCCCGGGCCCGCTTCGGCGCGCAGGCCGTGCAACCGGCTTCGCTGGTCGGCGACCGCCCGTCCGAGGCGGCGCGGTTCAGCCGGACGGCCCGGCCCGAGCCCGGGTAAGCGTCGACCCGTCCCGTTGGTGTCCGATTCGTCCGGGCCCACGACCACCGTTCACCGCGACAGGGACGAAGGTCGCTGGTGGTCCGGACGTCGTAACTTTCGAAGCGGCCGAACGACTCGTATGCTCGTGTACGTAACCGTCGTTCGCGACGGGTACACCGTGACCGACCGTACGAGTACCCCGCCAACGCCGTTGGCGCGACTAAGGAGGGCCCGGTGCCGCTCTCCGACCACGAGCAGAGGCTGCTGGATCAGATCGAGCAGGCGCTGTACGCGGAGGATCCGAAGTTCGCCGCGTCCGTGCGCTCCGTCCGGGCGCGATCGCGAACGCGCCGCGGCGCCGTGCTGTGCGCGCTCGGCGTCCTCGCCGGCCTGGCCCTGGTGCTGGTCGGACTGGTCACCAACCTCATCGTGCTGAGCGTCATCGGCTTCGTGCTGGTCGTCGGCGCCTGCGGCTGGGGCGTGCAACTGCTGCGCGGCCGCGACACCTCGGGCGGCACGCCGGCCGGTAGCGGCGGATCGGCCGCGCGGTCCGGCGGCATCAAGAGCCGCATGGAGGATCGCCTCCGCCGCCGCTTCGACGGCGAGTAGGAGGGGGCTGTCCCGCCTCCCCGGGACTAACTGTCCCGCCTCCCCGGAATTCACTGTTGTAAGTCGGCGCGCTGGAGCTTCTCGTTCCAGCGCGTTTCCTTGTTTCCAGCCTCTTCTCGCTGGATCTTCCTGCGCTCGTGTCGCTCCGCGTCAACGGGCGCAGGAAGATCGCAAGCGGCAGCCCTCGGTTCGGTCGTTAGTGGCGGCGCAGTCCCCGAGCACCGCGGCGGCCTCCGCGCCGGCGCAGCCGCGGCGTCCAGTTGAGCGAGGCCGGCCACAGCAGCGAGCGCAGCCGCAACCGCCACGAGCGCCGCGCCCGCAGTGCTCCGGCCACGTCGTCCCAGCCGCTGACCAGGCCGTTGCCGTCACCCGCGTACGCCCCGGCCGGCGCGTAGCGCCAACGCTCCACCGCGCCGGCCAGCCGCTCGAGCGCGGGCGCGGTGCGACCGGCGTCGCGGGCCAGCCAGGCGGCGACCTGCCGCGGTGAGCGGGTGGGGGACCACCGGTAGCCGAGGTCGATCACGGTGTCCGAGACCTCGGCCCACAGGGCGTCGGCATCGCCGTGCCGGGCCCGCCGGTACCGCCGTCGTCGCCGGCCCGTCCGGACCCCGGTCGGCACCATCGCGATCGCGAGCGCCGCGACGAGGCCGGCCAGCACCCACAGCGGCGTCGTCGGGATACCTCCACCGCCGCTCGACGGCGCGGCCGCGCCGGCCGAGTTCGGCGCGCTGCTGGTCGAGTGCCGCACGATCGGGGACGTGCTGATCGTCGGGCGACGGTCGTCCGGTCCCGTGGGGTACACGTGCGGCGCCCACTTCAGATCGCTGGCCCGGCCACCGGACAGCCCCGAGGGCGGCGTCGGGTCGAACGGCACCCAGCCGATGCCCGGGAAGTACGCCTCGACCCAGGAGTGCGCATCCAGCGTGCTCACGTCGAACTTGCCGTTGCGGTCGGGGGCGGTGTGCATGTAGCCGAGGACGACGCGGGCCGGGATCCCGGCCTGGCGCAGCATGACGCCCAGCGCGGCGGCGTACTGCTGGCAGTAGCCCTCCTTGTTCTTCAGGAAGTCGACCAGCGCGCTACCGGAGTCACCCGGCCGGGTCCGGAGGCTGTACGTGAAGCCGTTCTCCGGCCTGGCGAAGTAGTCGCTCAACGCCCGCGCCTTGTCGTACTGCGTGGTCGCCTTCGCCGTGAGCGTGTGGACCAGGTCGACCACGAACTTCGGCAGGCCCGGCAGCTGCAGCCACCGTTGGTACTGCCCGTCCTCGACCCGGGGCGCGCCCCGCAGTTCGGCGATGGTGGGCGCGGGCTGGTCGAAGCTCTCGACGATCCGATCGCCCTTGTGCACCTGGCCGCCGAGCAGGATCCCGTCGCGCGGGTTCCACGAGGTGCCCTCCTCGACGTTGTAGACCGACTGCGGCGCGGTGAACACCGGCGCGTTGCCACTCAAGTGCTGGATGTCGATCGTGGCATCGAAGCGGACCGACTCCTCGGGTTTGCCCGGGACCTCCGAGCCGAAGTCGGTGTCCTCGATCGGCTCGCTCGGGCCGTGGTCGCCCACCGACCAGCCGACGTCACCGGTGTACCGCTCGAGCACGTTGGTCTTCAGGTAGAACGGCACCTGTCCGGGCGGACCGGTGACGTGCACGCTGGCGACGGTGACCGGGTCGCCCCGGTCGAGCTGGCCCTTGAGCGCCACGAACGGGCTGATCGACCCGTCGCCGCCGCTACCGGCGCCGAAGCCGCCGATGCCGCTGCCGCCGCCGTCGTGGAACGCGTCGGCGATCAGGTTGCGCGACTGGTCCGGCGCCAGCGCCGGCAGGACGACGGCGACGAGGACGGCGATGATCCCGATGCGCTGCGCCGAGATGCCCACCCCGGGACGTCCCCGCGCCACCCCGCGCCGGGCGATGCGCCGGCCCCAGTCGCGCAGCTCGTCCTCGGCATCGAGGCCGAGCAGTAGCAGGAAGCCGATCGCGCTGATGACGAACCAGCCCCACGCCACCGGCGAGCGCGGGACGGCGCCGGACACGGTGAACACGACCAGCAGCGGTACGCCGGCCAGGGCGCCGCGACGGCCGACTACCGCGATGAGGTCGACCAGCGCGGCGAGCAGCCCGAGCAACGTCGACACGACCAGCCGGATGGCGACGGTGCTGTGCACCGGCGCGACCTGGCTCTCGGTGGTGTGGTGCAGGTCCTGCATGAGGATGCGGATGTCGTGCAGCGTGGCGCCGTTCGGGATCACGCCGCCCCACGCGTGATGCGGGACGTACACCAGGGTCAGCCAGGGGACGAGCAGGATGATTCCGGGCCAGACGTCCAGCGCGCTCGGGGCGCGGCGCAGCCGGATGAGGCAGGCCGGCCCGATGACGACGGCCATCGTGAGCCAGCCGTGCAGCAGCCACGACCAGTCGGTGAGCAGCGCCTTCAGCGGCGTGGCCCCGAGGGCGGTGGCCAGCAGGGCGAGCAGCGTGCGCCGGGGCGCCGAGTTGCGCGTGTCCCATTCGGTCGGGCGGCCGGCGGCCGGCGCCGGGGCGTTGATCAGGACGCGCGGGGGCGGGGGCGGCGACGCCGGTGGCGGTGCGGGTGTGCGCGGCGGCAGGGTGGCGGTCATCGCAGCGCCGTCGCGTTCATCCGGGCGCTGGCGGTGCCGCCGAGCAGCAACTGCCACGCGCGGGCGGTCGGCTCGCCGCAGCTGACGATCGTCACCCGCCACCCGGCGTTGCGCAGCACCTCCGCCGTGTGGTGCACCGGTCGACCGGTCGCCGCCGCCAGCTCCTGATCGCGCCAGGTGTCGACGTCGAGCAGCATGGCCAGGGCGGGGGAGGATCGTCCCCGCGGGTGGGCGTCGGCGAGCGTGCGCAGCGTGACCGGGTCGACGCGGCCGAGGATCGCGACCAGCGCCGAGTCGCGGGCGGCGACGCGCAACGGCCCGGCCATGGCGGTCAGATCGCCCTGCCCGATCTCCCGGACGCCGGCCAGGTAGCCGGTGAGCCGGCCGCGGTCGGCGACGCGCAGCCGCTCGCCGGTCGGGTCGCACAGCAGGCTGGTCTCCCGGTCGGCCGCGAGCAGCCGGGCGCCGACGCTCGCCGCGGCGCTGACGGCCCACTCGAGGCTGCTGGTCAGCCGCGGATCGGCCCCGGGCACCGCATCGGGGGCGGTGGCGTGGGCGCTCCCGCGCAGGTCGAGCAGCACCGTGCTCTGCCCGCGCCAGGGACGCTCCTCCTGCCGCACCATCAGCGCGCCGACCCGCGCCGACGACCGCCAGTGGATCTTGCGCAGGTCGTCGCCCATCCGGTACTCGCGGGTGGACTGGTCGTCCGCGCCGTGGGAGCCGATCGAGTGGCTACCGGCGTTGTCGCCGAGCTCGTCGGTGCGGGGCGGGTCGAGGGCCGGCAGCTCGTCCACCACCGGCGCGACGACGAACTCGTCGGTCGCCGTGAACGAGCGGGTCACGTCGATCATCCGGAACGGATCGGTGAGGCGGACCCGCAGCGGCCCGGTGCGGTAGTGCCCCCGACCCAGCGTCGGGATGCGGTAGGAGACCGTCCGCGACTCGTGCCCGCCCAGCGGGTCGAGGACGAACCGGGCCTTGCCCACCAGCCGTTCGGGCAGCTGGTCCTCGAGCATGAGGGTGCCGGTCCGGATTCGGGAGCGGTTGGCGATCACCAGGTGCACGGTGACCGAGTCGCCGGCCGAGGCCTGGCGAGGTTCGACGCTGCGCTGGTTGGTCACCTGCACGCGCGAGCGCTGGACGATCACGGCCGCGACGCACGGGATCGCCGCGGCCAGGACGCCGGCCCGCACGAGGTCGACCTCACCGAGCAGCAGGCCGCAGGCGACGGCGGTCAGCCCGGCGGCGAGCAGGCAGCTGGCCCGGGTGGTGAGGCCGGTGCGGCGGTTGGCCATCGTCCGGCGGCGTTCAGGCGCTCGGCTGCGGGGCCGGGATCGGCTGGTGGGCGACGATGCGGTTCAGCACGTCGCTCGGCGTCCGACCGGCGACGTGGGCCTCGGCGGTGAGCAGCAGCCGGTGCGCGAAAACCGGCGTGAGCAGGAACTGCAGGTCGTCCGGGATCACGTAGTCGCGGCCGGCCAGCGCGCTCCAGGCCTTCGCCGCGCGCAGCAGCTGCAGGGTCGCCCGGGGCGATGCGCCCAGCCGCACCTCGGGCGCCTTGCGGGTCGCCTCGGCCAGGTCGACCGCGTACGCCTTGATGGCCTCGGAGACGTACACCGAGCGGACGGCCCCGATCAGCGACCGCACCTCCGTCGCGTCCGACACCGGCCCGAGCGAGTCGAGCGGGTCGAGCGCCGCGTGCTCGCCCAGCATCGCGATCTCCGCCGCGCGGTCGGGGTAGCCCATCGAGATGCGGGCCGTGAACCGGTCGCGCTGCGCCTCGGGCAGCGGGTAGGTGCCCTCCATGTCGATCGGGTTCTGCGTCGCCAGCACCATGAACGGCGACTCGAGCCCGTAGGTGACGCCGTCGACCGTCACCTGCCGCTCCTCCATGCACTCCAGCAGCGCGGCCTGGGTCTTGGGGGAGGCGCGGTTGATCTCGTCGCCCACGACGATGTTCGCGAAGACCGGCCCGGGCTTGAACTCGAAGTCGCGGTCGTCGGCGTTGTAGACGCTCACGCCGGTGATGTCGCTGGGCAGCAGGTCGGGCGTGAACTGCACGCGCCGCACGGAGCAGTCGATCGAGCGGGCGAGGGCCTTGGCGAACTTCGTCTTGCCGACGCCAGGGACGTCCTCGATGAGCAGGTGCCCCTCGGCCAGCAACACGGCGATCCCGACCGACACCGCCGACACCTTGCCCTCGATGACCCGTTCGATGTTGGCGGTGATCCGGCCGCCGGCTTCGTGCACGGTGGCGACGTTGACCGGGGCGGGGGCGGGCCCGTCGGGTCCGGCGTGCCGGGCCACGGGCTGGAGGTCGTCCACGAATGCGTCCTTCTTCCGCTGCGATCGGCCAGGGGTACGGCCGATCCGATCCGTCGAGTATGCCGATCGTCGCCGCGCTCGGCACCCTTGCCTACCCCTGCAAACGATCACGAGTCGATCACCCCGTTCGGTTCGATCTGGCCGTGTCCGATTCGTCCCGGTTGATCGACTTCACGAGCCTTCTCGAGCCGACTTTCCCTGAGGACACGCCGTCGTGCCGTTGCTAGGGGAGCCAAGT
>Ga0068855_100009673_pt1 | contig 11636 bp, 9 predicted proteins | sample KBSCornC52_FD_66592 | JGI IMG/M metagenome (GOLD analysis project Ga0068855, IMG submission 66592) | Corn rhizosphere microbial communities from Kellogg Biological Station, Michigan, USA - KBS Corn C5-2 | ecosystem: Host-associated > Plants > Roots > Rhizosphere > Soil ...
CCGGACCTCGAGCATCTCGAACAGGAGATCGTCTGGTACAAGGCCGATCACATTACGACGCACATCTACACCCTGCGCTCGGACACCGGCACGCAAGACGCGGAGTCGTAGACGACCGGCATTCCGCGGCGTCCTCGCCGATCCATAACTTATTGTTATTGCTGGAGAATACGGGTCCCCAGGGAATCCCTCGCAAAAAGAACATCTTTTTGCAGAACCATGCGCCTTGTTCGCCGTTCTCGTTGCGGTGGATTTGCGGGAAGGTTCCCATGATCGGCTTTGCAGTGCGTTCGGTGGCGGTGTCTGCGGTCGCGGTGGGAGCCATGGTGCTGGCGCTCCCCGCCACCGCTCAGTCGCGTGTCGGCGTCACCTCGGCGACGACGGGCGATCCCCTGGGCAAGCCGCCGGCGCAGGCCGAGCGTGTGCTCAAGGTCGGCATCGACGTGCAGGCCAACGAGGCGATCACCACGGGCGCCAACGACCGCGCCCACCTTCTCTTCCTCGACGGCTCGTCGCTCACCGTCGGCCCGCTCGCGCGCCTGGTGATCGACCGCTTCGTCTACGATCCCGGCACGAAGACCGGCGACCTCGCCATCACCGTGAGCGAGGGCGTGATGCGCTTCGTCGGCGGCAAGATCAGCAAGACCCGGCCGGTGACGGTCGTCACGCCGTCGGCGTCGCTCACCATCCGCGGCGGCATCATGCTGGTCGACGCGCAGCCGGCCAGGACGATCGCGACCTTCATGTTCGGCATCGAGATGACGGTCGTGGCCCACGGCGGCAAGCAGGTGGTCACCCGTCCGGGCTGGCAGGTCACGACGTTCGCCGGCGCCGCGCCCGAACAGGCGATCAAGACCGTGCCGGGCAGCCTGTCGCCCGAGTTCGCCAAGCTCGAGGCCCTGCGGGCCCAGCAGAACGCCGACAACCCCGACCAGGCGATGCAGAAATCCGACTTCGAGGCCCGGAACTCGGGCCGCGGCCCGGCCACGGTGACGGGCCCCGATGCCGGCGCGCTGAACGACGCGACCAACGCGATCACCGGCGCCAACACGCAGATCCAGAAGCCGATTTTCATCCCGCAACCCGCGGTGCCGACGACAGCCCCAGGCACCGGTGGCGGCGGTGGTGGCAACAACATCCCATAGGGCCTGTTTCGTCCGAACCCCACCCCGGCGTTTGTAGCTCGTCTGATACGCGTTGACGGTGTCCGTGGTCACGCGTCCGTGAGACCATACGCGGCGATGTGCCCGAACACGCCGGCCGCTGCCACGCGGATTTCTGCGGTAAAATAACCCCGTGTGGCCAGGGTCGTGGCGGGCACACGCGGCCACAGCGTCGCGTATCCCCTCCATCGGGAGAACTTCACGCATGCGCAGGATCAAGCCGTCGGGCGTCGCCGTCATCGCCCTGGTCGTGGCGGTTGCCGTCGGCGGATATTTTCTCGTGGGCGCGCTCTCGCGTCCCAGGACACGCACCGTGTCAACGCCGGTCATCCCGGTGACCCAGGGCGTCGTCGAGCAGAAGAACATGCCGGTGTTCGTCCACGGCATCGGCACGGTGCAGGCCTTCAAGACGGTGACGATCAAGACACGCGTCGACGGCCAGATCGTCAAGGTCGCCTTCGAGGAAGGCCAGGAAGTGAAGGCGGGCGATCCGCTCTTCCAGATCGACCCACGGCCGTACCAGGCCACGCTCGACCAGGCGATGGCCGCCAAGCAGCGCGACCAGGCGCAGCTCGCCGGCGCGCAGCTCGACCTCGACCGCTACAGCAAGCTGATCGGCACCGGCTTCCAGTCGCGCCAGAGCGTCGACCAGCAGACGGCCACCGTCGATGCGCTCAAGGGCTCGATCGCCGCCGACCAGGCCGCGATCGACACCGCCAAGCTCAACCTCGCCTACGCCGACATCCGCGCGCCGATCGACGGACGCACCGGCCAGCGCCTCGTCGACCTCGGCAACCTCGTGCAGGCCAGTCAGAACACCAGCCTGGTCACCATCACCCAGGTGAAGCCGATCTTCGTGAACTTCACCGTGCCGCAGGACAAGGCCGACGAGATCCGGCGCAACCAGGCCTCCGGCGCCCTCGTCGTCGCGGCCTACGCCAGCGACGACCAGACCGTGCTCGCCAAGGGCAAGGTGAGCCTGGTCGACAACCAGATCGACGCCGCGACCGGCACGCTCCGGCTCAAGGCGCAGTTCGACAACGCCGACGAGCGCCTGTGGCCCGGCGAGTTCGTCAACGCGCGCCTCGTGCTGGCCAACCGCGCCGCCAGCGTCACCGTCGTCCAGCGCGCCGTGATGCAGGGCGCCTCGGGCTACTTCGTCTACGTCGTCAAGCCCGACAACACCGTGTCGCGCCGTGTCGTCGAGGTCGCCGACATGCAGGAGGGCACGGCGGTCATCAAGTCCGGCCTCACGCCCGGCGAGAACGTCGTGGTCGACGGCCAGTACCGCCTGATCGACGGCTCGCACATCAAGGCCGACGCGCCCAAGGCCCAGGTCGAGACGGTGCCCGCGGCCTCCGCCGCGCCCGGCGGTCCTGCTACACCCGCCGGCTCCGCCGGTCCGGCCGCGCCCGCCAGCCCCGGCAAGCCCGGCTGAGGGCGGCATCATGAACGTCTCCGAGACCTTCATCCGCCGGCCGATCGCCACATCGCTCATGATGCTGGGCCTGCTGGTGTTCGGCGCCGCGACCTACAGCCTCCTGCCGGTGTCGGCCCTGCCCAACGTCGACTTCCCGACGATCACGGTCAGCGCCACGCTGCCCGGCGCCAGCCCCGACACGATGGCGTCGGCCGTGGCCACGCCACTCGAACAGCAGTTCGCCGCCATTCCCGGCCTCGCCTCGATGAACTCGACGAGCGGCCTCGGCGCGACGGCGATCACGCTGCAGTTCGCCCTGGGCCGCGCGATCGACGGCGCGGCGACCGACGTGCAGACCGCGATCAATGCCGCCAGCGGCCTGCTGCCCAAGGACCTGCCCAACCCGCCGACCTACCGCAAGGTCAACCCGGCCGACCGTTCGATCCTGATCTACGCCGTTTCGTCGGACGACCTGCCTGTCTACAAGGTCGACGAGTACGCCTTCGTCATCCTGGCCCAGAAGATCTCCGCCGTGACCGGCGTGTCGCAGGTCCTGGTCGCCGGCCAGCAGGACTTCGCCGTGCGCATCCAGGCCAACCCGGCGGCGCTGGCGGCGCACAACATCGGGCTGGAGGATGTCCGCGCCGCGATCGGCGCCTCGACGCTCAACCAGGCCAAGGGCAACATCGAGAACGAGCATCAGTCGTTCATGCTCGACACCAACGACCAGCTGTTCAACGCCCAGTCGTACAAGAACATCATCGTCGCCTACCGCAACGGCGCTCCGGTCAAGATCCAGGACGTCGGCCAGGTGATCGACGCCACCAAGTCGCCGCGCACCGGCGCCTGGTACAACGGCAAGCGCTCCGAGCTGCTGCTGATCTTCCGCCAGCCCGGCGCCAACACCGTCGACACCGTCGACCGCATCAAGGCGATGATGCCGCGCCTGCTGGCCTCGATCCCGCAGGCCGTCCACGTCGACCTGATGTCGGATCGCTCGCAGTCGATCCGCGACTCGGTGGAGGACGTGCAGCTCACCCTGATGATCACCGTCGCCCTGGTGGTGATGGTGATCTTCATCTTCCTGCGTCACCTGTGGGCGACCATCATCCCCAGCGTCACCGTGCCGCTCGCGCTCGTCGGCACCTTCGGCGTGATGTACGTCTGCGACTACAGCATCGACAACCTGTCGCTGATGGGCCTCACCATCGCCGTCGGCTTCGTGGTCGACGACGCGATCGTGATGATCGAGAACATCGTGCGCTACATCGAGCAGGGCGACCGGCCGCTGGAGGCGGCGCTGAAGGGCGCCGGCCAGATCGGCTTCACCATCGTATCGATCACCTTCTCGCTGATCGCGGTGTTCATCCCGCTGCTGTTCATGGGCGGCATCGTCGGCCGGCTGTTTCGCGAGTTCGCCGTCGTCGTCACCGTCGCCGTCGTCATGTCGGCCTTCGTGTCGCTGACGCTGACGCCGGTCATGTGCGCGCAGTTCCTCAAGCACGATCCCGGCCACAAGCGCGGTCGCCTCAACCAGATGTGCGAGGACGCCTTCGAGGCCACGATCCGCTTCTACGACCGCGGCCTGCAGTGGGTCCTCGGCCACCAGTTCGTGACCCTGCTGTCGACGATCGCGCTGATCTTCGTGACCGGCTATCTCTACATCGTGATCCCCAAGGGCTTCTTCCCCGAGCAGGACACCGGCTTCATCTTCGGCCAGGCCGAGGCGCGGCAGGACATCTCGTTCGAGGCGATGGCCGGCATCCAGAACCAGCTCGCCGCGATCGTCCAGAAGGATCCGGCCGTCTCCGGCGTCGTCGGCTTCGTCGGCTCGACCGGCGGCAACGCCGCCGAGAACAGCGCGCGCATGTTCATCCAGCTCAAGGCCTTCTCCGACCGGCCGGGCGATTCGGCGCAGAAGGTGATCCAGCGGTTGCGGCCGCAGGTCGCCGCCGTCAAGGGCGTGCGCTACTTCATGCAGGCCGGCCAGGACATCAACGTCGGCGGCCGCCTCAGCAAGACCGAGTTCCAGTACACGCTGACCTCGACCGACTCCGACGAGCTGAACTACTGGGCGCCGATCATCGAGCAGCGGATGGCCAAGCTGCCGATGCTGCAGGACGTGACGTCGGACCAGCAGATCGCCTCGCCGCACGTCTCCATCGACATCGACCGCGACGCCGCCTCGCGGCTCGGCGTGTCGCTGGCGACGATCGACCAGACGCTCTACGACGCCTTCGGCCAGCGCCAGGTCGCGACGATCTACACCTCGAGTACGCAGTTCAAGGTCGTGCTCGAAGTGCTGCCGAGCTACCAGAAGGATCCCTCGGCGCTGTCGCGCATCTACGTCACCGGCGCCAACGGGGCGCAGGTGCCGCTGAGCACGGTGGCGAAGTTCAGCAAGAAGATCTCGCCGCTGACCATCAGCCACCAGGGCCAGTTCCCGGCGGTCACCCTGTCGTTCAACCTCACGCCCGGCGTGGCGCTCGGCGAGGCGGTCGAGGCGATCCAGAAGCTGCAGGCCGACCTCAAGACGCCGATCACGCTGGACGGCGCGTTCCAGGGCACGGCGCAGGTCTTCCAGTCGTCGCTCAGTTCGACCCCGCTGCTGATCGCGGCCGCGATCCTCGCGGTCTACATCGTGCTCGGCATGCTCTACGAGAGCTACGTGCACCCCATCACCATCCTGTCGGCGCTGCCGTCGGCGGGCGTCGGTGCGCTGCTGACGCTGATGCTGTTCCACTACGACCTGAGCGTCATCGCGCTGATCGGCATCATCCTGCTGATCGGCATCGTCAAGAAGAACGCCATCATGATGATCGACTTCGCGCTGGTGGCGGAGCGCGAGCACGGCAAGAGCCCGCGCGAGGCGATCCACGAGGCCTGCCTGCTGCGCTTCCGGCCGATCATGATGACGACCTTCGCCGCCATCGGCGGCGGCCTGCCGCTGGCGCTGGGCCACGGCGCGGGCTCCGAGCTGCGCCGGCCACTCGGCATCGCCATCGTCGGCGGCCTGCTGGTGTCGCAGTGGCTGACGCTCTACACGACGCCGGTCGTCTATCTCTACCTCGACCGGTTCGCGCACTGGCTCGGCGGCAAGCGGCGACGGCCGACCGGCGAGGTTCCCGCCGCCGTGCCGGCCGCGACCGGCACGCCCTCCGACCACGGGTCCGCCGCCGGCACGCGGGCGGCCGACTGAGCGGGTGACCCATGAGCCAGGGAAACTGGGAACGGGAGGAATATCTGGAGCCGAACGACGACGAGCTGGAGAACGCGGCGCGCATCAAGAAGCTGGTGGTGTTGGCCATCATGGCGGTGCTGGTGATCGCCGGCGTCATGCTGGCGAACCGGCTGCGCGACGTGTCGGAGCTCCAGGACTGCCTGATGACGCACGCGACCAACTGCGGCGATCCTGCCGCCCAGCCCGCGCCGATCGGCGCGCGCTAGTTCGTGCGCCAGCTCAGGCCTTGTGCTTGCGCGCCTTCCACCAGGCGCTGATCTCTCCCACCAGCCCCTTGCGGAAAGCCATCACGATCACGACGAAGATCGCGCCCTGGATGACCAGGACGAACTCGCCGAAGCCGGCGAGATAGTTCTGCATGGTGATGATGATGTAGGCGCCGACGATCGGCCCGCTCAGCGTGCCGAGACCGCCGACCAGCGCCATCAGCACGACCTCGCCCGACAGGCCGGCGCTCACGTCGGTCAGGGTGGCGAACTGCAGCACCATCGCCTTGGTCGCGCCGGCGAGGCCCGAGAGGGCCGCCGACAGCACGAAGGCCAGCAGCTTGTAGCGGTCGGCCTCGTAGCCCAGCGACACCGCGCGCTGTTCGTTATCGCGGATCGCCTTGAGGACCTGACCGAACGGCGAGTGGATGAAGCGATAGATGCAGCCGTAGCCGAACAGGAAGATCGCCAGCACGACGTAGTACAGCGTGAAGTCGTTGGTGATCGGCAGGAGGCCGCCCAGCAGCGCGCGGCGCGGGATGCCCTGCAGGCCGTCCTCGCCGCCGGTGAACGGCATCTGCACGCAGAGGAAGTAGATCATCTGCGCGAAGGCCAGCGTGATCATGGCGAAGTAGATGCCCTGGCGGCGGATCGCCAGCGCCCCGGTGACGAGGCCGAGCGCCGCGCCGCCCAGGACGCCGGCCAGCAGGCCGACTTCCGGCGGCAGGCCCCAGGCCTTGACCACGTGGCCGAAGAAGTAGGCCGCCATGCCGAAGAACATCGCGTGGCCGAAGCTCATCAGGCCGGCGTAGCCCAGCAGCAGGTTGAAGGCGCCGGCGAACAGCGCAAAGCACAGCGCCGTCATCAGGAAGACCGGATAGGCCACGAACGGCGCGATCAGCGCCAGCACCAGCGCCACGAAGAGGGAGATATTGCGGGCGGTCATTTGGTCTGTCCGAACAGACCGGCCGGCTTGACCAGCAGCACCAGCGCCATGACCACGAAGATCACGGTGTTGGATCCCGGCGGATAGCAGACCTTCGTGAGGCCCTCGACCAGGCCGAGGCTGAAGCCGGTGACGATCGAGCCCATGATCGAGCCCATGCCGCCGATCACGACGACGGCGAAGACGACGAGCACCAGGTTGGTGCCCATCAGCGCCGAGACCTGCTGGATCGGCGCCGCGAGCACGCCCGCCAGCGCCGCCAACCCGACGCCGACGCCGTAGGTGATGGTGATCAGCCGCGGCACGTTGATGCCGAAGGCGCGCACCAGGGTGGGATTCTCGGTCGCCGCCCGCAGGTAGGCGCCGAGCCGCGTGCGCTCGATGGCGAACCAGGTGGCCAGGCAGATCGCCAGCGCCGCCACGACGACGAAGCCGCGATACTTGGGCAGGTACATGAAGCCCAGGTTCCAGCCGCCCGCGATCGGGCTGGGATAGGGCGCACCCGACGAGCCCCACTTCCACTGGAACAGGCCCTCGATCACCAGCGCCAGGCCGAAGGTCAGCAGGAAACCGTACAGGTGGTCGAGGTGGTAGATGCGTTTGAGCAGCAGCCGCTCGAGCACGACGCCGAAAAGGCCGACGATGATCGGCGCCAGCACCAGCGAGGCCCAGAATGGCACGTCGAGGATGCCGAGCAGCAGCCAGGCGGCGAAGGCGCCCATCATGTACTGCGCGCCATGCGCGAAGTTGATGACGTTCAGCATGCCGAAGATCACGGCCAGACCGAGGCTCAGCATGGCGTAGAACGCGCCGTTGATCAGGCCGAGCAGGAGTTGGCCGAACCACGCCTGCATCGGAATTGCGAAAATGTCGTAGCAATGGAAGCCACTCACATCACACTCCCAGGTAGGCTTGGAGCTTGCCGAGGCTCTGCTTGACGTCGGCGGCGGTGACCATGTCGATCACCCGCCCGTCCTCGACCACGTAGTGCCGGTCGGCCACGGTGGCGGCGAAGTGGAAGTTCTGCTCGACCAGCAGGATGGTGAAGCCGCGCTCCTTGAGCTGACGGATGATCTCGCCGATGCGCTGGACGATGACCGGGGCGAGTCCCTCGGTCGGCTCGTCGAGCAGCAGCAGGCTGGCACCGGTGCGCAGGATGCGGCCGATCGCCAGCATCTGCTGCTCGCCGCCCGACAGCTTGGTGCCCTGGCTGCGGCGCCGCTCCTCGAGATTGGGGAACAGCCGGTAGATGTCCTCGAGGCTGAGGCCGCCCGGCTTCACCACCGGTGGCAGCAGCAGGTTCTCCTCGACGCTCAGACTCGAGAAGATGCCGCGCTCCTCCGGACAGTAGGCGATGCCGAGCCGGGCAATCTGGTTCGACGGATGGCCGACGGTCTCGCGGCCCTCGAACGTCACCGAGCCGCGGCGCTTGCCGACGATGCCCATGATCGAGCGCAGGGTCGTGGTCTTGCCGGCGCCGTTGCGCCCCAGCAGCGTCACCAGCTCGCCACGGCCGATCTCGAAGTCGACGCCGTGCAGGATGTGCGACTCGCCATACCAGGCCTGCAGCCCGGCCACTTTCAGCAAGGGCTCAACCATGACCGGTACCCACGTAGGCTTCGACGACCAGCGGGTTCTTCGACACCGAGGCGTAGGGGCCTTCCGCCAGCACCTCGCCGCGCGCCAGCACCGTGATCGTGTCGGAGAGGTCGGCGACGACCGACATGTTGTGCTCGACCATCAGCACGGTGCGATTCTTGGCGACGGTGCGAATGAGCTGGGCGATGCGCTTGATGTCTTCCTGGCCGAGGCCGGCCATGGGCTCGTCGAGCAGCAGCATTTCCGGCTCGAGCGCCAGCGTGGTGGCGATCTCCAGGGCCCGCTTGCGGCCGTAGGGCAGGTCGACGGCTTGCGCCTCGGAGAAGGCCTGGAGGCCCACGGCCTCGACCAGCTCGAGTGCCCGCGCGTCGAGCGCGCCCAGCACTTTCTCCGAGCGCCAGAAATGAAAGGAGGTGCCGAGCCGGCGCTGCAGGGCGACGCGGACGTTTTCCCGCACCGTGAGGTGGGGGAATACCGCCGAGATCTGGAAAGACCGCGCCAGGCCCATGCGCGCGATCGCCGCAGGCGAACTGCCGGTAATATCCCGACCCTTGAAGTGGATTCGGCCTGACGTCGGCGTCAGGAAATGGGTCAGCAGGTTGAAGAACGTCGTCTTGCCCGCGCCATTCGGCCCGATCAGCGCATGAATCGTGTGCCGCCGGACCGTCAGGTCAACGTTTTTTACCGCCACGAAGCCTTTGAATTCCTTGGTCAGCCCCGAGGCCCTGAGAATTTCTTCTTCTTCGGCCATCCATCCCCCAGACGCGTCGGAATAAATCGGACCTTGGCGCCGCTGTCCAGCACTGGCATCGGCCCGGCAGCAAAGTTAAGTTGGCGGAATTGCGGCGGAGCCGCGTGTGGGAGGAAACGAGTTATGAGAATTGCCAACGTCGCCCGGTTCGGCGGCATGTTCGCGGCCGCCGTCGGCCTGACCGCCACCGGCCTGATGGCCCTCGCTCCGGTCGAGAGCCGGGCGCAGGCGCCCCAGCCGCTCAAGATCGGCGTGATGGGTGGCTTCTCCGGCGTCTATGCCGACGTGGCCGGGGGCCAGGTCGAGGCCGCGCAGATGGCGGTCGAGGACTTCGGCGGCACGGTGCTGGGCCGGAAGATCGAGGTCATCTCGGCCGACCACCAGAACAAGCCCGACATCGCCGCGGCGCTTTCGCGCAAGTGGTATGACGAGGGCGTCAAGATGATCACCGGCCTCGACACTTCGTCGGTCGGCCTCGCCGTGCGCAAGGTCGCCCAGGAGAAGGGCCAGATCGACCTCAACGTCGGCGCGGCGTCGGCCGACCTCACCGGTCCGGCCTGCTCGGCCACCGGCGCACACTGGGTCTACGACACCTATGCGCTGGCCCACGTCACCGGCGACGCCGTGGTGAAGAACGGCGGCGACACGTGGTTCTTCGTCACCGCCGACTATGCCTTCGGCAAGTCGATGGAAGACGAGGCCACCAAGGTCATCAAGGCGGCGGGCGGCAAGGTGCTGGGCGACGTCAAGCATCCGCTCGCCACCCAGGACTTCTCGTCCTACATGCTGCAGGCACAGGCATCGAAGGCCAAGATCATCGGCCTCGCCAACGCCGGCGGCGACACGATCAACGCCATCAAGCAGGCCGGCGAGTTCGGCCTGGTCAAGGGCGGCCAGCGCGTCGCGGCGCTGCTGATCTTCCCGAGCGACGTGCAGTCGCTCGGCCTGCAGACGGCGCAGGGCCTGGTCCTGACCACTGCCTTCTACTGGGACCTGAACGACGAGACGCGGGCCTGGACCAAGCGCTTCCGCGCCAAGAAGGACAAGCTGCCGAACCTGACGACGGCGGGCGTCTACAGCGCCACCTTGCACTATCTCAAGGCCGTGAAGGCCGCCGGCACCGACGAGCCGCTGGCGGTGATGGCCAAGATGCGCGAAATTCCGGTCAACGACATGATGACCAAGAACGGCAAGCTGCGCGAGGACGGCCGCCTTCTGCGCGACATGTACCTCGCCGAGGTGAAGTCGCCTGCCGAGTCCAAGGGCAAGGACGACATCTACAAGATCCTCGCGACGGTGCCGGCCGACAAGGCCTGGCGTCCGCTGAACGAGGGCAAGTGCCCGCTGATCAAGAACTGAGAAACCAGAAACGACAGGGAGGAAACTAGAATGAAGACGAAGAACGTTGCACGCCTCGGCGGCCTGGCGGCCGCCGCGGTCGGGCTCGCGACCGCGGGCCTGATGGCGATGGCACAGGCCCAGACTCCGGCGCCGCTCAAGATCGGCGTCATGGACGGCTTCTCCGGCGTCTACGGCGACCTGACTGCGGGCGAAGTCGAGGCCATGCAGCTGGCGGTCGAGGATGTCGGCGGCAAGGTGCTCGGCCGTTCGGTCGAGATCCTGTCGGCCGACCACCAGACCAAGCCCGACGTCGGCGCGGCGATCGCGCGCAAGTGGTACGACGTCGACGGCGTGAAGATGATCACCGGGATCGGCACCTCGTCGGTCGCGCTCGCGGTCCGCAAGATCTCGCAGGAGAAGGGCCAGATCGATCTCAACACCGGCGCCGCCTCGAGCGACCTCACCGGTCCGGCCTGCTCGCCGACGGGCGCGCACTGGGTCTACGACACCTACGCGCTGGCACACGTCACCGGCAGCGCGATGGTGAAAGCGGGCGGCGACTCGTGGTTCTTCCTCACCGCCGACTACGCCTTCGGCCACGCGCTCGAACGCGACGTCAGCGAGGTCGTGAAGGCCTCGGGCGGCAAGGTCCTGGGTGCCGTCAGGCATCCGCTCAGCACGCAGGACTTCTCGTCCTTCCTGCTGCAGGCGCAGGCCTCCAAGGCCAAGGTGATCGGGCTGGCCAATGCCGGCCAGGACACGATCAACGCGATCAAGCAGGCAGGCGAGTTCGGCATCGTCAAGGGCGGCCAGAAGCTCGCGGGCCTGCTGGTCTTCGCGACCGACGTGCAGTCGCTGACCCTGCCGGTGGCGCAGGGACTGGTGCTGACCGAGGCGTTCTACTGGGATCTCAACGACGAGACCCGCGCCTGGACCAAGCGCTATCGTGCCAAGAAGGACAAGCTGCCG
>Ga0068855_100009676_pt1 | contig 11634 bp, 8 predicted proteins | sample KBSCornC52_FD_66592 | JGI IMG/M metagenome (GOLD analysis project Ga0068855, IMG submission 66592) | Corn rhizosphere microbial communities from Kellogg Biological Station, Michigan, USA - KBS Corn C5-2 | ecosystem: Host-associated > Plants > Roots > Rhizosphere > Soil ...
AGTCATGCCGTTCACGCGGTTTAGATTGAAGTTGAATGGTGCAGCAGCCTCTGGGCTGGCTGCGCTGGTCACATATATGCCTAATATATCATTGGGCTGTATGGTATATGGCGAATAATTCCGAATATCTTCCTGGATTACCGCATTGTGATCGAGATCCTGGAAATAAGGTACTTGCCTGTATGAGTCGCATGAGGCGAAAAACAGTACGGCGATGATGGCTAAAGCGGGATAAAATTTCATTATTTGATCGAATAAAGGTCGTTTTCTTATTTATTAATTAATTGTTTTAACTACTCAATATTATGGTTTTTTTTTAAGAATCTAAAGGTGTCACGCTTGATAACTCGCTGTTTCATCAGCCTTTAAATAAATTTTTTATTATAGTATCAATTAACGTGTTACATATCCCTGCCACCATAAATGTAACTCCCTGCCCGCCTTGTACGTAAAAACTATTAACAAGTTATTGATAACACACATTTTCAAACATTATTATTTAGCCCAATTGTTATGAACTCTCCAGATACTACTAAAAAAATGTCCAGGCTTGAAACAGCCATCATTGTATCTATTTACGCTATTGGTTTTATCGGCTTTTGCGTTGCCTTTGTGAGCTTTTGCTTGCATTTTATAGGTTAATTACCCGATTTAAAGGGGTTTGAACAAAAAAACAAAATGTTCGGCCTGTAAATAATCAATATGATTATAAAACTGGAAGGCCGGCATATGTTTGTTGGTCATTAAAGTAACTACCTCGTATCCCTTTTCCCTGGAATAATCTTCTATATGGTTAAGCAGCTTCTTGCCATACCCTTTCCCCCTGCTATCGGGCTCCACAAATAACTCATCAATATAAATGATATCATTGGTCCACCAGGTTTTGGAGTGGCCCATTACGGCTCCCACAATGTGCCCATTATCTTCAGCTATGAAGCCCTCAAACCGGCTCCTGTCGGCATATTCAGTAAGGTATTTTACAGCTTTCTCGTTAGTGAAATTGTAATTCCATGGTGGACGGTTGTAAGCTTGCTGATACAATGCGGCGCATTTCTCTATATCACTTTTATTAAACTGTCTTATATTCATATAGTCAATTATCAATAGTTAATCGGGGCAACCTCGGTTTAACACAGGTTAAATCAAATTGTTTAATCAATGATTATTTAATGCTTCCTGCAATGCCTTACCTAATTCGGGTACGTTAGGCAGTACCATCATAGTCAGGTGGTTGCCGGGTACCGGGTACCTTTTTACCTCTTTGGTAGTATATTTTTTCCAGCCCAAATGTACCTCGTCATCATTGTAATGGTCATTAATATTCGCTTTGAACAGGTGTATGGTATGATTTACCGGTTTAAGATTGTGGTTTTCAAGTGCACTAAAATATTGCTTAATAATCGAATCGAGTAACAAATAATATTTGTCAGATTCAGCTTTATTTGCTGCTCCGAGTTTGCCCTTAATAGCAGCTACCTTGTTGTTAAATACATAAACCAACTGTTTCCCAAGCGATTTTTTGCCGCCCAGGAATTTAGGTAAATAACGCTTCGCTACTTTAGGCATAATGATATGCCATGGCTCCCGTTCGCGGGCATTATCAGCATCGGTATCAAAAATAGCGAGCATTTTCACTTCTTTGCCCATTGCTTCCAGCTGGCGCGCCATTTCTACGGCAATAAAGCCGCCGATCGAGTAGCCACCGATAGCATACGGGCCGCTGGGATAATGTTTTACTATTTCCGCCACGTAGTGTGCAGCTATGGCGTCAATACTATCGACTGATACATCTCCGCCGTCAAGCCCGACCGCCTGCAAGCCGAATACCGGTTGATCGGCGTCAACATGTTGGGCGAGGTCATAAAAATTTAATACGTTGAGGCCGGCGCCATGCACAATATAAACCGGGGTTTTGTTACCGGTTGGTTTAATTGGTACAATCGATCTCCACTTGATATTTGCCGTGTTTTCCTTATCGATAAAAGCGCTCAGCAAGGCAATCGTGGGATAACTAAATAAAGTTGCAATCTGAAGCTTTTTGTCTAATTTCTTTTCGATACGGGTAGTGATCTGCACAGCCAGCAACGAGTGGCCGCCTATGTCGAAGAAATTATCATCAATACCTATTCGCTGCAGTTTCAAAACATCCTGCCATATAACCGCCATCACCTTTTCAGTTTCGGTACGCGGAGCCACATAATTATCTTTTATTTGCTCTTCTGCATCAAAATCCGGCAAGGCTTTTCTATCTATCTTATTGTTTGATGTTAATGGTAATTCATCCAATTCCATCCAGAGCGTTGGCACCATATAGTCGGGCACCTTGGCTTTCAAAAAGTTTATTACTTTTTCGCGACTGTAATCGCCCTTGCCAACTACGTAACTCACCAGGCGTTTTTTCTTGTCTTTGTCGTCTTTAGCCAGGACAACCGCTTGTCTTACCACATCACACTGACCCAAAACGCTCTCAATTTCACCCAACTCGATACGATAACCTCTAATTTTCACCTGGTTATCCTTGCGGCCGATAAACTCCATATTCAGGTTGGGCATCATGCGGCCAAGGTCGCCTGTTTTATACATGCGTCCGCCGGCTTTGTCGCTAAAGGGGTCTTTAATAAATGAATAATTGGTTTTATCAGGATCGTTGGCATAGCCATGAGCCACGCCGACACCACCGATATGCAGTTCGCCGGGTACACCTATTGGTTGGGGCTGTAACTGTTCGTTGAGGATATAAAAAAAGTTGTTCGCCAAAGGCCTGCCATACGGAATACTGGTCCAGTCGGCCGGTACTTTATCTTTTACCGGGAAGTAATTCGACCAAACGGTGCCTTCAGTAGCGCCGCCAAGACTGATCACTTGCGTTTTTGGGAAATATTTTTTGATCCTGTCAGGCAAATTAACGGGTATCCAGTCGCCGCTCATGAAAACAACTTTCAGGGTCTCCTGGATATAATCATGATCGCGGCTTTCCAATTCCCTGATCAGGTAGTCCATCGTGGTTGGTACCGAGTCCCAGAAGGTGATGCCGTAGTTCAGCATCATATCTTTTAATTTGGGAACGTCCATCAGCTCGTGCTGCTCTACAATTACTATTGAACCGCCTGCGGCCAGCATACCGAAAATATCATAAACCGAGAGATCAAAACACATCGAGGTGATAAACAATAACCGGTCATCGCTCCCAATGTTATATTCATTATTCACCCACAGGCAAAGGTTTACCGCCGAATGATGCTCTATCATCACCCCTTTTGGCCGGCCCGTTGAACCTGAAGTATATATGGTATAGGCTAATTGTGTGCTATCTATTTTGATCCCCGGGTTTTCAGTAGCATAATTGCTCAGATCGAGTGTATTGATCTTAACGAATTTACCGGCAGGCACCAGGTCCTGCAAAGGATAATCGCCATCCGCAATTACCTTGATAGCTGCGGAGTTTTGTAAGATATATTCCTGCCTGTCAATCGGGTAATCCGGATCGATGGGTACATACGCCCCTCCCGCTTTCATGATGCCGTACATGCCGATGATCATGTCAAAGCCCCGCGCTGCAATAATGCCAATATTATCCGCGGGCTTCGCAACATTTTCCGCCAGGTAATGCGCTAAACGGTTGGCCTTTTCATTCAGCTCGCCGAAAGTCATTGTTTTTTCGTGCTGCCGCATGGCGATAGCATCCGGGGTTTTTTCTACTTGTTCTTCGAAAATATCTACCAATGTCTTTTCAACCGGGTAGTAGGTCAGCGTATCATTGAATTTTACCAGTATATCCTGCTCTTCAGCCGGCGTAAGCATAGGCAGCGCACCTATTTTATTGGAAGGGTTTTTAACGATTGAATCCAATAATTGCCGGTAATGGCCCGCCATGCGTTCGATAGTGCTTTTGTGATATAAAGCTGTGTTGTAACTTATCTCTCCCGAAATGCCTGTTGGCGATTCGTTCAATATAAATGAAAGCTCATATTCCGATGCTTCATTCACGGCACTTTTGTTGTTGAAAGCAAAAACTATCTTAAAAAATGGATTTCCTTTTTTTGCATCTTTTCCGAGGCCATCGATAACTTTTTCAAAAGAAACACCCTTATTTTGGTGTGCTTCGAGTGTGGTATTTTTTACCCGTTTCAACAAGTCTGTAAATATATCTTCCCCAGTTATTTCATTGCGGAGCGCAAGCAGGTTTTCCTTGTCTCCCGAAGTAATATTGCCTATGCAAATATCTTCCTGGGTACTATAGCGATATAGTAATATTGTAAGCCCGGCAACGAGGACATCAAAAAGCGATGTTTCCTGCTGTTTTGAAATCTGGCTCAATTGTTCGGCTATATCATTGTCAACACCGAATTCGAACACGGAACGACCACTTTCAGTGGCTGATGCTCTGTTAAAATCGGTATTGAGTAATAGAGGCGAAACCCCTTGCAGCTTGTTTTTCCAGTAAACTATTTCAGCGTCGTACGTTCTCTGATCTGATAAAAGAATATCGAGCATTTTGTGAATTAAGCTTAATTAATAATTGCTAATTAATTATAAAATAAAATTAATAAATAAATACGAAACAGCCCCCTTTAACTATTACTACCCGTATTTATCTTTCTGGGATAAATAGGCAATTATTATACCAACAGTTAATTTTCCCGTTTAGTTGCCTCTGGGTTTATACGTAAGAAAATAAAAAATGCCTCAAAAAGTTTAAGGCATTTCAAAATTTTTAGGAATAGTATCCTTATTACTTATTCTTTAACAATTTGGCGGCGCTTTTATCAAGGAACCACTGCAAGTCGCCGTCAACCGGTTTGATCAGTTGCGCCGGGTAGTTTTCGGTATCTTTTTTATCCTCTATTACATGGTGAACAGCTTCGGCCTTGCCGTCTCCATATACCAAATAGGCAATATGGTGCGCCATGTTGATCAAGGGTGCGGTCATGGTAATACGGAACACTTGCTGATCCTCCAAAAACACCTCTTTTACTGACGCGGTCTTATCGTGCAGTACCGGGGTATGCGGAAATAAGGATGCGGTATGTGAATTATCACCGAGGCCCAGCAATACGAGATCAAAACGCGGATCAAATCCGGCAAAATACAAGTTGATATCGTTGGTATATCTCGTTGCGGCTTCTTCGGGAGAAACTGATGTGTTTACTGGAAATATTTGCCGGTAACTTAGTTCCAGGGGCTGTAATATGGCTTTTTTAGCCATCAGGTAGTTGCTTTGCGGATCAGTATGAGGCACATAACGCTCATCACCAAAGAAGAAATGAACCTTGCTCCATTCCACCTTGTCCTTGTACCTTTTAGAAGCAAGTAACTCGTACAATTTCTTCGGCGAATTACCACCGGATAACGCCACGGAAAACTGACCATGATTAGCTATAGACGATGCCGCGGTTTCCACAAAATATTGCGCCAGTCCATCCAGTACTTCATCCTCGGTGTTGTATATGTTTAATTTCATCTTGCCATTATTTTTTTCCGGCAACCGGTAAGGTAAACCAATTAAAGCCATCGCGGGCTATCAAAGCCTCGGCTGCTTCAGGGCCCCAGGAATCGGCCGAATAATTGGGAAAGTTCAGGCTCTTTTTGTTCTGCCAGGTATTCAGTATCGGCATCACCAGTTCCCAGGCGGCTTCCACCTGGTCGCCGCGCATAAATAGCGTCTGGTCGCCAAGCATAGTATCCAATATCAGCGTTTCATAAGCTTCCGGGGCTTGTTGGGTATAAGTGCCTTTATAATCAAATACCATATCGACAACGTTCAAAACCATATCCAGGCCCGGACGTTTGGCCTGTACCTGCAGGCGTATACTCATTTCGGGTTGAATACTAATAATGAGCCTGTTTTGCTGCCAGCTTTCGGCTGCTTCTGTTGGGAATATCAGGTGCGGAACATCCCTGAATTGTATCGTGATAACAGACGATGATTGGTGCATCCGTTTCCCTGTACGCAGGTAGAACGGAACGCCCTGCCAGCGCCAGTTATCTACAAAAAACTTTGCGGCGGCAAAGGTTTCGGTGTTCGACTGTGGATCCACTTTAGGTTCGTCACGGTATGCCGGCACCTCTTTACCCTGCATCCAGCCACTTCCGTACTGGCCTCTCACGGCCGAAAGACGCACATCTTCAGGACCAAATTTGCGCATGGCCCTTAAAACATCAACCTTACGGTCACGTACTTCATCTGCGTTAAAGCTCACCGGCGCTTCCATCGCTATGTGACAAAGCAGTTGCAACAAGTGATTTTGTACCATATCGCGCAAAGCGCCCGATCCGTCATAATAGTCGCCGCGTTCTTCAACACCTAATTGCTCGGTAACAGATATCTGTACGTGTTCGATATAATTCCGGTTCCAGAGCGGTTCCATAATGGAATTGGCAAAGCGAAATGCCATAATATTCTGTACCGTTTCCTTACCCAAATAATGATCGATACGGTATATCTGGCACTCATCAAAAATGCCGGATAACAAATGGTTGAGCTCTTTTGCCGTTTCCAGATCGTGGCCAAATGGCTTTTCGATCACGATCCTGGTTTTTAGTTTATCTTCAGCAAGCTTTGCTTTCGCGATATTTGACGCAATGATCGGGAACAGGTTAGGCGACACTGCCAGGTAATAGATCACATTGCATTTGGTTTTCCAATCTGCGTTATGCTTGTCTATTCTTTTACCAAATTCCTTAAAGGTTTCAGCATCTTTTACGTCAGAAACCTGGTAGTAAATATTTTTTTCAAATTCAGCCCATTTCTCCTTGTCTGCTTTTCCGCTTCTCGAAAATTGGTTGATGTCGTTCAGTAAATTGGTTCTGAATTGTTCGTCCGTGTATTGTGTTCGTCCGGTACCAATTATTGAAAACTGCGTTGGCATCCATCCATCCAGGAACAGGTTATATAATGCGGGTGCAATTTTTCTCGAGGTCAGGTCGCCGGTACCGCCGAAGATGACGAATACGGTAGGATCTGATTTTGTGCTTGAACTCATGATAATGTTTAAAGCTGAAAGTTAATCATTCTTTTTGGTCCATTGCGTATGGAAAACGCCTTCTTTCCCTATCAATTCGTAGGTATGGGCGCCAAAATAATCGCGCTGAGCCTGGGTGAGGTTGGATGGCATCCGCTTGTTACGGAAGTTATCAAAATAACTTAGCGATGCCGCAAAAGCAGGCACCGCAATGCCCGCGCTTATCGAAGCGCTTAGGACTGTACGGGCACCTTTTACCGACTCGGAAACCAACTGCTCCACATTCTTGTCCAATAGCAGGTGCGCCAGTTTTGGGTTATTTTGATAAGCGCTGTAAATATCATTAAGGAATAATGACCTGATGATACAGCCACCGCGCCATATTTTGGCTATCTCATACAGCTTCAGATCGTATTTATATTCTGCAGAAGCATTGGCCAGCAAATGCATGCCTTGTGCATAAGTGATGATCGTACTGAAATAGAAAGCCTGTTCTAAAGCAACAAGGAAATCTTTAGTATCAACATCTAATTGCGGTTCGTCTTTACTGTATACAGCAGCTGCATCTATTCTCAATTGTTTGTATTTCGAAAGATCGCGCATGGATACTGCCGTATCAATAGTCGGTATTGGTGCCTGGAGGTCCATTGCCACTTGCGAAGTCCACTTACCGGTTCCTTTAGCTTTGGCTTCGTCTTTAATGTCGTCGATAAGCAAATGATCAGTACCCGGAGCATTATAGGCAAATATATCCCTGGTGATCTCGATGAGGAATGATTTCAGCCTATCATCGTTCCACCGGGTAAAAACTTCGCCAATAGCCGCGTTATCCATTTTAAGGCCATTTTTCATGATCTCGTAGGCCTCGGCTATCAGCTGCATCAGGCCGTATTCGATACCGTTGTGCACCATCTTCACAAAATGCCCCGATGCCCCCGGACCTATATACGTCACGCATGGGTCGCCGTCAACTTTCGCTGCGATGGATTCCAGGATTGGCTTCATCACGTTATAGGCGTCCTTATCGCCGCCCGGCATCATGCTTGGACCCCTGCGTGCGCCTTCCTCCCCGCCCGAAACGCCCATGCCGAAAAAGTGGAAACCTTTGGCTTCCAGTTCGTCAACACGGCGGTTGGTATCGGTAAAGTGCGAGTTGCCGCCGTCGATCAAAATATCGCCCTGGTCAAGTAAGGGTAATAATTCGGCTATAACCTCATCCACAATTTTACCGGCCGGAACCAGCATCATAATGGCGCGTGGCGTATTCAGGCTTTGGATAAAAGGTTCAACCTCGCTGAAACCCTTCAGGTTGCTATGCTGGTCTTCTTTTTCCAGTTGCTGGCCCTTCGAAGCGTCTTTATCAAAGCCGGCGCCCTTAACGCCGTGGTCGCCCATATTCAGCAGCAGGTTGCGGCCCATAGTGCCCAGGCCTATCATACCGAAATCATATTTAGTATCGCTCATGTTATTCGAATTTTTCTCTTTTTAGATCTTCAAGAATATTTTTTGTGGTTTCGAAACTGGTATGCTGAAAAGACCTGATTCCCAGCTTTTGGGCGGCCCTTACAAACATTATCCGGTCGTCAAAGTAAACGCATTGCTGTGGCGTAGCCAGCGCTATTCCCATTGCCAGCTTGAATATACCGGGATCTGGTTTGCGCATGTTTACCTCGCATGACGATACGAAGGCATCAAAGCAATCGTGCAGCTTGAATTTTTTAACGCGATAATCATTTAGTTCCTTACCCTCGTTGTTGATAGAAATAATTCGAAAACCACAGTCTTTTTTCCATTCCTTCAGCCAGGTAAGTATATGAGGCAGCTCTTTACTCTGCCTGTACATAAACTCTTTGAAGTCCTCGCGTGTAAACTCGCGCGGGTGGTTGAATACTACGGTGTCCAGGTATTCATCAAGACTAATACTGCCGATCTCGTATACATTGTAAATAAAATTGTGCAGCGCATTTACTTCATCGCCGTCAAGCCCAAACGCTTTGGCTGCGGCTTCCCGTGATTCGTGGCCCCATCCGTTGCTGAGCAGGATGCCCCCGATATCAAAAAACAATATTTTTAAAGCTGCTGCTTCCACTTATTGTTTCACTTTAGCTTTCTGATCCTCTATGGCTTGCAACAGTTTTTCAAAAGGCTTATTGAATTTATCAATACCCTCGTCTTCCAGCTTTTGAGTGATCTCGTCGATATTGATACCCACCGATTTCAGCTTTTCCAAAGTTGCGGTAGCTTTATCCAGGTCTTGACCAAGGGTGTTCGCTAAGATACCATGATCGCGGAAAGCTTCAATGGTTTCCAACGGAACGGTATCTACCGTTTCCGGACCTATCAGCGCTTCAACATATTTTGTATCCTTAAAAGCAGGGTTTTTGCTGCTGGTACTTGCCCAAAGTAAACGCTGCGGGTTGGCGCCTTTGGCAACCAGTTTTTCCCAGCGCGGCCCGCTGAATATGCGCTTGTATATATCGTAAGCTTTTTTAGCAGACGCGATAGCTACCTCGCCCATCAGGGCCTTTTCGCCTTTTGCTTCCAGCATCGGGTCAACCAGCACGTCGATACGGCTCAGGAAGAAACTGGCTACCGAACGGATGTGCGCGATGGAATGACCGGCCGCCAAATGATCTTCAAGACCAGCAATATAGGCTTCCGCTACTTCCTCGTAACGAGGTAAGCCGAAAAGAAGCGTTACGTTGATGTTGATCCCTTTGGCTGTCGATTGGCGGATAGCCTCCAAACCTGGTTTTGTACCGGGAATTTTAATCATCACGTTTTTGCGATCGACCTTCTTCCACAGTTCGGCTGCCTGTTTAATAGTGCCTTCGGTATCAAGCGCTAAAAACGGCGATACTTCCAAACTTACATAACCATCCTCGCCTTTTGATTCGTCGTAAACGCCTTTGAAGAGGTCGGCAGCGGCCTGGATATCCTTTATCGCGACGCCAAAGAAGATTTCTTCGTTATCGTCAGTTTTATCTGATAACTCAGCAATGTCGGCATCATAATCTGAACTGCTCGTGATCGCTTTTTCGAAAATAGCCGGGTTTGAGGTAACGCCTCTTACACCATCCTCATCGATCAGTTGCTTAAGCTCGCCATTTTTGATGATGCTTCTTGCTATAAAGTCCAGCCAAATGCTTTGGCCGAAACTATGTATCTGTTTTACTCTATTTTCCATTGTCGAATGATTTTAATGTGTGTATAACAATCAGTTACTATTAATTATGCAACTAAAACTTCAATATTGTAATCGATAAACAAGCCGCTTTCAATTACCCCGGTTATCGCCTTTATTCTTTGCTCCATCTTTTTATCGATCTCGTCAAAGCGTGCATCCAAAATTAAATTGCCGTTTTCGGTTATCACCGGACCGTCTTTACCTTTTGCCGGCCTCAATGTAAGGCTGTTTGCTCCTATCTTTTTCAGTTGTTCTTCCACATGCAATAATGCCTGCGGGAACACTTCTATTGGTACCGGGAAATTGCTGCCCAGCTTGTCAACCATTTTCGAGTCGTCCACCAGGATATAATTGACGGGACTCGAACTCATCATCAACTTCTCTTTGAACATCGCCCCGCCCCTGCCTTTGATCAGGCTTTTATCCGGGTCGACTTCATCGGCGCCATCGAACAGCCAGTCGGGCCGGTGCTCATACAAACTGGTTAAAGGGATACCCAATTTGCTGCAAACCAACGATATTTCAATTGAAGTTGGTATTGCTTTTATATTAAGTTTTTCTTCCTTAACCTTCTTCGCGATGGTCAGCAGCGCCAAATAGGATGTTGATCCTGAACCTACACCTAATATATCGCCGTCTTTAACCTTTTTCGCGATCTCATTAGCCACCTTTTGCTTGCCTTCAATATTGATGATATTGTCGGACCAGGCCAGGTTTTCGATGATGTCGCTTTGCCAGTTCATTTTTTAGATTTGAGTACCGAAACATGAAAAGGATACAAAAACTTACATCCAATATCCAATGTCTATTTCAAAAGCGCTTTGGCTTTCGTAACCACATTATCAACAGTAAAGCCAAATTCCTTATATAAATCATCAGCCGGTGCCGATTCACCAAAAGTGTGCATAGCCAGGATATCGCCTTCGTCAGTCACATATTTATGCCAGCCCAGCGGAGATGCCATTTCAACAGCCAAACGTTTTTTAATCGATTTCGGGAAGACCTTTTCCTTATAAGCCGCTGATTGTTTTTCAAACAATTCCCATGAAGGCATACTTACCACGCGGGCATTAACGCCATCGGCTTTTAGTTTTTCCTGCGCCTGTAATATCAATGCGACTTCAGAGCCAGTAGCTATCAAAATCACATCCGGTGTTCCGTCAGAATCAGACAGGATATATGCACCTTTTTCAAGACCTGTTGCTTTGGCATATTTATCCTGGTCGATGATCGGCAATCCCTGGCGTGTAAATACCAGTACAACCGGGCCATCTTTGTGCTCAATAGCGGCTTTCCAGGCCTGTGTAGTCTCATTAGCATCTGCCGGGCGGATCACCATAATATTCGGAATCGAACGCAGCCCGATCAGTTGTTCTATCGGCTGGTGGGTTGTTCCGTCCTCACCTAAACCGATACTATCATGCGTATAAACAAATATCGGGCGTATCTTCATAATGGCCGCCAAACGGATCGGCGGGCGCATAT
>Ga0068855_100009677_pt1 | contig 11634 bp, 13 predicted proteins | sample KBSCornC52_FD_66592 | JGI IMG/M metagenome (GOLD analysis project Ga0068855, IMG submission 66592) | Corn rhizosphere microbial communities from Kellogg Biological Station, Michigan, USA - KBS Corn C5-2 | ecosystem: Host-associated > Plants > Roots > Rhizosphere > Soil ...
TCGTAAGTGGCGTTCTGGATATAGCTGCCAAGCCCGGGAAGCTCGAAATTCCTGTTCTTCAACTGAAACATCTCGCAGGCCATCAGCGCGAACCAGCCGTTGGCGACCGAGATGATTGAGTTCCACACCAACCCAATGGTTGCGTAGGGCATTTCAAGCTGCCAGAAACGCTGCCACCCGGAGTAGCGATAGATTCGCGAAGCCTCCAACATCTCCTTTGGGATCGCCTTCATGGATGAGTAAAAGCTGAACGCCAGATTCCAAACTTGTCCCGTGAAAATCAGGAGGATCACGCCCAACTCGATCCCAAGCTGGCGGCGAGGAATCAGAGCCATCACTGCCAGCAGTACTGGGGGCAGAAAGCTGAGAACCGGGATCGACTGCAAAATATCCAGCACCGCAATCATCCACGCTTCAGCGCGAACGTTCCGTGCAGCGATGTACCCGTATGCAATCGCAAACACCAGGCTCAGAACGTAAGCAATGCCGATGCGCATTACCGAGTAGAACGCATACAGGGGTAGCGACTGCGCGCTCTCCGACACGCGCGAGACGGGAACGGCCGACCCCATCCAGTAAGCTGCCAGATGGACTATGGCTATGAAGAGAGCCAGAGCGCACAGGCCCACTCCCATGTCGATCACCACCGGCCATGTACGCACCATGACCAGCGATCGCGTCAATGTCCGTTGCAGACTCACGTCCCGCCCCCGTCAGCCTCTTCCTGCAACACGTCGGGCATCACGAAGCGGCGCCGTGCGGCATCGAAGTCGAAGATCTCGCCATAGCGCCCCCAGGTCACCGCGGTCTCAATCTGGCGTTGCGATTCTTCATTGCTAAACTGCTCGTCGAGCATGTCGAGAAAGAACTCCTCGGGTACTGTATGATCGCTCTTCGCATCCAGCGCGCGACGAATTTGCCGAAGCAACAGCACGTTTTCGAGCGCCGCATCCCGGAAGATTTCCTTTTGCCGAAGGATCTCGGAGTTCGCATACTCGGCACCCTGCTCCGTGATGCTCGCGTCGCCCTCCTCCACCCTGAGAAACCCGAGCAACTGCGCAGCATCTACGATGGGCAGCAGGTCGTCGATCTCAAAAGCCAGATCATCGGCGAGGCGGTAGATGTCATCCCGCCCGTTCTTGTCGATCAACAATTCAAGCAGACCTGCGACCCCGCCTGGACGTGCATGGGGCAGCATCTGGTACTTCATTTGCCGCTGATCCCGGACGCGTGGACCAGTCGGCGCCTCTGCAGGAGCGACGTCAGGCCGTGTTAGCACCTTGTAGATGAAGTCCACTAGCTGCGTGAACGCTTCGGACTTCCGATCGCGCGGCTGTGGAATCTGCACCCGGAAATCTGTCCGAATGTGCCCCGGATTCCTCCCCAGCACGATGATCCGGTCAGCCAGCAGGACAGCCTCTTCAATGTTGTGCGTCACGATGAAGACGCACCGGGTCGGCATGGTCTTTTTGGCCCAGAGCTCGAGCAGTTCACTGCGCAGGTTCTCGGCCGTGAGCACGTCCAGCGCCGAGAAAGGCTCATCCATGAAGAGCACTTCCGGTTCCACCACCAGCGCCCGGGCGAATCCTACCCGTTGCTTCATCCCTCCGGACAACTCCTTGGGATAGGCCGACTCAAACCCGTCCAACCCGACTGTGTCCAGCATCCGCATGCTGCGAGCCCGCCGTTCCTCAGGGCCAACACCCCGAGCCTGCAGCGGTGCCTCTACGTTCTCCAGCACCGTGAGCCACGGAAACAGTGCGAAACTCTGAAAGACAATCGAAACATTGATCTCCGTCTCGCCGATGGGCTTTTCGTGCCAATAAACCTGCCCGGCCGATGGCTTGGAAAGTCCTGAAAGCATGCGCAGCATCGTCGACTTGCCCGAACCCGACGGCCCGAGAAGCGCCACAATCTCGCCCGGCACAATACTCAGGTCAGTTGCGGAAAAGACCTGGATCCGATTCTGGCTCGGCTGAGCATAGTACTTCTCGATCTTCTCCGCACGGATAATCGCCTCACCCGCCTGGGAGGCAGGGACTTGCACAGCGTTTTGAGTGCCTGCTGATTGCATGCAAACCTCTCCCGACAGCGGTTAAGCAGATCATTTCAAGCTTATGAGGGACGCGTTGCGCTCGGATGAATCGGGGATGTGCCGAGAGCGCCGTAACTTCAGAGTATCGCAGTTCTGGTTTACCGATTACCGCTGGCCGGGAAGTAACCGTTGAAAGAAATATTCAAACCTCACCGGCATCTCTCCTCCCATATTCCTGCGTCCAAGCTTTTTGGGAGCGCGGGGGGAAAAGTACTTTCTTTCGCAATGCCGAAACCAACCTTAGACTAGCGGGGCTGGCCGACAAGCTGCTCGTTCGCCAGCCGCAGGATGATATCCTGCAAACGTACCTAGGCTGAACATACCGCTCGCGGTGTCTTTCGGCTTCGCTTTGCGGCGCGTTCGACTGAAAGGCTTTGCGCCATCCCTGTTCGGCGTTCAGGAGTGTATGCCCGATAATCACGTTAAGCCCAAGGTTCTAGTAGTAGACGATGAACGCGTCATCGCCGACACGCTGGCGATGATCCTGAACCAAAGCGGGTTCCAGGCAACGGCAGTCTACTCCGGCGAAGCTGCGCTCGAAACCGCATCAACGTACAAGCCTGACATGCTCATTGCCGACGTCATCATGCAGGACTTGAACGGCATCGACGCGGCGATCCAGATTCGCGCGCTGCTGCCGAAGATCAAGATTCTGCTCTTTTCAGGTCAGGCCGCTACGGCAGATCTGTTGGAGAAGGCGCGGGCCCAGGGTTATGAATTTGAGATTCTGGCCAAGCCTGTCCATCCGCAGGATCTGCTCGCGCGGCTGCGCGGCTAGACCTTAATCCCTCACAGCTTCACTTCATGGCGCCCCTCGAGTGCGTGCGCCATGGTGACCTCATCGGCATATTCGATATCACTTCCCGCTGGAACACCCGTTGCAATGCGGGTCAGGCGAACACTGAATTGCCTGAGAGCGCTTGCAAGCCAGTTAGCCGTTGCTTCGCCCTCCAGCGTAGGACTTGTGGCCAGGATTACCTCATCCACTTCGCCCCGCTCGACTCGCTGCACGAGCGATCGTGTCCGCAACTGGTCCGGTCCAACCCCGTGAAGCGGCGACAGAGTCCCGTGCAGGACGTGATAAACACCTGAATACCGGCTCCTCTCGACTGCGTCGATGTTGGTCGGCTCTTCAACGACACAGACAAGCCTCTGATTCCGCGTGGGGCTCGTGCAGTAGAGGCACGGATCAACATCGGTGATGTTGTTGCAGATCGAGCAAAGCCGAAGGCTGGCCTTCAATCCCTGCACGGCATCAGCCAGAGCCGAAGCATCATCGTCGCTCGATCGCAGAATGTGGAAGGCAAAGCGCTGGGCAGTTTTGGTTCCCACCCCGGGAAGCTTCTTCAACTCGTCGATGAGCCGGGCCATGGGCTCGGCATAGCGTGCCACAGCGCATCCTCCTATACAGTTCGATAGACAATTCCGACGAACATGTCCGGCGAGCCCCCATGCGCCCAGGCAGAGTCCAGATCGGCCGTCGGTTTCTTCCCGATCACTTCCTGCTCGCTCGCTCCGGCTTTCTTCAGCGCCGCAACCTTATCTCGTACCGCCGAAAGCATGTCGATATACGCCTTCAGATCCGCCTTATCTCCTAACGGACCGTGACCGGGGATGACCTTCGTCTTATCCCCCGCAAGTGCGAGCGACTTCTGAGCAGCACTGATCGTGCCCCCGATCGAGCCTCCTGAACCTTCATCAATAAACGGATAAGACTTGTTGAAGAAGATGTCCCCAAGGTGCAGCACATCCCCATTCTGAAAGTGAATGTAGATGTCCGTGTCAGTGTGCGCCGGATCGTAGTGAACAAGTTCCACTGTATCCCCGTTGTGATCGTGCTTCAGAGTGTCCGGAAACGTCGTCGAGGGAATCGCTCCGGCCGGGTACGGCGGAATCGTCATATGAAACAGCTTCATCTCCGCCGGCTCTGACATCCGCGTCTTCGTTTTGTCATGCGCGATCACCTTATAACCGGCAGCATGCATGCCGTCATTCCCGTCGACATGGTCGATGTGCCAGTGCGTGTTGATCAGTGCATGTGGTGCATCGCTCCCTACGCCGGCAATGGCTTCTTTGATGTGCGGCACCGCGGTTGCGAAACTTGAGTCGATCAGGATGATTCCATCCTTGCCCGTTTGCACAGCCATGTTCCCGCCTGCTCCCTGTAGAAGCCAGATGTTGTCGTAGAGCTTGGCAGTCTTGATCGGAGTCGAAGCACCCGCAGCGCGCATCTGAGCCACTCGATCAGCAGGTGCAGCCGCCTGGGCCGTTTGTGAAAGTCCAAGACGCTGCGCCGCAGCTGCGGCTCCCGCCGCAATTCCCAGTTGAAGGAAACTCCTGCGATTTAACCCGGCAGCCATCGTGACCTCCTTAAGTCCACAACAACGCATGCAATGCCAGAATGCGATTGTACGGGTTCAACCCAGACCCGGGATATTGAGGTTCAGCCCACCGAGCGCGCCCTTGAGGCTCGACTGGATTGCCTCATCTGCCTTATGTCCGGCGTCATTCACCGCTCCCACGATCAGGGTCTCAAGCATCTCCACATCGGGGTTGCTGCCCGTCAGACTGGCGACCGCCGAAGGATCAATCTTGATTCGTATCAATTCCTTCTTGCCATTCATCGTCGCTGTCACAGCTCCGGCTCCGCTGGTGCCTTCCACCACGGTCTGGCTCAACTTGCGCTGCATCTCCTCCTGCATGGTGTTTGCCTGCTGGAGCATCTCAGCCATTTTGAGGGGATTGAACATCGATCTCGGCCCTCCTGTCTGTCTTGGCTTGCAACTACTTGGTGCGGAGATCCACGACGCTGCGAACCTCGGCATTGAAAATCTCTTTCGCGCGCTGAACCATCGGATGTTCCAGTGCGGCCTGCTGGATACTCCCGGCCACTGGCGCAGCCACGGGAGTCGTTGCTGCCACGCCTTCTCCAGGAATCACCATGAATCGTGCTGGCCCGCCGAGACGCTGCAACTCCTGTTTGACGATCTTCTCGGCTGCTGAATTTACAGTCAGCGCCAACATTTTCTTTCCAATTCCGGGAACTTCGATGCGAAGGCTCGCTGCTTCAAGCGTGAACCGTCCCGTGGAGATTAACCGCGACGCCGAAGCATGACCCTGCAGAGAAAGAGCGGCAACGATAGCTTGTTTCGCATCCTCCGCATCCAGCGCACCAGCCGGAATTGCGGCGGCCGGTGCTGGCTCCGAAACCGGATCGGGCTCGGGAAGTCTTGCGGGCGCACTGACCATCACCGGTTCAGACTTGATCTCGTGCTTCGGCGCTGCGGTCGGGAAGGGGATCACCTCGCCAGCGGGTTCCGCCTGTGCGGGCTGCGCGGCAAGCGCCGTCGATCCGTTCAATCCAAGGCTTTCAGCCACCGGCCCCGCCTGCATCAGCGAGCCCGATCCAAATGGAGAACGAGTTGGCGGAGGCGTGCTTGACGATACGGTCGACGATGAACGCGGGCCGCTCGAAGATGCTCTTGGCGGTCCTGCAGGCATTCTAGGAGGAGTAGGCGTCCCAGAACCGCTGCTTCTCACAGGCGATCCACTTGCTACTCCGCTTAGCAACTCCTCCAGCGGGAGCAGTCGCTGTGCATGCACCAGCTTCATCAACCCGAGTTCGAGATGGAATCGCTGTTCCTGCCGGTAGTTCAGGTCGTCGAATGTTCGCAGCATCACATTCAGGTTTCGCGTGATCTCCTCTTCGCTGAACAGCATTGCCGTTCGCGCTGCCCGCGCTCGCTCGTCGCCCGATATCTGCAGCAACTCCGTTTGCTCGCCCCCCAGCTTCGCCATCAGCGTGTTCCTGAGATATCGCACCACCTGCCGTGCAAGAGACTGCGGGCTGTGCCCAGCGCCCAAAAGGTCATTCAGCTGTCTCATCACCGCCGCGCTCTCGCCGGCGGCAACAGACTCCAGCAGTTTCTCGAACACCGTGTTGGGTACCGACCCCATCAAGTCGCGAATCTGCTGCGACTCCAGCACCGGACGATTGTGGCCATCGCACGGCGCCGACGCAATTGCCTGGTCCATGATGCTCAGAGCGTCGCGCATCGACCCGTCGCCCGCCTCAGCCAGCAGCGCCAGGCAGGCATCTTCGGCAACGACATTCTCCTGCTTCGCGATCATTTTCAATTGCCCGAGAATGTCGTCGAACTTCACCGCATGGAAGCTGAAATGCTGGCACCGCGACCGGATAGTTTGCGGAATGTTCTCCGGCTCGGTTGTCGCCATCATGAAGATGGTCCACTCTGGCGGCTCCTCCAGAGTCTTCAAGATCGCGTTGAACGCAGCATCCGTGATCTGGTGTGCCTCATCCAGGAGGAAGATCTTGTACCTGTCCCGCGCTGGCTGCACGGAAGCCTGCGTACGAATCGATCGCACATCGTCGATGCCCCGATTCGAAGCCGCGTCGATTTCAATGAAGTCGAACGAGTGCGTGGCCAGCTCGCCCCCGTCCGCATTGCCGCCAGACGAGATCTCGCGACACGAAACACATTTGAGACACGGCTCGTGAGTCGGCCGATCCGCGCTCCCCACCTCGGTCCGGCAGTTGAGCGCCATCGCCAGAATGCGCGCAATCGTCGTCTTTCCGATCCCGCGATGGCCTGAGAAGATGTATCCGTGCGCGATCCGGTTCTGGGCTAGAGCGTTCATCAGCGTCCGCGTTACGTGATCCTGGCCGGCGACGTCGGCAAACCGTTGCGGACGATATTTTCGAGCCAGAACCTGATAACCCATGCGATCAACTGCTCCCAACTGCGTGCGATTTCGCTTCGAGCGCTAGGTTGGATTGTATCGTTTCAGGGCTGATAGGTGCGGGGTGGAAAACATCGCAGCCGCCCTCTTGTGTCAATCAACTCGCGTCGAGATTAAAGCTGATGTCGTTCAGCCACTCAGCAATTAAGTCTTCATCGCCGGGATCAAATACATACGCATCATTCAGCAGCAGCACCGTCGCCCAGTACACAAGGTCCCGCTCAGAGACCAGCTCGAACCGCTTCCGTTCCAGTGCATTGGAAATGTGCTCCCTGGTAATGACGATCCCCGGCTCAGGGATTGGGAAACGGTTGTTAGCGGAGCGCCTCTGTGTCGTACTCGGGCTACCCTCCCGGGTCTCCTCAAAGTCGATGTCAAACGCGCCTTTCAGAGCCTGCAACATCTCATGGAGCCCAACTTCGAACAAGGCATAGCGCCGTAGCACTTCCATCTGCTCATCGGAAAGCGGACTCTGCTCGGGCTCCAGCTTCATTGCCTCATGCTAGCGCTTCGCCCTTCCACTGCGCTGCTTCTTCATGGCCAGCCGTATTGCCCTAAGCGGCATTCTCTTCTTCGATTTCCGCTGGGCGAGAAACCGGAATCTCTGTCGGTCGCACCCGTACCCGCCGCCGGTCTTGCTTTTTCCTGGTAGCCTTCTTCGCCGCGATCTTGCGTCGCCGAACCTCTTTCGGCGAGTACATCGTGCCTCGGCAGTTTTCCGCGCCGCAGTTGCACGTCGCATCGTCTTCGCCGCCGTCATAGAGGCAGTAGTCGTAGGTAATCTCTTCTCCTGCCTCTATTTTCCGAATGGCCCGTATCCAGACGCGTCCCTTCACCTCTTCCGTTTCGCAGTTCGGGTCGCAACTGTGATTGATAAACATCGCCATGCAGTGGCCGTCGATGACCACTGAGCCGTCGCCGAGTCCAAAGAGATAGGTGATCGGCGACTCCTCGTTCGCCGCGTCGGCCTCGTCCTTGGTCATGCGAGGCCCAGTGTATTCGGCAACACGTGCGCCCTTGCGGACCGAAGTTGTTGTGTAGCATCCGGCAGCGTGTATGGATGAGGAACGGATGAGAAGCGCCATTGGGAAGCAAATTTCCTGTGTAAGTTGAACTACGCTATCCAACGCATCGTAACATTGAAGTGAGAGCAACGAACGGCGCACAAACAAAAATGAAGCTTAGAACTTACATTGCGCTTACGGTCGGATGCAGCTTGATCTCGGTCGTTGGTCTGCTCGCACAGCCTGCGCCCTCTCCACAACCGCAGAAGCCAACAGTTCAACAGCCGGCTCAGAAACCTGCAGATTCGAATCCGTTCCCTGAAGACACCAGCAAGGTGCCAGTCGTTCCAACAACAGCCCAGCCTGTAGTACCTCCACCAGCGAGCACTCCTGAGAACACCAGTTCCGAGACTACTAGCCTCCTCAAGGGAGACAGCGATCCAGCCCGCAGCCCAGACGACCCCGTTGCGAGCGACACCGGTGCAGATGGCTTCAGTTCCAGTCTTGCCGGCAGCGGAGATGTCAACATTCCGGATGAAGACCGCCCCGAAAAGCACCGCCGCGGGCAGCAGCAACCTGCAGTCAAACAGGTCACAGCCAAGGAGAATGAAGACGTCGGTGAGTTCGAACTCGGCCGCAAAAACTACAAAGCGGCGCTCTCTCGTTATCAGTCAGCCCTCGTCACCGACTCCGAGAATCCTGATGTCTATTGGGGAATCGCCGAATCTCAGCGCGGCCTCGGCAACTACGCCGAAGCCAAAGCAAACTACCAGAAGGTAGTCGACTACGACGACCCCGAAAGCAGGCACTGCAAAGAAGCGAAGAAGCTGCTCAGAAATCCGAAGATTGCAAATGCGCCTGCTGTGTCGAGCAATCAACCTCCGCAACAATAGCGGACTAGAATCCTGCCCAGTGCTTATAGGCGTCGATCATCGGTTGTCCCCAGAAGGCGCTGATGATTCCCCCAATACACAGAAAGGTCCCGAGTGGCAGCTTCGCAGCAAGCCACGCAGCTGATTCGCGCCGTGTCTCAGGGATTGCCAGCATCATCAGCGCAAATAGAGCACCTGCCACCACTCCAATTCCAAATGACAGCAGCGCGCCTGAAAATCCGAGCCACGCGCCGAGCATTGCCATAAGCTTCGCATCGCCAAGGCCAATCCCTTCACGGCGACGAACGAGCCAGTAGATCCAGCGGATGAGCAGTATGAGGCCACCCGCAACCAGCGGAGGGCCAATCTCTCCCAGGATGCTCACTGTGAACGTCCCCGCCACCCCAATGTTGGGACCTTCGGCAAGGCAGTCCGCGAGAACGAAATGAGAAGAGTTCAGCAGAATTCCAAAGCCAATTCCGGGTAAAGTTATCCAGTTCGGCAGCCAGAGATGTTCAGCATCCAGAACCGCGAGCGCTATCAGCGACCAATACAGGATCATTCGCCCAAGCGCCAAGTCGAGTCCACTCTCGTAGAGGTAGATCATTGGAGCTTGAGTTAGAGATAGATTCGGCGACAACATTTCTGGCAGGACGCGCCATATCGTGAAAGCCCATAGCACTCCAACGGTTAACTCCACCGCCGGATATCGCCAACCGATCCGAACCCCACAGGTCCGGCACCGTCCCCGCAGCGCCACCCAGCTCACCACCGGCACATTCTCCCACCACGCCAGCGTTCGCCCACACTTCCGGCAATGCGAGCGCGGCTTCACCACGCTCTCGCCCTCAGGCCACCGGCTCAGGCAAACATTCAGAAAGCTGCCGAAGGCAAGCCCCAGCAGCCCCGCCAAAACTGTGCCAACAATGCGGATCATGAAAAGATCACCGGGAAGGTCGAGTATACGGCCCGTGAGCGCCTCCACTTCAAAACACCCGAATCTACTCTTGCGCAACCGGCCGCTAGACGAAAGAATGAATGCCGTCACAAAGCTCGACGAGTGAGCGTCCTCTATCGCTCGTCTCATTCAAGAGGTCATCACCGGATGAAACGTTCCTCGCTTGCTGTTTCGGCATTCGCTTCTGCGACCCTGAGCCTCATTCTGCTTGCCGCCGCACCAAGCCAGCAGGAAACCCAGGAGTCGGCCGCTCTCGACTCCACACAGGCCAAAGTCGATCGACTCGACCCTGCAATCGACCAGATCGTTCCCAAAGACGCCAAGCTCGACCGCATCGCCACCGGTTTCAAGTGGGTCGAAGGTCCCATCTGGCTCAACAACTCCCTCTACTTCGCCGAGATCCCAAGCGACAGCATTCGCAGATGGACGCCTGAAGACGGCGAAGTTTCGATGTTCATCACTCCCAGCGGTTATGAAGGCCACACTCCGTATGGAGGCCCCGAGCCGGGATCGAATGGAATGACTGCGGACGTCCATGGACGGCTCACTGTGGCCGGCCATGCACAACGCGATGTGTACCGTCTCGAAACGCTAAGCTCTACGGGACAAGCGACGATCCTCGCAAACAGATACCGCGGCAAGGAGCTCAACAGTCCCAACGACCTTGTGTATCGCTCCGACGGTTCGATCTATTTCACCGACCCTCCATACGGCCTGCGCACGCAGTCCGACAAAGATCCTGAAAAGCAGTTGAACGTCAACGGTGTGTATCGCATTCCCGGCGCCCTCAGCCAGCAGGCAGGTACCAAGCCAAATTCAGCGGAACTTCAACTCCTTGTTTCCGATTTGACTCGGCCAAACGGCATCACCTTCTCGCCGGACGAGAAATATCTCTATGTAAACAACTCGGAGCCGAAGAAGATCTGGATGCGCTATCGCGTCCAGCCTGACGGCACCCTCACGGAGGCGAAGCTCTTCTATGATGCAACCTCCGATCAACGTCCCGGCGCCCCCGACGGCATGAAGGTGGATGTAAAGGGCAACGTCTACAGCACCGGTCCCGGGGGTGTCTGGATCTTCACCCCAGAAGGCAAGCCGCTCGGCACAATCGTCATGCCCGAGAAGTCCGCAAATGTAGCCTGGGGCGGTGCCGATCGCAGAACGCTTTACATAACGGCCAGCAGCAGTATCTATCGCATACGTCTCAATGTCCCCGGCGCTCCGCTGGTCCGCGGAAAGTAGAGACATTTTGCGCTGCATAATGGTCTTGCAGATCAGCGAAATGCGCCAGTTAAAATGAAGTCAGATGGACTTCCCGCCAGCCAGTCCAATGCCAAAAGACTTTGCGGAGACCTTACTGACCGACCCGAAGCAGGCGGCAACTCTTTTTGAGCAATCCGCCAGCATCATGGCGCGGTTGCGTGCGCCCGGCGGCTGCCCGTGGGATCGTGAACAATCGTTCGATACCATACGCAAATACACACTGGAAGAGGCTTATGAAGTCTTCGACGCAATCGAGCGTCGCGACTTCCCGCACCTCGCAGAAGAACTCGGCGATCTCCTCCTCCAGGTGCTTTTCTATGCCGAGATGGCCGCCAACGAGGGCCACTTCACCATCGCCGATGTCCTTGATCACCTCAATCGCAAACTGATCCGCCGGCATCCCCACGTCTTCGGCGAAGAAGCCTCCCGCGCCGCGGGAAACGAAGCTGCAGTGGATGCTGCCGTTGAAGGCTCAGCCGCACGGGTGCTGCGTAACTGGGAGTAAATCAAAGCCGCCGAACAAACAGGGAAGCCCTCCCCCCCGGACTCTTCCAGATCGCGTCTGGATTCTGTCCAGCGCGCGATGCCTGCTCTTGCGGAAGCGGCGAAGCTCGGATCGAAAGCCGCCAAGTCCGGGTTCGACTGGCCTCACTGGCGCGACCTGCTTCCGAAACTCGTCGA
>Ga0068855_100009683_pt1 | contig 11632 bp, 12 predicted proteins | sample KBSCornC52_FD_66592 | JGI IMG/M metagenome (GOLD analysis project Ga0068855, IMG submission 66592) | Corn rhizosphere microbial communities from Kellogg Biological Station, Michigan, USA - KBS Corn C5-2 | ecosystem: Host-associated > Plants > Roots > Rhizosphere > Soil ...
GCGGTGCTGTTTAGCTTCTCGGATCGCCCGGTGCAAAAGGCATTAGGACTTTTGCGAGAACAGGAAAATTTACGTGACGAAAGTTGATGTCACGGCCGTCATCGACGAGAGCCGCATTGGTGCGCTCCAGATCAGCACCTATCTGCTGTGTTTCGCATGCCTGCTGATGGATGGATTCGACGTGCAATCGCTGGGATACGTCGCGCCGGCTCTGAGTGCTGAACTCCACATTTCGCGAGTGCAACTGGGGCCGGTGTTGAGCGCGGCACCCCTTGGTGTGTTGATAGGATCCATCCTGTGCAGCATGTTGGCCGACAAGATCGGACGCCGGCCGGTGCTGATCGCCACCACGTTGTTCTATGCACTGCTCACCTGGCTGACGGCGCGTGCGTACTCGCTTGAAGAGTTACGGATTGTACGGGTGATTGGCGGCATCGGCATGGGCGCGATCATGCCGAATGCCATGGCACTGGTAGGCGAATATAGTCCGCGGCGTTCACGCGTCACAATCATGATGATCGTCTCAAATGGATTCACGGCGGGCGCGGCGCTGGGCGGGTTCGTGGCGGCGTGGCTGCTCCCGCGATTTGGGTGGCGATCGGTATTCTACTTCGGCGCAGCAGTACCTTTGGTGATCGCGGTATGGATGATCGTGCTGTTGCCTGAATCGCTGCAATTTCTGGCATTGCAAGGCAAGAGAGCGGAGCAGTTGGGGCGCTGGTTGAAGCGTATCCGGCCTACTTTGGATGTGCGAGGGGCGCAGTACGTGATCCCGGATGAACCGAAAAAAGGCGGTGTGACGTTTTTTCGGTTGCTGCACGATGGGCGCGCTGCGGGTACGCTCCTGCTGTGGACCGTCAATTTTATGAACTTGCTGAACCTGTATTTCCTGCAAGGCTGGCTGACCACGGTGGTCACCGACGCGGGATATCCGCAGACTACGGCGGCCATGGTCGCATCCATGGTGCAAGTGGGTGGAACGATCGGGGCGTTCACGCTGGGCTGGTTCGTTCACAAGTGGGGATTCGTGCCGGTGCTGGTTACCTGTGGCGTGCTGGCGAGCATCAACATCGCGATGATCGGACAATCCTGGATTCCGCTGGCGCTGCTGACGACGGTAGTGTTCGTCGCGGGCGTATGCGTGACGGGCGGGCAAGCCGCGATCAACGCTCTGGCAGCGACATACTATCCGACGGAGTTGCGTTCCACGGGTATCGGCGCGGGGTTGGGCGTGGGCCGCATGGGCGCGATCATCGGACCGACGTTGGCTAGCATTCTGCTAGGACACGGATGGTCGGCAGGCGACTTGTTTTTAGCGGCGGCGGTGCCTCCGCTGATCGCGGCGGCTGCGATGATCGCATGGAAGTTTGTGGTTGGAACTCGAACCACGGCAGGGGCTGAAGCCCCTGTTGCGGGCTGAAGCCTGGTCGACTCAGCGGGATCAGAGCAGGGACGCGAGCAATCCGCGGTCGAATGGACGCAGTTCTTGTATGCTGCCTGCGCTCACTTTCGCAACCCACTCGGGATTTGCGATCAGGGCGCGGCCGACGGCGATCAGGTCGAACTCGCCGCGCTCCAGCCGGTCGAGCAAATCATCGATACCAGTTACGGCGGTGCTTTCCGGCGATCCGAATGACTTCGTGAAGTCCGCGCCGAGAGTCACGGAGCCGACGGTAATGGTGGGCTTGCCGGTCAATTTCTTGGTCCATCCGGCCAGGTTAAGATCGCTGCCATCGAATTCCGCGTCCCAGAAGCGGCGCTGGGAGCAATGGAAGAGATCCACGCCGGCATCGACCAGGGGCCGCAAAAATTGCTCCAACTCGACGGGGCTTTTCGCAAGCTTCGCATCAAAGTCGCCGATCTTCCATTGTGAGATGCGTAGTGCGACCGGGTACTCGGGACCAACGCGCCGCCGAACTTCGCGGAGGGCTTCGGCGGCGAAACGCGTGCGTGCAACCAAATTTCCGCCATAACGGTCGGTGCGCTGGTTGGTTTTTTCCCAAAAGAACTGGTCGATCAGATATCCGTGCGCTCCGTGCAATTCGACGCCATCGAAGCCAGCTTCTTGCGCCGAGCGAGCGGCTTGCCCGTAAGCCTGGATGGCGGCATCGATCTCGATTTGCGTCATGGCGAACTGGCCGGACGGACCCACGGGGTGTTGGCCCTCGAGCGGCGGCGGGCCACTCGAAACTTGCAGGCCGACGTGCCAGATCTGCGAAAAGATGTGTCCACCAGCGGCGTGAACCTGATCGACCACACGACGCCATCCGTTTAGCGCGGCCGCGCCATAGAGGTGCGGCACTTTGGGGTCGAACCCAGCGGAAGGATGCGGCGGATAGGTTCCTTCAGTAATGATCAGTCCCACGCCTCCTTCGGCACGACGACGGTAGTAAGCGGACACGTCCTCGCCGGGAACGCCGCCGGGCGAGAAGGATCGCGTCATGGGGGCCATCACGATGCGGTTGGGGAGCGTGAGTCCTTTAAAAGAGAATGGCGTGAAGAGAGCTTGTGGGGAGCGAGTCATGTAGGGAAGGTTGCTCCGTCGCCGATCACGGTATTCCACTTGCGGACGCGCCAGGATTTCACCAGGCCGTTCCGAACGTATGGATCGGCGTATGCAAATGATTCGGCAGGCTGCGAGGAGGGGCCGCGGAACACCAGCACGGCTCCGTCGGGCGGATCTGCCAGGGCGCCTGCCATCACCAGTTCGCCGCGATCGGCGGCTTTTTGGATCAGGGAGAGATGTTCGGCCCGAAAGGGGCCGCGACGGTCTACGTAGTCGTCCACCACGTCATAGAACAGGAGGAAGTGCATAGCCAAGTTATTATGATAGTGAAAGAACTGAGGACGTACCCATGAAGGCAAAATTCCGGCTCCTTCCCGCTTTTTTCGTGCTTGCCCTGACCGTGCTGGCTCAGCGGAGCATGACGGTGGCCGATGTGATCGCTTTTGTGGATTCTCAACTCAAGCTGAAAGGCGACGATCGGGCGACGGCCGATTTCCTGCAACACGTCAAGCTCACCCAAAAGCTCGAGATTCGCGATGTCGAGGATCTTCAGGGACGCGGTGCCGGTCCGCGGACGCTGCAGGCTTTGCGCAAGTTGAGTGAAGATTCCGCTAGCCTGGCTGCCGCTCCGCCGCCGCAGGTGGTCGTCGCGCCTCCGCCCAAGCCTCCCCCCAGCGCGCAGGAGCAGACCGCCATTCTCGCGGCTATGAAGGAATACGCTCTCAACTACACCAAGAACCTGCCGAACTATGTGTGCGTGCAAACCACACGGCGCCGGATCGAGCCTATTAAGAGCGGCTACTTGCCGCAGGGCGACGAAGTTCAGGAGATGCTGAGTTTTGTCGACGGCAAGGAGAGCTATAAGGTCGAGATGGTCAATGGCAAGTCACAGCCGAATCTGAAGCACGACCAACTCGGAGGCGTAGTTACCTCGGGCGAGTTCGGTAGCATGCTATTCAATATCTTCACTCCCGAGTCCGGCGCGGAGTTTCACTGGGATCATTGGGCCACATTGCGCGGTAAGCCGATGTATGTGTTCGCATACTCGGTGCCGAAATCGAGCGGCTACAATATGCTGCATGGCGGCCCGGGCGAATCGAGGCGGGAGTATACGTCCGCCTACCAGGGCTTGGTCTATGCCGATGTCCAGAGCAGAATGATAATGCGAATCAAGATGGACACAGTCGGCATCCCGGCCGATTTTCCTGTTCAAGAAGTTCACATCACGCTGGATTACAGTCCCACCAAAATCGCCGATCAGGAATACGTCCTGCCCTATCACTTCGAATTGACTTCCAAGGAGGTCGATGCCGATACGACGAATCGGGCTGACTACAGGATGTACCAGAAGTTCGGAGCCGAGGCCAGTATCACCTTCGGCGACATCGAGCCGATACCCGACGATCAACTCAAGGAGCAACCTCCGGCGTCGCCCCAAAAGGCTCCGGCGACCGGAAAGAAGAAATAGTCTGCGATTTGCGGCCTGGGTTCTTTTGGCAGGCTTACTGCCTGCGCAGGATCAGCAGGCGCAATACCCGCGATTCCTGGCGAATTCCTACGTCGGGGTGCAGCTCGGCTACATCGACTATGCTTTTTCCGGTTCGCAGGTACAGCCAGGGTTCCAGGCGCAGTCCATTCGAGTGCCGCATCTCGCCGCGCGAGTCTTTCTGGTCGGACACGAGTTCAATAAATACTTTTCCGCGCAGATTAGCGACATGCGTCCGGTGGAGTGGGTGGAGTATCGAAATGTAAATGGGGACCAAGGCCGCCACTCCGTGTGGATGAATGTCGCGGGCCTGACGGCGAAAGCGCGCTTGCCACTGACCGGGACGCTATCGGCGTATGGCGAAGGCGGCCTCGGCATCGTCACGCGAAAGGGATTCTTCATCGGTCAATCGCCGGTGGTGAAGGACGCCAGTTATGCGACGGTCCTGCTGGGAGGAGGGCTTGAGTATCGCGTTAACGACAACTGGTCGCTGCTGACGGGCATCACCGCGGTTCCGGGGCGATCCGATGACAAGCAGCCTCGCACGGTGTTCTTCTCCGGCGGGTTCGATTACACGGTTAGGCATCTGCCGGCTCAACAAGCGGAAACAGTCTCCGGGGACAGCCCGGGTTGGACCAAGAATATCGTCCAGGTCGGGTATGTGACCGACGCGCTCGGTTATGGCGCGAACGATTTCGTTTCGAAAGGCGCAGTCCCGGTTTTTTGGACCGGCGCGGTTCAGGTGGCGCATGGTTGGTCCATCGATTACCAGCGCAATCTGCTCCATACACGGAGGTTCTTCGCGCTCGATTGGGGAGCCAGCATCTCCTCATGGACCAGCAGGAAGACGGGCGAAGGATTTTATACCGCTGCCGTGTATCCCGCAGCTCGGTTCATCGCGGTTCGCACCAATCCGGTGGAGTTTTATTTAAGCTATTCGCTGGCGGGGCCAGCGCTGATCACCAGGACGGCGATCGATGGCGAGGACACTGGGAAACGGTTCACGTTTCAGGATTTCATGAGCGCCGGAGTCTTGCTGGGAAAGAAGAGAAGGATCACTGCGGAAATTCGCATTGCACATTACTCCAACGGCAATCTGTTCCCGGAGAATCCAGGTGTGACGATTCCACTCGGCTTCTATCTGGGAACTTCGTTCTGAGAAGTGGTAGCGGGCGAGGGACTTGAACCCCCATGACCTTGCGGTCGGACGATTTTGAGCCGTCTGCGTCTGCCAGTTCCGCCAGCCCGCCACGTGGACCAATTTTAGCGCATGGACCTGGCTCGGTGCGTTCACCCCGCGAGCGATTTCCAATTCTTAACCAGATGGTCGGCGGTCCGCCAAGCGAGCGCTTGTAGCGTCAGGGTCGGATTGCGCGCGCCGCTCGAGCCCATCACCGACGCGCCCAGTACGCCCAGGTTAGGCGCTTCGTGCGAGAATCCCCAGCGATCGACGACATTAGTCTCTGGATTATCGCCCATACGGGTGCCGCCGTAAGCGTGTGTGCTGATGCGAGGTCCATTGGCCGGAGGCTTGGTAACCTCGATGGCGCCTGCCGCGCGGAACCACTGCTCCATCTTGTTTTGGGCGTGTTGCAGCGCCCGTTGCTCGTTTTCCCGCACTCCGCCGAAGGTGATGCGGCAGACAGGATCGCCCAGTGGATCGCGAACCTCCGAGTCCAGGTCCAGGAAGGTTGTCTCGTAGGGGAACGTGTTGGTTTGCAGGTACGTCGATGCCACGCGCCCGGCGTTCTCGTGCACGAACCTTTTCCACGCCGACCCGAATAGCGGCGCACGGCCGTACGTGTTCATGGCCGCCGCATCGATGGGATGCCGCTCGGTATAGACGTGCAGGCTGGCGCCGCCGATGAAGCCGAGTCCCGCGTGGTCGAAGGAATCGTCGGCCCATTCATCCACGGTTACGCCCTGAGCGGGCAGCCCATACCAGACGTTGATGTCATAGGGAAATAGTGCGCTGACGTTGCTGACCCAATGCCCAAAATAGTGGCGCCCCACTTGGCCGTGATTGTTGGAGAGCCCGCTGGGATACGCCTTCGATTTCGAAAGTAGCAACAGGCGCGAGTTTTCGTAGGTATAGCCGGCGAGAAGCACGATCTTGGCCGGTTGAAAATATTCCTTGCGATCGCGGATGTAGTTGACGCCTGTGACGCGGCCGTTCGAATCCGTGATTATTCGCGTGACCTGGGCTTTATCGAAGATGGTGAGATTTTTGGTCCGCACGGCTTCGGGAATAGTTGTTATCGCGGTCGAGTTCTTCGCGCCCACGTGACATCCTCCGGCACTGCAATAGCCGTGAAACACGCATGGGTTTCGACCTCGATACGGTTGTGAATTGATGGCGGCCGGCGGGCGAAACGGTTTCCATCCAAGCTCGCGGGCTGCGTCCATCATATGATCCGTGAATCCCGCGCCGCGCAGGGGAGGCATGGGATATTCGCGCTGCCGGGGACCTTCGAACACATTGCCGGCGGGATCGATGCGGCCTTGAATGTTGCCCGCCTTCCCGCTGACACCCACTTCCTGCTCGATGATGTCGTAGTACGGCTCCAAATCATCGTAGGTCACGGGCCAGTCTTCCAGTGTGGATCCGGCGGGAATCGAATTGACGCCGTAGCGCCGGGTGGACTCCGAGCGGGTACGGAAATCCCACGGCTTCAGGCGCCAGCTCTGCGCCCAGTAGTGGATCGACGTGCCGCCGATCGCGTTCATCATCGGATGAACTCCCGCGGATCGAGCCTGCTGCGAGGGAGTTGCGCGCACGGTGGGGCATTCGCGCTGGGCTTTGGGCGAGCTACTCACCAGCCGGCGAACGTTGTTATAAACCTCATCGGCGTGGAAGTCCCGATGCGGATCCATCCAGGTGCCTGCTTCGATGCCCGCGACCTTCAGTCCGGCGCGAGCCAGCGGGAGCACCGCTACACCGCCGGCCGCGCCCAGGCCGATGACGACGACGTCGACCGGCTTTAGACTAATGGCCATACTTAATCCCGTATGCCGACATGCGGTAGGGCTTGACGTCTGCGTTCAAAGCCTGGTTCTCCGCAGCCACTGCAGTACGCGGGCCGGGATAGCGAATGAGATCCCATCCCGCGAAATTCTTATTGCCACCGTAATAGGGATCGCTGAACATGCCTTCGAGTGTGAGGATGCGCGCGCGGTTGAAGAATGGGCTTTCGATCATCTCGTTGAGCACTTGGTCGCGCTTCTCTGCCGAAAGCTCGGCGAGTGCAGCGCCATGAACTCTCTGGGCGTAGGCGTCGACTGAATCGAGTCCCTGGACGAAGGTATCCTTCTCACTCGCATTTGGCCCTGCGAGGGCGCGATCGATGTAGATTTGCGCGCCGGATGCAACGGCGCCGGGTCCCAGTTCGTCGGATGGGATCAGCCGGTCGATGAAGGCGACCAACGTCTTCATCTGCGCGGGTGTCAGCGCAGTCTGCGAAGGTTGCTGTGCTGAAGATACGAGCGCCGCCAAGGGCACGAAAGCAGCACTTTGAATAAGCTGCCGACGTGAGACATCGCTGGACTTCATGCGATCAATCATACTGCGGTTCGATAAAGTTACGGCGAAACATTTTTGCCGCTGCGCGATCTATTATATTGTGATACGAGATTTTATATTCCTGGTGTTGTTCTTCGTCTTGCTAGGGGTGTGGGTCACCGGTTGGCTCGCGTTTCACGTGGCGGGTGGTCTCATTCACCTGTTGTTGATCGTGGCTGTCATCTCGCTGGTGTTGCATCTGTTCCGAGGGACGCGGTCCGTTTAGTAGATCCCTCCTGGGCCAGCCTGTAATTCGCATAGGTTTCTTCGCTGGAGGAATCCCGGTTGAGGAATCCGAATGCCGTTGCCTTCACCTGAATCCTGAAGGTCTTGGGCAACCAGAGAGTCGCGGAGACTACCTCTTGCTCCAGGACGAATCTGGTTCCCGGACGGACTGTTCCCACCACATACATGGTCACGGGTTTCTGGACTTCTGCCTCCACGCGAGGCCATTGAAGGGTCTCTTTATCGATCCAGAACCTCACATCCATGCCGGTGAGAACCCTTCCTTCGCGACTCTTGGGGACATAACCGGGCTTGAGTACGCCGTGCAGAATCCACGCATCCCGGCCGTTAATGCGCTGTTCGCCGAGCACGGTGTAGTTGAAAGCGTTGGTAAGTTCGAGCAAGATCTGGTGATCGTGATTTCGTTCCTCATTATATTTGCCGATTCGCCAGCGGCGTTGCCGGGGGGATTCAGCGGCGCGTTTGGACACTTCCTCCCGCAGCTTCTGTTCTTGCTCGCGCGCCTGCTGAGCGGTTAAGGGCCGGCCGTCCAGCGCAATGAGCTTCGAATAAGGAGAGCCATCGATCATCAGAACTTCATCTGTTTTTCGAACCGGCTTCGAAGCTCCCTTGCTATTTATTTCCGTGCGTGTAAAGGAATACTTGGGAGCCTCCGCCCAGTTTCGTTCCGTGACCTTGACGGATTGGGCCATGAGCTGATTGGCATTGGGCCTGACGGGCGACGTAGACTCAACTGGATCGGCTAGTACTATTTGCCTGTCGAACGCCACGCCGGCGAGTACGACTCTTACGAGGAATCGCTTCCACATAGCGAAGGAAGCTTATGCAATTCGTCTGCCAGACCTCTCTGCTGCCCCTTGACACGGGGGGCTACACTTAGCCGGAGGCGCAATCGATTTGATCGCCATAATTAGGACGGCCGCGGTTGTTACCATTGCGGCTGCTCTGCTCACTACCGCAGGCTGCCGGAAATACGGGAAGTCGCTGGCACTTCCCGCCAGTCCACGGCTCCCTTACACGTATTCGCAGAAAGAATACGATATCGATATTGCTGCATACAACGCGAACGCTCCCGCGATCGCCGACGACGCCAAACAACGGCTGGCGCAGGCGGCGCGCAACGACATCGCCTGGGGGCTGATGGGCTTGATGGACGATTTGTACAACGTCTATTCCGCGAATCTTTACTCCGGAAAAGGCGCGATTGCAATAACCGGTGACGCCGCCAACCTGGGACTCACTACTGCTGTGGCGATTGCTGGAAGAACGGCCGCCAAGACTCTGTTTGGTGCACTGGGAACCGCTGTCACCGGCATCAATCTGTCGGTCAACAACAACGTCTTTGCGCAACAGACGTATCAGGTGATCGCTTTAGCGATGGAAACGCGCCGCACGGCAATCTACACCGAAATATCGGATGGGCTGGCGAAGAAATCCGTTCTCGAATATCCGCTCGCCGCCGTGAAGCGTGACTTGGTTTTGTATCTCTACGCCGGTTCTCTGCCGGGAGGGCTGCAGGAAATTCAGAAGGAGGCTGGCGCGGCTTCGGCACTTACCGATTCAAGGGCCAGGCCCGCGGGCGCGCCGACCAAATAGCGGGAAGAGCCTTTTTATCGGGAGGTACCCAGCTTAGTTTTGCTGCTTCGCTATGAAGAACAGTGGGAGTCCAGAAGCGATGCAGCAATTCCACCTTGAGGAGGTGTTCGTTGCTCACGATGAATTCCTCGAAGCTCGCTTCCCGATGAGTCGCCAGTAGCTTTACCCAGGCTGTGGTGAGCGTCTCGTGGTAAATGTGAGCAGCGCCGTGATGCGCGGCGAATCGCTGAATTCCCTCCCGGATCAGCCGGAGAGCTTCATCGAACGGCATTCTGTGGAGCAGAAGCCAAGCGAACCGCAGGTGATCGCCGTGACGGAACAAAGAAGGCGGTAGCTCGCAGTTGGTAAGATCTGTCAGGAATTCGTCATCGCTAAGTTCGCGAGAAGCAACGATGACGGCCATTCGCACGATTTTATCAGACCGATATCAGCGATACCCGGCGGCCTGCAGTTCGAATAGCTGCGCGTAGCGCCCGCCAGCTTGCAGTAATTCCTGGTGGGTGCCCAATTCCGTAACATGCCCGTCGGCGATCACCGCGATCCGGTCGGCGATGCGCACGGTGGAGAAGCGGTGCGAGATCACGATACCGATCCGCCCCTTGAGATTCTCCTTCAGCTCGGCGAAGATCGCCGCCTCAGCTTCCGGATCAAGTGACGACGTCGGCTCGTCCAGAATCCAGATGTCGGCATCGCGGTACATGATGCGGGCCAGGGCCAGCCGCTGCCACTCGCCTCCAGAAAGATCGTGGCCGCCTTCGAAAAGTCTCCCGACTTTGGAATCCAGACCGCGAGGCATTTTCGTCAGCAGCCAGTCGCTGCGGGCGTTGCGAAGAGCCTCCATGACCTTCTCGTCGTTGGCTTGATTGTGCACTTCGCCGTCGTCCGGGCGGCCCATCACGACGTTTTCGCGCACGGAGAGCTCGTAGCTTACATAGTCCTGAAACAGCACCCCGATCCGGCTGCGAAGGACGGCGGGATCCAGATCCTTCAGGTCGATGCCGCCAACGCGAACCGAGCCTTGATCCGGATCGTAAAAGCGAAGCAGCAACCGGACGAGCGTACTTTTGCCGGCTCCATTCTCGCCGACCAGCGCGATCAATTCCCCGCTGCGCATGCGCAAATTCAACCCCGCCACGGCCGGTTCCGTTCCACCAGGATAGGTGAAGGTGACATTGTCGAACTGGATTCCGGCGGTGCTAATCGCGTCGTGCCAAGCGGGCTCGGGATGCGGCACGGCCGGCACCGGCACCAGCGAACCTATCGACAAGAATGAGAAGTAGTCATCCAGGAACGTGGTGTGTTGATCGACTGCGACGAAGGTGCTCGAAATCTGTCCCAGGGTGCTTGAGACCGCCGTGAAGGCGCCGATCACCAGCACCACGCCGCCCGGATCGATGGTGCCTGCCACGCCACGAACAGCCAGAAACACGTAGGCCAGCGCAAGGGTGGTCCCACCCACCAGTCCCGTCAGCATTGAAATGCGCGTGGCCGAACGATACATCAGCTCCCGCTGCTTGAACAGATCGTCTGACAATTTGCCATGCCTGCCTAGCAGGTAGTCGGCGAGAACGTACGCACGGATTTCCTTGGTCGAGCGCGGCTGGACCAAAAGATCGCCGAGATACTCGCGTTCCCGCTCCTCGGGCGTCTCTTTGTAGAAATATTCGTAGAGACGCGAGGTGACACGGCGCTCGAGCAGCAGCGAAAGTCCGGCCGCCGCTAACGCGAGAACCACCAATATCCAGTGCAGGCTAGCAAGCAGCCCCGCCATCAGGACCACGGTCACGATGTTGCCCGAAAGTCCGAGCACGGACCACGTGAGATCGCCGGGCCGCCAGGAAACATCGCGCTTGGCGCGTGCCAGACGATCGTGCCAGTCCGAATTATCGAAGTGGCCGATGTCGACCTTGGACGCCTGCGCCAGCAGTCGACGCTCGGCTTCGAGCTGGACGCGGCGGACGAACAGATTGCGGCCGTAGCCCATGTAGGCGCCCACGGCGCGCTGCACGGCTGTGGCCATCCACAATCCGAGAAGAATCGGAACCAGGTCGCGGAATTGAAGTGAATGCAGGCGCGCTTCTGCGATGCGATTGACCAGCGTCGCGCCCAGATAGACGGCAATGGGAGGCATCGCGGCGCTCAGCATCCCCAGCACGGAATAGCGGATCAGAGAGCTTGGCGAGGCGGTCCAGGCCAGACCCATCCCTTGCCTCAGGTTCTTCCTGACCCGGCGGCCGCG
>Ga0068855_100009684_pt1 | contig 11631 bp, 12 predicted proteins | sample KBSCornC52_FD_66592 | JGI IMG/M metagenome (GOLD analysis project Ga0068855, IMG submission 66592) | Corn rhizosphere microbial communities from Kellogg Biological Station, Michigan, USA - KBS Corn C5-2 | ecosystem: Host-associated > Plants > Roots > Rhizosphere > Soil ...
GCTACAATAAAAGGTGAGTGAGAGATAGCCCCGGCCCATTGCCGGGGTTTTACTTCTTAAAGCCGTGATCCACCGTAACTCGTTTGGAATGACGAATTTGGCTATAACCTGTTTAGAATGACGATTTTATAGGGAGTTAAAAATGCAAGTCGTTGAATAGGAATAGGTTGACATGGGGTACCCCCCAGGGGGGAGGGGGGCGCCACGGTATCTACCGTCCCCGACTTCCCGTTTCTGGAATATTGCAATGGGACGACCTCCCAAAATAAGTATTGACCTGAGCCTCAGGACAGGTTACTTTTTCAGTGGGCCGAAGTTGCTTCCGGATTCGAGATTGTCATGGAAAGCGTGGAGCGTCGGCGAAGAGATACTTTCTCCCACCCAGAGTTTTCTGGTTGAGCTTTTGTCTTGCGTCTGTGGCGCTGTGAGCGCCGAATGACACGAAAGTGGCAGGTTTGAGACAAATGCCGGTTTATACCGGAAGGAGAGGTGTCGTCTCCGCGTCAGTCTGCAATGACTGATTGGCCTGAAGGATTTGCACAGAAATACGAGTCGCTTGATGTTCTTTTTGCGTCTAACAAGTGGTGATACACGACAGCAGGTTTCCTGAATCTTGCTGGAATTGATTTGAAGATACTTTCGGGCTGGTGAGCGCTAACAAGACGCGAACGCCTTGGAAAATGAAAAGGGAGAAGTTTATGCGCTCGGATCTAATTTTTGGAGCTCTTACACACGTCAACAACCGTTATGAGCTGTGTCAGCTGGCGTCGAAGGCGACGCGCAAGTTGCATAAGCCCAACACTCGGCTGCAGGACACGACCAATGAAGTCCTCGATCGCTTCAAGGACACGATTCCGATGGACGAGTCCGGCGAAACCGCTGTCGAAAAGGTACAATTACAGGAACGCCGCGCGGCTTAGCGCGCGGCTGTTTCTTCCCATTCCCTCAACCGTTTGTCCGCACTTCCATCCATCCTCTGTTCCATCTTTTCCCACTCCATTTCTGGCCTTCCGCACGACCCCCTCGTCAAGCAGATCCCGCCTCAGTTCCAAACATCCCTCCTAAAATTCCAAATTCCAGGTAAAACATGACGATTTCTGAGTTAAAAGAACACAATATTGCGGAGCTAGGTAAGCTCGCGCGTGGACTCGACATTGCAGGAACCAGCGGTCTGCGAAAGCAGGACCTGATCTTCAAGATCCTCCAGGCGCAGAGCGAGAAGGAAGGTCACATCTTCGCCGAAGGCGTGCTGGAGATTCTGCCCGACGGCTACGGCTTCCTCCGCTCCCCCGACTACAACTATCTCCCCGGCCCCGACGACATCTACGTCTCCCCCTCCCAGATCCGCAAATTTGATTTGAAAACCGGCGACACGATCAGCGGCAATGTTCGCCCACCGCACGAAGGCGAGAAGTACTTCGCTCTGGTGAAGATCGAGGCGATCAACTTCGAGTCGCCGGAAGAGACACGCAATAAGATACTGTTCGACAACCTGACGCCTCTCTACGCGCAGGAACGCGTGAAGATGGAGACGGTGCGCGAGCACATCTCCGGTCGCGTGATGGATCTGCTGACTCCTGTGGGCAAAGGACAGCGCGGATTGATTGTGGCTCCGCCGCGCACCGGCAAGACGATGCTGCTGCAGTCGATTGCGAACAGTATCACGACGAATCATCCTGAGATCGTGCTGATCGTCCTGCTGATCGACGAGCGCCCGGAAGAAGTGACGGATATGCAGCGCAGCGTCAAAGGGGAAGTGATCAGCTCGACCTTCGATGAGCCGGCAGCGCGCCACGTACAGGTCGCCGAGATGGTGATCGAGAAGGCGAAGCGGCTGGTGGAGCACAAGCGCGACGTGGTGATTCTGCTGGACTCGATCACGCGCCTGGCGCGCGCCTACAACACGATCGTTCCTCCTTCGGGCAAGGTGCTCTCAGGCGGTGTGGACTCGAACGCGCTGCAGCGCCCGAAGCGGTTCTTCGGTGCTGCCCGCAACATCGAAGAGGGTGGTTCGCTGACGATTATTGCCACGGCACTGGTCGATACCGGCTCGCGGATGGACGAAGTCATCTTCGAGGAGTTCAAAGGTACAGGCAACATGGAAGTGATCCTGGATCGCAAGCTGGTGGACAAGCGTGTGTTCCCGGCGATCGATATCCAACGCTCCGGCACCCGTAAGGAAGAGCTGCTGATCCCGAAGGAAGACCTGCAGCGGACATGGATTCTGCGCAAGGTGCTGAATCCACTATCCCCGGTGGAGGCAATGGAGCTGCTGACGGACAAGCTGGCAAAGACTCGGAATAATCAGGAGTTTCTGCACAACATGAGCTCGATCTAGCATCAAGTCTGTTGATAGAGAGCGCAGCCTTTGGGCTGCGTTTTTTATTGTGTGGCGGGATGTTTAGGATGGTCGCTTCTTGTCGAGTCCGTGCAAGGACTTTAGAGACTAGTAACCGTTGGCGATGAGGTATTGCTCGGTCAGCGTGAACTTGTCTTGTTGCCGCTGCGCGTACTTGCTGAGGATGTCGACCTCGATGTTGAGAGGAGCTCCCGGGGGCAGGGTGTGGAGGCTGGTTGCGGCGTAGGTATGGGGAATGATGGCGACCTCGACCTGATTGCTGGCGATCGAGGCTACCGTCAGGCTAATACCTTCAATGGTGATGGAGCCCTTCTCGACGACGTAGCGGGTGAGTTCGTTCGGGATGGCGAGGCGGAGACGCCAGTCGGTGTTTGTTGGGGGCGCTTCGGGGTTGATGGGGTCGAGGGCGAGGAGAGTCGCGGTGCCATCGACGTGGCCCTGGACAACGTGTCCTCCGAGGGGCGAGCCCGCTGGAGTGGGGAGTTCCAGGTTGACCATGGAGCCGGGCTGGAGGTGGGAGAGCGTGGTGCGGGCGATAGTCTCAGCGGCGAGGTCGGCGGAGAAGCGCGGGGGAAAGGCGTGGGGTTCGATGCAGAGTGCGGTGAGGCAGACTCCGCTGACGGCGATGCTGTCCCCGGTGTTGAGGCGGTTGGTGAGCGTGGGCGAGGCCACAGTAATGCGCGTCGCGCCTGCGGTGGGCGTGATGGAGAGGATGGTTCCGGTGGCTTCGATCAGGCCGGTGAACATAGCTACAGGGTACAGGGAACAGGGGGCAGGGAACAGAAATTAGGGAACGGGTTTCGGCCAGGGGTCGTGGAGGTAGCCGGTGATGCAGGTGTCCGGGCCGAACGTGGTTCGGGTGAGGTGTTGGAGCGATGGTTCGAGGAGAGAGGGAGAGGCGATGCCTTCGGCAAAGGGGATGGCCTGGTCTCCTAGTTTGGTCGGGGCGTAGAAGAGAATGGCTTTGTCTACGAGGTTCTGGCGAAGGAAAGAGCCGTTGAGGTGGGAGCCGCCTTCGAGCAGGAGGCTGAGGATATTGCGCTTGGCGAGTTCGGCGAGAACTGCTGGAAGGCTTAGACGATCTGCGTGATTCGGGATGATCTTTACTTCGGCTCCGCATGCTTCGAGAGCGACAATTTCTTTCGGTGATGCGGTGCTCCCACAGAGAAGGAGAAGGTCATTTGCTGCGGAGTGGACGAGTTGCGAGGTGAGCGGGGTGCGGAGGTGGGTGTCGAGGAGGACGCGGAGGAGCGGGCGGCGTCGGGGCAGGCCGGTACGGTCGGTGAGTTTGGGATTGTCGGCGAGGACGGTGCCGATGCCAGTGAGGACGGCGTCGCTGGCGTGACGGAGGCGTTGGACTTCGGCGCGAGCAGCGGGACTCGTGAGCCAATGTGGTTGATAGGAGTCGCGGGAGGCTGGTGGGGGAGCGAGCTTACCATCGACCGAGAGCGCGGCCTTCAAGGTGACGAAGGGGGTTCGGGTCTGGATGAAGTGAGCGAAGGCTTCGTTGAGGCTGCGGGCCGGCTGCTGGAGGGTACCGAGAGTGACTTCGATGTTGGCGGCGCGGAGCTTTGCGATGCCCTGCCCGCTGACGAGAGGGTTGGGGTCTTCGGTGGCGATGACGACGCGGACGATTCCGGCGGCGATCAACGCGTCGGCGCAGGGGCCGGTGCGGCCATGGTGGGTGCAGGGTTCGAGGGTGACGTAGGCGGTGGCACCTCGGGGAGAGAGGCCTCGCGCGGCTGCCATTTTGAGCGCGACGATCTCGGCATGGTCGCGGTTGTCGTAGAGATGCGCGCCTTCGCCGATGATGCTGTTCTTATCGTCGACGAGGACGCAGCCTACTTGCGGGTTGGGGGAGGTAAGGGCGGTCGTCTCAGCCGCGAGTTGGAGAGCTCGCTGCATGAAGACTTCGTCCTGCGTAGGGGACAGCATGCTTTCGAGGATAGCTGGAAACGATGCTACCGCGCGGACGAGTCTAGATTTTTACTGTGTTGGCACTTGCTCTGGAAGATGCTGCGTACGCCAGGCGCCCATACCGCCCGACATGTTCAGGACTCCTTTGAAGTCATGTGCTGCGAGCAGACTGGCCGCGATGCTCGAACGATAGCCGCTGCCACAGACTGCCGTGATGGCGACATCGCGCGGCAGGTCCGAGAAACGGTTAGGTAGATCGCCGAGCATGATGTGGGTGGCTCCTGCGATGTGGCCCGAGTTCCACTCCGCGTCGCTGCGGACGTCGAGAACGAAGCGATTGTTCGCTGCGGCCTCTACCTCGCGCACGGAGCGCTGTTCGACATGCGCCAGTGCGTGGCCGCTGTCGATCCATAAATTGATCCCTGGAGCAATGCCGCCGGAGAGATAGCCGCGCAGGTTGTCGAGGCCGACGCGAATGAGCGAGCGCCGTACCTGCTCCAGATCGCCATCCTCGCTAATGAGGAGGATGGGCTTGTCGGGAGGGAGCATCCATCCAGCCCAGAGGGAGAGGTTCTGTCCTGCACCGATGTTGATGGCGCCGGGGATGTGCGCTCCGCCGAAGGACTCGGGACGGCGAAGGTCGAGCAGGGTAAGAGCCCTGGTTTGCCATAGAGAGTGCAGTTCTGCCAGAGACACTCGACGATCGCCTGGGAGAGTTTTCAGGATGGTCAGGCCAGCAGAATTCAACTCCTTCATGCGGCGGTAGTAGCCGGGAAAGGGCGGGACCGAGGCGAGAATTCTCTCGATGAAGAGACCTTCCGGAAGAGCGAAGAATGGGTTCGCGGCGCGCTCGTAGCCGAGGGTTGTCTGTTGTTGCTCCGCCATGCCTGCACCGCAGAGCGAGCCTGCACCGTGGCCGGGGTAGACCTCCAGACTGTCGGGGAGCGCGCTGATGCGGTGCTTCATGCTGCGGTAGAGTTCCGCCGCCAGCCTTTCTTTCGCTCCTTCGCCGAGGAGGTCGGGACGGCCAAAGGAGCCGACGAAGAGGAAGTCGCCTGAGAAGAGCGCGACCGGCAGCGAGGTGCTACGCTCCAGGTCGAAGAGCAGGAAGGACAGATGCTCGGGGGTGTGACCGGGGGTATGGAGGGCAACGATCTTCAGCTTCTCTACTACGAGGGATTCACCATCGCGGAATGCATGATGAGGGAAGCGGTACTGGTAGTCTTCGCCGGTGTCGTGGCCGCTCAGCCACAACTCCGCGCCGGTGGCTGCCGCGAGGGCCGTCGCTCCGGAGGCGAAGTCGGCGTGGATGTGCGTCTCCAGAACGTGCGTGATAGAGAGAAAACTCTTGCGTGCGTAATCGACATAGCAGTCGGCGTCTCGGATGGGGTCGATGACGATTGCCTTGCCGTTGCTGGAGATTGCATAGGAATACTGCGCAAGGCCAGGAATTTCAAATCGCTCGATCTTCATTTGGTTCTCCTTCGAGAGACGGGCGTGGCCGGGAGACCGGTTCGTTGCGCATACTCTTCGACTCTTCGGACTGCGTTTCGGTAGACGAGTGCGTGGCGGTGGAACACGAACGGGTCGGCGAGGGCAGAGTCACAAGCCAAAGTGTACACATGTAGACGTAGAGGCGGATGAATCGATACGTGAAGACTCGGAGTTTGCAGCAGGGTTCTTGAAGGCCGGAACCCGGTGCCACGCGCTTGCAATCGAATCTGTTTTTAGCGCGGTTGTTAGAAGGATGAAGCCATTGCCCCGGACGAATCCTTGCGTCTCGATGGACTGGAGTCCAAGATCTGGACTATAGTTTGACTTATGAGTAGCGGGTTGCCTTCCTTGCGAGAGAAGCAGAAGCGACAGACGCGAGCGGAGATTGTGCGAACGGCCTTCGAGCTGTTTGGACGATGCGGGTATGACGAAGTTTCGGTGGAACGGATCAGCGCAGCGGCGGGGATTTCGAGGGCGACCTTGTTCAATTATTTTCCGCAGAAGGAATTGATCCTGCATGAGATCGCCAGATCGCGCGTGGAGCGGTTGAAGGCGATTGTGACGCGATTTGGAGAGGGTGGCAAGAAGCCTACTTTTCGCGATGTCGTCGCATTGTTCGTGGAGATCGCAGAGGAAAACGTACGGATCGCAGGACGATCGCGAAGGTTACTGCTCAATGTCTGGTTTCAGCAGGCGACACATGGCTCACTGATGGCGAGCAGGGATGAAGCGCTGGTGGTGCTGAACGAAGCGATTGGGCGGATTCGAGGGCGAAGAGCCGCGGATCCGCAACTGGCGGCGGAGACGTTGTTTGCTATTTTTATGGCGACGATGCTGGAGTGGCTTGTCCGAGAAGACTTACCGGCGGGATGGTTGGCAAAGAATGTGCGCGGGCGGCTAGAACTTGCACTGGCGGGGGTGTCATGAAACGTAAGACGATTGTGATCCTTGCGGTAGCTGCGGCGGTACTCTTGGTGGTCGCGGGATGGCTACTGCATGCTTGCGGATCGCGGGAGGCTGGGCGCGTGTACTCGGGCACCGTGGAGACGCGGGAGATTCAGATCGGATCGAAGATTGGCGGGCGGGTGACCGAGGTGGCGGTGGAGGAGGGACAGAGGGTGAAGGTGGGGATGCCGCTGGTGCACTTCGAGTCCGACGAGTTGCAGGCGCAGCGGGCGCAGGCCCAGGCTCAGGTGGAGCAGGCGCAGGCGGATTTGAGCAAGCTGGAGCGGGGATATCGTCCGGAAGAGATTGCGCAGGCTCAGGCAGCAGCGGGGGTGCAGGGCGCGCTGCTTGAAGCTGCGAAGAAAGGGCCGCGTGTGCAGGAGCTTGAGCAGGCGCAGGCAGATTATGCCGCGGCGCAGGCGGATGCGGTCAACGCGGAGGCGACGTTCGGGCGCATGCAGATGCTGGTGCGCGGCGATACGATCTCGCGGCTGCAGTTCGATGATGCGAAGGCGAAGCGCGATGTGACGGCGGAGAGGGCGGAGTCGTTGCGGCAGCGGCTGGCGCTGCTACAAGCTGGCACGCGCAAGGAGGATTTGACCGCGGCAGAGGAGCGGTATCGGCAGGCGCAGGCGGCGGCGGAGCTGATGCGGCGCGGGTATCGGAAGGAGGACATCGATGCGGCGAGGGGGCGGCTGGCGGCGGCGGCGGCGGAGGTGAAAGGACTCGATGCGCGGCTGAAGGAGGCGGAACTGGAGGCTCCGGCGGACGGCGTGGTGGAGGTGGTGAGCGTGCGGTCGGGCGATCTGGTGGCCCCCGGAAAGATCGTGGTGACGATGCTGGAGTCCTCGCAACTTTGGGTGAAAATTTATGTGCCGGAGACGGAGCTGGCGAAGGTGAGGGTAGGCGAGAGCGCTGCGGTGGAGGTGGATTCGTTTTCAGGAAGAGAGTTTTCGGGGCAGGTGGAGCAGATTGCTTCGGCGGCGGAGTTTCTGCCGCGTAATGTGCAGACGCTGAGCGATCGCGAGCACCAGGTGTTCGGGGTGAAGGTAAGGGTGGACAATCGCGATGGCGTGCTGAAGTCGGGCATGTCAGCAACGGTGCGGCTGCAATGACGCCGGTCATCACAGCTGATCACCTGACGATCCGCTTCGGCGACTTCACGGCGGTGAGCGATGTGAGCTTCGAGGTGGGGAAGGGGGAGCTATTTGGGTTTCTCGGGCCGAACGGGTCGGGCAAGACGACGGTCATCAAGGCGCTCTGCGGCTTGCTGTTGCCGAGCGAAGGCACGGGCACAATTTTGGGCATGGACATTCGCACGGATGCGGCGGAGATCAAGCGACATGTAGGGTATATGTCACAGAAGTTTGGGCTGTACGAGGATCTGACGGTTGCGGAAAATCTGGGTTTCTATGCCGGGGTCTATGGGATTTCGGGGCAGCGGGCGCAGCAGCGGAAGAAGGAGATTCTGGCGCTGACCGGGCTAGAGCCTTATTTGAATCGCAGGGTCAGCAAACTGTCGGGCGGGTGGAAACAGCGGCTGGCGCTGGGTTGCGCCATCATTCATTCACCCCAGGTGGTGTTTCTGGATGAGCCGACGGCAGGGATCGATCCGGTGGCGCGGCGGGCGCTGTGGGACCTTTTCTTCCGGCTTTCCGGCGAGGGCGTGACGTTTTTTGTCACCACGCACTATATGGACGAGGCGGAACGATGCGGGTGTGTGGGTTATATCTACATGTCGAAGCTGGTGGCTCTGGGAACGATTGGCGAGCTGCAACGATTGCCCGAAGCGAATCCGCCGGGGACGTCGCGGGTGCAGATTGAGACGGCGGATGCGTCGGCCATGCTGGGTCCGATGCGCGAGGCGCCGGGCGTGCGCGAGGCGACGATCTTTGGGCGGGCGATTCATGCGCTGGTCGAGACCGACCGGATGGGCGCGCTCCAGAAGAAGTTCCCGGAGGCGAAGATGCAGACGATTGTGCCATCGCTCGAGGACGTGTTCGTGACGTTGACCTACGGGATTATGAAGGCATCGGGATGAAGGCGATCTTCTATGGGCTGTGGCCGGTGTGTCGCAAGGAGTTCACGCACATTGTGCGCGATCCTGGCACACTGTTCTTCGCGCTGGCGCTGCCCTTGGTGCAACTCTTCCTTTTTGGCTATGCCGTGGATACCAACGTCCGGCAGATTCCGACGGCCGTGGTGGACGAGTCGCACACGCAGGAGAGTCGGCGATTGCTGGAGAAGCTGGCCGCGTCCGATGTGTTTCAGATGAAGGAGACGGTGCAGTCGGACGGGGATCTGTACGCGTCACTGCGCGAGGGAAAGGCGCGTGTGGGCATCAAGATTCCCTACGACTATGCGCGGCGGCTACAGAACGGCACGACGGCGACCGTGCTGGTGCTGGTGGATGGTTCGGATTCGACGATTGCGGGACAGGCGGTCAGTACAGCTACGGGCGTGGCTCTGGAGCAATCGCTGGCCCAGTTGGTGAGTGGTGCGGGGATGCCTATTGAGATGCGGCCTTCGGTGCTCTACAACCCGGCGATGCGGTCGGCGAACTTCTTTGTTCCCGGCCTGATCGCGATCTTGTTGCAGGCGATGATTATTTTAATGATTGCGCTGAGCCTGGTGCGGGAGAGAGAGCGTGGCACGCTGGAGCAGTTGACGATGACGCCGGTGGCTCCGCTGGGGCTGATGGTGGGGAAGATGGTGCCGTATGGGGCGCTGGCGTTTGGCGAGCTTTGCGTCATTCTGGCGATCATGCGCCTTGTGTTCCAGGTGCCGATCCATGGGAATGTGTTTGTGCTGCTGGGAATGTCGTTGCCCTTCCTGCTGACGGTGCTGGGGCTTGGGCTGTTGATCTCGACGAAGGCGCGAACCCAGGCCGAGGCGTTTCAGTTGTCGATGGGGACCGTGCTGCCGAGTGTGTTTCTGTCGGGATACATCTTCCTGATCGGCAGTATGCCGACGGTCTTCCAGTGGATCAGCCGGATTATTCCGGCTACGTACTACATCGAGATTCTGCGCGGGATTATCCTGCGCGGTGCGGCCTTTCGCGATCTGTGGGTGAATGCAGCGGTGCTGACGGTGATGGGAGCGGCCGCCATTCTGCTGGCGGCGTGGCAGTTTGTGAAGGAGCGGGGCTAGTCGAGCAGAGAGTCGATGAAGGCGGTGCTGTCGAAGGGGAGGATGTCTTCGAGTTTTTCGCCGACCCCGGCGTAGAGGACGGGGAGGTGGAGCTCGGTGGCGATGGCGAGAACGATGCCGCCCTTGGCCGTGCCATCGAGCTTGGTGAGGACGATGCCGGTGACACGGGCGGCCTCGGTGAAGAGGCGGGCTTGCTGGAGGCCGTTCTGGCCGGTGGTGGCGTCCATGACGAGGAGGGTCTGGTGGGGCGCGCCGGGGATGAGCTTCTCGGCGGTGCGGCGCATCTTGTCCAGCTCCTTCATCAGGTCGGTCTTGGTGTGGAGGCGACCGGCGGTGTCGACGATCAGGACCTGCGTGTTGCGGGCTTTGGCGGCGGCGCAGGCATCGTAGAGAGCGGCTGACGGATCGCCGCCTTGCCTGGTCTTGATGATCTGTACGTTGGAGCGCTGAGCCCAGACCTCGAGCTGCTCGATGGCGGCGGCGCGGAAGGTGTCGGCGGCGCAGAGCAGGACGGAGCGACCTTCGGCGGTGAAGAGGGCGGCGAGCTTGCCGGTGGTTGTGGTCTTGCCGGTGCCGTTGACGCCGACCATCATGATGACTTCGGGCGGCGTCGCGGGGTGGTAAATCGGCTGGACGACACCGTCGAGGATCTGCTTCAGCTCGGCTTTGAGGAGCTGCTTGAGCTCGTTGCCTCCCTGAATGCCGGTGCGGAGCGCGCGCTGACGGAGGTTCTCGAGGACGATGGCTGTGGTGGGAGCGCCGAGATCGGCGGCGAGCAGGACTGGTTCCAGCTCGGTGAAGGTGGTCTCGTCGACCTCGCGGGTGAGCGCGATGACGGAGCCGATGGACTCGGTGAAGGTTTCGCGGGTGCGCGTGACCGCTTGCTTCATCCGGTCGAAGAAGCCGCGCTTCTGCTCGGCTGGTTCGGGAGAAGAAGGCGAGTCGGGTTCCTGTTCAGGTTTGTCGCGTTTACCGAAGAGAGAGAAAGCCATGCCTTGTTAGTTTAGCAATGTGCGACGTGCGTTTGAGTGATGGGTGCAGCGTCGGAGAGCTTGAGGAGCCTTCTGCCTTTGTCGGGGAGAAGCAGGATGGAGACGACGAGGACGATCAGGAAGAAGAGTCCGAGGAGAAGGACAATGGGCAGGAACGAGGATTTCTTTTGCGGTTCGAGCCATTCTTCGGGGGGCGGTGGGGTGCGTGGATCAGGCATGGATTGATTGTAGGACGCACGAGGTACGGCTTGGGCAGCGACGCGAGGCACCAGCGTTTCCGGCTAGGTGATCTGTGCGAAGGGAGCGGGGGAATAACTCGATGTCGAGGCGGGTCTTGGCTGGGCCGGCGTGTAAACGCCGCGGCGGACCAGAAGCAGTAGATAAATGATGAGGATTGCGATCAGGACGAGGCCGCCGATGAAGATATGAGGCCTGAAGCCGAGGACCGTTTTGTGTTGAGGAAGGTCGGGCGGCGGGATGTGGCCTTGCTCGTGGTTGCGCTCGTGTTCGTGCATACAGACAAGCTTATTTGCAAATGCGACCGCGTGCGGTGGGGCAGCGAAGATTTCGCCACTTCGTGGAGCGAGCCGCCGGCTTTTTGTCGCGCTTATTTTTTAGGCTTTCTTTAGAAAGCCTCTGATGTTTTTGATCGCGAAAGTGCGCGGTGAAGTTTCTTCCACTCGTCGGAGGAGAAGAGACGTGGGCCTACTTCGATCAGGCGCGGCATCATGTTGAAGACCGCGACCCGATTCCAGGGGGTGTTGTCGCGCATGC
>Ga0068855_100009686_pt1 | contig 11631 bp, 10 predicted proteins | sample KBSCornC52_FD_66592 | JGI IMG/M metagenome (GOLD analysis project Ga0068855, IMG submission 66592) | Corn rhizosphere microbial communities from Kellogg Biological Station, Michigan, USA - KBS Corn C5-2 | ecosystem: Host-associated > Plants > Roots > Rhizosphere > Soil ...
TGATCAGCCACCCGCTTCGCGGATCTCATCGAGGCCAGCGGTCATACGGCCGCACAGCAAAGGCCGGACATATGACCGCACCGTTCCCGATCAGAACCACGCCGGACAAATGCCTTGCTCCAAGGGCCGTTCCACATATGGCGTGAACCGACCGGCTGGAATGGCAGGCAGGTTGGGTTAGCGGAAGCGGCAGATACGTCTTGAGTGATCAATTAGCTCCCCCGACACGACTAGCGAAATGGATTTTTTCGGTGGATTGTTGTGGATGTTCGGCAGCACGCTGGCTCAGAGGTGGCCCGTTTTCCCCGAGCGATGTATGGTTAAGATGGCGTCAGGCGCAGTTGGAGCCGACGATGGCGGCGGATACAGGTTTCTACGCAGCTCAAGCGGCGAAGTGTGCGCGTGAGGCAGCCGAATGCCAGCTGCCGCAGAAACGAGCCGCGCTATTTCGTGCAGGCGCCGCTTGGCAAGCTTTGGCGGAGCGCGAGTCCATGGTCGCAGCAGCGCGCGACCGGCGAATTGCTGATGCTGCGGCTCGTGCCTCTGCCGACCCCTAACTTCTGCGGGCTACAAACGACCTCGGCCTTGTTGCGACAAGCGAGCATTCCCAGTTGACCTGATCTGGAGAATTTTACCTGACGCACAGAGCGTCGTCAGCAGGTCCGGTTAATCAGCGTCGAGACTGCAGTGACAACTTGGGCTGAAGCATAGGGCTTCTGGAGGAATACACTTGATGGGACGCCTTCCGCCTCCCAGCCATGAGCGCTATCTCCAGACGTGTAAACAACCGGCAGCTGGGAATTTAGCCTGCGCGCGTGACGGGCGACTTCCCACCCGGTGGGTCCTTCGCCCAACCGAATATCGGTCACAAGCGCCACAATTTCCACTGCGCTTGTGTCAAAATCTTTGATGGCGTCTGCTCCGCCAAAATGGAGCACAACAGAAAAGCCAGCCGCGCTCAGCGTTTCTTGGAGGTCCACTGCTATCAGATATTCGTCCTCGACAACCAAAACAGTGGTGCGCAGTGCTGGCGACTGAGTCATCTCTGCTCCCGTTGACGGGAGCGCGATTGTCTCTCAGTCACCGAAATGCCAAGGTAGGGTCAGTGATCGCCCCCAACGATCGGGAGTGCGACATAGTTCCGTACAAACCAAGATTCTTCCGATGACCGCAACGTCTGCGTAACCCTAACGGCTGAAATGCGGCTGGGGTTGGGCGTGCGGACTGTGCGCCGCTGTCGGGTTACAGACGTGGTGATTGGCGGGAAATCGGCTCGGCTCTGACCTTGAAGGATCACGACCCCTTTTTACCCTGTGAGCCAGTCAGTTCACGGCGGCCGAGCGGCGGATGCGAGGGAACTCAATACGGCAGGTAACCCCCGGACCCTGCATCTGGCGCAAAATAGTTCCGTTAAGTTGCCCTTCGATCAATCGCCTGAGCAGGCGGGAACCGAAGCCCTCCAGGGCAGAGGCACGGATTTCTGGGCCGTCGGACTCTTGCCAGTCCACCAGTACATGTCCGTGGTCATTCCGCCATGTGACCCTCAATCGCCCGCTCGGGACTGACAACGCTCCGTACTTCAGAGAGTTGGTCGCTAGCTCGTTAAGCGCAAGGCCAAGCGCAACTGCCTCCTCACCGCACAGCGTAATCTGCTCACCCGAGAGCGCCATGCGTTCTTCTCGCTCCGATACGTATGGCTGAAGTTCAGCATTGACCAAGTCACTGAGTTCAATGGTGTCGCCCCTGGCGAGTTTCTGATCCAGCAACTCGTGGGCGCGAGCAAGTGCGGAAACCCGGGCATTGAGAGCTCGTGCATGTTCGGGCGGCAAACTCAGGTAGGCCAAAGCTTGTGTCGCGGCATATGCATTCTTGACGCGATGCCGGAGTTCGTCGCGGGCTAGCTCAGCATCCCCAAGAGCCCGTGACAAAGCCGCCACCAACCTGACATTTTCGATGGCAGTGGCTGTCGCCTTAGCCAGACGCTCCAAAATTCCGACCACTTCAGGAGGCGCAAGGTAATTATCGCTCCAGTAAGCCCCGATGGCGCCGATGGGATCGTCAGACCGGACAGGAACCATCGCCAAGCTGCGCACGAAGGTGTCGCTATAGTACTCGAATGGAACACGATCGTCCTGCCCGATATCTTGGATGACCACCGCCTTGCGCTGAAGCATGGCCCACCCACTTACGCATGATGTGAGCGGAAAGCACTGTCCTTTCCACAGGGGCCCGATCGCATCTTCTTCGACATACCGGCATTCTTCCCCCTCTCGGAGGATCACCGCAATGCCATCTGCACCGATCAACTTCCGGGCGTTACTTCTGATGATCTCGACCACGTCATCGATGGTGGCCGAACCTGCAAGTGCTTCTATCGCCGCTAACAAACCATCGTCACGCCGATGCTCCGCTGTGAGCATACCCGCATCCTCCATGAGAACGCGTGCTCATCACGCTCAATCGCGGTGCGAAGTAGCACCTGCAATGGCCGACGAACTCGCCGCTCTCGTACACATCCCAATTCAGTGATCAAAACCTAGATAATCGGAAATCGGTTCCAGCCTCGCAAGGCAGGAGGATGAGAGCTCGAGAGTCTGCTGCGTTGGCGTGAACCGACCGACGGAAATGGGCGCAGGGCTGGGGAAAGCCGCATTAGCCAGACACTTCCCTGCCGCCGCACCACCGCTGATACAGTGAGACGATTCCGAGAAGCAGAAACAAGTTGGCGAAACTAATTGGGATCATTGTTGCGCCCAAGAGGCTATCCGGTAGCGGGAAGAGCAACGCGACGGGCAGTTCCAGACAATAGAGCAGCGCGACCAGCAGCCAAAGTTGAATGCGATTGGCCTTCTTCCTCTGCACATAGGCTGAAACGATAGCCACCGCGGTGATGCAAGTGACCACAACGCCTCTCGTCTCATCGCCGAAATGGACGAAAAGAAGGTAAAGCGGCGACAACAGCACGGCGAGAGCAAGGCCCTTGATGCGCCCTAGCGCATCGGCCGACATCAGTTTGTCAGGCTCCATGCACTAGGCATATATTTCATGGAGGTTGGAGGGAAGCGCCAATGTCCGCTCTGTTGGCGGCACCGGAATGGCGGCTTTCAACCACCATTGCCAGCTAGCTGCCGTGAGGGGGTGGGCGATTCCTTCGCGGTGTGATGATCCGGACCACCCTTGTTCCGATCGGCGGGCATCCACACTTGGCTGGACGGGGCAGGCCAAAAACTCTGGAGGCGACACCCAGCCGGACCGCTAGGCCTTACATGCGGAGATTATTTCAGCCGATTTGATTTTTGGGCCTTCGGCAGTGCCTTGCCTTGGGGGCGGAGCAAATCTCCTGCGGGCCGAGTGGGGAACCGGTAGTCTCTGTTACGATAGCGCTAACCCACTTTTTTGCCTGCGCTCATGCGCGCAAGTCGCCAACCAGCGAATGCCGCAATCTGTGCGCAGCAAGCAGTCATGGGGGTACAATTGGGGGTATTCTGGAATTAGAGTTCCGATAGAACATCGAAAAACAGGCATCTGTTGGTGATTTTGCGGTTCCCTCCATTCCTTAGATGACGGCAGCCCGCATCATGCCACGGGCAAGCGCACCAGGCAGGCGAGGCCGCCCATTGCGCTTGGCTCGAGCGTCAGCTCGCCGTCGTGCGACTGGGCGATGCGGCGGGCGATGGAGAGGCCGAGGCCGCTGCCCTGCTCGACCGGGTTGAACCGCAGGTAGCGCTCGAAGGCGCGTTCGCGCTGTTCGTCGGTGAGGCCCGGACCATTGTCCTCGATCCGCAGCAGAACCGTCGCATCACCTTCGCGGGCGAGGTGTATGGCGATCGTGCGGCCGTTGCCGGCGTGGCGCACGGCATTGTCCAGCAGGTTGCGCACGAGAATGGCAAGGCTTTCGCCATTGCCCTCGACCTGCAGGCCGGGGGCGATGTCCGCCTCCAGCTTATGTCCCCGCGCCAGGGCATCGACGGCGCCTTCGCGGGCGACCTCCTCGACGAGGCGCGAGAAGTCGAGCCTGGCAAACAGCCCGCGGGCCCGGTCGGCCTGGGCCAGCAGCAGGAGCTGTTCGATCGCGCCGGTCGTGCGGTCGACCGCGTTTACCAGCAGGGCGAGGGATTCGGTGGCTTCCTGATTGCCGGCCAGGAGCCGGCGGGTCGCCTGGGCGCGGGTCTTCAACGCGGCCAATGGAGTGCGCAACTCGTGGGCGGCATTGGCGGCGAATTCGCGCTCGCGCGCGATGGTCTGGCCGAGGCGCTGCATGAGGTCGTTGACCGCGGCGACCAGCGGCGCGACCTCCTCGGGAATGCGCAGGCCGGTCAAAGGCTCGAGGTCGCCGCTGTCGCGCCGGTCGAGCTCATGTGACAGGTCGGCGAGCGGCCGGATCGCGGCGGTGAGACGCAGGGTGGCGATCACCGCGACGGCGAGGATCAGCAGCAGCATCGGCACGACCAGCGAGCGCGCCATGCGCCAGGTGAGCGCCGTGCGCACCGCGGCTGGCTCGACGATCTCGACCGTGATCGGCTGGTCGGCATCGGCCAGGGCATAGCTCCGCCAACGGATGCCGCCATGGTCGACCTCGGCGAACCCGGAAGGCGGCGGACCCGCACCCACCGGCGGAAGGTTGCCGGCGCTGGTCATGACCATGCGACCCGCCCAGATGCGAAAACCCGCGCCCTGCGCCTGCAGATCGCGCAGGCCGAAGCTTTCGGTGCTTCGGACCACGCCGAGCTGCTCGCCCTCGGCAGCTTCGTGGACCGCCAGCATCTTCAGGAACACCGCCTCCTGCTCCATCTCGTGGTCGCGCAGGACGGCAATCGCCGAACGCGCGCTGAGCAGGCCCGAACCGGCGACGAGCACCAGCGAGAACAGCATCGGCACGACCAGCGAGAGGAAGGTCGCGCGCCGGAGCGAATAGAGCTTCACGGCGCGGCCGGTGCCGGCGCGCGCGGAATGGTATAGCCAAGGCCCCGCACGGTCACGATCCGCTCCTTGCCGATCTTGCGGCGCAGGCGCGAGACGTAAACCTCGACCGCATTGCTCTCCACCTCGGTGCCGAGATCGTAGAGGCTCGCCTCGATCCGGTCCTTGCCGATCACCCGTCCCTGCGCGCTCATCAGCGCGTCGAGCACGGCGAGTTCGCGCGCCGAAAGGCGCAGGGGCTGTCCCGCGAGGGTGGCCGTGCGGGTCGCGGGTTCATAGGCAAGGTCGCCGCAGGAGATCACCGGCGAGCCCGAGCCGCGCATCCGGCGGCGCATCGCTTCGCCCCGGGCGATCAGCTCGTCAAGGTCGAACGGCTTGACCAGGTAGTCGTCGGCCCCGCTGTTGAGGCCGGTGATGCGGTCTGCCAGCTCGCCGCGCGCGGAGAGCACGATCACCGGCAGCTGGTTGCCCCGGCGGCGCTCGGATCGCAGCAGGTCGAGCCCGGTCCCGTCCGGTAGGCCAAGGTCGAGGATCAGGAACTCGTATTCGCCCGTACGCAGGGCCGCCTCCGCATCGGCCAAGGTGCGGACCCAGTCGACCTGGAAGTGCCCTTGCAGGCCATCGACGATGGCGCCGCCGAGCATCCCGTCATCCTCGACGAGGAGCACGCTCATCCTGCCGGTTCCATCCCCTCAATTCGCCCGGCTGTCATCTGCCGGGACCGGCGACGAGGTTACTACGGGGCTTAACGCGATGGCAATCGATCGCTTCAGGGGCGCGCCGCCAAGGGCAGCTTGATCTCGCGGCGCACTTGCGAGATGCCTCGTCCGGCCGATTTCAATGCACCGGTCAGTGGAGAGGCGTGTCATGGACCTGGATAATATCGCCCGACTGGGCCGGCAGATCCGCAAAGGCGACTGTTCGTCGACGCAACTCGTTGAAGCTGCTTTGAGCCGGATCGCCGCCGAACAAGTGCGTCTCGGTGCCTTCGCCACGGTGATGAATGACCGCGCGCTGGCCGATGCGGCCAAGGCCGACGCGGAACTGCGGGCCGGTTTCGATCGCGGCCCGCTCCATGGCATTCCCGTGGCGGTCAAGGACCTGTTCTGGACGAAGGACGCGCCGATGGCCGCCGGGACGAAGGTCCTTGCGGACTGGGTCGCGCCTGAGGATGCGGCCGTCGTCACGCGGTTGCGCCGAGCGGGGGCGATAATCGTCGGCAAGACGCAAATGACCGAAGGAGCCACCGTGGCGCACCACCCGGAGGTGCAGACGCCGGTCAATCCGTGGAGCGCGGGTCATTGCGCCGGATTTTCGTCGAGCGGTTCGGGCGTGGCGGTTGCGGCCGGGCTTTGCGCCGCGGCGATCGGGTCGGACACCGGCGGCTCGATCCGCATTCCTTCCAGCATGAACGGCATCACCGGCCTGAAGCCCAGCCGCGGCCGGGTCTCGCGGCACGGCTCGCTGGCGCTGGTGGAACGGCTCGACACCTTCGGCCCCATGGCCTGTTCGGCCGCGGACTGCGCGGCTGTCCTGACCGCGATTGCCGGGCCCGACGCGGCCGATCCGACGACCTGGCCCCATGCCGCGCCGAACTATCTCGCCATGATCGACGATGGCGCGGGCGCGCCCATCATCGGCTACGACCGGGACTGGCTCGAAGAGATCTGTGACGGGGAGGTCCTCGCCGTGCTGGATGCGGCAGCGGCGGTACTGGCCGATCTGGGCGCGCAGATCGTTCCGATCAAGCTGCCGCGACCCGACCTTTCGCACCTGATGGCTCTGGTCTCAGCCAGTTTCGCCCATGTCCATCGCGAGACTTACCCCGCCCGCGCCGAAGCCTATGGGCCAAACGCGCGGCAGCTGTTGGAGCATGGCCGCAGCCTGAGCGGCGCGGACCTGGTGGCGGCTATGGATGGAAACGACCGGCTGGTAGGGCGGATCGATGCCAGCTTCACGCTGGTCGATATGGTGCTCGCCCCGGTGTTCACCTTCGTCACGCCCGAAGTCGGCGCGCTGGAGGCGGGGACCGCCGGGAGCAGCGGCACCTTCACGATGCCGGTCAACGCCGCCGGGAATCCTTCACTCGCGCTGCCCGGTGGTTTTGACCGGCGCGGGCTGCCGGTGGGATTCCAGATCGTCGGGCGGAGGTTCGAGGAAGCGGCGCTGCTGCGGCTGGGGCATGCCTTCCAGCGGGTAACCGAATGGCACCTACGCCGACCGCCGGCTGGCTGAAAACAACTACCCCGCGCGGGCGCCCAGATGCTGAGCGGCCCGCGCGGGGTCAAAGGGCGGATCAGACGCCCTGGGTGATGAACGCGCGATAGTCGGCGCCCAGGTGGCGGTGCTTGCGCGCTTCGGTGTAGGCGGGGCTGTTGTACCAGGCCTTCGCCGCGTCCATGTCCGGGAATTCGAGCACGACGGCGCCGTCCACCGGCGCGCCCTCAAGCGTCTCGCACTTGCCATAGGCCACGAGCGGCTTGAGCGGATGGCCGGCCATGGCGGGACGCGCAAGCGCACCGTACTGGCCCATCTCGGCCTCGTCGCGAATCCGGTCCCTGATGAAGATGATGTAAGCGCTCACTGTCGTATTCTCCTGTTTGTGGGAAATCTGAACGGTGTCAGCCGAACCGCTTGGCGTCGGCGGCGGCGTAGCGGGCCATCGACCAGTCGAGGTCGGCGGTGCCTTCCAGCGTGGCGACGATCTCGGCGAGGCGGTCGCCTGGAATGGCGGCCGTCCCCTCTTCGGCCTTCATGCCGGTGCGCGCCCGGCTGAGCGCGCAGCCGACGCTGGCGACGGCCACGCCCTGCTCCTTGGCGATTGCGACGATGTGGCACTGCGGCTTGCCTTCGATCGACATGTTCGGGAAGGCGTCGCGCAGCAGCATCATGCCGAGCGGGCTGAGCCGGACGAGCACGACGTCGGGCTCGCCTTGGGCATCGGCCAGCGGGCCATAGACGATGGTCTCGGGATTTCCGGAAACCTTCGGCAGCGCCTTGAACGCCTCAAGGCTGACCCAGCCGCTCGCCAGCACCGCGGCGATGTCGTCGCGCGTCGCGGCGGCTTCGAGCGAGAGGAGCCCGTGGGTATAGCTGCCCACGCTGCAGTTGGCGTGGTCCTCGGCAATGGTCGCGAAGGTCTGGTCGACCGACTTCATCCAGAAGACGCAGCCGGCTGACACGGCGCCGGTGCGGCCATGTTCGTTGGGCTCGGCGAGGCCGCCGGCGAACCGGGCGACAGGTGCCGGCTGCCCCTCGAGAAACGAGATGGCCACCGGCGGGGCCGACAGCTTCAGGACGGTTGCCAGTCGTCCGGCCAGCGAGGCCCAGTCCTGCCCGCTGGTCGCGGCTGCGGATTGCGTATCGGTCATCGTCCTCTCCCTGCGCTTTGCGGAAAAACCTGCATCCGGCCTGCGGCTTTCGGCCGCAAAGGCCGACCTGCAGCTTTCGATTGCCCGGCGGGCCTTCACACCATTGCAGATGATGCCTTCACGTCCAGCGGGAAGTCCGTGATCTTGATCACGAAAGAGCTGGAAATTGCCGTCTAAAGCTGGCTCAAGGTCGCCCTGGATGATGCCCCTCCGTCTGGCGAGCCCTGGGATATGGAAGAACTGGCAAACCCACTCTCGAACAGGCTATCGCCGCTCGCCAAGGCAGCGCCCCAGCCAGCGCCTTATTCCGCTCCAGGGGCATGGCCGGCCGATCGCCAGCTCCAGCCGGGCAACTTGCGAATGTTTCCCATCCTTCGGGACCTGTCCGAGGGTGAACTCGGCTACCTCCTCTCCAAGCTGTCGGTGGCCCATTCGTTCGGCGGCCAGATCGGTGTGAGCACCAAGGTGGAGGAGGTGCGCTTCAGCCTCGTCCTGAGCGGCGCCTATCGGGTCGTGGCGATCTCGGCAGCGGGGGCCAGCGTCACCTTGCGCTCGTTCGGCCCCGGCGACCATTTCGGCGAGGTCGGTATCCTCGGCCACCGCGCGCCGGGCAACTGGGCCCTCGTCGCCGACCAGCCGGGCGAGGTCCTCTCCATGCCTCCTCCCGATCTGCGCGAGGCGCTTGAGCGCCTACCCAAGCTGAGCAATGCGCTGCTCGACGCCACGGCCGGGCAGGCTGCGGATTGGGCGCAGCGCATCTTCGAACTGGCGGTCCTTTCCCCGCGCGCGCGCCTGCTGGCGGAGTTGGTCCGCCTTGCCGACCGGCGGGGGCTCAGCGGTGAGCGCGTGGTGCTCGCCGGGGCGCCGACCCACGATGCCCTCGCCGCGCAGGTCGGGATCACGCGCGAGGCGGTGTCGCGCAACATGAACCACCTGCGCAGGGAAGGGCTGGTGCTGAGCGGGCGGCGCGAGATCGTGCTTATGGACCTGCCGCGGATGCGGGCCCTGGTGAACGGCGAGATCGACTGATCCCGAGTTGAGCAGCGAGGGCCGGGGCGCTTACTCGACCACCGCGAGATCGGTGCCGCAAATGCGGATGGCGCCCGTGTCCGTCAGGAGACCCAGGCGTCGGGCCCGCTCACGCACCAGTTCCACATCGCGCACCTTGAAGCGCAGGCCGGAAATGCGGGGCCGCGCCCCGGCAGGACAGGGCAAGAATTCCACGCGGCCCATTTCAAGCGCCAGTTGCGACTCACCGTCCATCGGCACGCCCAGCACCTTGGCCCAGCGCTGCGCCAGCGCGGCGGGATCGGGGACGGAGATAATGACGGCCTGGAGATCGAGGATCTGGCTGTCGTGATCGTCGTGCCAGGCCTTTCCGGCCGGGGTCCACGGCCCGTAGTCATCGAGGTGGTTCTTCGCGTCTCGCTGCACGTCGAGGGCGATGAAGATTCCGCCGAGGTCGGCCGGATGGAGCTGGACGCAGAAATAGTCGCCCGGATCGATCTCGGCCTTGCTGCGGTCGACGACATAGACGAGCCGCACCCCGTTCTGGAACAGCCGGGTCTGCGCGGGGGTCCAGTTGCCAATCTGGATGTCCATCATGTAGCAGGCATCGCCGCCCATCCGTTCGAGGAACCGGCCGACGGCGGTGCCCTCCTTGAGCGGCTGCAGCACCTCGATGAACGAGCGGCCCGCGGGAATGACCGCGTTGCGCAGGCCGAACTTGTCGTTGTTGAGGTCCTGGTAGACGACCTTGCCGTCGAAGACCTTGCCCCATGCGGAGGTGACGGCCTCGAGGTCATTCGTGCCCAGAGAAAAATGGCGCAGTCTCATCAGGGTTTGCTCCGATCAGGCGGCGAGGGTCAGGGTCACCGGAATGGCCGACAGCCGCGGCATGGCATTGATCGGCTCGATCACTTCGGTCGAGCTGGTCAGTTCGTTGACGTTTGCGCCCAGCGCCGAATCGTCGCCCGGCTCTCCGCTCCAGCAATGGGACATCGAGATCACCCCCCGCCGGACGGTGGCATCGGCCTGGGCGACGCCCTGAATGCGGCCGAACTCCGACCGCAGCTCGACTACCGCCCCTTCCGCTATGTCCAGCGCGGCAAGATCGTCAGGATGGAGGTAGGCCGGATTGGTCGGCACGCGCGAGGTGATGCTCGGGATATTGCGGTACATGCTGTTGCAGACGTGCCGCATGCGCCGGGAGATCAGGAGGAAGTATTCGCGCGGCCCGGAAGCAGCAGCGCTCTCTGCAAAAACTTCGGCAATCTCGCTGCGCACGTCCGCCGGAGCGACTTCGAACCGGCCTGCGCCGTCCCGGGCGGGCTGCACCGTCTGCGGCGGGACATCGACGACCGCGCCCTTGCGCATGGCCCTGATCGTCTCGAACGGCACCTGCGCGCCCTCGACGATGTGGGCGATGATTTCCTCGTTGGTGGGGCGACGATCCATCGGCAGGGGGCGATTGTTGAGCGTGATCGGGGTGCCGAGGCGCCTGGCCATTTCCCACAGCACTTCCCACTCGTCGATCAGCTCGGCGCCCTCTGGCGGATCGACCAGCGGCACCGAATACTGCGCATAGGGCATCGGATAGAGGTACCGGTCCTTCTGCGGATTGACGAGGTCCCAGCGCTCGTACTGCATGCGCGGCGGCAGTACGAAATGGGCGAGGCGCGAGGTCTCGGTCATGAATGGGTCCATGACCACGAACAGGTCGAGCGCGCTCAGCGCCGCAATGGTCTTAGCCGTGTCGGGCATGGCGACGACCGGGTTGCCGCCGGCCATGAACATCGCGCGCAGCTGGTCGGCTCCGGGGGTGAGGATCTCGTCGGCCATGAGCCCGGTCATCATCTCGCCGAACATCTGGCCGGTCTGGGCGGTGCGGTGGCGCGCCTTGCTCGTCTCCCACGACCGCCCCGGCGAAACCGCCTCGGCATAGACCTCCATCCGCGGCGAACTCACGCCCGGGTTGGGCACGGCGTCGCCCGCGCGCGGATAGCGCCCGCAGACGACGTTGAGGCATTCGTAGAGGTGCTCGGTAAGGTTCGAGCGCGGCGCCATGCTCGGGCCGGTCCCGGTGATGCAGGTGCCCCTGCGGGCATCGCGCGCGAAGATCTCGGCCGCGCGGACCAAATCGTCGGCCGCGATCCCGGCGCGCTCGGCGACATAGGCCGGCGTGAACGGCGCGACGGCCCGGCGCAGGTCGTCGAGACCATTGACGTGGGCCGCGCAGAATTCCGTGTCGTGCCAGCCGCGGTCGAGCACCACGTTGAGCAGCCCGGCGGCGACGGTCGGGTCCTCGCCCGGCTTCGGCTGGAGATAAAGGTCGGCGAAC
>Ga0068855_100009687_pt1 | contig 11629 bp, 9 predicted proteins | sample KBSCornC52_FD_66592 | JGI IMG/M metagenome (GOLD analysis project Ga0068855, IMG submission 66592) | Corn rhizosphere microbial communities from Kellogg Biological Station, Michigan, USA - KBS Corn C5-2 | ecosystem: Host-associated > Plants > Roots > Rhizosphere > Soil ...
GGCGTTGCCGCACGACCCGCGGGCGATGACCGCCACCGACGAGCCCTGGAACGTGAACGAGACGCTGGCCGGCGTGGCGGTGTCGCTCGACGTGTGGAGGGTGCCCAGGTAGTCGAGCGAGTCGGCCCCCGTCGTCGCCCACGTGCCGGTGTAGGTCATGCCGGCGTTGGCGTCGTCGAACGGGAAGTTGATCCGCCGGATCCGGCTGGTGGCCGAGTTCCCCGCGCGGTCGGTCGCGACGACCTGGAACTCGCGCCGGTCACCCTCCGCCCGGTTCACCGTCACGGACTGGTGGCCGCTGCCGGAACCGCTGGCGATGTCGGTCCAGGTCGTGTCGCCGAGGTTGCGGCCCTGCAGCGTCCAGGTGGCCAGGCCGGAGTGGCCCGTGTCGATGACCCCGAACTGGACGGCCGTCGTCGTCGAGGCCGGCAGGCCCTGCTTGGGGAACGTGATGGTCGGCGCGGCGAGGTCGTGCAGCGCCTGGCCGCTGTTCGGGGCCCGGTCGACGCACCCCGCTGCGCAGCCGGCCCCGAAGTACACGGAGAACAGGCGCCAGTGGTAGCCGTTCGGCTTCCCGAGCAGCTTGCGCGGGACCGAGACCCGGATCGACCGCGCGTTCGGCCGTGTGGCCGAGCCGAAGCCGAGCAGGTGGCCCTTGCGCGTGACGACGGCGACCCGCAGGACGCCGTGATCCCGGTAGACGAGCGCGATCCGCTCCGCGCGGGCGTCGCCGGCAGTGTCGAAGTCGATCAGGAAGAACGAGCTGCGGCGCAGGGCGATCGCCCGGCTGCGCCACGGCCCATACGTCGTGATCGTGTGGACGACCGGCCCCGTCGCCCCGTGCTCCTGGGACACGCTCGCGATGTCCAGCTTCCCGTGGACGTCGTCCGGGTCGGCGATGCCCGTCGCGCGCGCCATGCCGGGCATGGCGAGCGCGACGGCGACGATGACGCCGAACGCCGCGGCGAACCACCACCCGGCAGTCTTCTGTCTGCATTCCTCGGTCATGGTGCTCTCCCCTTCGGATTCCTCGCGGCGGTCGCCGCCAGGTGCGACCCAACCTAGGAACGGCCCACGCGGCGGGCGTCGGGGATACCCCTCGACGCTTCAGGAAGCTCGCCCAGTCGAGGAACGCAACAATCTGTACAATCTGCAGCGTCATGCTTGTGGGCAGGGTGGACGAGTGCACAAGCGTCGACCGGCTGCTCGACGAGGCACGGGCAGGCCGCGGCGGCGCGCTCGCCGTCTGCGGCGAGCCCGGGATCGGCAAGACGTCGCTGCTCGACTACGCCGCCGGCCGGGCGGGCGAGATGCGGATCGTGCACGCGCGCGGCGTGCAGAGCGAGACCGCCGTGCCGTTCGCGGCCCTCGTCGACCTGCTCACGCCGCTCGTCGACTCGATCGGGGCGCTGCCCGAGCGCCAGGCCGAGGCGCTCGAGAGCGCCCTCGCGATCGGCCCGCCCCGGCCCGCCGACCGCCTGGCGGTGCTCGTCGGCAGCTTCAACCTCATCTGCGCGGCGGCCGCGCCGCAGCCGCTGCTCGTGCTCGTCGACGACGCCCACTGGCTCGACGCCGCCTCGGCCGAGGCCATCGGCTTCGCCGCCCGCCGCATCGGCGCCGACCCGATCGCCCTGCTGATCACCACCCGCACGCCCGGCCTGGCCGGAATCCCGTCCGTCCACCCGCGGCCGCTCACGGCGAGCCAGTCGCGCGACCTGCTCGAGCGCCGCGGGCTCACGCCGACGGGCCTCGAGGCGGCCGTGCGCGACGCCGCCGGCAATCCGCTCGCGCTGGTCGAGCTGGCCACGTTCGAGGACGGCCGCTTCGAGCCGGGCCGCTCGACGCTCGAGGAGGCCTACGCGGGGATGGTCGAGACGCTGCCCGGGCCGTGCCGGGCGGCGCTGCTCCTGCTGGCGACCTGGCAGTCGGAGGGAACTTCCGTGATCGGCCGGGCGATGGCGGCCCAGGGGCTCTCCGACGAGGCGTTCGCGCCGGCCGAGGGCGCCGGTCTGATCCGCATCGAGCCAGGCCGCATCCGCTTCCGCCACCCGCTGATCCGCACGGCCGTCAACGCCGGCGCGAGCGGCCCCGACCGGCGCCGGGCCCACGAGGCGCTCGCGCTCGCGTGCGTCGAGCCGGAGCTCGAATGGGAGCGCGTCGGGCACAGCGCGGCCGCCGCGGTGGAGCCGGACGAGGAGCTCGCGGCCGCCGTCGAGCGGCTGGCCTCGGACGTCGGCCTGCGCGGCGGCGCCGTCGCGACGATCGAGTGGTACCAGCGCGCCGGCGGCCTGAGCGCCGACCCGGCCGAGCGGCGGCGGCGGTTGCTGCTCGCGGCCGAGGCGGCCCACGTGAGCGGCCGGGCCGACGCGGCCTACGCGATCCTCGACGAGGTCGAGGGCGACGTCCGCACGCCGACCGAGGTGGCCCGCGTCGAGCTGCTGCGGGGCCGGATCGACGCCCGCACGGGCTCGACGCTGACCGCCGGCGCCCGCCTCCTGCGCACGGCCCACCGGCTGGAGGATGCCGACCCCGTCGCGGCCGCGGCGCTCTTCATCGAGTCCGTCGACCCCTCGATCCGGGCCGGGCGCCCCCAGCAGGCGCTCTCGGCGGCGAACCGCGCGCTCGACGTGGCCCCGCCCGGCGACGCGCTCGGGCTGTCGGCCCGGATCGCCCGGGCGGCCTCGCTCGTCTTCCTCGGCGACGCCGTCTCGGCCGAGCACGACATCGAGGCGGCCGCCGATCAGGCGGCCCGCACTCCCGAGGTCGTCTCCGACCCGCAGCTGCGTGCGTACCTGTGCATGACGCTCGCGTTCGCCGAACGGATCGACCGGGCGGGGACGGCGCTCGACGACGTCATCGACGAGTGCGAGCAGGCGGCGCCGGGCGCGCTCACCTATCCGCTCATCAGCCGGGCCTGGCTGCGCCGCATCACCGGCGCGTGGGAGGGCGCGCAGGCCGACTGCCAGCGGGCCGTGCGGCTCGCCCGCCAGCTCGGCCGTGCGAACGACGAGTGCTGGGGGCTCAGCATCCTCACCTGGCTGGGCGCCGCCCAGGGCCGGCTGGACGAGGAGATGCTCGCCCACCAGGAGTCGCTCTCCGAGCGGCTCGAGCTGCCCTACCAACGCATGTGCGTGCGCGCCTGCCGCGGCCTGCACGCACTCGCGTCCGGTGACGCCGAAACGGCGGCCGGCGCCCTCGGCGCGGCGCTCGCGATCAAGCGCGAGTGCGAGATCGCCGACGCGACCACCCATCCGATCGTCGGCGCCGACCTGGTGGAGGCCCTGATGCGCTGCGGCCGGGCCGAGGAGGCCACGGCCGAGGCGACCGCCCTGCACGAGGCCGCCACCCGCTCCGGACGCGACTCCGCGCTCGCCCTGGCCGAGCGGGCCGAGGCACTCGTGAGCGGCGACGGCGCCGCCCGGTTCCAGCGGGCGTGGGAGCTGCACGCCGAGACCGGCGACCGGTTCGCGAAGGGCCGCACGGCCCTCGCCTGGGGCGATGCGCTCCGCCGCGCCGGCGCGCGGGTCGAGTCGCGACGCATGCTGGACGCCGCTCGCCAGGAGTTCGAGCGGCTCGGCGCGGCCCCCTGGGAGGAGCAGGCGACCTCGGCGCTCGCCCGCAGCGGCAAGATCTTACGCAAGGAGGTCTCCCGCCGCGACGAGCTGACCCCGGCCGAGCTGGAGGTGGCGAGCCTCGTCGCCGAGGGCAAGATGAACAAGGAGATCGCCGCGGCGCTCTGGATCAGCGAGAAGACCGTCGAGGCCCACCTCTCGCGCATCTTCCGAAAGCTCGGCATCCGCAACCGGGCCGAGCTTGCGGGCAGGCAGGCCAGCGGGATATCCCCGACGCCGTAGCGCCGGCCCGCACGCTGCGACCGCAGCGCCCGGATCAGGGGACGCGCGCGTCGTGAACCTGGTGGGCGGCGGCAAGGTCGGATTCGCCGAGCTCGGACTCGCGCGCGGGCGTCACCAGCGTCCAGTGGCGGCCGACAGGGCAGCGCTGGAACCGCCACCACCCGAGCCGCACCGACTTGAGCGACGCGCCGGGAATCCAGATGGTCGTGAAGAGGTGGCCGGCGCGGCAGCGGACGACGACCGTGCCGGCCATCCGCCCGGTCTTGCGCCGCAGCCGACGGCCTCGATGACCAGGAGGGCCGCGCCGATCGCCAACGCCCGCCGGCGGCGGCGTCTCTGCTTCGCCATACCCGAACCCTACGCCTGGATTCGCGGGTTGCCCATGCCCACGCGCGGGTCTACGCTGGGCGTGCGGGCCACGGACGGCTCGTGAAGGACGGGCGGCGTGTGACCGAGGACTTCTACGTCCAGGTGCGATATTCGGGAGGCCGGCGGTGGGTCGCGGTCGCCGTGTCGGAGGATCGCCGGCTGGCAGCCTCCCTGGCGGCCGCCGCCTACCAGAACCTGGCCGACGACCGCGGCCGCACCCCGACCGGGGTGCGCATCATGGGCGCCGGCGAGCTCGAGACCGAGGGCGGCCCGGACGCCGTCGCGAAGGCGGCGCGCGACATCGCCGACGCGGCCACCGGCCCCTGACTGGCGGGGGCGGCTGGGAGGCCGCCGGCGCCCGCGTGTGGGTGGACTCGAGACGGCCTCCCATCCTTTCCCAAAGGCGCGTCGGCGAGGCAGCAGCCAGCATCAGGAGAGGAAGAGCCCGACGACGCCCGACCGGGACGCTAACCCCGCCGCCGCGGCCCCACAACTACCGCGTTGGTCGACGGGTATGCCGGCCGGGAATCACCCCGGAACGAGGAAGGCCGCCGGGGGGGTGGGGGGTAGTGGTCAGCCTCCGGCGGCCTTCGATCTCCGATTCCGCCCCGGCCGCTGAGGGTCGGCCTGAGACGGTACGCCAAACGTAGAGCAGCCGGCCGGCCGCAAGCAATGGGGGAAAACGCCCATCGGCGCACCATCCGGGGGATGCCGGGCTGGCCGTTTTCGAGGAGGGCGGCTCACGGCGGGCGGGATGGGCCGCGGACGGCCCGACGCCGATCCATGGGGAGATGCCCGTGCCCCGTCGCCTGATCGAGTTCGAGTTCTCCCCTGGCGCCCTGGCGCGCCGGATCGTCCGCGGCGCGGTCGAGCACGACATGGTGAGACTGCACGGGGGCATCGTCGCCGCGTTCGAGATCTACGGCGCCGAGACCGCCGAGCAGGACGTGTTCGACGCCGCCCGCCGGCTTGCGGCCGCGTTCAGCCCCGACTGCCACGCGACGGTGGCCGATGCCATCGGCAGCCACGCCAAGCGCGCCTGACCGCCCTCCGGCCTACGGCGTCGTCGAGGACGAGCCCGTGCCCGCCTGCGAGATCGCATCCGTGACAGCGGCGAAGATCTCGTGGATTCCCTTCGATCCCGACCGCTCCAGCGAGTGCGCAGTGCGGCTCTCGAGCCGCGCGACCTGCAGTGCGCGCCAGACGCCATGCCGGGAGGGCCAGCTGTGCTCATCCGTTCCTCCTCGTAGTCCCCGTGCGTTTCGCGCTGCGGCGCGTGGTCCCTACAGGATGGGGCAACGTCAAAGCTCAACCTCAACTCGAGATTGAGGTATTAGCCGGGGACGCGTTCGCCCTCAGAGGCATGCTCGTCGACGATCTCGAGCAGGCGGCGCATGCCGATCGGCTTCGACTCGTACGACCGGGCCCCGAGCCGCTGCAGCTTCTCCAGCTCGCGGCGGGTCGCGTCGGCGGTCAGGATGACGACCGGTATCGACCGGGTCGCCGCGTCGCGGCGCAGCGCGGCGAGGACGTCGGCGCCGGTCATGTCCTGCAGGTGCAGGTCGAGGAAGATCAGGTGGGGACGGTGGTCGCGCGCGAGCTCGATCCCGAGCTGGCCCTGCATCGCCGGGATCAGGCGGATGCTCGGACGGCGGGCGAAGATCTCCTCGACCAGGCGCACGTTCGCGACCACGTCCTCGACGTAGAGCACGCGCAGCTCCGTGGGGTATTGCCGCGTCGCCAGCAGGCCCTCGGCCGCAGCGTCCGCCGCGTCGACGACGGCGGGCCGGGCGATCTCGAGCTCGACCCAGAAGGTCGTCCCGATCCCGCGGCGGCTGCGGACGCCGATCCTCCCGCCCATCGCCTCGACCAGGCGGCGGGAAAGCGCCAGCCCAAGGCCCGTGCCGTCGATCCCGGACGCGGCCGCGTCGAGCCGGTCGAACGGCGTGAAGAGGCGCGGCAGCTGGTCGGGATCGATCCCCGCTCCGGTGTCCGCCACCGAGAGGTGGATGCGGCCTTCGTCCTCCTCGGCCTCGACCGTGACCGTGCCGCGATGGCGGTTGTACTTGATCGCGTTGGAGATCAGGTTGATCACGACCTGCGTCAGCCGCTGGCGGTCGGCGAGGACGTAGGCGGCCCCCGTCGCCTCGGTGAACACCGGCTCGAACAGCGTGATGTCGTGCCCGGCGGCGACGGGGCGCATGAGCTGGAACGCCTCCTCGACCAGCGGCCCCAGCGAGACGGCCTCGGTCGAGATGCCCACGGTGCCGGCCTCGATCCGGGAGAGATCCATGATCTCGTCGACGAGCGTCAGCAGGTGCTCCCCGGCGACGTGGATCATCCGCGCCCACTCGTCCGGCTTCTCCCCCAGGTCGCGCGTCGCCAGAAGCTCGCTGAAGCCGAGGATCGCGGCGAGCGGCGTGCGCAGCTCGTGGCTCATCCGCGACAGGAACTCGTTCTTCGCCGTCCCCGCCTTGCGCAGCTCCGCGTTCGCGGTCTGGAGCTCCTGGGAGCGGTGGACGATCTCGGCCTCCATCTTCTCGGCCCGCTCCCGCAGCTCGGCGGTCGTCGCCTCCTGCTCGTCGCGGCGCTCGCGCAGGCGCACGAACTCGGTCACGTCCTCGACCCGGTGGATGATGTAGCGCACGCGGCGCAGGTCGTCCAGCACGGGCGAGTTGACGGGGCTCCAGTAGCGCAGCTCGAAGCCGCCGCCCTCGGACTCGGGCCGGCGGATGTCGTACTTCTGCACCGCCATGGTGTCCGGCTTCGCCGTCTTTCGCACGCGCTCGAGCGAGGCGCGCAGGTTGCCGACGCCGGTCGCGCCGGGATCGTTCGGGTTGTCGGGGAAGACCTCGAAGATGCCGCGCCCGAGGACGTCGTCGCGGCGGATCATGGTGGCAGCCAGGTAGGCGTCGCTCACGGCGACGATCCGAAGCTCGGGGTCGAGCACCAGGAACAGCCCCGGCGCAGCCTCGAACAACGCCCGGAAGTCAACATCCGCGCTGCCCATTTGACTCGACCACCCTAATCGGGGGCCGTTGCTCGCGCAATAGCGGTGAGGGTGCCGCGATCAGTATGCCTGGGCCCAGACGGCGACCGCCTCGGACGGCCGGCCACAGACGATGCAGCGGTCCGACGCCGCGGGGCTCTCCCCGAGCGGGAGGCAGCGGATCGTGGCCGCGCTGTCGGCCTTGACGCGGGCCTCGCACTCCTCGCCGCCGCACCAGCCGGCGCGGGCGAAGCCGCCCGCCTCGCGCAGATGGGCGGCCATCCCGGCGTAGGTGCCGGGCGCGGCCGTCCGCCGCTCCTGCTCGGCGCGGGCCGCGGCGAGCATCGCCGCCTGGATGTCGGTGAGCAGCGCCGGCAGCTCCCTCGCGACCGCCCCGAGCGCGACGGTCGCCTTCGCCCCGGTGTCGCGGCGGGCGACGGTTACGGTGCCGGCGGCGAGGTCGCGGCCGCCGATGTCGACCCGGCAGGGCACACCCCGAAGCTCCCACTCGTGGAACTTGAAGCCCGGGCGATGCTCCTCGCGGTCGTCGAGGCGGACGCGCAGCCCGGCGCCGCGCAGGTCGTCCGCGAGCGCTGCGGCAGCGGCGAGCACCCGCGCTCGGTCGCGGTCGCGGACGATCGGCACGATCACGACCTGGTACGGCGCGACGGCGGGTGGCAGGCGCAGGCCGGCATCGTCGCCGTGGGCCATGACGACGCCGCCGACGAGCCGCGTGCTCGCCCCCCACGAGGTGGCGTAGGGGTGTTGCTCGGCCCCGTCCCGGCCCGTGAACGTGACGCCGAACGCGCGGGCGAAGCCCTGCCCGAGGTAGTGCGACGTGGCCGCCTGAAGCGCCTTCCCGTCGCGCATCAGCGCCTCGAGGGTGTACGTCTCCTCGGCCCCGGGGAAGCGCTCCCCGGCGCTCTTGCGTCCGCGCAGCACGGGTATCGCGAGGACGTTCTCGACGACGTCCGCGTAGACGTCGTGCAGCACCGTCAGCACCTCGGCGACCGCCTCGTCCTCGGTCTCGTGGGCGGTGTGGCCCTCCTGCCACAGGAACTCGCTCGTGCGCAGCAGGATCCGTGGCCGCAGCTCCCAGCGGACGACGTTCGCCCACTGGTTGTAGAGCAGCGGCAGGTCGCGGTAGGACTCCATCCAGCGGCCGTAGGCGGCCCAGATCACCGCCTCGGACGTGGGCCGGATCGCGAGCGGCTCGTCGAGCTCCTTCCCCCCGGCCCGGGTGACGAGCGCGACCTCGGGCGCGAACCCCTCGATCAGCTCGGACTCCTGGGCGAGCACGGATGCGGGCACGAGGACGGGGAAGTAGACGTTCTCGTGCCCGGTCGCCTTGATGCGGTCGTCGAGGGCGCACTGGATCGCCTCCCAGATCGCGTAGCCGTACGGCTTGATCACCATCGCCCCGCGCACGGGCAAGTTCTCGGCCAGGCCGGCGCGACGCACGACCTGGCCGTACCAGGCGGGAAAGTCCTGCGATTGCGAAGACAGACGGAGGGCACTCATGACGACCTCCTGGACGGACGTGAACCGGCGGTGGGACCTGGTCGCGGCGCTTCGGGCCGAGGGCGGCGGAAGCGCCTACGCCGGGACGTGCACGAGCGGAGGCAGCGGGGCGAGGGCCGGCGTCGGCCGAACGGTGCTCACGCAGCGGTGCTCGATCGTCACGCGCGCAGTGTAGCGAGGCGGCTGTCCGGACATGCAAGGGCCGCCCCGGCAGGTGGGCGGCCCCCGCTCTGGAATGGTGGATTCGCCGAAGACGTCACTTCAGCGGACCGGCGCCTAGGTAGATTTGGCCGGCCCCGGGGCGGGAGTCGGGCCCCGTAAACCACGCCGTTCCAGTGCCTCCTCCGCCAGGGATCCCTCCCTGACACATAGAAAGCGCACGAGCCGCGAGCAGCGTTACAGCGGATCGACGCGCCGCCCCTCGCGGCCGAGGAGGCCGCTCAGACGCGCGGCGATCGGGTCGTCCGGCGCGGCCAGCGCCACCTCGTAGCCGTCGTCGAGGTAGGCCGCGAGCTGATCGGCCACGGCGGCCAGGGCAGCCTGCTCCACGTTCGGGGGCAGCCCGGGCCGCGGCGGCGCAGCGGGCGCCATCGTCGGGATCGGCGGCGGGTCACTCCCGCACTGAGGCGGAGGGATCAGCGCTCGTGCAAGGCGTGCGCGACGGCATGGCCCATGCCTCGTCGGATCAACCACCGGTTCACCGGCACGGTGACCACGAACGCTACGACAAGGGAAACGATCAGGCTCCACCAGAAGAGCCCGTCGGCCAGCCCTGCCGCCAGCGCGCCCGGCACGGCCACGATGAACAGGTTGTCGATGACCTCCATCGTGGTGATCGAGACGGTGTCCGAGGCGAACGCCACCGACGCCGCCCGCCGAACGCCCACGTTCGCAAGCAGCGGTCGCATCGTGAGCCCGTAGCCGAAAACGAATGCCAGCGCGACCGCCAGCACGATCGACGCCAGATCGCCCAGGCCCATGGCAGTCGCGATCACCATGCCCAGGATCTCGCCGATCGCGCAGCCCGTCAGGCAGTGCAGGGTCGCCGAGATCGCGATGTTCCACGAGCCCTGGTGAGCGTGCGAATGCATCTCGCGCTCCTTCCGGTAGATACCCCCCTAGGGTATACGACGCGTCAAGACGAGCCCACCGCCGCGCGAGGCCGGCCGATGCCGGCCGGGCGCCGTCCCCGTCCGGCCTGAGCGGCGCCTACTTCACGCGTCCGATGCCGAGCAGATACTGAACCAGGTCGTTTTGCTGCGGGCGCGAAAGCCCCAGATCCATGCAGCGGTTGTAGTGCCGCACCACTGCGCCGAGCGTGGGGAAGCGCCCGTCGTGGTAGAAACCGCCCTTCTGGTGCGTCCAGAGCCCGGCGAGCGGTGTCGTCCGGTAGCGGTTGGTCGGCGCGCGTCGCGCCTGGAAGGCGTCGGTGCAGATCTCCTTCGGGAGGTGCAGGTTCCAGCCCGGCTCGGTGAAGAGCGGGGCGACGTGGCAGCTCGAGCACTGCGCCTTCGTGTTGAAAAGCACCTTGCCGCGCCTGGCGGCGGCCATGTCGAAGCTGCCCTTCGGCGGCAGCGGTGCGCGCAGGCCGAGTTGGTAGAAATGCAGGGCGGCGAGCTTCTTCGTGATGAGGTCGGGCGTGTGCCGGACGTTCGCGAACCCGGCCTTGGCCGCGATCGGGAACTTCTTGGCGTTGTTCAGGCGCGCGTCGACGAAGGTGCCCTGCCCGTGCATCTCGAGGTTCGCGACGAAGGCGTTCCAGTACGTGACCGAGCCCCACCCCTCGTACGTGTGCAGATTCACGCCGGCGAGTCCGAAGGCCGCCGGGAGCAGGGTCGCCGCCGAGCGCCCGTTCGGCTGGAAGCCCTTGCCGTCGAGCTCGAGCTCCGCGTCGAACTTGCCCGGGCCCCATGCGCCCAGCACCTTGCGCACCGTCGCGGCGTTCACGCCGAGCAGGTCGGTGAAGGGCTTCAGGCTCGGCGAGAGCGAGATGATCGCGCCCACGTTCAGGTCGCGGTTCGGCCAGCCGTCGAGACGCTGCCCTATGCCCGGCGCGAACGAGTTGCTGACCGTGGAGTGGCAGAACCCGCAGGTGATGCCGACACCCGACAGCGTACCGCCCTGGTTGAAGAAGCCCTTGACCCCGACGACCGCGTTCAGCTTGAGCAGCGCGAGCGTCGTAGCCGGGTCGTTCAGGTCGATCGAACCGTTCTTGATGCCCTGCTTGACGGCCGGCGGCAGCGCGCTCACGTCCACCTTGAGGCCCACGGCGAGCGCGGCCTTCGGGCTCACGCCGGGCCCTACGCCGCCAAGCTTCTTGCCCTCGATCGCCCGGTGCAGATGCAGCGCCCCGCCCCAAAAGGCCTGATCGCCGAACGTGTCGAAGCGGAACACGCTGCGCCCGCGCAGGAAGAGCGCACGCTCCTGCGAGAGCGCCCGAACGTCGGGGCTCGATGAGCCGCCCAGCGAGAACGCGCTTGGCCCGCCCACGAGCGCCACGCCGACAACGGCGACGACTCCCACCGCGGCCACTGCCCTGAGCACCCGAAGACCTGCTCGAAGCGTCAAGAAGCTCCGCCCCTCCCGTGCTGCGGTAGGCCACCCTACCGCAGCTCGAACCGGGCGTTTGTGAGCCCAATCACAACTCGCTCCCGGGCCTGTCGATGCCCGCACCGTCGAGCTGCATGCGAGCCTCAGTGCGATCCCACGAACGCACGGCCCCGGGTAGCCCAGCGGGCAAAAAGGCCCGGGATGCGACGGTGGCCGAGAACGGCGAAACCCCCGCATCTGCGGGGGCTTCGGAAGGTAGCGGGGGCAGGATTCGAACCTGCGACCTTCGGGTTATGAGCCCGACGAGCTACCGGACTGCTCCACCCCGCGTCGAGGGCCGAGATTC
>Ga0068855_100009689_pt1 | contig 11627 bp, 13 predicted proteins | sample KBSCornC52_FD_66592 | JGI IMG/M metagenome (GOLD analysis project Ga0068855, IMG submission 66592) | Corn rhizosphere microbial communities from Kellogg Biological Station, Michigan, USA - KBS Corn C5-2 | ecosystem: Host-associated > Plants > Roots > Rhizosphere > Soil ...
AACATCCGCTTCCTCGCCGACTATCCGTTCCGCTCGCGCCTGGAGAAGCTCACCGGCGCCAAGGTCTTCGTGGGCAACGACGTGCAGGCCGGGCTCTACGGCGAGTTCCGGCTGGGCGCCGCGCGCAACGCCCGCCACGTGATCGGCATCTTCATCGGCACGGGCGTGGGCGGCGCGGTGATCGTCGACGGGCGCCTGCATCGCGGAGCTTCGGGAGTCGCGGGCGACATCGGCAACTACCTCGTGCACGCGGGCTCGAATCCCGAGCAGCCGCGCAAGGACATCATCGACAACGTCGCGAGCCGCACCGCGATCGCGGGCGAGGCGGCGGCGCTCGCGGCGAAGCGCTGGGCGCCGAAGCTGCGCGCGAAGTCCGGCACCGACGTGACCGACATCCGCGCGGGCGACATCGCCGAGGCGATCCGGCGCGGCGACAAGTCCGTGGAGAAGCTCGTGCGCAGCCGCGCCGCCGTGCTGGGCGCCGCGATCTCGAACCTCGTCGACTTCCTCAATCCGGACATGGTGGTGCTGGGCGGGGGGCTCGTGGAGGCGATGCCCGCGCTCATCCGCCGCGAGGTGCGCAAGGCCGTGGAGTCGCACGCGACGGCGAAGGCGCGCAAGGCCGCGAGGATCCGGGTCGCGCGCCTCCACGGCCACGCCGTCGCCGCGGGCGCAGCGAAGCTCGCCTACGACATGTTCTTCTCGGGCGATCCGCCGATCCGCCTGGATTGAGGCGGCGGCGCCGTCAACCGCGCCGCGCGCGGGGCCGTTCTCCAAGGGGCCAACAACCATCCGAACGAGGAAGATCCCATGCAGCTCGAAGCCGCACTCCCCATCGTGCGCGCGCTCGCCGACGGCGTGAACCCGGTCACCGGCGAGGCGTATCCCGAAACCAGCCCCTACGCGGAGCCGCGCAACCTGCGCGCGCTCTATTCCGCCGTGGACCTCATGAGCCGCGAGGTGGAACGCGAGAAGCGCCGCGAGCGCCTGCCCGCGAACTTCGGCAAGCCCTGGAGCGAGGGGGAGGATCGCGCCCTCGTCGCGGAGTTCGACGCCGGCGCCACCATGCCGGAGATCGCGCGCAAGCACATGCGCACGCAAAGCTCCATCCGGCTGCGCCTCGAGAAGCTCGGGAAGATCCAGCCGGCGGCAACCCCGTGAGGCGCTATTTCCGCTCGAGCTTCAGGGCCGCCGAGTTCATGCAGTAGCGCAGCCCCGTGGGCTTGGGCCCGTCCGGAAACACGTGGCCGAGGTGCGCGTCGCATCGCGAGCAGAGCACCTCGGTCCGCGTCATGAACCAGCTGCGGTCGCTCTTCTCGGCCACCGCGTCCTTCGACGCGGGTTGCCAGAAGCTCGGCCACCCGGTGCCCGAATCGAACTTCGCCTCGGAGCTGAAAAGCGCCTGCCCGCAGCAGACGCACCGGTACATGCCGGCCTCGTGGCAGTCGTTGTATTCGCCCGTGAAGGCGCGCTCCGTGCCGTGCTTGCGGGTCACCTCGTACTGGATCGGCGTGAGCTGGGCCTTCCACTCCGCCTCGGACTTCACCACCTTCTCGCGCGTCTCGTCCATCGCCGCTCCCGGCTTGCGGATTGATGCCCCATTCTAGCCCCGGGCTCGCCCTGCGCTATCCTGTGCGCACCTTGAACGCGCCGCGCGATTTCCGGGCGGTCCTGCGCGACCGCAACCTCGCCGTCATCCTGCTGCTGGGCTTCTCCTCGGGGCTCCCGCTCGCGCTCACGGGCTCGACGCTGCAGGCATGGATGACCGTGGACGGCGTCGACCTTTCGACCATCGGCGTCTTCACCCTCGTCGGCGTGCCGTACACGTGGAAGTTCCTGTGGGCGCCGGCGATGGACCGCTTCGTCCCGCCGTTCCTCGGGCGGCGCCGCGGCTGGCTCCTCGTGACGCAGCTCGTCCTCGCCGCGGCCATCGCCGCGATGGCGACGTTGTCTCCGCGCCGCGACACGGCGCTCCTCGCGGGGCTCGCGCTCTTCACGGCGTTCGCATCGGCGTCGCAGGACATCGTGTTCGACGCGTACCGGACCGACATCGCGAAGCCGGAGGAGCGCGGCCTCGCGGGGGCGCTCACGGTGGTGGGCTATCGCGTCGCGATGCTGGTCTCCGGCGCGCTCGCGTTGATCCTCGTCGCCGGAGACGGCTGGATTCCCGCGATCGGCTGGAGCGATACGTACTTCGCGATGGCGGCATTGATGGGGATCGGCGTTCTGGCGACCCTCGCCGGCACCGAGCCCGAGACGCCGGCGCGGCCGCGGTCGCTGCGCGAGTCGTTCGTCGAGCCCTTGCGCGAGTTCCTCACGCGACCGCAGGCGGGATGGCTCATGTTGCTGCTGCTCGTGCTCTACAAGCTGGGCGACGCGTTCGCGCTCTCGCTCAGCACGTCGTTCCTGCTTCGCGGCGCCGGCTTCTCGCTGCAGGATGTCGCGTGGGTCAACAAGGCGATGGCCATCGGCGCGTCGATCGCCGGGGCCCTCGTGGGCGGGGTCCTCATGGTGCGGCTGCGCCTCTTCCAGGCCCTCATGGGGTTCGGCGTCCTGCAGGGTGCGGCGAGCCTCGCATTCATGTGGCTCGCGCTCGCGGGGAAAAGCTTTCCGCTGATGGTCTTCGCCGTGGGGCTCGAGAACTTCACGAGCGGCATGGGGACGGTCGCGTTCGTGGCGCTCCTCATGGCGCTGTGCGACCATCGCTACACCGCCACGCAGTACGCGCTCCTTTCCGCGCTCTCCGCGTTCGGCCGCGTCTACGTGGGGCCGGTCGCGGGCTTCGCGACGGACCCGCGCCACCTGGGCCTGCCGTGGCCCGCTTTCTTCTTCCTCACCTTCATCGCCGCGATCCCCGGGCTTATGCTTCTCGCGTGGAAGCGCCCCGCGATCGAGGCGCTCGACCGGAGAACCCAGGATGCCCCGTAAGACCGCCATGTTCAGCACGGACCTCGTGCCCCTCACGCAGCCGCTGCCGGCGGCCATCGCCGCCAGCATCGGAACGACGCTCGTCCGCCACGCCTACCTCGACTGGGTGCTGGGGCAGGTGATGTACAGCCTCATGGAGATCTCCATCCGCCAGGGGCGCGTGATCCTCAAGCTCCCGCGCCCGCGCCAGTACATCGCGGCGGTGACGGACCTCTACCGGTTCCACGGGTTGGAAGCGACGTTCGACTTCGAGCGCCTCGCGCGGCGCCTGGAGGCCGCGGAGCGCTCGCGCGCCGTGCTCATGCGCTCGGCGTACATGCGCGACACCGCTTCGCGGACGCTGCGCATCCAGGTCGCGCGCGCCCTGTGGGATCCGGGCCCCGGCGGCGAATCGCAGCCCGAGGCGCAGGTGGTCGACCGCCGCTTCCTCGCCGCGCGCCGCAAGGACGTGGAGGACGCCATCACGAGCGCGGAAGGCCTGCGCGCCCTCACCGACCGCCTGCTCCGCTCGCTGCACGCGCTTCGCCGCCAGCGTCCGCGCCTCGACCGCCGCAAGCGCTGAAGACCGGAAAACCGGGGACAGACCACATTTTCCAAAGAGCGCAACGAATGGTTGCGCGCAATGAAAAATGTGGTCTGTCCCCGGTTTAGTTCCGGCGGAAGCGGAAGACGCCGAGGCTGCCGAGGAGGTTCGGAAGGACGCCCACGGTGCGCCCCTCGTGGATCACGCGCTCGTCGAGGATGCGCGCGCCCACCTTCACGCAGAGGTCCTCGAAATCCTTCACCGTGCACAGATGGATGTTCGGCGTGTTCCACCATGCGTGCGGCAGCGTCCTCGACACCGGCATGTGCCCGAGGAAGATGTCGAGCCGGTGGCGCCAGTAGCCGAAGTTGGGGAAGGTGACGATGCCCTCGCGGCCCACGCGCAGCATCTCGTTCAGCACGCGCTCGGCGTCGCGCATCGCCTGCAGCGTCTGCGAGAGGATCACGAAGTCGAAGGTGTTGTCGCCGAAGGAGGCGAGGCCCTGCTCGATGTCGCTCTGGATCACGTTCACGCCGTTCTTCACGCTCGCGAGCACGTTCGCGTCGTCGATCTCGATGCCGTAGCCGCGCGCGCCGTGCGTCGCGGCGAGCCCCGCGAGCAGCACGCCGTCGCCGCAGCCGAGGTCCAGCACCCGCGCGCGCTCGGGGATCCACGAGGCGATGAGCTCGAAGTCGTAGCGTTGCATCACGTGCCCTCGCGCGGCGGCGGCTCGGCCGCGGCGCCCGCGTAGCCGCGCATCTCCTCGATCTCGGTCGCGGCGAGGACGAGCGGCGTGCGGCGCTCCCCCGCGCCGACCTCGACCGCCACGTTGTCCATGTACGCGGCGACGAGCTCGTGGTAATGCGGGTTGTCGAGGAGGAACGCGTCGTGCCCGTGCGGGGCGTCGATCTCCGCGTAGGTGACGGGCTTCTCGGAGACGACGAGGGCCTTCACGATCTCCCGCGAGCGTTCCGGCGGAAACCGCCAGTCGCTCTTGAAGGACGCGACGAAGAAGCCGCTGCGCGCGGCGGAGAGCGCGCGCGAGAGGTCGCCGCCCGCCTCCTTCGCCGGGTCGAAGTAATCGAGCGCCTTCGTCATCAGGAGGTACGTGTTCGCGTCGAAGACCTGCGCGAACTTGTCGCCCTGGTAGCGCAGGTACGACTCGATCTCGAACTCCACGTCGTAGTTGAAGCCGTACTCGTCGCGCTTGAGGACGCGCCCGAACTTCTCCATGAGGAGGTCTTCGGAAAGGTACGTGATGTGCCCGAGCATCCGCGCGAGCTTGAGCCCGCGGGCGGGGATCGCCTTGTGGGCGTAGAAATTCCCGCCGTGGAAGTCCGGGTCCGAGACGATCGCCGTGCGCGCGACGTCGTTGAAGGCGATGTTCTGCGTCGAGAGCCGCGGCGCCGCCGCGATCACGAGGGCGTGGGCGATCCGCTCGGGGAAGGAGAGCGTCCATTGCATCGCCTGCATCCCGCCGAGCGACCCGCCGATCGCGGCCGCGAGCCGCTCGATGCCGAGCCGGTCCATGAGGCGCGCCTGGGACATCACCCAGTCCTCGACGGTGACCACCGGGAAGCTCGCGCCGTAGGGCTGCCCGGTCGCGCGGTCGATGGAGGCCGGGCCCGTCGATCCGTGGCACCCGCCGATGTTGTTCACGCCGATCACGAAGAAGCGGTCCGTGTCGATGGGCTTGCCGGGGCCGATGAGGTTGTCCCACCATCCGACCTTGCGCGGATCGTCGGCGTACCAGCCCGCCACGTGGTGGCTTCCCGAAAGCGCGTGGCAGACGAGGACCGCGTTCGAGCGCGCGGCGTTGAGCGTGCCGTAGGTCTCGTAGACGAGCTCGTAGGACGCGAGCGTCTTCCCCGCCTTGAGGATCAGCGGCTCGAGGAAGCCCGCGCGCTGGGGCGCGACGGCTCCGACGGAGCGGGGCGATGCGGTGTCGTTCATGGCGACAAAAAACCCGACAGCGGTTGACCAAAGGGCCGATGCGCGTGTCGGGTTTCTCTGCCGCCACTCGCTTTAGCCGGATTTGTTTCGCGCCCGCAAGCTGAGCTCAAATCGGCGCGTGGGGGAATGATAGCAAATCGCGGCCTAGGCGTTCAGCCGCTCGATGAGCGCCTGGAGCTTCTCGGGCTCGTCGGCCTTGAGGATGCGGCCGACCACGTTGGCGATGTCGGGGATGCTCGTCGTGAGCACGCGCTGCTTCACGCCCAGCAGGTGGGCCGGGTGCATGGAGAAATGCCGCAGCCCGAAGCCGAGCAGGAGCCGGGTGAGCTCCACGTCGCCCGCCATCTCGCCGCACACGGCCACGGGCTTGCCGTGCTGCTGCGCGGTGCGGATCACCCCCGCGATGAGCGAGAGCACGGCGGGGTGGAGCGGGTCGTAGAGGTGCGCGACCTTGTCGTCGGCGCGGTCGATGGCGAGCGTGTACTGGATGAGGTCGTTGGTGCCGATGGAGAGGAAGTCGAGCTTCCGGATGAACATCGGGAGCGCGATCGCCGCGGCGGGGACCTCGATCATCCCGCCGATCGGGACCTTCTCGTCGAACTTCACGCCCGCCCCGCGCAGCTCCACGCGCGCCCGATCGATCGCGAGGAGGGCCTGGTTGAGCTCGCTCCAGGTGGTGAGCATGGGGATCAGGATCTGCACCGGGCCGTGGCGCGAGGCGCGCAGGATCGCGCGGAGCTGCGTGTTGAAGATGTCCGGCTCGGCGAGGCAGTAGCGGATCGCCCGCAGGCCGAGCGCCGGGTTCACCGCGAGAGACTCCTCGCCCTCCGTCGCCTTGTCCGCGCCGATGTCCATGGTGCGGATCGTGACGGGCAGGCCCTTCATCCCGTCGACCACTTCCCGATACGCCTCGTACTGCTCGTCCTCGTCGGGCAGGTCGCGGCGGTTCATGAAGAGGAACTCGCTGCGGAAGAGGCCGATGCCGGTCGCGCCGCTCGCCTTCACCGCGTCGATGTCGGTCGGGAGCTCGATGTTCGCCCAGAGCTCCACGGGCGTGCCGTCGAGCGTCGCCGCCGGCGCCGTGCGCAGGCGCTTCAGCTTGTCGCGCTCGAGGCGCGCCTGGTTCTGCTTCAGCCGGTACTCGGCGAGCACGTGCCGGTCCGGGTTCACGATGACGACGCCCTGCGAGCCGTCCACGACGATGAGCTCGTCCTCGTGGATGAGCCCGCGCGCGTGGTGGAGCGCCACGATCGCGGGGATGTTCATCGAGCGCGCGACGATCGCGGTGTGCGAGGTGGCGCCGCCGAGGTCCGTGATGAAGGCGGCGAACCGGTGCTGGCGGAAGAGGATCACGTCGGCGGGCGAGAGGTCGCGCGCGACCAGGATGGACGCGTCCTCGCGCACGGGCTTCGTCGGAACCCGCCGCTGCGTTCCCGCGAGCGCCGCGAGGATGCGCTCGGCGACCTGGCGCACGTCGGCCGCGCGCTCCCGCAGGTACGGATCGGCGATGTCGCTGAACTGGCCGAGGAGCTCGTCGAGCTGGTGGCGCAGCGCCCACTCCGCGTTGCAGCGCTCCTCGCGCACCATCTCGCGCGGCACCACGGTGAAGGCGTCGTCGTCGAGGAGCATCATGTGCACCTTCACGAACGGCCCGAGCTCGGAGGCGCCGCTGTGGCGCACGCTCTCGGCGAGCTCCTTCAGCTCGTCGCGCACTTCCTTCACCGCGCGGTCGTAGCGGCGCTGCTCGCGGGCGACGTCGGCGGCGGCGATCTCGTAATGGTCCGCCTCGGCGGACATCCCCGCGAAGAGGTGGGCGTGGCCGATCGCGATGCCGCCCGAGACCCCGATGCCGTGCATCGTGAAGCAGACGGTGGAGGGGGCGTTGCGCGCGCCGTCGGCGTTCATCGTCGCCCTCACTCGGCCTCGCCGAACTTCCCGGCGAAGAGCGCTTCCACGGCGGCGAGCGCCGCCTCCTCGTCCGGGCCCTCGGTCTCCACCTCGACCGTCGAGCCGAGCCCCGCGGCGAGCATCATCACGCCCATGATGCTCTTCGCGTTCACGCGCCGGCCGGCGCGCGCGATCCAGACCGAGCTCCTGAATTGCGAGGCGGTCTGGGTGAGCTTCGCCGAGGCGCGCGCGTGCAGGCCCAGCTTGTTGCTGATCTGGATCGAGCGCTTGATCACGAGTCGTTCGAGCAGCTGTGCGCCATGCGCGTGATGCCTTCCATGCCGCCCGCGAGCGCCTTCTCCACCACCGTCGCGAGCGGCTCGTCGCGGTAGTTGAGCGCGCGGATGAGCATCGGCAGGTTCACCCCGGCGATGCCCTCGACGCGCCCGGGCCGCAGGAGCCGCGTGGCGACGTTGGACGGCGTGGCCCCGTAGGTGTCGGTGAGGACGAGGACGCCGTCGCCCTGGTCGAGGAAGCGGATGAGGTCCTCGGCGACCGGGAGGATCGCCTGGGGGTCGTCGTGCACGGTCACCCCGAGCTGCCGCAGGTACAGCGGGCGCTTGCCGAGCACGTGGCTCGCGGAATGGATGAGGGACTCGCCGAAGGCGCCGTGCGAGACCACGAGGATGCCGATCATGGGCGCCATCTTAAGGCACGCCGTCCCGGCCGGCCTTCTCGCCTGCGCGGCGCCCGATCGTTTATCGTGGAGGGCCTCGGGATCCTTCTCCTCCGCCATGAAACGACTCTTTCTCGCCGCCGTGCTCGCCGCGTCCCTCGCCGCCTTCGCGAAGCCGGAGGTCACCGGCATCGATCCCCCGAAGCACGTGCTCTTCGTCGGCAACAGCTTCAGCTACTTCAACAACAGCCTGCACGGCCACCTGCGCGCGCTGGTGCTCGCCGCCGATCCCGGGCACACGAAGGACTATGTGTTCCGCTCGACGACCATCTCGGGCGCCTACCTCATGCAGCATGCCGCCGACCTCCCCTACCAGCTCCAGTCGCTGCAATGGGACGTCGTCGTGCTCCAGGGCCAGAGCAGGGAGCCGATGGCGAGCGCGCCGAAGCACGCGAAGCGCTTCCGCGACGCGGCGCGCGGATTCGACGGCCTCATCAAGGCGAGCGGCGCGAAGACCGCGTTCTTCATGACCTGGGCCTACCAGGACAAGCCCGACATGACCGCGGCCCTCGAGGAAGGATACGAGTCGGTGGGAAACGAGCTCCACGACCTCGTCGTGCCGGTCGGGCTCGCCTTCCAGCGCTCGCTCGCGAAGCGCCCGTCCCTCGTCCTGCATTACAAGGACCACATCCATCCGAGCCTCGCCGGGACGTACCTCGCCGCATGCACGTTCTACGCGGCGCTCTACGGCAAGTCCCCGGTCGGAAATCCGTACACCGCGGACCTCGATCCGGACGTCGCGCGCTACCTGCAGGGCATCGCCTGGGACACGGTGCGCGCCTACTACGGCCCGCAATCCTGAATGCGATAATCGCTTTCCTCGCGCCCCGGCATCGCCTTCCATGGACCGCCACACGCCCCGCCCCACCGAGATCACGCTGCACCAGAAGTCGCGCACGCTCGAGGTGGCGTTCGAGGACGGCAAGCGCTTCGAGCTGCCGTGCGAATACCTGCGCGTCTTCTCGCCCTCGGCGGAGGTGCGCGGCCACGGGCCCGGGCAGGAAGTGCTGCAGGTGGGCAAGCGCGACGTGAACGTGAGCGCCGTGGAGCCGGTCGGCGTGTACGCCGTGAAGCTCGCGTTCACCGATGGGCACGACACGGGGATCTATTCCTGGGAATACCTCTACGACCTGGGCGTGAAGCGCGAGGCGAACTGGAAGACCTACCTCGCGCGCCTCGCGCAGGCGGGGAAGAGCCGCGAGCCGTGACGGACAAGACCACCCATTTCGGCTACGAGAAGGTCGCCGAGGAGGAGAAGGCGCGGCGCGTGGGCGAGGTGTTCCGCTCGGTCGCGCCGAGCTACGACCTCATGAACGACCTCATGTCGTTCGGGCTCCATCGGCTGTGGAAGCGCTTCGCGCTCGAGCTTTCGGGCGTGCGCGAAGGCTCGCGCGTGCTCGACGTCGCCTCGGGAAGCGGCGACCTCGCGCGGGCGTTCGCGCGGCGCGCGGGGAGCTCCGGCGAGGTCTGGATGACGGACATCAACGCGGCGATGCTCGCGGTCGGCCGCGACAAGCTCGTCGACGAGGGGATCGTCGCCCCGCTCGCGCTCTGCGACGCGGAGAAGCTGCCGTTCCGCGACGACGCCTTCGACTGCGTCTCGGTCGCCTTCGGGCTTCGCAACATGACGCACAAGGAGGCCGCGCTCGCGGAGATGCGGCGCGTCGCGCGGCCCGGCGGCCGGGTCCTGGTCCTCGAGTTCTCGAAGCCGTGGAAGCCGCTCGCGAAGGCCTACGACGCCTATTCGTTCTCGGTGCTTCCCGCGCTCGGCAAGTACGTGGCGCGGGACGAGGCGGCGTACCGCTACCTCGCCGAGTCGATCCGCATGCACCCGGACCAGGAGACGCTCAAGGCGATGATGGAGGCGGCCGGCCTCGCGCGCGTCGAATACTTCAACCTCGCCGCGGGCGTGGTGGCGCTGCACCGCGGGTGGAAGTCGTGAGCCGCCTCCTCCCGCACCCCGGCGAGCGGGCGGTGAACCACGTGCTGCGCGGCTCGCCCATGGCGCTCGAGCGGCTGCGGCCGCACGCCGGACGCACCGTCGCCTTCCACGTGGGGCCTCTCGCCATGGCGCTCACGGTGCAGACGACGGGCGAGGTCGCGGCGGCGCTTCCCGCGGCGTCCCGGGATCTCGACGTGCGCATCTCGCCCTTCCTCGTGCCGCGCCTCGCCGCGGGCGAGGAGGCGGCGTTCCGCGAGATCGAGATGCGGGGCGACCCCGCGCTCGCGCAGGAAGTCGCGTTCCTCGTGCGCCATCTGCGCTGGGATGCGGAAGAGGACCTCTCCCGTGTCGTGGGCGACATCGCGGCGCACCGCATCGCCGGCGCCGCGCGGGGCTTCGCGCAGTGGGGCCGCGACGCGTCCCTGCGCATGGCGCAGGGCGCGGCCGAGTACTGGACCGAGGAGTCGCCGCTCATCGCCTCCCGGGTGAAGGTCGAGGGCTTCGCGCGCGACGTCTCGGACCTGCGGGACGCGGTCGAGCGGCTCGCCGAGCGCATCGAGCGCCTCGAGGCGAAGGGCCGCTAGCACGGGCGAGACGCGTGTGGCCCGTTGGAACTCCTGGCGGGGGCGCGGGTCAGGGGAAGGCACGACCCCTGCGCCGGAACGCCTCCATGGCCGCCGACTCTCCGCGAGAACCGATGTGAGGCCGTTCGTCGCCCTGCTGGCGGCGTGCATCGCGTCGTCCGCCTTCGCCGCCGCGCCCTTCAAGGTCACCTGGCAGGCGCCCAGGCCGCTGCGCGGCCTCTACGAAAAATACCTTCCGCCGCCGAAGGAAATCCCCGCGGGCGAGGACCGCGCGGTCGCCTTGCGCGCCTGGATCCGCGATGTGCGCAAGCGCGTGCCCGAGATCGCCGCATCCGAAGGCTATTACTCGGCCACCTTCGACATCCGCTTCGACGACGAGCGCCGCGAGCACGCGACCGTCGTCGTGACGCCGGGGCCCCGGACCACCGTCGGCAAGGTGGACATCGAGTTCACCGGCGACCTCGCGGGCGGCGGCGCGGAGCGCGAGGCGCGCCGGCGCAGCCTCACGCAATCGTGGACGCTCAAGGAGGGACGCCCGTTCCGCAGCCCCGACTGGGAAGCCGCGAAGACCGCGCTCCTGGAAGCGCTTTCCGACGAGGACTACGCCGCCGCCACGCTCGCGCGCAGCGAGGCGCGCGTGGACGCGGAGGCGGCGCGCGCGAGCCTCACGGTCGTCCTCGAGAGCGGTCCCCGATTCACGTTGGGCGATGTCCGGATCGAAGGGCTGCACCGCTATCCGGAGGCGGTCGTGCGCCGGCTCGTGGACCTGCGGCACGACGAGCGCTACAGCCGCGAGCGCCTCGCCGAGCTCCAGCGGCTCGTGCAGGCGGGCCCCTGGTTCTCGAGCGTGGTGGTCGACGTGGACCGGGATCCCGCGCACGCGGTCCGGGCGCCGATCGTGATGTCGGTCGTCGAGCGCCCGCGGCGCGAGGTCGGCCTCGCGGTGGGCTACGGCACCGACGACGGCGCGCGCGTCGAGACCTCGTTCCGCGACCGCGACCTCTTCGATCGCGGGCTCGACCTGCAAAGCTCGATCCGGGCGGCGCAGGAAGACCAGTTCGGGTACGTCGACGT